>Ga0316577_10000169_pt1 | contig 20829 bp, 12 predicted proteins | sample S5NA_FD_203073 | JGI IMG/M metagenome (GOLD analysis project Ga0316577, IMG submission 203073) | Rhizosphere microbial communities from salt marsh grasses in Alabama, United States - S5-7_050615r2r1 | ecosystem: Host-associated > Plants > Roots > Rhizosphere | place: USA: Alabama | collected... | reverse complement strand
TGACTCTGGTGGCGGAGGTTCACGGCTCGCGGATGCCGGAGGAGCGTTTCGTCCTCAGCGCCCACGTCCAGGAATCAGGAGCGAACGACAACGCCTCGGGCGTGGCGGCCCAGGCGGAGATCGCCCGAGCGCTGGCAGAGGGCGTCCGAACAGGTGTCTTCGTTCCCCACCGCACCATCACCATGATCTGGGGAGACGAGATTCGATCCACCCAACGGTTCCTGGAGGATGACCCGGTCCGGGCCCAAGGGGTCCGATGGGGGATGAGCCTGGACATGGTGGGGGAGGATACGGACAAGACCGGGGGTACCTTCCTCATCGAGAAGATGCCGGACCCCTCGGCCATCTGGACCCGAGGGGAGGACCATCACACAGAGTGGGGTGGGCACCCCCTCACCCCTGACCAGCTTACCCCTCATTACCTGAACGACTTCGTTCTGAACCGCTGTCTGGACCAGGCCGCAGGGTCGAGTTGGGTGGTGCGGACGAATCCCTACGAAGGCGGCAGCGATCACGTCCCCTTTCTCAGGGCGGGCACGGCAGGGATTCTCCTCTGGCACTTCACGGACCAGTTCTACCACACCGATGGAGACCGGCTGGACATGGTGTCTCCCTCCACCCTGTGGAACGTGGGGGTCTGTGCCGCCGTCTCTGCCATGGTCCTGACGACCGTCGACGAGGAGATGGCGGGTTACCTGGTTGGGGAGGTGGAGCGAAGTGCTCTGGCCCGGTTGGATACCGAGAGCAGGCTGAGTCGGGAACAGGTGGCAGCCGGAGGTAATCCCCAGGAGGAACGGGAGATCCTCGAGACATGGACCACCTGGTACCAGGGCGCCCTGGACGCCATGAATGACCTGGAAGCCGAGGGGGCGTCCCCCGGCACCCTGAGGGCCATCGAAGATGCCCGCTCGAGGGTCGCCCGGTTCGGGGAGGAACAGGTGGCGGGACTCCTTCGGCGGGAATGAGAACGTTTCGCTTCCCCCTTCGCGTTCTCACTCCCGCCCTCGGAGGGCAAGGGGACAGTCACTGAACCGTGGCAGGTCAGGTGCTCAATGCGCTTTCAGCACGAGATCGTCATCCAGCGTCCGGTATCCGACGTCTTTACGTACATGGACGACGTGAGCCGCGAAAGGGAATGGCAACCCGGAATCCTGGACGCACGGAAGGAGCCCCCTGGACCCACCAGGATCGGGACGCGGAAGTCCTACGTGAGCGAGTTCATGGGCCGGCGGATCGAGAACACCTACGTGACCCGGGTATTCGACCCCGACCGACAGGTCATCTACGAGACCACGCCGGACTCGGTGCTCCAGGCGAGAGCCGAGCTCCGCTGGGAGCCGGCGGGATCCGGAACCCGGGTGACCATGAGCTTCGATGGGAAGGTCCGTGGCCCTCTCAGGCTGATTCCGAGACAGGTGTTGGAGGCGGTCTACAAGAAGGAACTGGAAAAGACGCTGGGTCTCCTGAAGGCCCGGCTGGAATCCTCGGGTTGAGGGGATTCCCAGAGTGAAAGAGGAAACCCCGGCGAGGAAGGTGTGAGCGATGGACCCGACGACCCCAGTGGTACTCCTGCATGCCTTTCCCCTGAATGCGGCCATGTGGGAAGGGGAGCTGGCAGCCCTGGGAGCGCGCCAGGTTCTGGCCCCGAATCTCCCCGGGTTCGGCGGCCGTCCTCCGGACCTCCCCGACCTGGACCGATTCGCCGAGATCGTCGCTCGGGATATGGACGCCGAGGGCATTTCGGAGGCGGTGGTGGTGGGGCTCTCCATGGGTGGATACGTGGCGCTGAGGCTCCACGCTCTGTGGCCCGAGAGGGTGGCGGGCCTCGCCCTGGCGGACACCCGGGCCGGCCCTGACGACGAGGCCGGTCGAGCCAAGCGGACCGGCCAGGCCGCGCAAGCTCGCCGGGACGGAATCGGATGGATGACCGAAGCCTTTCTCCCGGCCCTTCTGGGACAGACCACCCTCCGGCAGAGACCGGGGGTGGTGGAGGCCGTGAGGGGGATGATCGCGGAGGGCGACCCCGAGGGGGTGGCCCGAGCTCTGGAGGCCATGAGGGCACGGCCGGACTCGACCCCGCACCTCGGGAAGATCCGTGTTCCGGTTCTGGCCCTGGTCGGAGAAGAGGACACGCTGACCCCGGTGGCGGAGAGCAGGAGGATTGCCGGAGGAGTGCCGGAGGGGAGTCTGGTGGTCATCCCCGGGGCGGGGCACCTGTCGAACCTGGAGGCTCCCGCTCCCTTCCGGGAGGCTCTCGTTTCTTTCCTGGCCCGGGTGGATTCGTTCCATGGCTGATGGGCCGGCATCCTCGAAGGGCCCAGCGCCGGGAGGTGACGTGGCTGTCCGGCGGAGCCGTTGGCTGGAGGCCCTGGGACTGCACCGGAGGGAACTCCGGGCCTGGACCATGTATGACTGGGCCAACTCGGCTTTCGCCACCACGATCATGGGCGCGCTGGCGTCACCATTCTATGCGGGAGTCGCGGCCTCCCACCTTCCACCGAACATGCGGACGGCCTACTGGGGATGGACCACCAGTATTGCGCTCTTCGTCATCGCCGTCATCTCTCCTGTCCTGGGGGCCGTAGCCGACTACCTGGGCTCCAAGAAGAAGTTCCTGGCCTTCTTCGCCGGGATCGGGATCCTCTTCACCTCCTTCCTCTGCCTCGTGGGGGAGGGGGAGTGGCTCTTCGCGTCCGGTGTCTTCATCGTGGCCAACATCGGCTTCGCCGGCGCCAACGTCTTCTATGAGTCCCTCCTCCCCTGTATCGCCAACGAGAAGGAGGTCGACCGGGTCTCCACGGCCGGATACGCCATCGGGTATTTAGGTGGGGGGCTCCTGTTGGCTCTGAATTTCGTCTGGATCGCGTGGCCGGAGAGCTTCGGGCTTCGGGACGTGGAGCAGGCCACCCGGTTGTCATTCTTCAGCGTCTCGGTCTGGTGGGCTCTCTTCTCGGTACCCCTCTTCCGAAGAGTGAAGGAGCCTCCTCGGGCCCTGGAGGTGGATGAGACCCTGGGGGTGAACCCCTTCCGGATCGGCTTCGGGCGAGTGGGGGAGACCCTTCGGGAGCTCAGGCAGCACAGACAGGTGTTCCTCTTCCTGCTGGCCTTCTGGTTCTACAACGACGGAATCGGTTCCATCATCAAGATGGCTGCCATCTTCGCAACGGAGATCGGGCTGTCCACCCAGGACATCCTCCTCACTTTTCTGGCGGTTCAGTTCCTGGGGATTCCCTTCACCTTCGGATTCGGATGGCTGGCGGGGAAGATCGGGGCGAAGCGGGGCCTCCAGCTGTCCCTCGTGGTCTACTTCGTCATCTGCATCTTCGGTTACTTCGTGACGACGCCCGCCCACTTCTTCGCCATGGGCCTCGCGGTGGCCACGGTCCAGGGGGGTGCCCAGGCCCTCTCCCGATCGATCTTCGCCACCATCGTACCGAGGTCCAAGAGCTCCCAGTTCTTCGGGTTTTTCAGCGTGAGTGCGAAATTCGCCGGGATTTTCGGACCCTTCATCTTCGCCACCGTGAGCATGGCCCTGGGCAGCAGTCGGCCCGCCATCGCCTCACTCGTGATCTTCTTCGTCATCGGGATGTTCTTCCTCGCACGACTCGATCTCGAGGAGGGACGGAGAGTGGCCCTGGAGGAGGACGCCGAGATGCGGATGGTCGAGGTGGGGTGAGGAGATGGTGGGAGGAGAGAAAGGCATGGGGCCTGCGGGTGTGACGGGACGGGCGTTTGCCCGGGCCGGACTGTTGGGCAATCCCTCGGACGGGTATTTCGGCCGGACACTGTCCGTCGTTCTTCGGAACTATCAGGCGACGGTGGCCCTGAACGAATCCCCACAGCTCAGCATCGAGTCCGACATCGAGGGCCCCACGGTGTTCCGGGACCTGGGGGACCTCCTGGAGTCGGTATCCCGCCGGGGATACCAGGGCCAGGGAAAGCTGATCCAGGCGACCATCAGGGTCTTCCACGACCACTGCGAGACCCGGGGGCGCACCCTTTCGAATCGAACCTTCTCCCTTCGGTGCCAGACCACGATCCCCCGACAAGTGGGGCTTGCCGGCTCCAGCGCAATCGTAACGGCGACGCTTCGGGCCCTCATGTCCTTCTTCGACGTGGCGATCTCCAGAGAGGAGCAGCCGAACCTGGTTCTCTCGGCCGAGGTGGAGGAGTTGGGGATCGAGGCGGGGCTTCAGGACCGGGTGGTGCAGGTGTACGAGGGCCTGGTCTTCATGGACTTCTCCCGGGACCTCATGGAAGACCGTGGGTATGGCCAGTACGAATCCCTGGACCCGTCGATCCTCCCCCGGATGTTCGTGGCCCACCTGCCGACGTCGTCGAAAAGGTCGGGCATGGCCCTGGGGGGATTGAAGAGGAGATGGGAAAGTGGCCACAGAGAGACCCACGAGGTTCTTCGACGGATCGCGGAGCTGGCCTCCGCGGGGAGGGAGGCCATCCTGGCCGGCGACTCCGCCACATTCTCCGCCCTCATGAACGAGAACTTCGATCTCCGCAGGCGGATCATGGCTATTGGAGAAGGGGATCTCGCCATGGTGGAAGCGGCACGGGAGCTCGGGGCGTCGGCGAAGCTCACGGGCTCTGGCGGTGCCATCATCGGGGTCCTCTCCGGCGATGAACTGGCTGAGAGGGTCCGAAAACGGATGCTTTCGCTGGGGGCGCGGGTTGTGGAGCCCGTGTGGCGGTAGTTGGCGGCCATCCATCTCCACCAGCTGTCCTTTGCCTATTCCTCCGCCGTCGAGGTCTTCAATGCCGTCACCATTCACCTGGGGAGCGGGTGGACCGGTGTCGTGGGCCCGAACGGCGCAGGCAAATCAACGCTCCTCTCCCTGATTGCAGGAGAGCTTTCACCCTCCTCAGGTCGCCTGATTCTGGATCCCAGGGGGGCCAGGGTGGCTCGCTGCCGACAGGAGGTGGAGGTGGCGACGCCGGAGATCGAGGCGTTTGCCATGGCGATGGATGGCCTGTCAAGGAGATGGCTCGGCCGTCTCGGAATCGAAGCCACAACCCTCGAGCGCTGGGAGACCCTTTCCCCGGGGGAGCGGAAGCGATGGCAGCTCGCCGCGGCCCTGGCGTCAGACCCGAACATCCTTCTCCTGGACGAGCCCACCAACCACCTCGATTCGGAGGCTCGACGGCTGATCGAGGAAGCGCTGGACCACTTCGACGGCGTGGGCCTGGTGATCTCCCACGACCGGGGGTTCCTGGACCGCTTGACGACTCGAACCCTGCGGGTGGGAGGCGGTACCCTCCGCCTCTGGTCGGCTCCCTACTCTGTTGCCCTGGCGGAATGGACCGCTGAAGAGGCGTCCCGGTTGGAGGAGCACGCCGCGGCTCGCCGGAAGGAAAAGGCATTACGACGGCGACTGGCCGACGAACGGAGATCTGCGGACCAACGGAACGCCGGGTTCCAACGCCAGGCCAGGAAGGCTGGGCCCAGGGACCACGACGCCAGGTCGATGGGTGAGAAAGAACGGCACGAGTCCGGGAAGGTGGCCGGGCAGCGCAGGAGAACGGTGCTCCGGGCCGCTCTGGAGCGAGCCGGAGCCGCTGTGGACGACCTGGCGCCGGAAAGGGTCCTGGGGGGCTCGATCTTCTTCGACTTCGAACCCTCCCCCAAGCGCCGCCTCCTCCGATTCTCGGGCTCTCTTCGTGCAGGCTCCAAGCTACTCGCGGAGAAGGTCGAGGCCGTCGTGCATCGAGACGACCGAATCCGCCTGGTGGGTCCGAACGGCGCCGGAAAGAGCACCTTGCTCAGGGCCTTGCTCGACAGCGGCGGACTCCCTTCGGATCGGTTGTTGTACCTTCCACAGGAGCTCACCCGGGAGGAAGTCGAGCGGCTCCTCACGGGGTTGGAAGGCCTCTCGAACGACCGGCGTGGGCGGGTGCTGGCCGTCGTGGCGGCCCTGGGTGTGAATCCCGACGATCTCCTTGCGTCCGCCGGGCCGTCTCCCGGAGAGGCTCGAAAGCTGGCCATCGCTCTGGGCCTGGGAGTCGGTGCGTGGGTGATGGTTCTCGATGAACCGACAAACCATCTCGACCTGCCGGCTGTGGAGAGGACGGAGTCCGCCCTGGAGGCCTATCCCGGGGCCCTGCTGGTGGTCACCCACGATGACACCTTCGGTGCCCGGACGATGAGCACCATCTGGCGACTGGATGCGGGTCGGCTGTCGGTGGCTGGTGCGGCGGACCGGGCGTGAGGGGTCTCACCTCCCCCGCACCCCGGAGGCTCTACCCGCCATGAGCAGGCCTCAGGGTCGGCTGCCGGCGCTCCGGACACCGGCTATAGGACCCGCCCCGAAGGGAGCTTCTGTGGATTGGAGACCAGGGCGCCCGTATGTTCTTCCCATGCGCATCCTGGTGGTGGAAGACGACCATCCCCTGCGGGCCTCCATTGCCCGGGGACTCCGAGAGGCCTCGTTCCGAGTGGATGAAGCCGCCACCGGGAACGAGGGCCTTTCCCTGGCAGAGGAGGGAGTGTACGACGCCGTCGTCCTGGATATCCTCTTGCCTGGCATGGATGGGGTGCAGGTGTGCCGGGAGCTCCGGGCCCGAGAAAACTGGGTACCCATTCTCATCCTGACGGCTCTCGACTCCGTCGAGGACCGGATCACCGGACTGAACGCCGGCGCTGACGACTATCTCGGCAAGCCCTTTGACTTCGGTGAGCTCCTAGCCCGGCTCCACGCGCTGACCCGCAGGCGGAGCCAGGAGGTGCCGCACGGCATTCAGTTGGGAGACCTGTACATAGACACGCAGAGGCGCACCGCGCGCAGGGGTGAGCGAGCCATCGAGCTGACGGCCAAGGAGTTCGACTTTCTTCTTTGCCTGGCGCGGAACGCCGGTCGAGTCGTGACGCGGACCGAGCTCCTGTCTGACGTGTGGGAGGACGCTCGGCACACCCATTCCAATGTCATCGATGTCTATGCGAGCCGCCTGAGGCGGAAGATCGACGAGGGAGAGGAGACCGCTCTGATCGCGACCTCCAGGGGTGTCGGTTATATGATCGATTCATCACCGACGGTGCCGGAAACGGGGACGGAATCCGGTCGGTCCTCCGAGGGTGAGTGACCCATGCCTTGGCTACCGAAGTCTGTCCGAGGGCGACTCACCGTCTGGTACTCGGTCATGCTCTGTCTCCCCCTCGTCGCCTTTGCGGTGGTGTCCTATCTGGCGTTCTCCCGCACTCTCATGAGTCGGACGGACGGGTTCCTGAACGACGCCCTGACCGTGTTCGGGAACGAGCTCCTGGTGGAGCGACGTCAGGCCTCGGCTCCCGAGGAGGCGATCCGTACCACCGTCCATGAAGTCCGGTTCCAGGACCTGGACATCGTCGTCTTGAACGAGGAGGGGGGCGTGGTGGCCAGCAGCCACCGGGGGACAGACCGGGTCTCTCCTCTCCCCCCCATCATCATCGAGGTCCTCAGGGACGGTGGCGGTGGGGAGGTGTGGGTGTCCACCGTGGCCGACCCCTCCGGCGAATACCGGGTGCGCACGCACCCTCTACTCCTGGAGGACCAATGGTTCAGGGTGGCGGGGATTTATCCCCTGGCCGAGGTAGCAGGTACGCTGAGAAGGATCCGGCACCTGTTTCTGATTGCGATTCCCTTGCTTCTCCTTCTTGCGGGGACCGGTGGTTGGTTTCTGGCCCGAAGGAGTTTCCGTCCCATCTCCTCCGTGGCTGCCCGGGCCGCGGAGATCAGCGCCACGACCCTCCATGAGCGTCTACCGGTCGTGGCCGACGATGAGCTGGGGGCCCTTACGCGGGTTCTGAACGATCTGCTGGATCGCCTGGAACAGTCCTTCGAACAGCAGAGGCGGTTCGTGGCCGACGCCTCGCATGAGCTTCGCTCTCCCGCGGCGATCCTTCGTACCGAGACGGATATCACCCTTTCCCGGGAGCACCGCACGGAGGCGGAGTATCGGGAGTCGTTGAACATAATCCGGGACGCCACCCGGCGGTTGACGGGGGTCGTGGACGATCTGTTCCTCCTTGCGAGGGTGGATGGAGGTCACCCCGTCATGAGCCCCGCCTCCCTCTACCTGGAGGAGCTCGTCCGTGACACGGCCCGAATCGCCGGCCCCCTGGCGGAGCAGAAGGGAGTCCGGGTCGAGTTGTCCGAGTTGGTGGAGGCACCCTTCCGCGGAGATTCCGGTCTTCTGGGCCGCCTCCTCCTCAACCTCCTGGACAACGCCATAAGGCACTCTCCCGAGGGTGGGCGCGTTCTGGTCACCATGAAGGAGCACGGAGGTGCCATCGAGATCGGCGTCGTAGACGAAGGGCCCGGAATCCCTGCCGAGGCGCAGCCCCGGATCTTCGAGCGGTTCTTCCAGGTCGACTCGGCGCGGACCCGGAATGGAAGGACGCTGACCAGCGGAGCGGGCCTCGGGCTCGCCATCGGTCGGCGGATCGCCGAAATGCACGGGGGCCGCCTCGATCTCTCGATCTCCCGCCCAGGGCGCACCGAGTTCCTGCTGACCCTTCCGGCAAGTGGTTCACCGTTGGAGATTCCTCAGGAATCGCCCATGCTCACCGGATGACTCCCCGCCTCCCTGGACGAGCCCGCCACCCATTGCTTCTCCCACGCCCCGATCGTATTCTGGATTCATGAAATATTCATGATTGCTCGGGCGGCTGATCCTCCGGGGCCGCCCCGATGACCCTGGCGGACGCGCGTCCCGGGCCGAAGCGTTTTCCCGAGACTGCAACCCGGCCCCCCAGCGCCGGGACCCACATTCACTTCGAGATGCAGGGTGTGTGCCCATGACGTCCACTCATCGCTTCCGGGGAGGTGCCGTCCTCGCGATGGCCGCCGTCCTCGGATTCCCCTTGGCCCTCTCGGCCCAGGTCGATACCACGCGAGCGGACACTGCCTTCTTTCGGATCGAGGGCATCCGGGTCCAGGCGAACCAGGCTCTGACGACTCCCGGGGGGGCGAGCGCAATCGAGGTGACGGTGGACTCCCTGGTTCTCCCGTCGGCGGCCACCACCGAGGAGTTGTTCAGGGAAATTCCCACGCTCCACGTCCGGACCAACTCCAGGGGCGAGGCGGAGATCACGGTCCGCGGGTCGGAGTCCCGCCAGGTCGCGGTCCTGGTGGACGGGGTCCCACTCACCCTCGGGTGGGACGCGCGGACGGACGTCTCGGTGCTGCCGGCGGGAGCCGTCTCCGAGGTGACCCTGGTCAGGGGCCTCTCGTCCATCCTTCACGGCCCCAACGTCCTCGGGGGGGTCGTGGAGATGAACGTGGCTCGAGGACGAGCCGTCCCCGCCGCCTCCTCCCTCTCGGCGACGGTGGGGATGGACGACAACGGTGGTTACGGTACCTCGGCGACGGGGGAAGTGCCCTTTTCCACCTCCGGAGGGCGGGGGACCGTCCGCTTCGGGGCAGGATACCGTGACACTCCAGGGTTCCCCCTGCCCCACGGCGTCCGGGAACCGGTCCAGGTGGATGACAACCTTCGCCTCAACACCGATGCCAATAACCTGAACGGGTTCTTCGCCTTTCGGCACGTCATGGATGGAGGGATGTGGAGCAGCTTCTCCGCCTCCTCCTTCAAGGCGGAGCGCGGGATCGCGGCGGAGCTGGGAGTGGAGGACCCCAGGCTGTGGCGTTACCCGGACGTTCGCCGCACCATCCTGGCCTTTTCCGGAGGTTCAGGGGATCGTGCAACCCCGTGGGGCCGCGGAGACCTGGAAGCGAGCGTGGGTGTAGACCTGGGTCACACCGAGATCCGGTCCTACTCTACCCGGGATTACCGGGAGGTGACAGGGACCGAGGACGGGAATGACGGGACCTTCACCTTTCGCCTTCTCGGGGACCACACCATCACCGGGCGGAGTGATCTCCGCGGCTCCTTCACCTTCTCCGACATCAACCACGAAGCCATCGTGGATGGGGAATCCGCGAAGTACGAGCAGCGTCTCATGAGCCTTGCCGGAGAGACCAGCCTGCGCATCGTCGAAGACCCCGAAGGCGTCCTGGAATCTCTCCGGATGAGTGTCGGTGGAGCATGGGACCGGGGGAACACCCCCCGGACCGGGGGGCTCGAGTCCCTCGGTACACTCGACGACTGGGGAGCCCGGCTGGGGTTCTCCGCCCTGGTGAACGACGGGGGCACAGCCCTTCACGCCGGAATCAGTCGTCGAGGTCGGTTCCCCGCGCTGAGGGAGACCTATTCGGAGGCACTGAATCGCTTCGTGCCCAACCCGGACCTGCATCCCGAGCACCTACTGGCCTTCGAGGGGGGCGTCACGACCCGCTTGGGGACAGGAGAGCTCCAGTTGGTGGGGTTTCACCATCGGCTCACCGATGCCATTCGGCGCATCACTCTCCCGGACCGAAAGCGGATGCGGGTGAACTCTGATGAGCTCAGGAGCACTGGCCTGGAAGTCCTCTTCTCCCAGTCCTTCGGACCGTTGGCGCTGGAGGGGGATCTGACCCTTCAGAAGGTCGATCTCATCGATCCCGAGACCACCAGGTCCAGTGAGCCCGAGAACATGCCGGAGAGGACCGGACGCGCCCGCCTGAGCATCCCTCTGATTGCCGGAGTTTCAGCGGGTGCCGAGGCGGCGTACACCGGGCCCCAGTTCTGTCAGCACCCTGACACCGGTGAAGACGTCGAGCTGAATGGTGGCACATGGCTGAACGGTGTCCTTTCCCGGGTCTTCAGCTTCCGGTCCCTCTCCGGCGCGGTCCAGCGGATGGAGGCTATGGTTTCCGCGGAGAACCTCGGGAATACGGCCTTGTACGACCAGTGCGGGTTGCCCCGGGCCGGGCGCCTGTTCCGCCTCCAGTTGCGGGTGTTCTAGAGCGCACGACGACCTTTCGCCCACATCCCTCAGGAGGGCAAAGCGCGGTGCGGAGAAGGCTGGGAACGGAGACCCTCACCTCCGTGTCGTCCGCGCCTGGAAGGGGCCGTACATAGACCTCCCTTCGCCGGATCAGGTACCACGGTGAGGTTCCTTGCCGAAGGCGGGGTCCTCCCGCAGATTTGCCGGCCCATGAACTTGCTACTCCCTCACAGGATCTTCCCCGTGCGCCCAGAACGCGTCCCAGCAGTGCTCGCCCTCCTTCTTGCCTCGGCCGGCATCTGCCTTTCGGCATGCGCTCCGGGCGGCCGCGCGGACCGGAACGTCGTGTGGCCCGACGAGGGCCCGGCCACCTGGACGCCCACCCCCACCCACATTGAAATCACCGCCAACGACCTCCGCACGCGTCTGTACGGCTTCGCCGACGACTCGATGCTCGGAAGGCGCATCGGAGAGCTTGGCAACATGAAGGGCACGGCCTACATCGCAGAAGAGTTCGAGCGCATCGGGCTCCGGCCGGGGGGCGACGACGGGACGTACTTCCAGACGCTCCCCTACGGACCGGTGGGCTTCGACGAGGGCACGTCCCAACTTGCCATCGCCGGAAGCTCCGCCACCCCCGGTGAGGATTGGGTGCCGGTAGCGCCGACGGCGAGCAACGGATTCGGTGACACCGCCGAGCTGTCGGACGTTCCGGCCGTATTCGCCGGGGAGTGGGGCAACCAGAGTGTCGCCCTCGATCCGGCGGCCTTCAGGGGAAAGGTAGCGGTCTTCGTCGGGGGGCCGGCGTTCCGGGGCCGAGGCGGCCGCGGTGGGGGCGGAGCGGAAGCCCCCAGCTGCGACTCCCTGCCCAACCGTTTCGGGGCCCAGGCAGCGGCGGATGCGGAAGCCGCCAATCCCGGCGGGAGCAGCCGTCGCCCGGGAGCCTTCGGTAGCGAGCCGGACCAGCGTGCGGCGAAGGCCGGAGCCGTGGCGATCCTCTTCGTGAACCTCGACGACCAGCCCGGTGCCGCCGAAGCCGCCTTTGCGGAACGGAGCACGATGCGTCCCGACCCGACGCCGGCCGGAGCCCCGGCGGCCGCCTCCATTACCCGGGCCACCGCCGAACGGATCTTCGGCAGAGCGCTGGACGGCCTCAGGGTGGGCACCTCCGGCCAGCAGCTGTCCGGCCAATGGGCCTACGCGTGGCACATGTCCGAGTTCCCCGCCCGGAACGTCGTCGCCATCCTCCCGGGATCCGACCCGGAGAAGGCCGACGAGTACGTGCTGGTGAGCGCCCATAACGATCACCTGAGCTTCAACGGCCCCCCAGTGGACCACGACTCGCTCCGGGCCGTGAACATGGTGACCCGGCGTCAGGGGGCGAACGACCCCGTTTGCCGTCCGAATGCGGCGCAGCAGCACGTTATCGACTCCCTCATCGCCCATGCGCGGAGCATCCGAACGCCCCGCATGGACTCCATCATGAACGGGGCGGACGACGACGGGTCCGGCACGGTCATCATGATCGAGGTGGCCGAACGGCTCGCCGCCGAGCATCCGGCGCGCTCCATCATCTTCGTCTCCCACCAGGGTGAGGAAGCGGGAATGCTGGGCTCTCGGTGGTTCACGGACCACCCCTCCATCCCCCTCGAGTCGGTGGTCGCCGCCCTGAACATGGACATGGAGGCCAAGGGGAGAGTGGACCAGGTCATGTTCGGCGGCCCGACCTCGATCCAGATCCTCGGTGCCCGCAGGCTCTCCCGGGATTTTGGCAACGTTATCGACTCGGTGAACGCGGTACGCCCGGTGGTGATGGCCATCGACCGCTCATGGGACGTGCCGGCCAATCCCATGAATCGGTTCTGTCGCAGCGACCAGGTGAACTACGTCCACCACGACGTCCCGGTGGCGTACTTCTCGACGGGATACTCTGCGGACTACCACCAGCCCACCGACGAACCCCGGTACGCCGACTACGACCACATGGCCAAGATCGGCGACTTCATCCACGACATCGCCATGGCCCTGGCTACGCGGCAGCACCGGCCGGTCATCGATGGACCGGACCCGGCCTACCCGGCGTGCCGATGAGATTGGCGCCGTAGGTCAGGAAGGGCCCCCGGCGGCATACGCCACGGTCCACTGGACTAGCTTTCGCTCTTTCAAGCGTTGGAAAAGGGAGGGGTCAGCCACCGGGCATCCTCCTCGGGACCAGACGCGTGAGCTCGGCTGTGAAGTTGGTCACGACTCTCAGGCGGTCTGCGGTCTCTTCCGGCGGGCCCTGGAGGACAAGGAGCCTATCACCCGGCCCGACATCAAAGCCCCATTCCTCCACCTGCAGGAATTTGCCTTCGAAAAGGCGGACGGGACTGCCGCCCCGCAATCCACCCTCCGTCGCAATCGGAACGGTCATCCACCGCGGCCCGTCGCGGTAGAAGAGCGCGTCGCCGCTTCGGGACCAACGAGCCTCGTACACCCCCGCAGGAGCCACTTTCTCTCCGGCGCCAGGGTCAGAGGTGGGAGCGACGAAAAGACCGTCGTCCGTTGCGTACGCCAGGTAACGCCCCCCTGGGGCGAAGTACCCCCAGTACCCGTACTCGCTCGTCACCTGGAGGGAGCGCTCCACACTGTCACGAGAGACGAGCCACATGCCGGCGGAGTCAGCTGGCCCGCGGGCGAGGAGCAATTGCCCATCCGCTTCCACATCCTCCACGTCCCAGCCCCGGGGCATGAGCGTGTCGGCCGGCCCCGAGCCGCTCACCGGCAGCGCGATGGAGTACTGGTCCATCCATGTGATGATGCGGCTACCGTCGGGCCAGAAGCGGGAGATACCCGAGATGGCGCCGAGACTCCTGGTGAGCCGGCTGTCAAGATCGAGCAGTTGGTGATCGTCGGGGCCCGCACCCATGTGGGTCGAGACGGCGACCCTTCTGCCGTCCGGCGAGCTCAAGACATGGAAGTGATCACCACGGGGCACCGGCAGGGTATCCAGCACTTGGCCACTGCGGTCGGCCCAGACCACCACCGACGCCGCAGCGTCAGCGCCCTGCACGTACACCAGCGTCCCGTCCTCGGAGACGGCATACTGACCGGGCCCCTGGGCGTTCTCGCGCCGGACGCCGTTCAGGATGGGCGTTGCCGGGCCGAGGACGCGCCGGTGCCTCAGGTCGAATGGCAGCGCCATGAGCGTGTTGCCACTCAGGTAGATGATGTGCCCGCTGGCCACGTATCTGGGATACGTGCCACGAACGAACACCCCGCCCGAATCGGCAGGGATCACCCGATCGGGGCCGATGACGTATTCCTCTCCACTTTCCAGGGACATGAGGCGCAATTGACGTCCGTCGGAACCCAACAGCCAACCACCCCCCGGCAATGCCTGGGGCCAGGTCGACCCTGTATCGAAGAGAGGAGTCAGCTCACCGCCTGCAGCCGAGACTGCTGCCAGTGGGCGGAAGTACTCGCTAACCAGAATCCGGTCGTCGACGGTCCAGACAGCCCCGCAGGGCATCGCCACTCGCGCAATGGTCACCGGGGTGCCGCCCCGAAGGGGGACCTTCCTCAGCTCCGAGGCGGCGAAGAAACCGATCCACTCCCCGTCAGGGGAGAAGAACGGATCATAGGCCTCCTCCGTGCCCGGGATGGGCTCCACATCCACGTCGGCTAGGTCACGGCGGTAGAGCAACGTCGTCACGCCGCGGCGTGCGACGTAGACGAGGGTGCGACCGTCCGGCGACAGCGTGAGCGCCGGGCGTCCCTCACCGAACGTGGCCGGCCCGAAGAAATCCAGGGGTGCCGAATCGGGGAGCAGGATGCTGAGGTGGCGCGTGGGTTCAGGGGACGGCGCCTCCGGTCGCCCCACCAGCCAGATCAGTATCAGCGTTGCCGCGACGAGCCAACCTGCCAGGGCCCCGAGCACTCTCAACCGGCCATTGGCTACGGGGACGCCCTCCAACCGTGAAGCCGGGGGTCTCGCGACCTGCTCCGGGTGGCTCAGGGCTTCGGAAAACGCTGCGGCCGACGGGAACCGGTCTGCCGGCAGCTTGGCGAGTGCAAGGTCAAGCGCCTCCGCGACGCGGGCCGGGACCGTCCCCCGTAACTCCGTGACGGGCCGCGGCCGGTCCGTCAGCACCTTAGCAATGACGGCCTGCGCTGTCGGACCCGTGTGGGGCGGCTCCCCTGCCAACATCTCGTACAACACGCAGGCCAGGCTGTAGATGTCGCTGCGGGCATCCAATGTCCGATCCCCTGTCGCCTGCTCCGGACTCATGTACTGAGGCGTGCCCAGGCTCAGCCCGGTCTGCGTAAGCCGGTCACCACCTGCCGCGCGAACCGCCAATGCGATCCCGAAGTCCGCCACCATGGGCTGCCCGTCATGAAGCAGAATGTTGGCCGGCTTGATGTCCCGGTGGACGACCCCTCGGCGGTGCGCGTAATCCAGGGCGCTGGCGACGGACTCGGCGACCCCCACCGCCTCGTCCACGGAGAGCTGCTTCTCCCGGTCCAACTTGGCACGGAGGCTCTCACCATCGACGAAGGGCATGACGTAGAAGAGAAAGCCGCCAGCCTCGCCAGAGTCGTGAAGGGGGAGGATGTGAGGGTGCTGGAGGTTGGCGGTGACCTTGATCTCGGAGAGGAAGCGCTCCGCGCCGAGGACCGCTGCCAGTTCGGGGCGCAGGACTTTCACGGCCACCTGGCGCTCGTGCTTCAGGTCCCGGGCGACGTAGACCGAAGCCATCCCACCGCTACCGATCTCACGTTCGATCGCGTAACAGTCGGCGAGTGCAGCTTTCAGTCGCTCCTCTTGGTCCATGCAAGATGATCCGGCTCAGGAATCTGACCTAACCGACTCCGCTTCCTGGAATCTCCCTCTTGGCCAGCGTCCCCAGGGCGTGGGCCCGGCCTCGGGCCTCACCAAGAACCCGGTAAAACCGCGGATCGTTCCTGATCCTCTCGAGGTTCGGGTCGATCTCGAAGAAGCGATGGTTCCGCACCCCCACTTCGATGGAGCGGTCGAGCCAATGAAAGGCCTCGTCCGCCTTCCCGGCCAGCGCGTAGAGGCTGGCTACCCAGTATGTGACGATGAAGAACCCCCACCCGAATTCTCTCACATCTTCGTCGAGGTACTCCAGCACTCCGTCTTGCCTGCCCTCGGCACCTTTCAGGAAGCCGAACGCGGTCTTCCAGAGGACGCCCTCGGGATCTGCGGCCTTGAGCCGCTCCGCGGAACCCCAGGCCCGGTCCATGTCTCCCTGATATCGATATGCGAGGGATAGCCACGCCAGCTTCGTGGGAATCTCGGCGACCACTTGCTCATACTCCGCCACGGCTGCATCGAACCTGCCCTGGTGCAGCCGAACCGTGCTCCGGAGCCAGTGAGCAAGGGGGGCGAAAGGATCCACAGCCAGCCACCGATCCGCCTCCAGGAGCGCCTCCTCGTGAAGCGACGAGTACAGAAGGAGCAATGCCCTCCACATCCGAGCCTGCCCATGCCCTGGATCCGCAGCGAGAACTCGGCTGAAACCGTCGAATGCGTCCTCTACCCTGGCATCCTTCAGGTCGAGGTTTGCCAGAACATACACGGCATCGGGTTGTTGGGCTTCCAGGGCCAGAGCTCTTCTCGCCGCCTGTTCGGCCGCCACAAGGTACTTCGGATCGGGCCGCAAGCCCGTGTCGACATACCAGAGGTTCGCACAAGCAAGGGATCCGTATGCCGCGGCCATTCCGGGATCCAGTTCCAGGGCCCTCCGAAGCATCAGGACGGACCGATCCAGGGTTTCGGGGGCTGGTGAGTCCAGCAAGAGCCTTCCCTGAATGAAATACTCGTATGCTTTGGTGTTGGCCGTAGGAACCGGGCGAGGTTGCGGCATTTCTCCATCAAGTTCGATGAATCCCGCTTTCAACGCGCCTGCGACTTGCTCCGCTACGCTTTCCTGGAACGGGAAGAGGTCCTCCATCGACCCGTCGAACTTCTCGGCCCAGAGGTGGGACCCGTCAGCGACGTCAATGAGCTGTGCAATGACCCGCAGACGATCCCCTGAACGCCTCACACTACCCTCCAGGACGAAGGAGACCCCAAGGTCTCTTCCGATGTCCCTTACGTCGGCGGCCCTTCCTTTGTATTGCATCACGGAAGTCCGGGCGATCACCCTGAGCTGAGGGTTTCGGGACAATGTGAGAACGAGCTCCTCCACGATCCCGTCCGCAAGGAAGTCACTCTCTTTGTCGGGGCTGATATCCTCGAAGGGCAACACCGCGATGGAGGTCTTGGCCTGGCCCGATCGTCGAGCCGCAGTCTCCGGTTGGTATTGGTAGGTGGCCAGATCTGCGAGAAGCTCCGGCATACTCTGGTAGCGTCGGTCAGGATCCTTGGCCAGTGCCCTGAGGATGATCTCTTGAAGAGCCGGCGGCAGGTCTGGCCGAAGCCGACACGGAGGGACCGGATCCTCAAAGACGATCTGGTAGAGAAAGCCAGCCGCCGTGCTGGCAGAGAAGGGGGGTGTCCCGGTCACCATCTCGTAAAGGACGGCCCCCAGGGAGAAGAGGTCCGTACGTGGGTCCGTCGGGTCGCCGGAAGCCTGTTCAGGGGACATGTAGGCTAATGTGCCCAACGGCATCCCGGATACTGTGAGGCCAGGGGCCCCCTCGATCCTGGCCACGCCGAAATCCAATACTTTCAAGCCTCTTCTTGCAGGGTCCTCTTCCTCCCCGAGGACCATGATGTTCGCCGGCTTGATGTCGCGATGGATGACGCCCTTGCGGTGAGCCAACGCCAGTGCATCCGCGACGGCAACGGAGTACTCGGTAGCCTGATCCAGCGGGAGCGGCCCCTCGGCGATCAAGCGTTCCAGCGTGCTTCCCTCCACGAATTCCATCGCAATGAAGCTCATCCCGCCCGTCTCGATGAGCTCGAAGACGGTAGCGATGTTGGGATGGGAAAGGGCAGCGGCCGCCTGGGCCTCCCGCAGGAATCTCTCTCTGCTCTCAACCGCCCCCAGCGCAGCCTCCGAGAGAAACTTGAGGGCGACGGACCGCCGAAGACGCAGATCCTCGGCTTTGTAGACCACTCCCATGCCACCTTCGCCGAGCTTCTCGACAATTCGGAAGTGGGATATGGTCTGTCCGATCATGAGGGCCTCGGATGCAGTCGGGTAATGCGGTCAAGAATGGAGCACGGCAATCTCAAGAATCGGGTCCGAAGATCCTGCGGTTGATTGCCTCGAACCGAGGGTGGCCCTTGAGGGGACCTGCCAGAATCGGGACGCTCCGGAACCACGGAACGATGGGGGACCGCTTCTCTGCGGCGGTCTCCAAGTGGTCGAGAGCCAATTCCGGGTCACCCTCCATCACCGCCATCATGGACAGGGCCTCGTGGAACTGGATCTGTTCGACGGCACCGCGGACCTCGTCCAGGGCTCCGGTCACGTCCAAATCGGGCTCCACTTCCATGAGGGCCCTGATCCTCAGGACCTCGTAGAACGGGTTCGGCACGAGCCCGTAGCATATGGAAAACTGCTCTGCCGCCTCCTCAAAACGACCCCAACACGTCAAGGACCAGCCGAGGAACTGTTGGGCTTCGTGGTTGTCAGGATCCCGGGCGACGGCCTCGCGAAGGTGCTGTTCCGCTTCCTCTTGCTCCCCCGAGTCTCCCTTCATCACCTGCGCGAAGCCGATCCAGCCATGGTGATAGGTGTGGTGGGGATCCGCGGCGACCCCGGCCCTGAAGACCTCGATCGCTTCGTCGAATCGCCGCTGCAACGCCAGGAGATGACCGTGCCAGAGGATGATATCTGCGTCATTGGGATCCAGTTCCCGGGCACGTTTCAATGCCTTTTCCGCCCCGGCCCAATCCCGATCCAGGTGGTAAGAGATGCATCCCTTGGCGGTCCAGGAGAGGGCCTGATCTTCGTCCAACTCGAGCGCTCGGGTGACGGCCTCTTTGGCCTTGGGCAGGACCTCCGTCGGCGAGGCCCCGTGCCAGTACATCGACTGGACATACGCTCCGGCGAGAGCGCCGTAAGCAGCCGAGAAGTCTGGGTCCAAGGACACCGCTTTCTCCAGAGCGGCGACGGCTGCTTCGGCGTTGGACCGACGAAAAGCCTCCCGGCCGCGCAGGAATAGATCGTAGGCGTCGACGTTGTCGGTCGGCAGCTTCCGGATTTGTTCGACCTCCTCAGGCGTGAGCTTGGCCTTCAGGGAACGCGCGATGGTCTCCGCGATCGTGCTCTGGACCTCGAAGATGTCTTCCAGGTCGCGGTCGTAGGTATCGGCCCAGAGGTGTTTGTCCGTCCACGCATCGATCAGCTGGGCGGTTACCCGCACCCGGTTCCCCGCACGCCTCACGGTCCCCTCCAACACCGTACCGACCCCGAGCTCGCCAGCGATCTCACGGATCTGTTTCCTTGTGCCTTTGTAGGCCATCGCCGAAGTGCGCGACGTTACGTGAAGATCCTCGATTCGGGAAAGATGTGCCAGGATGTCCTCGGTGACGCCGTCACTGAAGTACTCGTTATCCGGATCGCCGGAGAGGTTCTCGAAAGGGAGAACGGCGATGCGTTTCCGCTGCACAGGTTCTGGAACCGCCCTGACTCCCTCAGGAGCTTGCTCCGTCCCATCCCTTGCGGCAGGTGCCGGTGCTTCGGGTCTGACCTCGTAGGCCCAGGCGAGGACGAGGGCGATGGGAAAGCCGATGACGATGATGACTATGACCAGCGGAGCAGCCCACTCGGGAAAGCCGAAAGCCCCGAACAGGTCCGGGATGGCCATGGAGATCGCGGCCCCGACCCCCGCGTATACCGCAGCAACGCGGTACACCTTTCGTCGCCTCAACTCAGCCAGGAACAACGAGAGCTTGGATGCCACGGTTATGGCTCTCTTGAGAGTAGACTACCAGGTCCACCCCGGTCAGCCACCGAATGGCATTATGAGGATGCAGTTAAGGAATGGGCAAGGACGGCAGATGAATCAGGTGAGAGTGCCCACCCTCCTGACCCGAACTCCCCTCCTCCTTTTCTTGCCCGCCCCCCCCACCGCCCCGCAGATTCCTCGGCAATCTCAGGAGCCTGGGGCGCCCTTGAATCGGCTATCCCCAGGCTCATCAGCCAGGAGAGCTCATGAATCCGGTTCATCGTCGTCCCGTCCTCGCCGTCCTCACGGCGTTCCTGCTCTGCGCGCCCCTGGCCGCCCAGCAGGGCTTCACCGTGGCGCAGGCGCGCTCCTACCCGTTTCCCAACCAGCTCACCGCCGCGTCCACCGGTAGCCGCATCGCCTGGGCCATGAACGAGCAGGGCCACCGGAACCTGTACGTGGCAGAGGGCCCCGACTGGACGCCGCACAGGCTCACCCACTACGACACCGACGACGGACAGGAGCTCACCAGCGTCCAGATCACCTCTGACGGCTCCACGGTGATCTACGTCCGCGGAGGCGATCACGGAGCGAATTGGGAGGACGGGCTCCCGGTGAACCCGGCAGCGTCCACCGAGCCGGTCCAGGTCCAGATCTGGAGCGTTCCCTTCGCGGGAGGTGAGCCCAGGTCCCTGGGGGAGGGCGACTACCCGGTGGTGGCGCCGAGGTCCAACCGCCTGCTATTCGAGCGCGGCGGCCAGATCTGGATGGTGCCCGCCGACGGCTCCGAGGCGGCCAAACGCCTCTTCACGGCCCGGGGCAGCAACGGCGATCCCCAGTGGGCGCCCGACGAATCGCGCGTGGCTTTCGTGTCGTCCAGGGACGACCATGCCCTCCTGGGCGTCTACACGTCGGCCGACGACCCCATCCAGTGGGTGGCGCCGTCCACCCACCGGGACTCCAACCCCCGCTGGTCGCCCGACGGACGGAGCCTCGTGTTCGTACGCCGTCCCGGGTCCGGGGGAGATCCCCAGCCTATCCTGGAGCCCCGTCCCCAGCCCTGGGCGCTCTTCGTCGCCGACGTGGCATCGGGGTCCGCCCGGGAGCTCTGGAGGGCTCCCGAGACCCTGCGCGGCTCCCCCTCGGGTACCGAGGGAGGCTATAACCTC
>Ga0316577_10000168_pt1 | contig 20960 bp, 17 predicted proteins | sample S5NA_FD_203073 | JGI IMG/M metagenome (GOLD analysis project Ga0316577, IMG submission 203073) | Rhizosphere microbial communities from salt marsh grasses in Alabama, United States - S5-7_050615r2r1 | ecosystem: Host-associated > Plants > Roots > Rhizosphere | place: USA: Alabama | collected... | reverse complement strand
CGGCCGTACGAGGACTATCTCTACAAGTGGTACCTGTGGATGTGGGCGTTCCGCGACCTCACGGCGGAGATTCCGAGCGTCACGATCCCCGACGATCACGACGTGTTCCACGGGAACGTGTGGGGGGCGGGCGGCCGGGCAACCCCCCGGGGACTGACGGGCGCTGCCGCGCAGGACGCGGGCGGCTACCGGCTCCCGGCCGCGTGGGTGAACATGGTCCAGCGGACCCAGACGTCCCACCTTCCGGCCCCGGTCGATCCCGCGCCCGCGGCGCAGGGGATCGAGGTCTACTTCACGGACCTCCTGTACGGCGGCGTGAGCTTCGCCGTGCTCGAAGACCGGAAATTCAAGTCGCCGCCGGCACCGCTCCTTCCCGAGGCCGACATCTGGAACGGGTGGGCCCGCAACCGTGCCTGGGACGCGCGCGAACGCGGAAATCCTCCGGGGGCGGACCTGCTCGGGCGGCGCCAGGAGCGGTTCCTCGAGTCCTGGGCCGCCGACTGGAGCGGGGGAGCGTGGATGAAGGTCGTTCTCTCCCAGACGATCTTCGCGAACGTCGCCACGATCCCCGCGGACGCCCTCACCGGCTCGGTCATCCCGGGCCTGCCCGTGCCGGAGCCGGGCGCGCGCGTCGAGGGAGACCGGGTCGCGGCCGACATGGACTCGAACGGGTGGCCCCGCTCGGGCCGGGACCGGGCGCTGCGAGCGATACGGAAGGGGTTCGCCGTGCACCTCGCCGGCGACCAGCACCTGGGGAGCACGATCCGGTACGGGATCGACGACTGGGGAGATGCCGGCTACGCCCTCTGCGTGCCCTCCGTCGCCAACTTCTGGCCGCGCCGCTGGTATCCGCCGGCGTCGGCGGCCGCCGGGTCCGGCCCCGACGCGTCCGGAACGGGCGATTTCGTCGACGGCTTCGGGAACCGGATCACGGTGCTCGCCGTGTCGAATCCGGCCCGCAGGGGCCGCGAGCCGGCGGCGCTCCACGACCGGGCGCCGGGGTACGGCGTCGCCCGCTTCCGGCGCGACACGCGCGAGGTGTCGCTCGAAGCGTGGCCGCGCTGGGCCGATCCCTCGGCCGGCGACCCGCCCTACCCGGGGTGGCCCGTCACCTTCCGACAGGAGGACGGATATGCGCGCCGCCCCTTCGGCTTCCTGCCCACGATCCGCGTGAGCGGCGCGACGGAGCCGGTCGTGCAGGTGGTCGGGGAGTCAGACGGCGAGGTCCTCTACACGATTCGCATCCGCGGCGACCGTTTCACCCCCCGGGTGTTCGCTTCCGGACGCTACACGGTCCGGGTCGTCCGGCCGGACACGGAGGCGCTGCTGCTGTTCCCGGGTCTCGAGCCGACGCCGGACTCGGCGCGCGTCCTCGAGCTGGACCTCCGCTGAGACGACCCCGGCGGGGCCGCCTCAGCGGCCCGTCTCCGCGAACCCGAGCCGCACGCCGTGGACGGGCTCGCGCGGAAGCGAAGGACCGTCGTGGCTCGACGGGTCCCGGTGCAGGCGGACCGCGAGGACGCGGGGCCGGTCGCCGGCCGAAGCGGTGACGGCGATGCGCCCGCCGCCGCTCTCGAGAGTCGTCGCGGGCGGGTCTGTCGGGCCGAGCCCCTCCTCGCAACGCCGCGCGCCCAGGGCCACCAGCACGCTGACCAGGTCCTCGCCGCCCTCGACGAGGGCCACCGCGATCCCCGTCGCCCCGTTCGCGTGCGTGACGTCCGCGGGCGAGTCCTCGGAACGGCGGTCGTAGCGGAGAAAGAACACCGCGCCGAGAGCGGGAGCGGGAACCGTCACGATGTCGAAGGCGCGCCCCGGTGACAGGCGGGCCCCGAGTCCCGCCGCGGTCGCGGCGTCCACCACCGAGGCGGGATCCGCGCGAAGCGCGAGAAACGCTCCTCCCTCGCCCCGGTCCAGAAACGTCGCGTACCCCGCCGCGAGGGAATCGCGGGGCTCGCCTTCCACGTCCATCAGCTCCAGGTACGATCCGTCCTCGAACTTGATGTACCCGGTTCGGAGTCCGTTGGGGTGGAGGATTCCCTCCCGGATCGTGAACCCGAGGTCATGGAACGTGGAGGAGGCGACGTCGAGGTCGTCGACGGCCACCACGACGTGGTCGATCCACACCCCGGCATCCGGCCGCGGGCAGGACGGGGATCGCGCGTGTTCGGGATCGGGCCGGACGTGCGGCAGCGCGAGCAGGAGCGGGAGGGCGACGAAGAGGACCGGCGCCGTACCGGCCCGACGACGGATCGCCGCCATCAACCGCTCCGTCCCGCGCCGTCCTCCCCCGCCCGTCGCGGGATCGAACTCAGACAGCCGCCGGCTTCGTCGCGGTCAACATCACCGCCTTCACCCCGAACGCCTCGGCGGAATTCTGCGTCGCCTTCTTCTTGAACCGGAAGCCGGGCACGACCGCGGACCGGACCCGCGCGAAGCCCGCGTCCTCCAGAAGCTCGAACATCTCTCCTTCCAGGAGAGCGCCTCCGATTCAGGACGCCCACAGCCTGGGATCGTTCACGATCGACTGGGACAGCTGCCTGGCGCTCACGATGTCCGTGATCGAGATCCGTCCACCCGGGCGGAGGACCCGGTACATCTCCTCCATCACCCGGCGTTTCCGGAACGAGAGGTTGATCACCCCGTTCGAGAGCACGCAGTCCACGGAGTCGTCGGGAAGCGGAATCTCCTCCATGCGCCCCTCGTGGCACTCCATGCCGACGCCCGTCGCGGCGGCGTGCGCCTGCGCCTTGAGACACATGGCGGGATTGAGATCGACGCCGATCACGCGGCCCGATGGGCCGACCCGGCGTGCCGCGAGAATCGCGTCCAGGCCCGCTCCGCTCCCGAGGTCGAGCACCGTCTCCCCCGGCTTCAGGTCGGCCCGCTCGAGCGGGTTCCCGACGCCGGCGAACGAGGCCACGGCCCCCGCCGGCGCCTCGTCCAGCCACGTCGGATCGTACCCGAAGAGCTCGGCGGCCTCGCGCCCGTGATGGAAGTGGAAGTCGGCCTCGGGGTTGTCGGCGACCTCCTGGTACATCCGGAGGATCTCGTCCTTGAGGACGGCTTCGAGCCCGGCCTGGCTCTCGGCGGAGTTCATCGGCGCGCTCCCTTCGTCGTGACCCTGCCCGCGGCGACGTCGGACCCTCCCCGGGGCATCGCCCGGCTCGAATTCCAGTCTACGCGAGGCTGCCGGGAAGGGAACCCCGGCCCCGCGGGCAGGTGCGACGTCCGCGTGCGCCTCCTACCTTGATGGCGCCACGGCCCCCACGCGACGGGCCCCTCCGCTCGAGACCACCGGAAGGATGCCGTGAGACGAGAGACGATCCACCGATGAGCGACACCCGCTGGTACCGGGACGCGATCGTCTACCAGGTCCACATCAAGGCCTTCCACGACAGCGACGGCGACGGAGTGGGGGACTTCCGGGGCCTCACGCGGAAGCTCGACTATCTGCAGGACCTGGGCGTCACGGCTCTCTGGCTCCTGCCCTTCTACCCCTCCCCGCTCAGGGACGACGGCTACGACATCGCGGCGTACGACGACGTCCACCCGGCGTACGGCACGCTGGACGACTTCCGGGAATTCCTCGCCGAGGCGCACGCCCGAGGCCTGCGGGTGATCACGGAGCTGGTCATCAACCACACCTCCGACCAGCATCCCTGGTTCCAGCGTGCTCGCCGCGCACCTCCCGGCACCGTCGAGCGCGACTACTACGTGTGGAGCGACGACCCGGAGCGATACGGCGACGCGCGGATCATCTTCAAGGACTTCGAGGCGTCGAACTGGGCCTGGGATCCGGTGGCCGAAGCCTACTACTGGCACCGCTTCTACGCGCACCAGCCGGACCTGAACTTCGAGAACCCGAAGGTGCGCGAGGAGGTGTTCGACGCGCTCGACTTCTGGCTCGAGATCGGAGTCGACGGGCTCCGGCTCGACGCGATCCCCTACCTGTTCGAGCGGGAGGGCACGAACTGCGAGAACCTCCCCGAGACGCACGCCTTCCTGAAGGAGATCCGGGCCCACGTGGATGCCCGCTACGGCGACCGGATGCTCCTCGCCGAGGCGAACCAGTGGCCGGAGGACGCGGTCGCCTACTTCGGCGACGGCGACGAGTGTCACATGGCGTTCCACTTCCCGGTGATGCCGCGGCTGTTCATGGGCGTCCACATGGAGGACCGCTTCCCGATCGAGGACATCCTCGAGCAGACCCCGCCGATCCCCGAGGGCGCGCAGTGGGCCACCTTTCTCCGCAACCACGACGAGCTCACGCTCGAGATGGTGACGGACGAGGACCGCGACTACATGTACCGGGTCTACGCGAAGGACCCGCAGGCCCGGATCAACCTCGGCATCCGCCGCCGTCTCGCGCCCCTGCTCGGGAACAACCGGCGCAAGATCGAGCTGATGAACGCCCTCCTCCTCTCGCTTCCGGGCACCCCGGTCATCTACTACGGCGACGAGATCGGGATGGGAGACAACATCTACCTCGGCGATCGGGACGGGGTGCGGACCCCGATGCAGTGGAGCCTGGACCGCAACGCGGGATTCTCGACGGCGAATCCTCAGCAGCTCTACCTCCCCGTCGTGATCGACCCCGAGTTCCACTCGGCAGCCGTGAACGTCGAGGCGCAGCAGAGCAACCCCCACTCCCTGCTCTGGGCGATGAAGCGCTTCCTCGCGCTCCGGAAGCGACACGCGGCCTTCAGCCGCGGATCGATCCACTTCCTGCGTCCCGAGAACCGGAAGGTCCTCGTGTTCCTCCGCGAGTGGGAGGGCGAGACGATCCTCGTCGTGGCGAACCTGTCGCGCTTCGTGCAGGCCGTGGAGCTCGACCTCTCCGCCTGGAAGGGCACCGTCCCGGTCGAGATGTTCGGCCACAATCCGTTCCCTCCGATCGGCGATCTTCCCTATTTCCTGACGCTCGGACCGCACGGCTTCTACTGGTTCCGGATCGCCTCGCCCGAGCTGGCCCGGGCGCCCCGGGTACGCACCGAGATCCCCTCGCTCGCGGGGGTGCCCGACCTCGGCACGGCCGTGCGCGGACGGGGCTCCGACGACTTCGCCCGGATCGTGCCGGGGTACCTGCTCTCCCGCCCCTGGTTCGCCGCCGCCGGCCGCGAGATCCTTTGGACGGAGATCGACGAGTCGGTGCCGCTCCCCTTCGACGGACGGACGGCCATCCTGTTGCTGGTGCGCCTCGGCTTCCGCGACGGCGATCCCGAGACCTGGCTGCTTCCCGTGGCGGAGGCGACCGGGGAGTGGGCCCGCCACCTCGAGCAGGAGCAGTCGGAAGTCGTTCTTGCCCGGCTCGAGACGGAATCAGGGCCCGCCGTGATCTACGAGCCGGTCCGGGAGCGCTCCTTCTGCGAGGCGCTTCTCGCGTTCATCGCGACCGAGGACCGGGCGGAGGGCGAACGAGGGGTCCTGCGCGGCGTCCGGGAAGAAGCGGCGCCGGGACCGGACGAGGTGCGCGGCTTCGGGCCCGAGACGCGCGGCAGGAGGGAGGATCGCCACCGCGGCGAGCTCGAGTCCGGGCCGGTTCGCGCCGAGCCCGAGAACACGTCCATCCTCTTCGGCGACGCGTTCGTGCTGAAGCTGATCCGTCGCCTCGACCCCGGGGTGAATCCGGACCTCGAGATCCGGCGCTTCCTCGCCGGCAGGACGGCGTTCCGGTACCAGCCCCCGCTGGCGGGGGCCCTCGAATGGTCGCGCCGGGGAGACGGGGACCTGACGTTCGGCCTGCTCCAGCGGTACGTCCCGAACGAGGGCGACGCATGGAGCTACCTGGTCGACCAGCTCGGAGAGTGGTTCGAGTGGGCCCTGACCTCGGAGGAGGATCCGCCCGCGGCGCCACCGGGCGGATCCCCGGCGGCGCACGTCGGGCTCGTCGTGCCGCCCGCGGTGGAGGAGCGCATCGGTCATTCCCTGGACGACGTGCGTCGGATCGCCGTGCGGACGGCCGGGCTGCACCGCGCCCTCGGGTCCCGCGACGATGACCCGGCGTTCGCGCCCGAGCGGATGACGCCGATGTACCGCCGCTCGCTCTACGAGTCGCTGCGGGCGTCGGCCCGGAGCGCGTTCGGCGAGCTCCGGGCGGCAAGCGACCGCCTTCCCGCGGACGCGCGGGCCGACGCCCAAGTCGTCCTCGAGCGCGGAGACCTGCTTCTCGAGGCGGCGCGGCGGATCGTGAGCCAGCAGCCGGGGGGCATGCGGACCCGCATTCACGGGGACTACCACCTCGGTCAGCTCCTGTTCACCGGCCGGGACTTCGTGGTCGTCGACTTCGAGGGAGAGCCCGAGCGGGCGATCAGCGAGCGGAGGCTGAAGCGGTCGCCGCTCCGGGACGCCGGCGGCCTGGTCGCCTCGCTCCACTACGCGGCGAGCGCCGCCCTCTCCGCCGGGGCCATCCGCGCGGAGGACGTCCCGGCGCTGCGACCCTGGGCGCGCTGGTGGACCTTCTGGACGGGGGTGGCCTTCGTCGAGACGTATCGACGGGCGCTCGCCGACACCGGCCTGCTTCCGGACGACCCGGAATCGGTCGGGCTGCTGCTGCGGCACTTCCTGGTGGACAAGGCCCTGTACCAGCTCCGGTTCGAGCTGCGGCACAGGCCGGCCTGGGTCGGCATCCCGCTCGAGGAACTGCGGGTGGTGGCGGAGGAGGTGGGCTGATGCGGGTGTGGCCGGGCGAGCCGTATCCGCTCGGAGCCGTGTGGGACGGCCTGGGGGTGAACTTCGCGATCTTCTCGGAGCACGCCACCCGCGTCGAGCTCTGCCTGTTCGACGCCCCGTCGGCGGAGGTCGAGGCGCACCGGATCGAGATCCGCGAGCGGACGAACAACGTGTGGCATGCCTATCTGCCGGACGTCCGTCCCGGCCAGCTCTACGGCTACCGCGTGCACGGGCCGTACGAGCCCGGGCGGGGCCACCGGTTCAACCCCGCGAAGCTGCTACTCGACCCGTACGCCAGGGCGATCGCCGGAGACATCCGGATCACCGAGGTCATGTACGGCTACGATCCGGGCAGCGACCGGGCCGACCTCTCCCGCGACGACCGCGACAGCGCACCGGACCTTCCGAAGTGCATCGTGATCGATCCCGCGTTCCGGTGGCTCGACGACCGCGCGCCGCGCACGCCGTGGAGCCGGACCGTCATCTACGAGACCCACGTGAAGGGGCTGACACAGAGGCACCCCGCCGTGCCGCCCGAGCTGCGCGGCACGTACCTGGGGCTCGCCTCCGAGCCGGTGATCGAGCACCTGCAGAAGCTGGGGGTGACCGCCGTCGAGCTGATGCCGGTGCACCACCACGTGACCGAGCCGCACCTCCGGCATCGCGGTCTCACGAACTACTGGGGCTACAACACGATCGGGTACTTCGCGCCCGACATCCGCTACGCGGCGGGCGGGCCCGGCGAGCAGGTGTTCGAGTTCAAGATGATGGTGAAGGCCCTGCACGCGGCCGGGATCGAGGTGATCCTCGACGTCGTCTACAACCACACCGGGGAGGGCAACGAGCTCGGCCCGACGATCCTGTTCCGCGGGATCGACAACCGATCCTACTACCACCTGGATCCGGCCGATCCGCGGCGCTACGTCGACTTCACCGGCACGGGCAACACGCTCAACATGCTCAACGCCCGGGCCATGCAGCTGATGATGGACAGCCTGCGCTACTGGGTGGAGGACATGCACGTCGACGGGTTCCGGTTCGATCTCGCGCCGGCGCTCGCGCGGGAGCTGTTCGAGGTGAACCGGCTCGCCTGGTTCTTCGACATCATCCAGCAGGACCCCGTGCTCTCCCGGGTGAAGCTGATCGCGGAACCGTGGGACGTCGGGCCCGGCGGCTACCAGGTCGGGAACTTCCCGAACGGGTGGGCCGAGTGGAACGGCCGCTACCGCGACACGGTGCGGCGGTTCTGGCGCGGCGACTCGGGGCAGCTCGCGGAGCTCGGGTTCCGGCTCTCCGGGTCGAGCGACCTGTACGGACCCCAGGGCCGCAGCCCCTACGCCTCCATCAACTTCGTGACCTGTCACGACGGCTTCCCCCTCGCCGACCTCGTGAGCTACGATCACAAGCACAACGAAGCGAACCTGGAGGGGAACCGCGACGGCACGGACGCGAACTGGAGCCGGAACTGGGGCGTCGAGGGTCCGACCCGGGAGCTCCGGATCCGGCGCCGCCGGCAGCGCATGAAGAAGAACTTCCTCGCCACGCTCGCGCTGTCGCAGGGGGTGCCCATGATCTCGCACGGCGACGAGATCGGGCGCACCCAGGGCGGCAACAACAACGCGTACTGTCAGGACGACGAGACGACCTGGGTCGACTGGGACCTCTCGGACGAGGACCGCGAGCTCCTGTCGTTCGCGCGTCGCGTGTTCGCGCTGCGTCAGGCGAACCCCGTGCTCCGACGCCGCACGTTCTTCCGCGGACACCCGACCGACGGCGAGGAGGTGAGGGACGTGACGTGGTTCCGTCCGGACGGCCGCGAGATGACGGATGCCGACTGGCACGATCCCGAGAACCGGGTGATCGGAATGCTGATGCACGGAGAAGCGACGGACGAGGTGGACCGGAAAGGCCGTCTCGTCCGCGGCGACACGCTTCTGCTCCTGCTCAACGCGAGCGAGCGGTCCCGCCGGTTCGCGCTGCCCGACCTCGACGCGCCGGGCGCGTGGACGGAGCTCCTCGACACGCACGGAAACCTCGGGGGCGAAGCGGGTCTCGTGGCGGCCCACCTCTCGGCGTACTCGCTCCTGCTCCTGAGACACGCGACGGGACGGGCGCTCGTCAACGGAGGGAACGAATCGTGAGCGAACGTCCGCGCAGGGTGCCACTCGTTCCCCGCGAGGAACGGGATCGTCTGGTCCGGGGCGAGCACTGGAACCCCCACGCCATCCTCGGCGCGCACGAGGGCCGGGTCGCCGGCGCGCCCGGGGTCGTCGTCCGTGCCTTCCACCCCGAGGCGGTCGGGGCCGACTGCCTCCTCGAGGACGGCACCGAGACGGAGCTGAAGCCGGACGGCGACGGAGGGCTGTTCACGATCTTCCTCAAGGGAGCCGGGCTGCCGCTCCGCTACCGGGTGCGGTTCCGCTTCGCGGACGGGAACGCCTGGGAGCGCGACGATCCCTACCGTTTCCTCCCCACGGTCGGGGACCTCGACCTGCACCTGTTCAACGAGGGGACCCATCGCCGTCTGTGGGAGGTGCTCGGGGCCCGTCCGCTCCGCCACGACGGAGTGGACGGGACCGCGTTCGCCGTCTGGGCGCCGAGCGCGCGACGGGTGAGCGTGGTCGGGGACTTCTGCGGCTGGGACGGCCGCCTCTTCCCGATGCGGAGCATGGGCGCCTCGGGCGTGTTCGAGATCTTCCTTCCCGCCGTCGGCGAGGGGGCCCTCTACAAATACGAGATCCTCACCGGGGACGGACAGCTCCGCCTCAAGACGGACCCCTACGCCCGCTCGATGGAGCTGCCTCCCGGAACGGCCTCCCGCGTCTGGGCGTCCCGGTACGACTGGGGCGACGACGCCTGGATGGAGGAGCGCCCGGGGCGCGACCCGCACCGTGAGCCGATGGCGATCTACGAGGTTCACCTCGGCAGCTGGGCCCGGGTGCCGGAGGAGGGAGACCGGCCGTTGACCTACCGGGAGATCGCGCCGCGGCTCGTCGACCACGTGAAGCGGCTCGGGTTCGACTGGATCGAGCTGCTTCCCGTCGCCGAGCATCCGTTCGCCGGCTCCTGGGGCTACCAGGTCTCCGGCTACTATGCGCCGACCTCCCGCCACGGAACCCCCGATGATTTCCGGTTCTTCGTCGATCATTGTCACCGCAACGGAATCGGGGTCATCGTCGACTGGGTGCCGGCCCACTTCCCGCGGGACGACTTCGCTCTCCGCCGGTTCGACGGGACGGCGCTGTACGAGCACGACGATCCGCGGCTCGGAGAGCACCCCGACTGGGGCACCCTGATCTTCAACTACGGGCGCCCGGAAGTCCGGAACTTCCTGGTCGCGAACGCCCTGTTCTGGCTCCGCGAGCTCCACGTGGACGGACTCCGCGTCGACGCCGTGGCCTCGATGCTCTACCTGGACTACAGCCGCCAGCCGGGCGAGTGGGTCCCGAACCGGTACGGGGGGCGGGAGAACCTCGAGGCCGTGGACTTCCTGCGGGCGCTCAACCAGACGATCTCGGCCGAGGCGCCGGGCGCCTTCACGTCGGCGGAGGAGTCGACCGCCTGGGGCGGCGTCTCGCGGCCCGTGTCCGAGGGGGGCCTCGGGTTCGCGTTCAAGTGGAACATGGGCTGGATGCACGACACGCTCCTGTACTTCCAGCGCGATCCCGTGCACCGGAAGTGGCACCACGACGAGCTCACGTTCGCCATGATCTACGAGTACTCCGAGCGCTTCATCATGCCGCTCTCGCACGACGAGGTCGTGCACGGCAAGCGCTCCCTGCTCGGACGGATGCCCGGCGACGAGTGGCAGCGCTTCGCGAACCTGCGCCTCCTGCTCGCCTACCAGTTCACGCGTCCCGGAAAGCCCCTGGTGTTCATGGGCACCGAGCTGGCGCCGTACGAGGAGTGGGACCACGACCGGAGCCTTCCCTGGCACCTCCCCGTCTACGACCCGCAGAGGGCGGCGTTCGGACGTTTCTTCGAGGCGCTGGGACGGATCTACCGCGAGACGCCGCCGCTCTGGCGGCGGGATCACGATCCCGAGGGCTACGCCTGGATCGAGCCGGGGGACCGGGAGAACAGCGTTCTCTCCTACCTCCGCCGCGACGGAGAGGAGGCGCTCGTCGTCGTCCTGAACCTGACGCCGGCCCCGCGCGACGATTACCGGATCGGGGTCCCGTCCGCCGGGCGCTGGGTCGAGCGGCTCAACTCGGACGCTCACGAGTACGGCGGCAGCGGGTACGCCACGCGCGCCGCGGTCGACTCCGAGCCGATCGCCTGGCACGGGTACCCGCAGTCGGTGGGTCTGCGGCTGCCTCCGCTCGCCGCCCTCGTGCTCGCCCCGGCTGGATAGCCGAGTCGGTCGGGCTCGCGGGTTCGACGCCGCTCAGTCGTTCGGGTCCGGCGTCGAAGCGGTGGGGGGCGCTTCCGGGACCGCCGGCAACCGACCGCCCGGGACCCCGCCGGGGCCCGCGGCCGGGATCGCCCGCGGGTTCAGACAATGCCGGCGCCGCGTCGGCATCGGCACGGCCGCCGTGGAGTCGATCAGCACGATCGGCATCCCCGACGGTGCGGACGGGTTCTCCGTACCCAGCCCCACAACCGGCATCGGACACTCCCAGCCCGGCACCACGCCCCGGAGCTCGCGAACGGGGGCGGCGGAAGCCCGGACCGTGTCCGGGACCTGAGCGTGCAGGGAGGGGGCGACGACGCGGCGCGGCCGCGTCTCCTGTATGATGGCGCCCATGATCTCCGTCTCCGGTCTCGAGAAGGGCTACGGCGCGCGCACGCTGTTCGCCGGCGTCTCGCTGCAGCTGAACGCCGGCGAGCGCTACGGCCTCGTCGGGGCGAACGGCTCGGGGAAGACCACCCTGCTCAACATCCTGAGCGGGGTCGAGGATCCCACCGCGGGCTCCGTGTCGATCCCGAAGCGCGCGAAGCTGGGCGTTCTCCGCCAGGACCAGTTCGTCCACGAGGATCGGCGGATCCTCGAAGTGGCCCTGATGGGGAACCCGGAGCTGTGGAGCGCTCTCGAGGAGAAGGAGGCCCTGCTCGCCGCCGCGGACGGCGAGTTCGACGTGCACCGGTTCTCCGAGCTCGAGGAGATCATCCTCCACCACGACGGCTACGCCGCCGAGGCACGGGCCGCGGTGATCCTGGAGGGACTGGGAATTCCGACCGGAGTCCATCGCCGTCCGCTCTCCACCCTGTCGGGCGGGTTCCGCCTCCGCGTCCTGCTCGCGCAGGCCCTCGCCGGGTCGCCGGACGTCCTGCTGCTCGACGAGCCGACGAACCACCTCGACATTCTCTCGATCCGCTGGCTCGAGAAGTTCCTCCGAGAGTTCCCGGGCCCGGTCGTCGTGATCTCTCACGACCACCGGTTCCTCGACAACGTCGTCACCCACATCCTCGACGTCGACTACGAGACCGTGACTCTCTACCACGGTTCGTACACCGACTTCCTGGAGCGGAAGGCGGAGGAGCGGGAGCGGCGCGAGAAGGAGATCGAGACTCGTGAGAAGGAGATCGCGCACCACCAGCAGTTCGTCGACCGCTTCCGCGCCAAGGCGAGCAAGGCGCGCCAGGCCCAGAGCAAGCTCCGCCTGATCGAGAAGAAGGCCGGGTCGCTCCAGGAGCTCCCGCAGAGCTCGCGCCGCTGGCCCACGTTCCGCTTCCAGCCGAGACGGCACAGCGGGAAGGACGTCCTGAAGCTCACGGGAATCCGGAAGGCGTTCGGGGAGAACGAGGTCCTGCACGGCGTGGACCTCGAGGTCCGTCGGGGCGACCGGGTCGCGATCCTCGGCCCCAACGGGATCGGCAAGTCGACCCTGCTCAAGATCGCGGTCGGCGAGCTCGCGGCCGACGCCGGCGAGGTGAAATGGGGCTACGAGACGCACCCCGGCTACTTCGCCCAGGACCACCACGAGCAGTTCGAGGACCCGGACCGGAAGGCGATCGAGTGGATCTGGGACGCCTGCCCCGGCGCCTCTCCCGGCTTCGTGCGCGGCGAGCTGGGCCTCGTCCTGTTCTCCGGCGACGAGGCGGACAAGCGGCTCGGGACGCTGTCCGGGGGCGAGGCGGCGCGGCTCGTGTTCTGCCGGCTCGCGATCCAGAAGCCGAACGTGCTCGTTCTCGACGAGCCGACGAACCACCTGGACCTCGAGGCGATCGAGGCGCTCGTGGAGAGCCTGTCCGGCTTCGACGGGACCCTGCTCTTCGTCTCCCACGACCGCTGGTTCGTGTCGCGGCTCGCCACCCGGATCGTCGAGATCCGTCCCGACGGGATTCGGGACTGGCGCGGCAGGTACGAGGACTACGTCCACGCATGCGGCGACGACCACCTGGACGTGGACACCGTCGTGCTGAAGGCGAAGCGGGAAACGCGTCCCCCGGCCGATCCGGCGAAGGGCGTCGGACGGGAGGAGAGACCGCCGAAGCCATCCGGGACCGACCGGCGGCGGGTCCGGGAGCTCGAAAGCCGACGGGACGCGGTCACGGAACGGATCGGCCGGATCGAGACCCGGCTCGCGGAGATCGACCGGGAATTCGCCGACGCCGGTTTCTACGACCGGGCCGGCTCCGAGGCGATCCGGTCCCTCGAGGACGAGCGCAGCGGGCTCGCGGCGGAGCTCGAGGAACGTCTCGCGGAGTGGGAGCGGGTGGAGGAGGAGCTCGCGGCGGCGCCGGACGCGACAGGCGGCTGAGCGTGGGCCGCGAGAGCGGCCGGTCCGTCAGATGCAGGCGCCGTCGGCGCTCGCCCAGACCCGCGAGTCGCGCACGACCAGCTCGCCGTCGGAGGAGATCCGGAGCAGGAACTGGTCCGTCCGGATCGGGTCGCAGGAGCTGATCATCCGGAGCACGACGACGTCCCAGCCGCCGTCCCGTCCCCGGATCGCGCCGCTCTCGAGCTCGTCCTGCCAGTGGAAGCCCTCGGCGAGGGCGACGAGCGCCGCTTCCTCGGGCGATTCGATCCTCCCGAGGAACGCCCGCACGGCCTCCGGCGTCGTCCAGGCCTCCACGACGCCGTCCCGGACCGAGGCGAGGAAGTAGTAGCAGTCCCCGGGGAGACAGAGGATTCCGAAGCCGACCCGGGGCGAGAGGGCGTCGAACGCGGCGAGCGCCGCGGAATCCACGCCATCCCGGCCCGTCGAGCCGCCCGTGACCAGGACCTCCTGGATCTCTCCGAAGTCCGACCGCCGGAGCTCCCAGAGCTCCGTCCCGACGGCGGGCTCCACGGCGGTGGCGTCCAGCTCCGCCAGCACCGGCAGCGCGGTGAACTCCGCGAAGTCGACGAGCGGCTCCGGTCCCGACGCGTCGCACGCGGTGAAAAGGAGCACACCGGCCAGGAGGCCCGCGGGGCGCGCCGTCACGGCCGCTCCTCCACGGCGTCGGCGGTCCCGAGCGAGGCTTCGAGAAGCGCCAGGATCCGGTCGATCTCGGCCAGCACGTCCTCGAGGTCGTCGATCCCGTGCTCCTCGATCTGCCGCCGGAAGGCGAAGATGCCTGCGACCTCCGTGTCGACCGGCAGCCGGCTCTCCCGGGCCGCCCCGGCCGGCGTGAGTGTCCCGTCGAACACCGCGTCCACCAGTCCGAGGGCCCGGCTCACGTCGACCCGGCTCCGGAGGACGGGGTCCATCTGGTGGAACACGAAGTCGACCGCCTTGTCCTCCTCCTCGGTCCCCTCGCGGAGCCGGCCCTCCCAGGCGGCCAGCGAGCGCCGGAGCTCCGGGTCCCGGATCAGGCCGAGCCGTCCCGACGCGAGGAGGCCGTCGAGGGTCCCCAGCATCGGGTTGAAGGTGGGCGGGATGTAGACCAGGGCGAGCGCCGTGTCGGGGACCGAAACGGCCGGCTCCCCGGCCGCGAGCGCGATCCCCGCGAGCTCGCTCAGCCCGGACGCGGCCCCCGCGATTCGCTGGTGGGCGGCGAGGTAGAACGCCAGCTGGTCCCGCGCGCCGACGAACTCCTCGCGCAGGCTCTCGAGCGCCGCCCGCTCCTCGCCGCGCTCCGTCTTCGCGTCCCACCACGTGTCGAGCGCGAAGGCGAGCAGGATGCTCGCCACGATGACCAGACCCTCGGCGACGAGACGCCCGGCGAATCCCGTCTTCCCGTTCGATTCCATCCGCCCTTCCGTCCTCAGGGGCTCCGCTCGCGCCGCAGGGCACGATACAGCCGCGCGTTCAGCCTTGCCCCGGTGAGCCCGGTGTGCTCCTCCGCGACGTGCGGCTCGTCGGGCACGCCGAGCGCCGCGGACAGCTCGGAGCCCGTCAGCCCGCGATGCCCGAGCGACCAGGCCATCGAGGGGACGTCCATCACGAAGTAGTGATAGAGCTCCCGCCAGCTCCGGCCCGTTCCGCGGAACAGGTGATCGAGGAACGCCGTGTCGAACCAGCTGTTGAACGCGACCAGCATCACGGACCGGTCGCCGGCGACGCGCCGCTGGAACCGGGCGAGGCTGTCCGCCGCGACGCCCGGGTCCAGCGCTCCGAGCTCCCGCCAGCGGTCGGGATCGAACGCGTTCACCGCGATCGCTCCCTCGGAGGCCCGCTCCGGGTGCTCCGGCTGGATCCGCAGGAACAGGCTGTCGACGGGGGCTCCCTCCAGGTCGGTCACCACGAGCCCCAGGTCGATCATCTCGTGCCACCCGGGGACGAGCCCGGTCGTCTCGACGTCCAGGAAGGCGAGGAGCCAGCGGTCCGGCTCGGCCGCGGGCGACGAGGAGGCGACCCGGGCCGTCTCCGTCGCGGACACGTGGGGCGGCTCGTCCGTCCCGTCCCCCGATCGCGCGGCGACCGGGCCCGCCCCCGTCGGAAGCGCGCCGAGCCCGAGGAGAATCCGCTCCACGAGCTCGGCCCTCCGGTCGGGAGGCCACTCCTCCCACACACGCTCGCCCTCCATGTACAGGGCGAACAACGACACGTCGGCTCCCGTCGCGTCCTCTCGCTCCCGTTCGACCGCCCCCACGAGCCAGCCGAGCTCGCGGGTCGGCGTGATCTCCGCGGTTCCGGTCTTCCCGTACAGCTGCCAGCCGGGTCCCTCGTCGAGGGCCATGAGCTCGCGGAGCACCGAAGCGGACCGCTCCGACACCGGGAGCTCGCCGGCCCAGAGCCTCCGCAGGAACTCCACCTGCTCCTGCGGCGAGATCCGGAGGTCGCCGTCGAGCCAGAACCGGTCCACGGCCGGCGACGTCGCCCCGTTCCCGTAAGCGAGCCGATCCAGCCACGCCGTCATCCGCGCCGGCCCGACCCGGCGGGCGAGCTCCCGGTAGTACCAGACCACCGAGTTCCGGAACGCGCTGCGGAGCGTCTGGTCGCGCGGCCAGCTGCGCGGCCACCCGGGCTGCGGAGGGTTCGCGGTGGAATCGAACGGGAGCCTGAACTCCGGCCCGTCGACGACCCCCGTCTCGAGGGCGATCAGCGTGTTCGGGATCTTGAAGGTCGAGGCGGGAAGCGCCCGCCTGCGCGACCGGTCGGTCCCGAACACCCGGACCCGGCCGGACTCCGCGTCGAGGAGGACGAAGGAGGCTTCGCCGTCGATTCCGGCGAACGACGCGGCGAGGTCCACGGGCTCGATCCGCTCCGCCGGCCAGACGACGCCGTCGCCCGGCGACTCCTGTGCTGTCGCCGCCGCGGCCACCGCGAGAACGGCGAGCGGGACGAGACGGGCCACGACGGCCGTCGGACCGAAGCCTCCGGCGACGCTCGTCGCGACCTGTACGACTGTTCCGCGCGGCCGATCGCGGACGGCGGGGTCCCGCATCCGGGTCGCCCCGATCACGTCGACCTCGGCGGGGTCTCCGTCGTCTCGCCCTTCACCTTCTCGAGCGCGAGCGCGTTGATGCAGTAGCGGAGCCCGCTCGGAGGCGGCCCGTCCGGGAACACGTGCCCGAGGTGCCCGTCACACACGGCGCAGACGGTCTCGATCCGCGACATCCCGAAGGAGCGGTCCTCGTGGTAGGCGACGACGTCGGGCCGCACCGGCTGCGTGAAGGACGGCCAGCCCGTTCCGGACTCGAACTTCTCCTCCGCGTCGAACAGCACCGTCCCGCAGCCGGCGCAGGCGTACCGGCCCGGCTCGAACCGGCTGCACATCTCCGAGCTGAAGGGGCGCTCGGTCCCCTTTCCCCTGAGGACCCGGTACCGGTCGGGCGTGAGGGCCTCGCGCCACTCCGCCTCCGGGCGCTCGTCGCGGCGCGGGGGATCGGGGCTCCCCTCGCGCGCCAGGCGCCGGACGTCGGTCCACCGCAGGAGGTCGTTCACGGCTCGATCTCGACGCCGGAGTACCGCTCGACAACCCGCATCTCGCCCTGCGGGAACTGCACCGTCTGGCGACGGATCACGGGATTCCCGTCCGGGTCGAGCCCGAGGCTCGCCGACCCGACCGGCGTTCCCGCGACTTCGATCGAGAATCGCGCGGCCGGGGGCACGTCCGCGCTCCACCCGAAGTCGTGGACCCGGACCCACTCCCGGACTCCACCCTCCGCGCGATCGGGAGGGGAGTTCGCGGTGAGCACCGCCAGGTTGTGGAGGAGGCCCATGCGCGTGAGCCCGATCAGGAGCGCCTCCTTCAGGCGCGGCGGGATTGCGCCGGTCCGAAGCCCGTCTCCGTTTCCGTAGGTGAAGCCCCGTCCGTCGGACGAGGCCTTGAGATCCACCGCCTGCCCGCCGAAGGTGCCCGAGGCTGCGAGCTCGACCCGGTCGTCGCCGGTGATGGCGAGCGTGCCCCGCAGGTCGCTCTCGAACGCCCCTTCCGAGGTGATGTCGAAGCCGAGCCGCACCGTGCGGGCATCCATCAGACGCGTCTCCAGACCGGAGAACGCGGCGGCCGCCCCCCCGCTCGCCGACTCCGACTCCTGGCCGCGACCCGCGTCCGGTCTCGCCGCCGCGACGAGGGCCAGGAGCGCCCCGAGCAGGATCGATCGCGTCACGTCCCCTCCTCTTCGTCAGGTCCCCGTAGCTCCGCCGCGATGCGCTCGTACGTCTCGCGATCCGCGTCGGAAAAGCAGCAGAAGACGATCCGCTCGAGCCGGCAGCCGGCCGCGACGTGCGCCCGGACCGTCGAGACAGCGATCCGGGTCGCCGCCTCGAGCGGGTACCCGTAGACCCCTGTCGAGATCGCCGGGAACGCGATGCTGGTCACCCCTCGTTCCTCCGCAAGCCGAAGCGCGTTCGCGTAACACGACGCCAGGAGCGCGGGCTCGCCATGGTCGCCGCCGCGCCAGACGGGGCCCACGGCGTGCGCCACGAACCGCGCGGGAAGACGATATCCGCGCGTCATCTTCACCTCGCCCGTGCGGGCGCCGCCCAGCGTCCGGCACTCCGCGAGCAGCTCCGGGCCCGCGGCACGGTGGATGGCGCCGTCGACGCCTCCCCCGCCCAGGAGCGAGGCGTTCGCCGCGTTCACGATCACGTCCACCTCGAGCGTCGTGATGTCGCCGCGGACGATCTCGATCCGGTCCTCGGGCCTCGTGCGCACGCCTGCCTCCGCAGAAGCTCTCCCGCCGTCCTCGTTCCTCGCTCCGCTCCTTACTGTAGGAGGTCGTCGGGGATCGCGGCAGGGACCGGGCGGGCGAATCCCGGATGCGCACGGGCCCGGGCGCCGGGGCGGCGCTCCGGGCCCGTGCCACGGCGCCCGGAGATCGGCGCCGCGTCGGGGGTTCTGCCCGGACCTGCTTACTTGAAGATGCCGATCGCCTTGAGCAGGAAGATGAGGATGGCGGCGCCGGCGACCGCGATCAGCCAGCCGACGATGGGCCCCGAGGCCGAGAGTCCGAGCATGCCGGCGAGCCAGAATCCGAGGCTCGAACCGATGATGCCCACGATGACGTTGCCGAGCAGGCCCATCTGAGCGTCCGTCTTCATGACCAGACTTCCGAGCCAGCCGACGATGCCGCCAATGATGATCGTGACGAGCCAGTTCATGTGCCGCCTCCTTCGGAGCGGGTGAGATTCCCGCGGTCCGGGGCCGGTCGAGAGCCGGGCCGGAGCGCGAGGCGATCTGTAGCAACGTCGCCAGAGACGGCGGACAGGGGAATGGGCCGATGGTAGTAGGATGTGTCCGGGTCCGGCATCAGCCCCGACTTTCGTCCGGGCGCTCCCGGATCCGAACCAGCTCCACGATCGGCCCGACCATGCGGATCGAGGCCATGTCGCCGCGGGACACCGCCCGCGCTTCGACCGGGAGCCCGTCCTCCTGGAACCGCTCGGGGAGGTTCATCACCTCGTAGGTCGTCCCGTCCTCGGCACGGATCGCATAGAAACCGCCTTCCAGCTCCATCCGCTCGATCGTTCCGACGATGCGGAGCAGGTCCTCGGACTCCGACGACCGGTCGGACAGGACCACCCACTCCGGCGGCTCCGTGCGACACCCCGCCGCCGCGAACAGGAACGTGGCGGCCAGGCCGACCGCCGGGATCGCTCGCCTCCAGTTCCGGGTCATGGCTCCTCCTCGCCGGTCGACACGGAAACCCCGCCCGCGCTCACGCCCCGACTTCAACCCTCCCACGATGGCTCCGACCTCCATCCAGTCTCGTCGCGCCCGCCCCCCTGCCACAAGATGCCCGAGGGCCGGTTGCCCGTCTCCCGTTCGCCGCCTCATACTGGATGTCCCTCGAGGCTCACATCATCGACACAGGAGGCGCAGGAACATGAGACGGATTCGTGGCGCGACGTTCGCCCTTCTGCTCGCTCCCCTCTGGGTCGCCTGCGCGCCCGACGAGGGAGTCGGCGGCGCCGGAGCGGGAGAAGCGGACGCCGAGGCGGTGGCTCCGGCGACCACGGTGGTCGAGATCGTGGCCCGCGGCCTCACGTTCGAGGCCCCGGACTCGATTCCGTCGGGGTGGACGACGTTCCGGTTCCGCAACGAGTCGGGCATGACGCACTTCGCCCTCTTCGACCTGATGCCCGCCGGGCACGGAGTCGAGGCCCACCAGAAGCTGATCGCGCCGGTGTTCCAGAAGGGAATGGACCTCCTGAACGCGGGGAAGCCGGACGAGGCGATGGCGGCGTTCGGAGAGCTGCCGGAGTGGTTCGGCGAGGTCCGGTTCCTCGGCGGCCCCGGCCTGCTGGGACCGGGAGAGACGGGGGAGACCACGCTGTTCGTCGAGCCCGGCACCTACGTGATCGAGTGCTACGTGAAGACGAACGGGATCTTCCACTCCTACAGTCGCGATCCCTCGAAGGGTTACGCGATGGTCCACGAGCTCACGGTCACGTCGGACGCGTCCGGGGCGGAGCCGCCGGAGGCCGACATCCGGATCACGGTCTCCAGCGAGCGCGGCATCGAGATGGACGGCGACCCCACGCCGGGCCGTCACGTGGTCGCGGTGCAGTTCGAGGACCAGATCGTGCACGAGAACTTCGTCGGGCACGACCTCCACCTCGCCCGGATCGCGCCGGACACGGACCTCGCTACACTCGCGACGTGGATGAACTCGATGGCCCCGACGGGGCTCGAGACGCCCGCGCCGGTGGTGTTCCTCGGCGGCACCAACGAGATGCCGGCGGGCTCCATCGCGTACCTCACGGTGACGCTGGAGCCGGGTCGCTACGCCTGGGTGGCGGAGGTCCCGAGGCCGGACGAGAAGGGGATGCTGAAAGTTTTCGAGGTCGCGGCCGGGGGGACGTGACCTCGCCGGGTCCGGACGGTCCGAAGGCCCCGCCCGGACCCGGACGCTCCGGAGACGCGGATCAGGTCCGGTTCTCGCGGAAGAAGGCCCAGGTCACGAGGCCCGGCGCCACGAGGGCCTCTCCGAGGCGCTCGTATCCGAAGCGCTCGTACAACGGGAGGTTGCCGGGGTCCTCCGTCGTGAGCGTAACCCCTCGCGACGCAGGGTGGCGCGACGAGAGGTCGTGGACGTGCTCGAGCAGTCGGCGGCCCAGTCCCCGGCCCGTGGAGTCCGTGTCCACCCCGATCATGTTCAGGTGCAGGCGCGACGACGGGGCGACGGCGAGCAGCGGCGCGCAGGCGGCCCCGAACGCCTCGTACCGGGCCCGGGCCCCCGGACCCAGCGCCGCCCAGGTCTGCTTCCGCGCCTCGGCGAGCTCCGGCGGGCCCGGCGGTCCGTCCGGCTGCGAGACCATCGCGGCGGCGAGGAGCCTGCCGTCCTCCTCGATCCCGAGCAGCGGCTCTCCGCGCAGCAGCCGCGCGCGGACGAAGAACCCGATCAACGTCGTCAGGCGCTCCTCGTAGCGCTCCGCCTCTCCGAGCAGGAACCGCATCACGGGGTAGGTCCGGAACGCTTCGCAGAGCGTCCGCGTGGCGAGGGCGGCCCGGTCCTCCCCGATCCGAACGAC
>Ga0316577_10000167_pt1 | contig 20981 bp, 18 predicted proteins | sample S5NA_FD_203073 | JGI IMG/M metagenome (GOLD analysis project Ga0316577, IMG submission 203073) | Rhizosphere microbial communities from salt marsh grasses in Alabama, United States - S5-7_050615r2r1 | ecosystem: Host-associated > Plants > Roots > Rhizosphere | place: USA: Alabama | collected... | reverse complement strand
CGCCCATCTTCCCGTTGAACAGCTCCAGCATCCGGAGCGGGGTCATCCCCTTCGGGGCCTTCTTCTGGTCGAAGTTGCGGAGGAAGGAGAGGCCGATCTGGGCGATGGTGGCGGTCTTGCCGCGAGCGGAGTCGACGACCACGTCGAGGTCCCTGAAGAACTGGTCGAGGTTGAAGAACGACATCAGCGTCGCCCACTCGCCGGTGCCGGCGTTGGCCACCATCATCGTCGCCGCCCCGCAGTTCGGGTGGCAGCCGCAGTTGAGCTGTCCGAAGTCCGACTGCGGTCCCCTCAGGTGGTCGGCGAGGGAGGCGAAGGCGGTCGAGGAACCCAGCGGGTACCAGTCCCGGTAGGGGTCGATCTTGCCGTCGTAGTACTTCGCCAGGTCGTGGGCGAGGTGCGAGGTGGTGTACCGCTGCTTCAATCGCTCCTCGTCGCTGATCTCCTCGTCACGTCCGGTGAAGGACACCGGCTGGAACGCGGGCCCGCCCATCTTGTCGTGGTTCTCGAGGCAGAAGTCGAAGATCGGACCGACCATGTGGTTGTTCACGCCGTTGACGACGGTCACCACCGGGGTGATGCGGATCCCGGCGGCGGCGATGTTGTCGATGGCGATCTTCTTGACGTCGAAGAGGTTGGTGATGTGACGGTGGGAGTTGGCCTCGTTGGTGGTCCCGTCGAACTGGAAGTACACCATGTCGAGCCCCGCCTCCTTCGCCTGGAAGGCGAACTCGGGCTCGAGGGCGAAGCGGATGCCGTTGGTCGCGGCCTGGATGAGCTTGTAGCCCACCTTCTTCGCGTAGGCGCAGGCCTCGAGGAAGTGGGGCGACATCGTCGGCTCTCCGCCGGAGTACTGCACCACCATCTGCCGCCGCGGCTTGAAGGAGATCGAGTCGTCGAGGATCTTCTTGATCTCCTCGAGCGTCAGCTCGTGCACGTACCCCACCTGGTTGGCGTCCATGAAGCAGGGGTTGCACATCATGTTGCAGCGGTTGGTGAGGTCGACGGTCAGGACCGCGCCGCGGCCGTACCGCACGGTCGAGGTGCCGTGGCGGTGCACGTTCTCGTCCCCGAAGGTGCGGTAGTCGCGCCCGGGGAAGCGGCTCTCCACGACCTTGTCGAACTCGACGTCGATGGAGCGGATGTCGTCGAAGGTCCCGTGCTCGGGGCAGGTCTTGGTGACCCAGAGCTCCTTGCCCTTCTCGTAGAACGTGGCCTTGACCTCGCCGATGTGGCCGTCGACGAGGTCCTTGAGATCGCGCTCCCCGTTCAGGAGCTTCCTCCGCGTCTCGATGACGCACTGGGGGCACAGCGAGTCCGTCTCGCGAGGATAGCCGAGGGGCGGACGCGTCCTCTCGTGCGATTTCGGCAGGGGTCCCGGCGCCCAGTCCGGCTCGACCGAGCGTCCCTCGGGGACGCGGGTGTTCACCGACTGGAAGGCCCGCCAGGCGAGATCGCCGATCTGCTGAAGCGTCGTCTCCATCGTCTTCTGCCTCCTCTCGCCCGCAGCGGCGCGTGGCCGGCCGCGGGAACGATCAGTGCACGGTCTCCGTTCCGTGCACGGCTTCGCTGGCCCCCGTCTCCGTCACCTCGTGCGTCACTCCCGCCGTGTCCAGGGCGCGCACCGTGCCCTCGCTGATGCCCGACGCGGTCTCGACCCGGCGCAGACGGCCGCCGAGGCGCTTCATCAGCCGGCGTCGGACCCGTGGGCGGTCGAGCCCTGCCGGCCACCGGGGGGCCTGGCCCTCGCAGGTCGCCTCGAGCCAGTCTCCGCACAGGACCATCTTGTGGGGCCGGAGCACGGCGACGTCCTCGTCTGCTCTCCCCTCCCGGCCCAGGGCGGTCGTGGTGAGACCGTCCCCAACGAAGGCGGCCAGGGTGAGGCGCACCCCAAGAGTCACCCGGGGTCCATCGACAAAGGCGACGTCGCCCTTCTGTGCCGGGTGGGCTCTCAGCCGCCCTTCGAGCCGGCCCATCGCTTCCCGGTGGGTCAGGCGGGACAGGCCCTCCGATCCGGCATGCCACATCGCCTCGCTCTCGGGTGCGATCTGACGCGAGAACGCACGGAAGGCCTGGGCTCGCTCGGCGGTGTCGAGGATCGACCCCAGCTCCAGGAGCCGCGAAAGGGGCAGCAGGCCCTCCTCCTCGGGCAGTCCTTCGCCAACGAGGGTGGCGCTTCCCAGGTGTCCCTCCTGGCGCAGGCGCAGTGCGCGCGCCACGCTCCCGGGATCCGTGGCAAAGAGCACCCGCGGGCCGGCCCGCTCAACGACCTCGACGAGGGTGTCGTCCGAGAGGTCGTGCTCCAGACCGACCGGCACCGCCCCGAACCCCATCGCCGCGAAGTCCACGACCGGCCAGAGCCAGCCCAGCCGGCCGAAGAGAGCCACGCGGACCCCCGGCTCCACGCCCATCCGCTCCCGGCCCTGGAGCGCGACTCGAATGGCCAGGCGGTCCAGCTTCCAATCGGGAACGGGCTCGAACCCCTCGCCCCCCGGCCAGGCCATCACCGCCGGGCGGATGTGATGACGCAGGCCCAGGTCGAAGAGGCCGGCCACCGTCTCCGGGATGCGGTGCAGGGGGCGGGGGCCGGCGCGTTCGGGTCTGTCGCTGCCGAAGATGTCTTCTGCGGTGATGTAGAGGAGCATGGGTGAATCAGCCTTGCAGCCGCTCCCACAGGGTGTCGATCAGTGAATCCCGGATGCCGTGCAGCTCCATCGCGTGCACGAGTCCCCGAACGTACTCCGGACCGGTGCCCACGACGCCGTGGGCCGTCCGGAGGCGTGCCTCGAGGCTCGAACCGTCAGAGCCGTTGCCGTTGGCGCTCCGAGATACCCAGACCACGGCCGGGAGCGGTCCATCCGGCGTTTCAACGGTATGTGTCTCACGGCGGCGCTCGCTCGCGGCTTCCCGCTTCTCGAGGGCCCGCATGACGCGGACTCGATCGGACGCGGGCACGTCGAAGACGAGACCCCAGCACTCGCCTCCGGGCGAGAGGCCGAGGATGGGGCAGGGGGACCCGGGTTGACCCCAGCGTCGCAGCGACTCGTGGAGGAAGGCGCGGTGGTATCCGGCCAGCCGAGCCGGCCGCGCGTGGTACCGCGCCAGAACCGCGTCCCCCATGAGGCTCCCGTAGGCAAACACCCGCGGCAAGAAGTCACTCCCTCTATCCGCCGTCACCCACCGACGGCTCAAACCGTAGAGAAGCGGAACGTCTGAACTGTTTCGTCGAGTTTAGGCGTACGTTTCGGGCGATGCAAGGGCTTTGTTACGCCCGGGCGGTCTCGCGAGAAACAACCTTAGCAATTGATAAATATACAGTTAGGGTGATGGGCGCCTGACGACCGAGCCCACCAGCTCCCGCCGCCAGACCCGCCGCCATGGTCATAGCCGGCCAGGTCGCATCATCGTCAAGGCTCCTTGGCGGCAACGGCGCCGAGGCGAGACCCTGCGGTTTCCGCATGGCGATGGCCTGGCCGGTAGGCGTTCCCCTTGAGCTTGACCCGGATCCGCTGCAGGTCGAGGGAGTGGACCGCGCCGGCGACGAAGTCGTCGGGGCCTCGGGGGTCACTGTTGAATGGGTATGAGTAGCGGACCTGGGCGCGGAACCAGAGGTGCAGGCGATAGCCTCCGTCGTCGCTCTTGAAGTCGAGCCCCGTAGTCCCGAAGGGGCCGACGGGGGGCTGCTCCTCGTCCAGCACGGGGCGCTTCGGGGCGGGCGCCGGCGGTCCCGCCGTGTCCTCACCAGACCCAGCTGTTCCGGCTGGTGGCCCGTCGTCGGCGCGAGCCACCGGGCCGCCTGCGAGGATCCCGAGCGCGAGGAGGACTCCCGACATCAATCGGCTGGCGAGTGTGGGCGCGGGTCGCATGTCGAAGCTCAGAAGAGAACCAGCGTGCACTCCCCTAGCGGACTGTTCCGGGAACGTCGGCTCAGCTGGCGTTCCCGGAACGATTAGTCGCCGTCGATCATGTTGCCCAGGCCCCCGACGACGTCGAGGATGGAGCCCTCGCCCTTGCGGCTGCCTCCGGTCTGGGGCGCGGCCTTGTAGATCCGGTCCGCCATGCGGCTCAGCGGCAGCGACTGCAGCCACACCCGGCCGGGCCCGGTGAGGGTGGCGAAGAACAGCCCCTCCCCGCCGAAGAAGGCCGTCTTGATGCCGCCCACGAACTGGACGTCATAGCCGACACTGGGCTGGAGCGCGACGAGGCAGCCGGTGTCCACCCGGAGCGTCTCGCCCGCCCCGAGCTGCAGCTCGTGGAGCATGCCCCCGGCGTGGACGAAGCAGAGCCCATCGCCCAGGAGACGCTGCATGATGAAGCCCTCTCCGCCGAAGAGGCCCACGCCGATCTTTTTCTGGAAGGCGATGCTGATGGCCACGCCCTTGGCCGCGCAGAGGAAGGAGTCCTTCTGGCAGATGAGCTCGCCCCCCAGCTCGGGAAGCTCCATGGCGAGGATCCGGCCCGGGTAGGGCGCGGCGAAGGCCACCCTCTCCTTCGCGCGACCGTGCGAAGAGAAGACGGTCATGAAGAGGCTCTCCCCGGTCAGGACGCGCTTGCCCGCGCCGAGCAGCGCACCCATGATCCCGGGCTTCTGCCGGCCGCTCCCGTCGCCGAAGATCGTGTCCATCTGGATGCCGGCGGTCATGTACATCATGGCCCCGGCCTCCGCCACGCAGGCCTCGCCAGGGTCGAGCTCGATCTCGACGAACTGAACATCCTCGCCCTTGATCTTGTAGTCGATGATGTCCGAGCGCCGGGCCGAGGCAGGCATCGGCGGCGGAGCGATCGGGCCGAGCAGGGACGCGAACTTGGGCACGGCCTTGAGCGGCGTCCAGCCGTCCATCCCCGCGATGAAGACCAGGGTCTCGGCGTCGACGCTGCCGTTCTTGATGTTGTTGGTGATGTCTTCCTCGGACACGGGCCCGACCTGCTGGCCACCCACGGCCATGTACCACTGTGGCGTCGACGACATGCTCCCTCCCTCCGTTTTGAGGCTCAGCTCACGCGTCGTCCGCCTTCGCCGCCTCGGCGTCGATGCGAGCGGCGGCCTCGGACTCGAGGCGCGCGACGTCGTCGGGCTCGAGCTTCAGGTGATGCGCGAGCTGGGCCAGGTAGATCCGCTCGCCCCCGGTGACCGTCTCGTCCGCGCGGACGATCCCGAACGCCAGCGTGTACAGGTCCCGCTTGAGCTTCGGGTCGGTGACGCCGCCCACGATCTCCGGGAGCGGCCGCGGCGACTCCAGCTCGGCCGCCACCGCGTCCTCCGCCCCGGTGGCGCGGGCCTCGGCCAGGATGGCCTCACGCTCCGCGGGTCCTATTCGCCCGTCCGCGCCCGCGGCGGAGATCAGGAGCCGCACCACGCGAAGGACGGGCTCGGGCAGCCGTCCTGCTTCGGCTGTGGGGGGCAGGGGAGGCGGGGCGGTGGCGCCGGGCAGGGGAGGGGGCGGCGTGCCGGGTCGAGGCGTCGGTCCGGTCGGGGTCCCGGAGGATCGCTGGCCCTGCCAGGTCTCGTAGAGGCCCCAGGCGACGCCCGCCGCCGCCAGCAGCGTCGTCGCGTTGACGAGCGACCCGCGCCTCCCGAAGGCGCGCCTCGCGCCGCGCGATCTCTTCCGGCGGCCGCCGAAGGCGCCCCTCAGGAGGCCGTTGACGATGTCCTCTCCGTCCACCTTCGCTCTCCTTGCGCGCTGACTGGTGGCCCCGAGCTCACTCCGCCGGTGTCTCGGAGGAGGGGTCGGGGCAGGGGCAGGGCGGACAGCCGATGTCGATCACGACCCTCCATTGACCGTCGGGCTCGAGGCGCCAGGTGGAGTTGAAGGTCCCCACCCGGAGGCCCTCCGGGTCGCGCACCGGTCCCGAGCTGACCGCCAGGGTTCCCGAATCGATCACCTCCACCCGCTCCGGATCCCAGGAAAAGGGCGCCCGAGGACCTTCGAAGTAGGCCTTCCAGCCTTCGGCCACCGCGGCCCGACCCCGGAGCACCGTCGGGCCCATGAAGAGCGCCTCCTCCGACACGTAGCTCGAGAACGCGGCGTGGTCCCGGTCCGCCATCGTCCGAGCGAAGGCGACCTCCCGCGCCCGCACCTGCGCGGCCAGCGTCTCCGGGGCCTCGGCGCCGTCGCTCGTCTGGCCCAGGCTCGCCAGCAGCACCATCCCCACGCTCCACACCATCGCGCGTCCGTTCATCGGGTTCGCCTCCTTGCACGAGGCCGAGACGGTCGAAGCCCACCCGGCGCACCATGAACGCCCATTCTAACGGTGCCCCACATCACATTGGCGAGCCGCAGGAGACGGCTACCCTGAGTGCCCTCATGCGGATCCTGCACGTGGCCGACCGGTTGACCGACCGCGGCGGGGCCTGCACCTGGATGCTCGGCGTCATCGCGGGCCTCGTCGAGGCCGGACACAACGCCCGGCTCGTGGTGGGCGCCGTCGACGGCAACGTGTCCGCCCCGTGTCCGGTCGACGTGCGGCCCGGGCTCGAAGCGCGGACCGGGGCGTGGATCAACCTGGACTCGCTCGTCCGCTCCTTCGGTCCCGAGGTCATCCACGTGCACAACGTGGTCAACCCGGCCGTGCTCGAGTGGGCGGCGGGGCGCCCGAACGCGCTTCTCACGATCCAGGATCACCGGTCCTTCTGTCCGGCCCGCGGAAAATGGACCCTCGGGGGCGAAGAGTGCCGGCTGGCGATGGGGCGAGAGACCTGCGCCCCCTGCTTCGAGGACGAGGCCTACTTCCGCGAGGTCCTTGCTCTCACGGAGCGACGGCTGGCCGCGGTGCGGGCGATGGAGGCGGTCACCGTCCTCTCGCGATACATGCGCGAGGAGTTGGTGAGGGTGGGTGTGCCCACCAAGCGGATCCGGGTGATTCCGCCGTTCGTCCACGACCTCGACCGTGCCGCGGCGCCGGACGGGCCGCCGTGCGTCCTCTTCGTCGGGCGCCTGGTCGCGGCGAAGGGAGTCCTCGAGGCGGTCGAGGCCTGGCGGCGATCGGGGGTGGAGCTGCCCCTGGTGGTCGCCGGCACCGGCCCCCTCCGCGAGGAGCTCCTCTCACAGGCGAGGGCGTCCTCGGGTCCGCCCATCGAGGTCCTGGGCTGGGTGAGTCGCCAGCGCCTGTCGTCCCTCTATCGTCGGGCCCGCGCACTGGTGCTGCCGTCGCGCTGGCAGGAGCCCTTCGGGATCATCGGCATCGAAGCGTTCAGCTTCGGGGTGCCGGTGGCCGCGTGGGAGTCCGGGGGAGTCAGCGAGTGGCACCCGGGCATCGGGCTCGTCCCCTGGGGCGATGTGGAGGCCCTGGCTCGGGCGATCGCCGAGGCGGTCAACCGCCGGATCGTCCTCCCGCCCAGCTTCCCCCGCGACGAGACGATCGGCCGCCTCCTCACCCTCTACCGACGCCTGTGTCATTCCGAGCCGCCCCCTTAGTTGGCCGTGCGGTCTTCCCGCTCTGTCAGCCCTGCTCGACCGAGGTGGTGTTCGGGGCGGGGGGCGCGGGAGGGAGGGGCTCGTTCTCGCGCACGTAGAGGATGCCCGGTCCGGTCAGCAACGCCTTGGCCTCTTCGTCGGAGACGTCGTCGCGGACCACCACCGTAAACGGATCCCCGAAGAACATGCTCGAATTCACCGCGTCCACGATCGCGTTCGCGCGCACGTAGGTTCGCGCCTGGGCCCGGTCGGCCAGCACCGTGAGGCGCATCCCGTCCAGGGCGATCAGGCGGACCTCCTCCATCCGGCTCATCTTCTTCACCGCCCGGCGGGCCAGGCGGATACGGCGGTTGCGGAAGCGGCGCCACACGAAGAGCCCGACGATCCCGAAGAAGATCAGGCTGCCCGGGAGCCCCTCCGTTTCCGGGCCGAAGAGCATCGCGAGCACGACCGCGAGAAGGACTACGCCCACACCCGCCGGCAGGAGCCACTCGCCCAGCGTACGGTGCCGGAGCGACGTCCACTGCTCCTGCAGCCTCACCCCCAGCGGCACCTTGCTCGAGATCCCGCTCTCCACCTCGCGCTGCACCGCCTTCAGGTCCGTGATCAGCTCGCGGGCGTCGGGATAGCGATCGGCCGCCCGCTTTCGGAGGCAGCGGGTGACGACGCGCTGGAGGGACGCAGGGATGTTCGGTCGCAGCGCGGTGACCGGGCGAGTCTCCTCGTAGGCGATGGCGTGCAGGGTGTCCAGCGGAGTCGAGCCCGAGAAGGGCAGCTGGCCCGTCACCATCTCGTAGAGCACGACGCCAAGCGAGAAGATGTCGCTCCGGTAGTCGATGGCCTGGCCGCGGGCCTGTTCGGGGCTCATGTATCGGAGGGTGCCCAGCACGAAGCCGGCCTGCGTCTTGGCCAGCGTCTCCATGTGCGAGATCTCGTCGGCGGAGCGGGCAGTCGCGGGCGCGGTGGGCTCGAGGAGCTTGGCCAGGCCGAAGTCGAGGATCTTCGCGTGCCCGTCGGGGGTGACGACCACGTTCTCGGGCTTGATGTCGCGGTGGACGATGCCCGCCTCGTGGGCTTTCTGGAGCCCGCCCGCCACCTGTAGCGCCACCTCGATGCCCCCGAGGAGATCCAGCTCGCGGGCCTGGATGAGGGCCTTGACGGTGCGGCCCTCGACCAGCTCCATCGCGATGAAGAGGCCCTCCGGGCCTTCGCCCACCTCGTAGACCGGGGCAATCGCCGGGTGGTTGACGGCGCTCGCGGCCCTGGCCTCCTGCAGGAACCGCTTCTTGCGGTCCTCGTCCCGGGTGAACTCCGGGGTCAGGACCTTGAGGGCGACCGGGCGGCCGAGCTGGGTGTCGCGGGCGCGGTACACGACGCCCATGCCGCCCTTTCCCAGCTCCGCTTCGACCTCGTAGTGCTTGAAGGTCTGCCCGATCATCGCGTCGGATGGTAACACCGCGGTGGCCATGCCTGTCTTCCGCTCTGAGACGGAGAACGGGCCGGCGACACCGCCGGTTCCCTCATCTGCATGGTGTCGGCCGGGCTTCACCCTCTCCCGGCCAGAGGATGCGCGGCGTGACGGCTAGGCCGACGAGCCCTCGGCCACTGCGTCCTTCTCGTCGCGGGGGGTGCCTTCTCCCTCGTGCCGCCAGAGGAGCTGGCGGGCTTCCCAGTCCACGACCAGGAGGGTCCCCGTCGGCACGAACCGGTCTTCACCCAGGTCCCGGGCGAGGAGCCGCACCACGCCCCCGTGGGTGAAGAGGGCGTGCCGGCCCGGCGGCAGCTCGTCGACGAACGACATCACCCGGGTGCGGAGCTCGGTGAAGCTCTCGCCGCCGGGGGCGGCAAAGCCCTCGAACCTCGTCAGCGCCTCCCGAACCTGCGGCTCGAGGGCGGTGAAGGCGGCTCCCTCGAGCTCGCCGAAACTCAGCTCGCGAAGGCGCCGGTCCTGCCGGGGCTCGCCCCGGGCCAGCCGGGCGGTGGTCACGGCGCGGACGAGGTCGGACGACCAGACGCCCTCGAACGGCTCGCCGGCGAAGACGGGCCGCAGGGCGGCGGCCTGGGACTCGCCCCGCTCCGTGAGGGGGACGTCGGTCCAGCCGGCGAGGGTGCGTCCACGGCTGGCCGGGGTTTCTCCGTGGCGCACGAGCCAGAGCTCTCGATGGTGATTCGTGGGCATGGAGAGGACAGTCTACAGGATCGCGTAGGGTCGTCGTGGCCTCAGGCGCCGGTCGCGTGACGCCCCGGAATGACGGGCGAGAGGTACGTCACCGAAGTCGTGTCAACTGGATAGGCGTGCTGGCGCGCAGGCGGCCGGGGCCCCCGGCGAGGACGCGGCTGTGCTTCGAAGCTGATGCGCCCGCAGACGGGGTGGCCGCCGAGCGCCCAACGCTCCAGAGGATCACACGACTTCGGTGACAGAAGGCTACCGCTTCCCCCCGAAGAGGCTTCCGGCGATGCCCGCGATGTCGTCGATCGGGGATCCGTCGCCGTCGGCGTCGAGCATTCGGCCCAGCGACGACATCAAGTCGGGAGCCTGCTGGTCCACCTGCCGTGTGGCACCGCCGAGGATGTCGGCGAGCTCTCCCGGTCCGGATGGAGCCTGGCGCTTGGCGCGCCCGAGGGCCCCCATGACGAGCGGGGCGAGCATCGTCAGGAGCTGCAGGATCTGACCGGCGTCGAGGCCGGTGGACTTGCCGAGCGAGGCCGCCACGTTCGACTGGCGGGCGCCGAGCACGTGGCCGAGGATGCCGGCTCCGGCCGCCGCCGACCCGCCCCCGCCCAGGAAGCCGCCGATGTCGTCCAGGACGCTCCCGTCGTGGTCGCGGTCGAGGGCCCCGGCCAGCGAATCGAGGCCGGTGGGGCTCGAGGCCTGGCGCTGGAGCGCGCCGACCAGGAGGGGCACGGCAGCCTTGATGGCGGTGCCGGCCTGGGCCTCGCCGATGCCGAGCTGGCGCGAGACCTGCTGAACGTTGCCGCCCTCCAGGAGCGGCAGGAGGGAGTCCATCACCGACGTAGACATGTTGCTCAACCTTTCTTCAGCAGCTTCAACAGCGGGGCCAAGCATGACCCTGCGGAAAACCTCAGTCAAGGATCCGGACTGGGGTGTGGACGGGGGGCCGGCGACGGCTCCCCGGGCCTCGCCGGCGGAAAGCGGGGTATCCAACGGATTGAACCTCCAATTAAGAGAACCTGCCCGGCACCCCGTGCGTAAAAGGGTGTGAAGAGGCCGGGCACCAGCCGGGCCGTACGGAGGAGAAGCCATGAAGAAGAGCTTTCTAGCCGGCGTTGGTCTGGCGGCACTGTTCCTCGCTCCCGCCGCCGCCTACGCCGAGACGCCCTGGATCCACGTTCGGGTCGAGGAGCCGGAGAAGCAGTCCAAGGTCGCCGTCAACCTGCCGCTGAGCGTCGTCGAGGTGGCCCTCGAGGCCGCCCCCGAGATCATCGAGTCCAAGGGCAAGCTCAAGTTCGGCGAGAAGCACGGGATGAAGCTCGAGGACGTGCGCAAGATCTGGGCCGAGCTGGCCGCGGTCGGCGACGCCGAGCTGGTGAGCGTCGAGGAGAAGGACGAGACGATCAAGGTGTGGCGCCAGGGCGACCAGGTCCACGTGCGCGTCGAGGAAAAGGGCCAGGAAGAGGTGCGGGTCGAGGTGCCGGTGAGCCTCGTGGACGCGCTGCTCTCGAGCGAGGGTGACACCGTCAACATCAAGGCCGCGGTGGCCGAGCTGCAGAAGAAGCGCGGCGACATCGTGACCGTGAGCGAGCCCGACACCACCGTCCGGGTCTGGATCGACGAGCAGAACGCCCAGGAGTAGGAGGACGTCATGGTCAAGCTGGCGGCAGTCCTCGCCGTGCCCCTCGCCCTCCTGGCCACCGTGGCCAGCCTCGGGGTGGTGGTCGTGGACGTGCAGGAGGGCGGGCCTGACGGCCATCGGATCATGGTCCCGGTCCCGCTGGTGTTCGCCCAGGCCGCCCTGGCCGCCGGTCCCATCGTGGCCGAGGAGGAGCTTCGGATTCCCGACGAGGCGCTCGAGCACATCGGGATCGCCCGCGAGATCCTCGACGCCCTGGCCGCCGCGCCAGACGGAGTGCTGGTTCACGTCCAGGAGCCCGACGAGGAAGTGATCATCCGCAAGGTGGGCGACAAGCTCGTCGTCCGGGTGCACGGCAACGAGGAAGAGGTCTCGGTCAACGTGCCCCTGAGCCTCGCCCGGAGCGCACTCCCGGACTCCGACGGGCGGATCTCCACGGTCGCCATGGCCGGCTCGCTCGGCGGCGTGCGGTTCACCGACCTCGTCGAGGTGCACGACGGGAACGACCACGTGAGGATCTGGGTCTGGTAGGACGCGGAGGCCCGCGCTCTCTTCAGTCGTTGGGGAGGCGGCCGGCGGCTTCGGTGAAGCCGCGCCAGGCCGCCTCCGTTTTGTCGGCCAGCCGCCGGATGACTCCCCGGATGCGCCCCTCGTTTCCGCCCACCGCCTCCAGCGTCGCCTTCTGGCGCTCCTTGTCGGGCTCGCCGTCGACCCGTTTCGGGTGGGCCCGGCCCAGCTGCACCCCGGCGTCGTAGGCGATCTCCTCCATATCCTGCCTCGAGCGGACCACCGTGGCGATCGAGATCTCCTGATAGTCGTCCGTCCAGTCGTGGACCCAGAAGTACTTCTCGCCCCGGGGGACGACGGCGCTGAAGCGGAAAGGCTCGTAGGCGATGAGCCGCTGGCCGTCCAGGATCCGCGACGCGCCCACGTCCGTCCGCACGCACGGGTTGCCGGAGAGGTCGCGGATCTGCTTTGCCTCGACGATGAGGTCGTCGTCGTCGGCCCGGGTCCACCCCTCGAAGATGATCAGGTACTTCTCGTCGAGGGCACTGCCCACGCCCAGCTTGAGTGCGCCCGCCCGCTTGATCTCGAAGAAGTGCAGGGGGAGGTCGTCGCGGCCGAACCGGATGAGGCCGGCGAACTCCGCCGCGCCCTCCGCGAAGCTCTCCGGGGGCAGAGGAGCGGCGTCGATGAGGGCATGGGCCTGGCGCAGGGCGGCCGCCCGATCCCACTTGAAGCCGGCCCGGATCTCGGCGGCGAGCCCCGGCATCGGCTTCGTCCGATCCGGCTTCTTGAGGGCGTCGCGGTAGCCACGGAAAAACGCGTCCAGGAACCTGGCGTCCTCGTCGCCCCAGCCGCGCTCACGGGCGGCGAGGACGAGCGACGTCCCGAAGCGGACGAGGTCGATGATCGGCTTGCCCTGGGTGCAGTCGTCGAAGTCGGTCAGCCCGTGGCCGAGGCTCGTCACCGCGTACTGCTCGAAATGGGCGTCGCCGTGGAGGTTCACGTCCGGGAACTCGTCGACGATGTCGGCGAACGCGGCGCAGGCCTCGGCCGCGAAGGGGGCGTTGATGAACCTGAAGTACCCGTGGGCACTGCCCTGCAGCCTCTGCATGAGGTCGGGGCGTCCCACGAGACGCGGGTCGGCCGGGTCGACGGCGAGCGGGGACGCGCCGTGGGCGGGGCTCCCCGCCAGGAGCGCCGCCACCAGGGCTGCGCCGGCCAGCGACCGCGGTTTCCGCATCCGAGGCATGAGCTGATGATGTTAGCAGCCCGGGCGGGTTCGCCGGTTTGCGGACCTGACGCGGCGGGCCCAGGCGATAGACTCCTGGCGTTCATGCGAGAGAAGGAGCCCCGGATCCGGCTCGACCCCTGGGCGGCGGAGTACGAGGGCGCGATCCAGATCGGAGACGAGGGGCAGGAGCCGGCCCGGGTGGACATCCGGGTCGAGTCGTCTGTCTGGGCCGCGGTGCACCCGACCGGGGTCCCCTCTTCGCGGGCCATCGCCTTCGTCGACGGGGTGCGGCGCATCGAGCACCGTCTGCTGATCGAGGACGGAAGCCGGACGGTCTTTGGTCTGCTCGGATCCTACGGGGTGGGCGTGACCGTGATCGAGGAGACGGCCCGCGTCGCCCACGAGGCGATCGGGCGGGTCGCCGTCACCGGTGCCGGCCTGCGCCTCGCTCCCTTCGAGGCCCCGATCGGCGACGGTGAGATCGGTGTCGTCTTCGACCCGGTGGCCGAGCCCGAGAACACACCGGCGGCCCCGATCGAGGGCCTGCAGAAGGCCATGCGGGCCAGCGAGGCCGGCCTGGCCGAGCGCCTGGCCGCGGAGGTGACCGTGGTGTTCCTCGACGGCCCCTTGACCTATGTGACCGCGGCCGCCCGGGGTCCGGTCGTCGGCTTCGTCAAGCGCCTGCTCCGCACCTACCTCGACCCGGCCGCCTCCGTTCTGTTGCCGCGACTCGAGGTCGGCGAGCGCACACCCCTCTTCCTCGTCGAGGCCGCGCGCGAGCCCCGCTACTCCTGGTACCTGAGGATCGGCGAGGGCCGGCCCATCGACTCCGCCCTCACCGGGATCGTGCGCCTCGAGGCGCCGTCGGGACCCGGCCTGGACGCGGCGCGGGATCTGGCCGACCTCTCGGCGCGCGAGCTCCCCCGCTTCGCCTCCGATTCCGCCCGTGACCCGCGGGCCCCTCAAAACCTCGTCCCCATCGGGGCGCTCGAGGCACGCCTCAAGCACCTCCTCGGCGACCACGCGGTGATCCGTCGGGCCATCGAGACGCGGCTCCACGAGGAGGCGGCGGCGTGAGCCCGCCCGTCGGTCGTGTTCTCGGTACCCTCGACGCGCTGCCGCTCGAGTTCTGGGTCGGGGTCGAGGACCTCCAGTACCTCCAGCTCGACGACGTCGTCGAGGTGACCACGCCTCTCCCGGACGGGACCGAGGTGCGGCTCTACGGTGTCGTGGACCTGGTGCGGGCCCGGCACGAGGGGGCCACGTTCGACTCCGACGTCTTCCTCGTGGAGAAGGGCATTCTCCCCGCGACCGTGGCCCACGCCGCCCATGTGCGGGTCACGCGGGTCGAGCCCGAGATCTTCGTCCCGCCGCGGCCGGGGCAGCCGGTCCGGCGCGCGGTGGGGGAGCGGCGGGACCAGGCGCTCTTCTTTGATGGTATGGAGAGACGGCTGCCGATCGGCCTCTCCCGCGACGGCGAGCCCGTCTTCGCCAACCTCGACTTCCTCGACGGCTCACGCGGGGCCCACGTCAACATCTCGGGCATCTCGGGGGTGGCGACGAAGACCAGCTACGCCACGTTTCTCCTCCACAGCCTCTTCCGCTCGGGGGCCCTCGGGGGCGAGGCCCCGAACACCCATGCGATCGTCTTCAACGTGAAGGGAGAGGACCTGCTCTTCCTCGACCAGCCCAACGCGCGTCTCACGGCGCCGGCGCGCGAGGACTACGGGAGGCTCGGGCTCCCGGCCGAGGCCTTCGACTCGGTGCAGGTCCTGGCCCCGGTGCGTCCGGGCTCACGGGAGCGCTTGCCCGCGACCGGAAGCCGCCAGAAGGGCGTCGCCTCGTTCTTCTGGACGATTCGAGAGGTCGTCACGGAGCGGCTCCTCAGGTTCCTCTTCGCCGAGGCGGAGGATGCCTCCAGCCAGCTCAGCTTCGTCGTCGACCTGATCGAGGCCAGGCTGGTGGCGGAGGCGAAGGCGAGCGGGGGTCCGAAGGACCCGTGGATCGAGATCGAGGGACGGAGGATCGAGACGTTCGACACCCTCGTCGAGACGCTGACCGACCGTGATCGGGATGCGGAAGAACGATCGCTGGCCGAGCTGTGGGCCCGGTCGGCCGCCCCGGGCACGGTGGCGGCCTTCGAGCGGCGGCTGCGCGCGGCGGCTCGGCACGTGGGTCACCTCATCCGGGGAGCGGACGTCGGCCGGCGCGAGGAGCACGCCCTGGAGTGGAGGCGAACCCAGGTGAGCGTCGTCGACATCCACGCGCTCCACGACCGGGCCAAGAGGTTCGTGGTGGGTGCCGTCCTCAAGCGGATGTTCGAGCAGAAGGAGTCGCTGGGAACGGCGCGGCCGCTCGTCTTCGTCGTCCTCGACGAGCTCAACAAGTACGCCCCGCGCGAGGGCTCGGGGCCCATCAAGGAGGTGCTCCTCGACATCTCCGAGCGCGGCCGCAGCCTGGGCGTCGTCCTCGTCGGAGCGCAGCAGACCGCAAGCGAGGTCGAGGGGCGCATCGTCGCCAACGCCGCGCTCCGGGTGGTGGGACGGCTCGACACCGCCGAGGCGGAACGCTCGGAGTATGGCTTCCTCCCCGCCGCCGCCCGGGGACGGGCGGGCATCCTCAAGCCGGGGACGATGATCGTTCAGCAGCCCGAGATCCCGACGCCTCTCCTCGTGCGCTTCCCGTTCCCGGCGTGGGCCACGCGCAAGACCGAGGTCGCGGCGACGGTCGCCGAGGCCGACGTCTTCAAGGGCTTCAGGGACGACTGAGCGGTGCGCCTCCTTCACACCGCCGACTGGCACGTGGGCAAGCCCCTGCGGGGTCGCTCCCGGATGGACGAGTACGCGGCCGCGCTCCGGGAGGTGGCCGACATCGCCGTCGACCGCCGGGTGGACGCAGTCCTCGTCGCTGGCGACATCTTCGACTCGCCGGCGCCTCCGCCCGAGGCCGAGAAGCTCGTCTACGACTTCCTGGCGCGACTGCTGCCCGAGGGGATCGCCGCCGTCCTGATCGCCGGAAACCACGACCACCCCAAGAAGCTGGGCGCGCTGGCGTCGCTCCTCGAAGGCCTTCGGATCCATGTCCGGGCCGAGGTCCGGCCGCCGGCGCAGGGTGGGATCGTCTCGCTGGCGTCGCGGGACGGCGCCGAAGAGGCACGGGTGGCCGTGCTGCCGTTCGTACCCGAGCGCAAGGTCGGGGACGCCTGCGCGGTGATGGATCCCGAGCACACGTGGTACGAGACCTACTCGGAGCGCCTCGAACAGATCCTCGCCGAGCTCGTGAAGGACCTTCCACCGTCGACCGTCAATCTCCTCATCGGCCACCTGCTCGTGGCGGGCTCGCTGTTCGGCACCGGGGAGCGCAAGCTCCACCTGGGCGACATATACGGACTGAACCCGCAGCAGCTCCCGTCCTCCCTGCAGTACATCGGCCTCGGCCATCTGCACCGCCCACAAGAGGTGATGGCGCCATCGAGGACGCTGTACTCGGGCTCCCTCATCGAGCTCGACTTTGGGGAAAAGGAGCAGGAGAAGCGCGTGGTCATCGTCGAGGCGAAGCCGGCCCAGGTTGCCTCGGTCGAAGAGGTGCCGGTCACGTCGGGCCGGCGGCTTCGGGACGTGGAAGGGACGCTCGAAGAGCTGCGGCACATGGCCGGGGAGGTGGACGACGCCTTCCTTCGGGTCACGGTGAAGACGGAGGCACCGGTGCCGGGGCTCGCGGAGCAGGTGAAGGAGCTTCTTCCGAACGCCCTCGACGTGACCGTCGATCATCCTCGAGACGAGGGTGCCGAGCCCAGCGAGGAGGAGTCTCCCCGCACGCAGCTCGAGCCGGCGGAGCTGTTCACGCGGTACTACTCGCGGAAGAACGGCGCGCCGCCTTCGGATGAGCTGAAGAAGCTCTTCCAGACTCTCTACGACGAGGCGCAGCGGTGAGACCGATCCGGCTCGAGGTCGAGGGCTTCACCTCGTTTCGGGAGAAGCAATCGATCGACTTCTCCGGCCTCGACCTGTTCGCCATCACCGGGCCGACGGGGTCCGGGAAGTCCTCCCTCATCGACGCGCTGGTGTTCGCGCTCTACGGCCAGGTGCCGCGGGTCGGTGACGACTACAAGCAGCTCATCAGCCACGGTGCCGAGCGTCTCAACGTCCTCCTGGAGTTCGAGGTGGGGCGCTCGAGGCTGCGCTACCGGGTGGCCCGCACCGCGCGCCCGGCCGGGGCGTCGAAGCAGCGTCTCGAGCGCGTGGAGGGTGCCGAGGCGCAGCCGCTCGCGGACAAGGCCCGGGAGATCCGGTCTCACATCGAGCAGATCCTCGGCCTCGACTACGACGGGTTCACGCGTGCGGTGGTCCTCCCGCAGGGGCAGTTCGACGAGTTCCTCAAGGGCGAGCCGAAGGAGCGGCGGAAGATCCTGGTGTCGCTCCTCAACCTGGGCATCTACGACGCCGTCCAGAGGCTGGCCAACCAGAAGAACGCCGACGCCCGGAAGGAGACGGCCTTCATCGCGGAGCAGCTCGAGCGGGACTTCGCGGACGCCACCCGCGAGACGCTCGAGGAGCGAGGCGGTGAGCTCGCGAAGGCCGAGGAGGAGGTCGCCGCCCTCGAGAAGACCCAGGCCGCCCTGGGCGAGGGCCTCACGCTGGCCCGGAAGCTCCGCACCGCCCGCCAGGAGATCGACGGGCAGGCACGAGACGCCGCGCAGGAAGAGGAGAAGCGCAAGGCGGCCGAGGACATGCTGGCTCGCGGCGACGAGACGCGCGCCGCGCTCGAGGGCGAGCTGGAGGCCCGGGCCGGGCAGATCGACCGGCTGGGCCTCGACCTCGAGTGGCAGCGGACCCTCCTGACCGCGAAGCCGCAGGCAGAGCAGCTGGCCTCCCTCCGAGCACAGCTCGAGAGGCTCGCCGAAGCGCGGGCCGAGAAGCAGTCGGCGCTCGAAGCGGGGCAGACGGCCCTCGTCGCGGCCGAATCCGCGGTCCCGGCCGCCGAAGGCGCTCAGCGCGAGGCCGAGGCTGAGCTCCAGGCGGCACGGGAGGAGCGGGAGGAGACCCACCGGCGGCACGCGGCGGCGGCCCTGCGCCGTGAGCTGACGGTCGGGGAGCCGTGCCCGGTGTGCGAGCAGACGGTGCCGGCGGTCCCGAAGGCCGACGCCCTCGCGCTCGACCAGGCTGAGGCGCGCGTCACCCGCGCGCAGAAGGCCGCGCGAGCCGCCACCGCCGCCGCCGAGACGGCCCGGCTGGACCTCCAGAAGGCCCAGGCCGGGGCGGCGGGCCTGAGACGTGAGCTCGCTCAGGTCGAGGAGCAGGCGGGGCAGCTGACGTCTTCGGGCGCCGAGCTGGCAAACGATCTTCGCGCGGCAGGGTTCGGAGGCGACGACGTGGCCGACGCGCCCCGCCTCCTGGAGGAGATCCAGTCCGAGCTGAAGACGCTCGACGCCGCGCAACGGGCAAAGATCGATCTCGAGGCAAAGCGGAGGACAATCGAGGAGAAGCTCTCCGGGCTGCAGGCCGAGCTTGCCGCGGCCGCCGCACGGAGGGACGGTGCGATCGCCCGGCTCGAGGAGATCTCCGCCCGGCGCGAGGCGGCGTCCGCGATCGTGGAGCAGATCGAGCCCGCGCTCGGCGATCTCGCCACACGTGAGGGCTGGGACCCTCTCGAGCGGCGCGACGCAGGTGGAGACGAGGTCGACACGCTCGAGGCGCGCCGCTCCGCGCGTCAACAAGAGTCGAACGCGCTCGCCACGCGCGTGGGAGCTCTCCGCGGCGAGGTCGAGCGTCTCGGAAGGAAGATCGTCCGGGCCACCGAGCTGCGGGAGAAGAAGACCCGGCTCGACGCCGAGGCCGCGCTTCTCAAGACGCTGTCCGATCACCTGCGGGCCAACGAGCTCGTGGCCTGGATCCAGGAGGAGGCGTTGCGGCGGCTCGCCGCAGACGGCTCGCACCACCTGGCACTGCTCTCCCAGGGACGCTATGCGCTGCGCCTGGGCTCGGGCGAGACCGCGGGTGCGGGGGCGCGGGCCGAGCAGGACTTCTTCGTCGTCGATCACTGGAACGCCGACGGTATCCGCTCGGTCCGGACACTGTCCGGGGGGGAGACCTTTCTGGCCTCCCTCGCCCTCGCCCTGGCCCTCGCCGAGAGCCTGGCCCGGCTCTCGGCCGGCGGCCGGGCGGCGGAGGCCCTCGAGAGCTTGTTCCTGGACGAGGGGTTCGGAACGCTCGACGGCGAGACGCTCGACACCGTCGTTTCCGCGCTGGACGCCCTCCATGGCGGCCAGCGGGTGGTCGGCGTCGTCACCCACGTTCGGGAGCTGGCCGAGCGTCTCCCCGCCCGCCTGGAGGTGCGGCGCTCCGGGGGGAGCACCGCCACGGCGGTCATCGTCTGAGCCCTCGGGGTGATCGGCTCCGCCCGGACCTCCCGCGGTGCCCACCCGTCGTGGCCCCGGGGCGCCGGGAAGGCCCGGTGAAACCTCGGGATCATGGACGAGCGGTTCCTCGGGGTGCTAGGTTCCGAGTGTGATAGTTTCCGCCGGTGTGTCCTCAGCTGGAGGCTCAGCCTCGTTGTTTGAGAACCTGCGGCACGGGGGAACCCCAGTCCTTCTGGGGCGATTGCATCATTCCGTCTAGGAGGAATCCATGTCGAAGCTGAAGGAGACGCTGCGGGAGAAGATCGAGGCCTGGCGCCCGCGCACCACCGCCCTGCTGAAGAAGCACGGTGACGTCAAGGTCGGAGACGTGACGATCGCCCAGGCCATCGGTGGGGCGAGAGGGGTGAAGTGCCTCGTCACGGATATCTCCTACCTGGATCCCAACGAGGGCATTCGCTTCCGGGGGTACACCATCCCCGAGACGCTCGAGAAGCTGCCGAAGGTGCCGGGCGGTGAGATGCCCTACGTGGAGGGTTTCCTCTACCTGCTGCTGACCGGCGACATCCCGACCAAGAAAGACACGGAGGCGGTCGCCGAGGAGTTCAAGACCCGCTCGCGGGTGCCCCAGTACGTCTTCGACGTTCTCCGGGCCATGCCCCGCGACACCCACCCGATGACCATGTTCTCGGCGGGGATCCTGTGCATGCAGCGGGACTCCGTCTTCGTGAAGCGCTACAACGAGGGTCTCTCCAAGATGGACCTCTGGGACCCCACCTACGAAGACGCGATGAATCTGCTGGCCCGGCTGCCCACTCTCGGGGCCTACATCTTCCGGATGAAATACCGGGCCGACACGCCGATCGCCCCGGACTTCACCCTGGACATGGGTGGCAACTTCGCCCACATGATGGGCATCGACAAGCCCTACGACGACGTCGCCCGCCTGTACTTCCTCCTCCACAGCGACCACGAGAGCGGCAACGTCAGCGCCCACACCGGCCACCTCGTGGCCAGCGCGCTCTCCGACCCCTACTACGCGGCCTCCGCGATGATCAACGGCCTGGCCGGGCCTCTGCACGGGCTCGCCAACCAGGAGGTTCTCCGCTGGATCCAGGGCGTGATGGATCAGATGGGCGGGAAGGTCCCGAGTGAAGAGGAGATGAAGAAATTCGTCTGGGACACCCTGAACTCGGGACAGGTCATCCCGGGCTTCGGTCACGCCGTCCTGCGCAAGACCGACCCCCGCTACATGGAGCAGCGCAACTTCTGCCTGAAGCACCTCCCCGACGACCCGATCTTCAAGTACGTCGACATCCTGTACAAGGTGACGCCGCCGATCCTGGAGGAGCAGGGGAAGGCCAAGAACCCCTGGCCGAACGTCGACGCCCAGTCCGGCGTCATCCAGTGGTACTACGGCCTGCAGGAGTACGACTTCTACACCGTGCTGTTCGGAATCGGGCGGGCCCTGGGCGTCATGTGCAACATCATCTGGGACCGCGCTCTCGGCTACCCGATCGAGCGGCCGAAGTCGGTGACGACCGCGATGCTGGAGGAAGTGGCCGCCAAAAAGTAGCTCGGCACAGATTATTCATTGACCCCCCACCCTATCCCTCCCCACGTAGGGGGAGGGAAAGGCTTGAGATAGGCCACGCACATCC
>Ga0316577_10000166_pt1 | contig 21017 bp, 12 predicted proteins | sample S5NA_FD_203073 | JGI IMG/M metagenome (GOLD analysis project Ga0316577, IMG submission 203073) | Rhizosphere microbial communities from salt marsh grasses in Alabama, United States - S5-7_050615r2r1 | ecosystem: Host-associated > Plants > Roots > Rhizosphere | place: USA: Alabama | collected... | reverse complement strand
TTGGTGCTGATGTTTTCGGTATACACCGAGCCGTTGGGCTTTACCATCAACCGCGAGATCATCGCCGAAGAGATTGTGCGCACGCTGGTGGGCAGCCTCGGCCTGCTGGCCGGGGTGCCGCTGACGAGCCTCATCGCGGCCTATGCCGCCCGCCGCCGCGCCGAGCCGCGATTCCCGGTTGAGGAATGAGAGGGAAACGATATGCCGATCTACGAGTATCGCTGTGATGTCTGTGGCAAGAGGGTCGAGGTGCTGGTCCGTTCCGATGCTGCCCGTCCCACCTGTCCTCACTGTGGCAGTGCGCTAGGCGACAAGCTCTTCTCGGTGCCCAATCTGCTCAGCGGACGGACCGAGCGGCCTGCGGGGAGAACCTGCTGCGGTCAGCAAGAGCGCTGTGATACCCCTCCGTGCTCGTGCGGGGATGGGTGCCGCCACCATTGAGTACACTGCGAGCTGCCCTGGGAGCCTTGCAGGCTTTGTAGCCGCTCAGGCGTCGCTGTCCTCCGTGCCCTCTTCTGGTTCGGGCGCCCAAGGCGGCAGCGGCCAAAAGGGATCGTCCGCATTGAAATAGTTGTAGAGCATGTTGCTCACGTCGCGGTAGAGAGGCTGGTTGATCCCCCAGTTAATCCAGGGCGTGTCCTGCCATATGTAGAAGCTGATAAGCCAGTTGGCCCCTGGTGAGAATACAATACCCACCTCACCCCGGGTATCGCCCCACGGCACATCGTACCCCGAGAAGCCATGCTTGTGCGCGAGCTTGACCTCGCTTGGGATGCCGGATCCCAGCATGTTGCGCAGGTCATTGGCTGCCATAATGTCGATCATTTCCTCACACGCCGCCGGCTTAAAGATGTTGGGGTAGGCGTCGCGCAACAGCCCCTCGTCCAGCGTGCAGGCGTAGATCATTTCCTCGAGGTTTGCCATCTCGCGCGGCGTGGCCCGCACGCAGCGATCGTAGCGCGGCACTTCGGTGCTCTGGAGCAGAAGCATCGAACCCGGATTCGATGCCCAAACAAGCTGGCCCGAATCCTGCCAGAGGTCGACCACGCGGAAGGGGGCGCAGAGATAAAAGTTGCTGAGCCCGAGGCGGCGCATGGTCTGGGTGACCTTCTGGGCTCCCACGGTCGCCGATCCGCCCCCTACCGTGGCGAGCAGCCGGTTGGCGCACGGGTTGCACGACTCGCTGCCCAGCATGTCGACCAGTTCCTGGTGGGTCTGGGCATCCACCTCGCCTCCAAAGTGACGGTAGACTTCGACCATGATGCCGATCTTGACAATGCTCATTCCCGACAGGACATAGTCTACGTTTGATTCGTAAATGACATCGCCAGTGTCCAGGTTCTTGACCAGGATGCTGGTGACGCCCGGGAATTCGGCCAGCCGCTCCTTCAGGGGCGGGAGTAGCAGATCGGGCGTGATCGGTGGGGGCGGCACCAGGTCTGGCTCGAAGGTGATGGGGTCTGTTTTTCCCGCAGCCAGTGCCTGCTCTACCAGAGCCGTGGCGTTGGTCACGTTGAAGGTGTATCCTGGCTCGCCGGGGTCGAAGAAGAAGCCGGTGGTCCGGGTGAGGGGGCCCGTGTAGCTGATAAAGTGGGGGAAGGTCCAAGTCAGCGGGCCGCTGTAGTCAAGGCGGGGTGTGCCCTCCAGGCCGCCGGTCGTGCTGAGCGGCACCGTAGCGGTGTAGTAGCTGGGCGGGATGGGTGCGCGCTCCATTACCGGTCCCAGCGTGCTGAGCATCGAGTCGATGCGGGCCGGGCTCTGATCCGGCTCGACGGTGAGGACCGATAGCGTAACCTCACGCTCCGACGGGCTGGCTACCCGGTCGTTGATCATCTCGGCAGAGGCGTCAACCTCCAGGCTGTGCCCGGGCCGGCCTGGAATGAAGGTCAGGTCTTGGACGTCGACCATCGGCTCGACGGGCGGCACGTCGTAGGTGCCGGCGACGTCCGCAAGGCGCTGGGCAGCAGCGTCTTCATCGTAGCTCATGCGCAGCGGCACGTTCAAGTCCAGGGTTTCAGCCTCACCCTGGATCCAGAGCTTAAAGCCCTCCCAGTAGTCGTACTGGTGGCTGGCGCTCATCGCTTCGGCGACCATCTCCTCTACGGGGATTTCGAATCCCAGGTCATCGCCGGGAGAGAGCTGCACGGTCTCGTCCGCGTAGTGGAGCGTAAAGTCGTTGTAGTACGGCTCGGCAACCCATTCCATGACCTTGTCGCGGGCCTGTTGGGGCGTGTGCCAGCCCACGTCCACACCGGCGATGGTCACTCCCTGCTGGATCAGCGACCGGTAGGCATCATAGTCAGAGCGGATCTGTCGGTACTGCAGCCAGCCGACGATCCCGCCGAGCAGGAGTATCAGCACCAGCACGATCAGTACAATGGTTCTGGGCTTCATCGCAGAATTCTCTCCAGCCATTCACGGGCCTCGATGGGGCGCAAGAACTGGCCCACAAAATGATCCCCCACCCACAGCTCGAGATGGAGGTGCACGTCATAGGTTTCGCTGTTCACCGAGCCGGGTGTGCCCGAATTGCCCACTCGGGCGATCACCTGTCCCCGAGTGACCTCCGCACCCTCGACAATGCCAGCTTCGATGCTGCCGAGATGGGCATAGCGCGATACCATCCCACCGCCGTGATCGATCCAGACCTGCCTGCCGCGGTATCCGTCCAGCACCTCGGGCGGCGTGTATCCCAGCCGGATGCTCTCCACCACCCACGCATCGGACTGGGCAGCTGTCAGCGGTTGATAATCGGTCAGAGCGCGGATCACCACACCGTCGGCTATGGCATGCACCGGGGTGTTCCGGTTCACGGTCACGCCGACGGTGTTGCTATAGAAGTCGATCCCTTCGTGGACGCCCAAGCGGTAGTGGCGCGGCGCGCCGGGCATCTGAAAGTCCCGGCTTGTCACGGTTGCTCCCTCGATGGGCGACGAGAGACCGCGCAAGGTTTGCAGCAGAGCCGTATCGTGGGGCTGCGGACCTTGTAGGGTAGGACCGGCCTCGATGATTTCCTGAATTGTGGGTTGACCGAGGAAGTAGAGGGTGTCACGCCCGGCCAGAATCACGCGCCCATCGTCGGGATCGGCCCATAGTGCGCTCACTGCCGCGCGATTGGCAAATTGGTACAGGGTGAGCAGGGCTCCGGTCTCGGGCTCGAGGGCCAACAGCCGACGGCCCGCTCGATCCAGTACGTAGACTACCTCTCCGGCAGCTACTACTTGGCGCGGGTGCATGATGTCCACGTTGGGCGCGAACTGGTCGGTGCTCTGTCCGTCGTGGTAGCGCAAAAGGCTGCCAATCGGGCTATTCATGTTGCGGGTCAGCACGTACAGGCCCGCATCGCTAGCGCTCACGTCGACGTCGCGGCGTTGTGGCAGCTTGATCACAGACGTCCCGCGCTGTCCGCTGGTAAAGCGCCACACTTGCTCGTGCGTCGTCTCTAGCAAATAGCTCGCGTCGCTGCCGGCGTCCAGCGCCACGAAATAGTGGTCGTAGGTATCGCGCACCGGGCGATCGTATCGATCGAGGGTCCAGGATTCAGCCGATGGGTTGTAGCGGTAGACGTCCCCGGCCCGATCCAGGGCAAGGAGCGACGTCCCGTCGTCGGTCAGATCGATGACCTCCAGCACGCGGACGTCCTCGACATACTCTCCGCCGTCCAGGATGATCTCCGGGGCATCGATACTGTCCAGTGACAGCGACAGGATGCGGCCTCCGTCCAGCAGGTAGGCGACCGGGCCAATGACGGTCATGGCGGATGGGTGGATGAAGGTATTGGCGGCGAACTGCGCCATGCCGGTGGTGCCGGCGTCAATCGACACGTAGTCGGCCCCGACAACAGCGGCCTCTGCGCTCACAATCTCGTCCACAGCATCCAGCAGCGAGCGTACGCCGCCCAGATTGCGCTCGAACTCGGGGTCCTCACGTCCGGTCAGCTCGACGGTGACGGCGGATACTCCCTCGCCAGCCAAATAGTCGCCAAAGTCGCCGGTGACGGGATAACCCGCCCATCCCTCCTCGGGCACGGGGTAGCCGCTGCCCAGCGACAGCACCTCGGCGAGGCGGCGAGTGGGGATGTGACGCTGGCAGGTGTCTATGAAGATGGCCTCGGCAGCGCTGTGATAAAAGACCGCGATCGAAGCGTCGCCCAGAAAGTCGCGGATGGCACGTGCTTCTGGCTCGGAAAAGGGGAAGGAGCCCCCGGAACCCGGCTGCTGGCCTTCCGGGCCATAGGCGTTGGGTAACCAGTCGTTGCCCGCGCATCCGTCGAGATCGGTGTCGGCATTGCGGTTCAGGTCCACGTCGTTTGCATTCCAGCGGTGGCCCGTTTCAAGGCCATCGGGGTTCATGGTGGGCACGATCCAGAGGCTGACGGTGGCCGGCACCTCTCTGGGATGAGCCTGGAAGTAGTCGAGGAGTTGCTGAGCAAGAAGATGGGTATTGGCCTCGTACGCTCCGTGGATGTCGCCGATGAGGGCCACCTTGATGGCGCCGCTACCGACGCGATAGGCGGTGATGGGACGGCCTTCGACCGAAGTGCCGATTACCAGCTCGGTGCTGGCGGCTGGCGGTTCTTCTGGCGCGGTGGTAGGTGTGGCGGGCGGCGGTAGGGTGTCGGTGGGGCGTGGCGTTGCAGGCTCGGTGACGTTGGCTACCGCAGACGGTGCCGCCGTCACCGTTGCAGCGACCTGGGGGGTGACAGAGGCTGGCGTTGCGGATGCCAGAGATCCGGGCTGGTCAGCGTCCGGGCCCGCCGTGACGCTAACAGCAGCGAGCACTATGGTGGCGAGCGCCAGGAAGAGGCCGATGAGCAAGCCGCCGGCGCGCCGGACCGCCGCTCCGGATGTTCCGGAGGCGCCGGATGGATCGCTACTCGCGCGGGTTCCGCTACTCGACAAAGACATACCCTCAGTCCTCAGACCGCTGCCTGCTACGGCAGAATCCGCTGGCGGAAGTATTCCTCTTGGAGCGGCACGAGGTCAGCCGTCGTGTATTCTTGGACCAGAGTGAAAAAGTCTCGCGATGTGGCCAGTTGATAGGCGTAGATGCGCGTGTAGTCCTTCAAGAAGCCAAAGAAGGCGGGATCGCCCATCGTCTCCCTCAGATCGCGCATGAACTGGGCGCCGCGACGGTATACGGCGTCGATGTATTCACGGTTGTCGCGGAATACGTAGATCAGGTTGTCGATCTTGCCTGTGGGCGCCCATTGGTCTACGGCGTAGAACCACCACCAGTCCGTGTCGTCGGGCAGGAAGCGCTCGTAGTACAGGTAGGCACTGTATTCCGCCGGGGCTTCGTCGAGCCAGGGTTGCGTCAGTTGGTCGTTGCCCACCAGCCCGTAGAACCACTGATGGGCGGCCTCGTGCGCGGCCAAGGGGATGAGTGGTGTCCGCGCCGTGCCGTCGTACTCGTCGTAGTATGTCGAGCCCAAGAATGTCACCCCGGCGAACTCCATCCCACCGGCGAATTCGGTCTCGGCGACGCGGTAATCGGTGAACGTGTAGGGGCCGTATAGCTCGGTGAACAACTCGATGGCTTGCGCAGCCGTGTCCAGGACGGCTTGCCCGGGATCCGCACTGTCCGGGAAAAAGTAGGAGTGGATTGTGATGTCGCCTACTTCCTTGGAAGCGATTTCGTACTTGTCGCTGGCGGCAAAGGCGAACGAGCGAGCTTGCTCTGCCTCATAGTGCCAGCGGTTTCCGGATTGAGTTTCCGTCCCTGTCCCGGCGACGATCACCCCCTGGGTGGTGGTAATCGTCACGCTGTAATCGGCCACCTCCGTTACGTAAGGGTCGCCCACAGGGAAGTAGTTCAGTCCATACCAGCCCTTATCGTCACGGTAGGGCGCCATGACCGGGTACCAGTTGCCCAGGCTTACGGAGCGCTGAGAGTATCCAAAGCCGCCACCGCTGAACTCCTCGCCGGGCGAGATCTTGGGCAAGTCGAGCGTGTAATCCAGAAACAGCGCGACGTGCTCATTCGGTTCCAGCGGGCGCGGCAGCTCCACGCGGAGTGTCACGTCCAGCGGATAAATATCAGGCTCAATCAGCTCATCGTCCATGTCCAGCTTGAGGCTGTTCAGCTCAAAGGTGCCCCGGCTGTGATTGGGGTGCACGTTCAGCATCAGGTTGGGCAAGGTCTCGCTGGTCACGTTAGTGTAGTCGATGCGCTGCTTTACCTCGAGGCTGTGTGCGGGAAAATCGAGGTAGACGTCCATCTCGTACGACGTGCCTTCGTACACCGGCTTGGGGGTGGCGGTAGGTGTGGGAGCCGGCCCCGGCCCTGGAGTCGGAATCGCCTGGGCGTGGTTCTGCCGGACATAGACCGAATAGGCACCCAGGGAAATGAGAGCCACGATCACAAGGCCGAGGAAGAGATCGATACTCAGCATAGAGCGGCCCGGGCCCTGCAATTCTGCCTGGCGGGGATGGGGCGCACTTTTTTTGCTTCGTGGCGTGCCGCGCGCATCGTCGAGAAGGTCCACCGTCTCTTCTGGGTCCAGACCCAGAAACGCGGCATAGTTGCGCAAAAAGCCCCGCGCGTGCAGGTCGCTGGTAAAGACCTCGAATGTCTCCTCTTCCAGAGCGTAGAGATAGTTCAGAGGAATCTTGGTCGCTTCGGCGACCTGTTCTACCGTGAGTTCTTTTGCCTCGCGGGCACCCTGCAGCCGCTCTCCTAGTTCACCCATTGTCCAATTCGCTCATATACCGATCCATTTATCATCCCACCAACGGCGCCAAATTCGCTCAGACAACCGGAGCCTCGCGCAGCCAGGATATGGCCCCCCGTCCGTACACCTCACCGGTCGGTGGCCCCTTCGAAACGGCGCTATTATACCAGGTTTCGGAACTGTTGACAACGACAGCCTGCGACGTGGAAAGCGTTCCGGGAGGGGCAGCATCGGGGCGGCTGGTAGCTATCTTTGGCTTTGCTGCCAACCTGTGTGCACTTGCTTGACGGCGGGCGGCTTGTCTAGTACAATGCTGGGGCTGGGCGTTTCGACAGGCCCAGGTCGACCAGTTGGGGAGCAAGGGGTGCCCATCATTGTCTGATCTCAGAACGGGAATCGTTCTCCAAGCCAGGAGCGGGCGGCACAGCGTTGAGGATGGGGACGGCGTCGCCTACTGCCAGGTTCGCGGCAGGCTCAAGCAGCAAAAGCTGTACACCGATCTGGTCGCGGCGGGCGATATGGTGCATTGGCGCCCCACCAGGCCAGGCCGGGGCGTGATCGAAGAGGTCCTTCCCAGGGAGACACAACTGAGCAGGCTACGGCCCGGGCCGCAGCGTGTGCCCATCGAGCACGTGATTGTCGCCAACCCCGATCAGGCGGTGTTTATCTTTTCCGTGCGGGAACCCTCTCCCCGCACGCGGATGCTCGATCGGTTGCTGGTCCTTGCTGAGAACAACGATCTGCCGGCTATCATATGCGCCAACAAGATCGATCTGCTGGACGAGGCGGATGGTTACAGGGAGATCTTTGGCATCTACGAGCAGGTTGGCTATTCGGTGATCTATACGAGCGCGCGCACCGGGCAAGGTGTGGATCGGCTTCGGGATCTGCTCACCGGCAAGCTCAGCGTGCTGTCTGGGCCATCGGGGGTGGGGAAAACAAGCCTGTTGAATGTCATCCAGCAGGGGCTTGGGCTGAAGACGCAACAGATCAGCGACGCCACAGGCAAGGGCCGCCATACGACGGTTAGCGCGCGTCTGTGGCCCCTCGATGGCGGTGGCTACGTGGCCGACACGCCGGGCTTGCGCGAGGCCGGGCTGTGGGACATCGAGCCGGAGGAAGTGGCGTGGCATTTCGTCGAGATGCGCCCCTACCTCAGTGACTGCCGGTTCTCCACCTGCACGCATACCCACGAGCCCGATTGCGCCGTGAAAATGGCCGTTCAGGCCGGCGCTATCAGCGAAATGCGCTACGACAGCTATTGCAGGTTGCTGGCAGGGGATTGAGGTTTGTAGTATAATGGTCCGCAGTTTTCTACAAGACAAAGGAGTCTGACGATGGCCCATTTTGTGCCAGAGCCGTTTCGAATCAAGGCCGTTGAGCCGATCAAGATCACGACACGAGAAGAGCGGGCGGCGCTGTTGGCCCAGGCTGGTTTCAATCCCTTTCTGCTACGAGCAGAGGATATCTATATTGATCTGCTAACGGACTCTGGCACCTCGGCCATGAGTGACAATCAGTGGGCAGGCCTGATGCGCGGCGACGAGTCGTATGCCGGCTGCCGCAACTTCTATAGCCTCAAGTCGGCGATAGACGACATCTTTGGCTTCAAGCATTTTGTGCCAACCCATCAGGGTCGAGCGGCCGAGAATGTGCTCTTTTCGATTATGGTCAGGCCGGGGCTGTGCGTGCCCAGCAACATGCACTTTGACACGACCCGGGCGAACGTGGAGGCACGGGGTGGGGTCGCTGCCGACCTGGTCATCGACGAGGGCAAAGATCCGACCAGCCGCCATCCGTTCAAAGGCAATCTGGACATCGCCAAGCTAAGAGCCTTTGTCGAACGGACGGGGCCGCGCAACATTCCCCTGGGCATGATCACCATCACCAACAACTCGGGTGGTGGGCAGCCCGTTTCCATGCAGAATATCCGCGACACCTCGGAGGCCTTGCACGAGTACGGCATCCCGTTCTTCATCGATGCCTGCCGGTACGCTGAAAACGCCTACTTTGTGAAGCAGCGGGAGGAGGGCTATGCGGACAAGAGCACGCTGGAAATAGCCCGCGAAGTGTTTTCGTACGCGGACGGCTGCACCATGAGCGCCAAGAAGGATGCGCTGGTCAACATCGGGGGCTTTTTGGCCATGAATGACCCGGAGCTGTACGAGCGGGCTTGCCAGGAGCTGATTCTGAGGGAGGGCTTTCCCACGTACGGGGGCCTGGCAGGCCGGGACCTGGAAGCCATAGCGCGCGGACTGTGGGAAGGGCTGGACGAGCAGTACCTGGCCTATCGCCTTGCCCATACCCGATACCTGGCCGATCGGCTGTGTGAAGCCGGCATTCCGATCGTCGAGCCACCGGGAGGGCACGCGGTCTATCTCGATGCTCTGCGCTTTCTTCCGCAGATGCCCCGCGATCAATTCCCCGGTCAGGCATTGGTGGCGAGGTTGTACGTCGAGGGCGGCATCCGGGGTGTTGAGATTGGCAGTGTCATGTTCGCGCGGACGGATGAACAGACGGGCGAGACCGTCTATCCCGACATGGAGCTGGTGCGGCTGGCGATCCCGCGGCGAGTGTACACGCAAGCCCATTTGGATTACGTGGTCGACACAATTGCGGGCCTCTACGAAAAGCGCGACCAGATCCGCGGCTTGCGGATCGTGTACGAAACGCGCTTCCTGCGGCACTTTACGGCGCGGTTCGAGCTGGTGTGAGCGAAATTGACACGGAGACGGCGTGGGGGTAGCAGACAATGAAATTGACGTATATCCGCTGGTCGATGACCATCATGGAGACGGAAGGGCTGACGATTGTAACCGATCCCGTCTTTCGAATGATGGGCGTGCAGCAGGCGCCGAGGTCCTACACAGCTGATAGGATGCCTCGACCGGATCTGGTCTTCATCTCTCACACACACATCGATCACTTTTCTCCGGCCGTTCTCAAGCGGCTTGATCCCACGACCCCGGTGTGGATGCCCGCCGGCAAACTTGACAAAGCCTCTGGGCTCCGCTTGCCCAATCTGCGGGGGGTGCGCGAGTGGCAGACTGAGGAGTTCAGAGGCGTGCAGCTGACAGCAGTGCCTGCGGTACACACCGGCGGGGAGTTGGGGCTTGTTGTCGAGGGTGACCGCGCGGTGTATTTTGCCGGCGACACTTCTCTGGACCGCGAGCTATTCCGGGCCATCGGCCAACGCTGGAAACTGGACGCGGTGCTGCTACCCATTGGTGACCTACACACGCTAGGGGTGCCGTTCGGGCACATAGGCCCACGGAAAGCGCCGCAAGCGTTGAGGCTGCTGGGAGAGCCCCGGATCGTCGTGCCGACCCACTACAGCGGGATGACGCTAGGTCCTTTCATGTACTTTCGAGGCACGCCGCGCAAACTGGCAGAGGCCATACACGCGGCAGAGTTGGGCGCGATCGTAGGGACTACACGTCCTTTGGAGGCGGTGGATTTCTGACCCCTTCTGGCGACGATCGGACAGGGTGCGGGAATCGAGGGCCCACCGTGGCTGCAGCAGCCGGGGTAGGGCTCTCTTCTTATGCCAGGGGGCGTCTTGTGGACCAGGCCCCCCGTGTCCTTGCCGGTGCAAATTGCTGCCTGGCCTGGTTCCCTATGCTCCGAGCGGACTGTGGTCGGCCGCGAGCTTTGCTCCATCGTCTAGCGTAGGAACTGCTCGACCAACCCAATTGATTGAGATCCGGCCCAGGCGGTCAGTGTGGTCTTGATGGTTTTGCCCAATACGCAGAAGAGTAGAAAACGCCAAACGGGATAGCGCAGGCTGCCGGCTGCGATGCCAGCCAGATCGATGAAGGGGTTGGGAATGGCCGAAAGGAGGAAGATGGTAATGCCCCCCCTGCGTTCCATCCAGGATACAAGGCGATCGTAGACCACTACATTCTCGATGGCGGCTTGCCCGCCAAACCCAGCCGCATAGCCGGTCAGCTCGCCCAATGCCGAACCCAAACCTGCCGACAGGCCCACCAGCAGCGGCGGCAGAGCGCTGCCCATGGCGAATACGAGGGCCAGGGTGGGGGCAGGGAGGACGATGGTGGCATTGCCCAGCAAGCTGACGAGAAAGATGCCCGGATAGCCAACGGCGGCAAGATCCGCGAACTGGCCGCGAAAACCGAAAATGGCGACACTGATGAGCAGAACCAGGATGATGATCAGTATGCGAAACAGCTTGCTGGTCCAGAAGGAAGGCCGGTTGGCTGGTTCCGGCAGCGGCTGGGAGTCGCTCATCGGGTCTCTGACTGTTGGAAAGGTGCCCCGACGCGCACGATGTGTGACGGCCCGTGCAGACCGGAGGTGGCGTTGACCGTGTCGACAATCAAGGCTGCTTGCCGTACGACCTGTGCATAGTCCACCGCCTGGTGACCGGCGACAATGATCACGCAATCGACAGCTGCTAGAGCCTGGTCGGTCAATTCGACGCTCTCGAGCCAGCGCTCGGCGGGGTAGAACACGTCGCAGCCGACGCGGTAGCGTGGGACATAGGGATCGCTGTACTCGACCTGGGCGCCTCGCTTGAGCAATAGCTCGATGACTCGCTCTGCCGGCGAATTGCGGGCATCGTCGGTGTCGCGCTTGAACGCTACCCCCAGGACCAGCACGCGCGCCCCACCCAGCGGCTTGCCTGCCTGGCTCAGCGCCTGGGCCACAAGATCTACCACATGATAGGGCATGGTCTGGTTGACCTCAGCTGCCAGTTCGATGAACTTGGTGTAAAAGTCGTATTCGCGGGCCTTCCAGCTCAGGTAGTAGGGATCGACCGGGATGCAGTGCCCGCCTACGCCGGGACCCGGATAGAACGGCATGAAGCCAAAGGGCTTGGTCTTGGCGGCTTCGATAACCTCCCACATGTCGATGCCCATTCGCTCGGACAGGAGGGCCAATTCGTTGACCAACGCAATGTTCACACTGCGAAAGATGTTCTCCAGCAACTTGGACATCTCGGCAGCGCGGGGCGAGCTCACGACGTGGACGTGGGGAAATAGTTGCACCAGCAGGAGACGGCCCAGCTCGGTACAGTGGGCAGTCAATCCCCCCACGACTTTGGGCGTATTCTCGACAGAGTATTGGCGATCTCCCGGGTTGATCCGTTCCGGCGAGAAGGCCAGGTAAAAGTCCTCGCCGGCCTTTAGCCCTGATTCCTCTAGAATGGGCAGGACGAATTCCTCAGTCGTGCCGGGGTAGGTGGTGCTCTGTAGGACGATGAGTTGCCCCGGCTGTAGCCGGGCGGCGATGCCCCTGGCCGACTGCTCGATGAAGGCAAGATCGGGCGCCTTCATGGCATCGAACGGTGTGGGCACGCAGATAAAGATCGCATGGGTTCCGTTGAGCAGATCGTAGTCGTTGCTGGCGGACAATCTGCCGGCCTGGACGGCAGCCAGGACGTCGGCGTCCTCGACGTCCTGAATGTGGCTCCGGCCGTCGTTGAGGGCGGCGACTTTGCGCCGGTCTATGTCCAGACCCAGCACTTGGTAGCCTGCTTTGGCAAAGCCGACGGCAAGAGGCAGGCCGACGTACCCCAGGCCGATGACCGACACCCGGGCTGATTTGTCTGCGATCTTGGCTGCCAACACGTCCATCAGTGCACCTTTCTCCTAAGAAAGTCTCCGCGAGCCTGCTTGCCCGGGTACTCTACTCTCTCCAGCCGTACGAGCGCTGCCAGGCCGGCGAGCACCATGATCGCCCCGACGATATATCCCTCGACGATGGTGGCCTGGGTGACGAACAAGGCGATGACCCCCAGGCCGGCACAGATCAGATAGCAGATGAGCACCGCTTCGCGGCGGGTGTAGCCAAGTGCCACCAGGCGGTGAGAGACGTGATCTTTGCCGGGTGTAGTCAGTGGGTTGTAACCTCTACGGAGTCTCGAGACGATGACCAGAGCCGTGTCAAAAAGCGGCAGACCGAGGATCAGGACCGGCACCATCCAGGTAACAATCTGCACACCCTCGGGGAAGCGCAGCTTGATGGCCACGGCTGCCAGCATGAAGCCGAGAAAGAGGGCCCCGGCATCGCCCATAAAGATGCTGGCCGGGTTAAAGTTGTAGACGAGGAATCCTAGACAGGCTCCCACGAGCGCTGCCGATAGGGCGCCGACCAGGTACTGGTCGTTCATGGCTGCCAGCAGCAGGAAAAACATGGCAGCTATCGCACCGATGCCCCCCGATAGACCATCCATGTTGTCCAGCAGGTTCATGGCATTGGTGACAGTCACCACCCAGAGAAGGGTCAATGCGATATTGAGCCATTCCCAGGGGAACGTGCCAATGTATACCCCGGAGACCACCAAGATCGATGCGGCTACAAACTGCCCTGCCAGCTTGAGCAACGGACTGAGACTTCGCCGGTCATCCCATACGCCCAGGAACGACATGAGGCTGGCGCCGACCAATATGCTGATCAACTCGTTGAGTCGAAAGCGGTCGCCGAACAGCAGCAGGGCAGCGATAAAGGCCCCGTAGATCGCCAAGCCGCCAAGCAACGGGATCGGACTGACGTGGATCTTGCGGGCGTTGGGCTGATCGGTGACGCCCAGCCTGAGTGCCATGCGCCGCACGAGGGGCGTGCCACCGACGGCCATCACCAGCGCGCAAGCAAAGATGAGCATGAAGGTGGTCGTCATCTACTTCCCCGGCTATTGCTCCTGAATGCGGATCGTACGGATGGTGTCGCCTGCGAATCCCGGGTTGGTGCTGGGATCTCGAGGCGTCAGCGCTTGCAGGACGTCCATGCCCTGGATCACGCGCCCGAACACGGCGTGCCGCCCATCCAGCCAGGGTGTGGCCTCGTAGGTGATGAAGAACTGGCTGCCGTTGGTGTTGGTTCCGCGGTTTGCCATCGAAAGCACGCCGGGACCGTCATGGCGGAGCGTTGGATCGAACTCGTCGTCAAACAAATAACCGGGCCCGCCGGTGCCCGTGCCGAGGGGATCGCCAGCCTGAGCCATGAAGCCGGGGATCACACGGTGGAAGGTGGTGTTGTCGTAGAATCCCTCTTGCGCCAGGAAGACAAAGTTGTTGACGGTGTTCGGCACCTTGTCGGCGTACAGCTCGACTACGATGTCACCCCGATCTGTGACGATTGTCGCCTGGTAGGACTTGGCCGGATCGATGACCAAAGGCGGAGGCGCGCTATACATGCCGTTTCGGTCGGCGGGTTTCAGGTCACCTGCTCTCTGTCCCGGTTTGGCTTCGGATGATGAACTTCCTTGCATGGTTCTCAACTCCTCGAGATATTGTTGTATGGCCGTCTGTTCCTGGTCAGGTGCCAGGGCCGCAGCCTTCTCAGCAGCCGATACCGCCTTGGCAATGTCGCCCTGTTGCCTATAGAGGATGGCCAGGTTCTTATAGCTGTTATAATCGTCAGGCAGCAAATCTATGACTGCCAGATTTTCGGTGATGGCCCGATCGGCGTTGCCGATTTTGGCATAGATAAAGGCAAGAGCACTGTGGACCACGGGGTTCGTGGCATCCAGCGACAAGAGCTGTTCGTATACCGCTGCGGCAGCCGTCCAGTCTTCGGCTTCCATGAGGCTGCGGCCCTCTGCCAACAGATCTTGGACCTGGTTCACGTCTGCCGGAGGAACACCCTCTTTGCCCTGACCGAGCTGGGCGAGAAAGCTCTCTATCGCCGGTTTCTGCGAATCCGGAGCAAGGTCCAGCGCCACACTCGCCTCTCGGATGGCATCTTGTACCATGCCCAACTGGTAGTAGACTACTGCCAGGTTCTGGTGCGTGAGATAGTTGTCGGGGTTGTTGTTCGTGGCCTTGGTGTACACGTCGAGGGCAGCTTCCATGTCACCTACCTGCGAGTACACATAGCCCAGATTGGTGTAGGCATCGGTCAGCTTGGGATTCAGCTCGATGGCCCTGGAGTAGGCCTGGGCCGCATTGTCCCACTCTCCCAGGGCAGTATACAGCTTGCCGATGGCCAGGTGGGTGCTGGCGTATTCATCGTCGATCGCCAGCGACTCCTGGTAGACCGCCTTGGCTTGCTCGATGTCGCCCATGGCAGCATAGATCTGCGCCCGCTCGTTCCAGATGTCAGCGGTATTGGGGCTGAGGCTAAGCGCCTGGTCGGAGTAGTCCAGGGCCTTTTCGTAGAGTTCGGCGCGCTGATCCTCTGGGGTGAGCTGTGCCCACGACAGGTAGAGCTTGGAAAGGTTGCGGGCATGGTCCGGGTTGAGGGGCGCGATCTCGCGGGCCTCTAGCAGAGCCTTTTCGCTTTCGAGCAACCACAACTGCCGTTCCTGCCCGCTCGCCATGTTCGCCTTCTCCAGGAGCGCGCGACCGAGGAACAGGTAGTAAAAGTCCTCGTCTTTCGCCAGGTTGGTGGCTTCCTGGTACAGGGGGATGGCTGCATCCCATTGGCTAAGGCGCTCTGAGCTGAGGCCCTGCTTGTACCAGATGTCGGCGCTGATGATGTTGACGTTGGTAGTAAAGATGAGGATGACGACCAGGATGGGTGCAATCACCGCAGAGGCGATCACAGCGACATCGCCTAACTTGCCCGACCAGCCCCAGGGGACGATCTTGCGCCGGAAGAGAAATGCTAGCACCACAGCTAACAGCAACATAACGGCGAGAGCAAAGGTACAGTATGTAGTGATGGTGTTGACCACCGGGTTGGTGATGCCTTCGCTGGTGATGGAAGCCGGCTTCAGGTTGGCTGCATGGACCAGGCCATAGACAAAAGCTCCAATCAAGGCCACCAGGAAGAACGTGCCTGCCGCGGCCAGCCAATCCTGCCATTCTTTGGACTTTGACTCGGTGCGGGTCGCCAGGTCTCCTAGTCCGAGGATGCCCAACATGAGCCAGGTCGAGGCAAAGAGCACGAGCATGACCGGAGACGACTCTCCATCTGCTTCAGTCAGGGATTTCCACATGGTTGTGAGCGGGCCCGGGCTGTCCATGTTGGGGACAATAAAGTCATACAACATGGTGCCAAGGATCAGAACGGCTAGCAGGGTCAGAACCAGGATGGAGGCAGTCCAGTCCGAGCTTGGCACGGAACGTCTCTGCTTCTCGGCGGCTGGTGCGTTCCTCCGGCGCCGGCGACGTGCCGCAGGCTGGGCTTGGTCCGGCTCGCCATCCACTAGCCCTTCTGTGGCCTCGGATTCAGCGGGCTGGGATGCGAACCGCATACCCACCACTACCAACAGGGCAGCCGCGACCCAGAAGTAGGTGCGCGTGGCGGCAATGGCGATGCCGAACTGGATCTCGACAAAGTGGGCAACTATGAGTGCCAGCAAGGCGACGAGCCACAGATGGTTCTCCCCGGGCTCCATCGTCCATTTCTTGGGGCGGAATGTCGCCAGAATCAGGCCTGCGAAAAGATAGGCGGCCAGGCCGAATAGGGCGCCCAGCGGCAGGCCGACCCCGATGTAGGCGGGTCCCTTCCAGGCCCAAGCTCCGAGTGTCCCCACGATGCCTCCGCCGAGCCAGGCGATCAAGAATGCGGTTTTCTGCCACCGTTGGCGGAGCAGACCCAGCCACTTGAAGCCAAAGTAGAAGACGCTGCTGAACAGAAACAGGTAGGCTGCCAGCCCGAGTATGCCCGTTGTGACCAGCGCATCGAATGTCTCATTGTGCGAGCGGTCGGGCGAGGCGTTTCGCTTCTCAAAGTGGGCCAGCTCCGGGGGGTAGAAGCGGTTGTAGGCCACGTACATGGCCTCCGGCCCGTAGCCGACGATTGGCCGGAGTGCGTTGAAGGCATCCGCTTTTCCGTCCTCGCCGGGCGTCTCGAGCGGGTCGTGCCATCCCATCAGGTCGACGGCGCCTTCCCAGATCAGGATGCGGACCCGGCCTGTACCCTCTTCCGTTTGCAGTACCTTGCCCAGGCGTCCGATGTAGCGCGTCTCTCGAAGCGTGTCCATAAGGGGCGATTCGACGGTGTTGAACATGATGAGAAAGATGGCCACGGCAACGGCCGCGGCAGCCGCCAGCCAGGGCACCCAGAGACGGCGCTTGACCAGTCCCCAGACTGCAAAGAAAAAGAAGGCGCCCGCCAAGAGACCAAGCAGCGGACCACGGCTCTGTGTGTAGAATATGCTGGTCAGTTGAGTGATAAGAATGACAAAGTAGGCAGCCAGCAGGAGCAGCCGTGCCACGGGCTTGCGCAGGTAGTAGGCAAAGGCCGCCATGGCTAGGATAAAGATAACTGCGGCGCCCAAGCCGAGCCAGAAAAAGTTGGGAAGAGCCGGCGGGAAGAAGATCTCCAGGATCCAGGAGAAGCCAACCAGAAAGGCAAAGGTCAGAGGCAGAGAGATAGCCAGCACTTTTGGGCGGCTGTCGACTGGACTGAGCAGGTAGATCGGTATCTGTAGCACGACTCCGACCAACAGACCGACCCACCGTATCCAGGGCATCCCTTCCTCTGCGCGCCAGAGCATGGCTGCCAAAAGAATGGCGACCACGAGGAGGAAGGCCAGCACCCCCAGCACGATGTCACGGCTTTCGATATCGCCTGTTGCCTCCCTCCAGTTCTCCATGACTCTGTACAAGGTCAGAGGCACGATCATGATCATGTACGCGGCGACAAAAATGGCATTGCCCATGTTGGAAGCGACACGGGTGGTCACATTGCCGCCCCAGGGCAGCGGATCCAATCCAAAGTGCTGCACCAGGGCATAGAGGGCGATGGGGAGGCTAACGACGATTGCCGTGTTGATGATGCGGTTGAACTGCCGTTTGGTGCGCAACCCGTCGAGCAGAAGGAAAAAGATCACGATGTAGGCCAGCAAAGTGTACGTTCCCTGCAAGCGCTGGTAACTTCCCAGCAGGCTGATCTTCCACGTGATCGACAGGGCCGTGCTGATCAAGTAGGCCAGCACCAGGAGCAGCGTAGGCAGCACCAACGGCGTCTTGTAGATGCGCTGCCATAGCGTCAGTTTCTCGCCGTTTGGCTGGTCGACAGCCCGCCCGATGCGCCAGTCTTCGATGGCCCGGACGAGCCAAGCTGCGGCCATCACCAACGCGATGGACCGCAGCAGAGAAAGTTTGTCGGGCTCGAACACCCGATTGGTGTGGATGTTGAAAAAGAGGGGCACGATGACGATGGCGGCAAGCCATCCGGCCTCGATCACTTTGTCACAAAGAACGCTCAGTCTGGTACGCATGAAACCTTCCCTTACTCGAACCGGGAATCCCTATCTCTACAGGATGGTCCGAGTCAATGCAGTCTGCCGCACACCGCGCTCTATTCCTTGCCCGTCCAGGTCTGCCGAAACCAGGCGATAGTCGCACTCAGCCCTTCCTCGATAAGCGTCTCGGCGCGGAAGCCAAGGGTCTTGGCTGCTCTGCGAATGTCGGGCACGCGGCGGGGCGTATCCTCGAACCGATCGCCAAACACGCGCTCGTAAGGCACGTTTACAATGTCAGAGTCAGAACCAACCAGGTCACGGACCAGTCTGGCAAGATCTGTAATCGGGGTCTCCTGGTTGGCGCCAATATTGAACACCTGGCCGACGGCCTCTGATGCCGTGCCGGCAAGCATGGTGCCTCGCACGGTGTCCGCGACATACGTGAAGCAGCGTGTCTGCTGCCCATCGCCATAGACAGTAATGGGCTGGCCCGACAGCGCCTGGGTGATGAACCTGGCGACCACGCTACCATATCCGTTGGGATGGATGCGAGGCCCGTACGAGTTAAAGTAGCGCACAACGGAGACGGGGAAACCGTCTTGAGCGTGGGCCAGCGCGCAGTGCTCGTCGATGGCCTTGGATAGGGCATAAGACCAGCGGCTGATCGTAGTGGGGCCCAAGAGGCAGTCATCCTCCTCCGACCAGGGGAGTCTGGGATTCTTACCGTACACCTCAGAGCTGGACGCGATCACGGTGCGCTTCCAGTACCTGCGGGCCAAGGCCAGCACAATCTCGGTACCGGCGATGTTGGTCTGGATACCCTGGAGCGGATGGTCGACCACGTTTTTGACTCCTACCACAGCCGCCAGGTGGTAGACCTGATCTGCGTTCAGGATCAGCCGGTCCATGAGGTGTCTGTTCAAGATGGTATCGTTGACGAACTCAAACCGCTCGTGAGCGAGCAGGTGCTGAATGTTGGCGACCTTGCCCGTGGAGAGGTTGTCCACAACCGTCACGCCATGACCGTCATTCAGCAATGCATCTGCCAGGTTGGAGCCGATGTACCCTGCCCCGCCTGTGACGAGAATTCTCATAGGTTCATATCCTCAACGGGCTCCCGGAAGTACAGCTCACACAGACGCCCACAGGGCGTCGGAAGCGACCTGCTCTGCGGTCAGTATGGTGGGACAGGAGCCCTCGATGCCGCAGCGTGACGTATTATAGCACATTTCCAAAAGATGGAAAGCCTGGGTTGTGCGTGCGTCTCCGCGATGCGAGTGCGCTGTGCATGCCTGTTCGAATCGCTCACACACCGGCGGAATCCTGACTGCGCTGCAAGCGTTCCTCGATGGCGCGCATGCGGTCCACGGCGTGACTCCAGCTGTACTTTTGCTCAACAAACTGACGGCCCGCCCGGCCGATTTGTTCTCGCAGTGGCGGGTTGGTTAGCAGGGCTACGATTTGCCAGGCCGTAGCCTGGGCATCGTCGGCCACGAGCAACTCGCGGCCTGGCTGGGCCCCAAGGCCCTCGTTGACCAGCGAGGTTGTGACCACCGGCCTTCCTGCTGCCATGGCTTCCAAGACCTTATTCTGGATGCCGGCCGCGAAACGCAACGGGGCGACAAAGACGGCGGCTCGATTCAGGTAGTCGTTCAGATCCGCTACGTACCCGGGCACTGTGATCGCCGCAGATTGGCCCAGCCGCTGGACCTGAGGCGCGGGATCGGCGCCGACGATGTTGAGCGTACAGCCAGGAATTTCCCCTTGGACGAGGGGCAGTACGTCCCGGGCGAGGTAGGTGGCAGCATCGATGTTATGCAACACGCGCAAGTGGCCCACAAAGATCAAGCTATCGGGCGCGCAAGGCTGGCCAGTTGGATGAAACAGCTCCAGATCGACGCCATTGGGAACGACGCGGATATTCGCCGCCGGGCAGAACTGGAGCAGCGCTTGCCGGTCTGATTCGGCAATGAGCCAGGTCTCCTCGAACGTCTCCGCCACCCAGCGTTCGTAGCGGCCGATGCGTCCTCGTTCCAGGCGGTAGACTGTCCGCGATGCGGAACCGCGATGGGGAAGCGACAGGTCAATCTCTCGGGAGATGACATCGGTGAGGTCCACGATGCGATAGAGATGTGGGTGATGGGCGACATAGGGCGCCATGCGAAACAGGTGGACGTAGGCGGCATCGAAGCCAGACGTGGCAACTAGGTCGTCAACTAGGCGGCGCATGGTTCCGAGACGATAGTACAGGACCTGGAGCGGTTCGCGCCGCCAGATATTCGTTGCGGTGCTTAGGGCAGAGCGCCAGGGACTCATAGGGAGCACGCGGACGTCCTGGCAGTAGGCTCGCAAGGACGGCAGATGGTCTCGCTCTGCCTCGCTGGCGATGAACGAAACGAGGCTCAGTTCGTGTTCCCTGGAGAGGTGTTCGATGAAGTGAAACGCCCGCAGCCGGTCGCCCCGATTGGGCGGGTAGGGCAGACGGGAGGTCAGACAGAGAATCCGCATGTGCAGATATCCTCTAGATCGGTGGAAACAGGCCGAATGCCTGGAGCACGCGGCGACCGGACTGGAGCATCCCATATTTGGTCGCAAGCACCGCCAGCCGAGCCTGTTCTCCGATCGACATCGGTCCCAGATCTACGAGGGGGTAGCCGAGCTCGGCAAGCAGTTTGCCCGCCACGAGCTGGACGAGCCGTTGATCTGCTATCGACATTTCCTGGTGCCACCGTCCAATTCGCTGCCGGCTAGGCGGGTTCCGCACGTTGGAGAAAAAGTGGCTATTCGCCGGAATGCGCTCGCGGGCAGTCTGGTGATATTCAATCATCCCGGGCTCGTAGGGCTCACCCAGGAACGTGCACACGGCACGCAGCTCGCTTTCGGGATCCTCGATCAGGTTCTCGTAGCGCAACTCGTAGTATAGATCCGGCCCGATCCGCGAGCCAGCACGCTGAGCGCTGCGAATGCGCCGCACCCAGTTGCGGGCGGCAAAAAAGATGTCGACGTGAAACTCGTCGCGCTCGTACTTGTCCAGCATCGATAGCACGGCGTCGCGCCCGTCTCGGATGATGTGCAGAAACTGGGCGTTCGGGAGTATCTCGTGGACCAAGTTGACGTAACTGGCATAGATGGGTGTCTTGTCGCCCCATCGCTGCGCGCCGTACTGCCGGGCATACGCGCTGTAGAGCGTGTCGAGGAAGGCAGCCGGGGTGCGGTCGGGCATGGAACGGATGAAGGGACCAGGTT
>Ga0316577_10000165_pt1 | contig 21068 bp, 20 predicted proteins | sample S5NA_FD_203073 | JGI IMG/M metagenome (GOLD analysis project Ga0316577, IMG submission 203073) | Rhizosphere microbial communities from salt marsh grasses in Alabama, United States - S5-7_050615r2r1 | ecosystem: Host-associated > Plants > Roots > Rhizosphere | place: USA: Alabama | collected... | reverse complement strand
TATCCACGTCGACTCCCAGGTGGATCAGGGGAGCCGGTTCACCGTACTCCTACCTCAGATGGATCCACAAAAGACAGAGGCCGAGGCCGCCATACCGGTGGCCATTGGCGGCACTGAGCGCATCCTTTTTGTGGACGACGAGTCGGCCGTCCTTGATATCGCCAGGCAGATGATGGCTCACCTGGGTTACCAGGTTTCCTGTTGCAACAACCCTCTCGATGCGCTGGAACAGTTCCGCCAGGCCCCGAAAGAGTTTGATCTTTTGATTACCGACCTCTCCATGCCAAATATGACCGGCGATACCCTTGCCAAGGCCATCCTGAAACTGCGCCCCGACATGCCGGTGGTGCTGTGCAGCGGATTCAGCGACAGCCTCCGGGACGGCAATGTCCGTAAGATAGGCATCAAGAAGATATTGGCCAAACCGTTCACCTTCCAAAGCCTGGACCACTGCATCCGCACCACGCTGAAGGCCCCTGTCGCAGTGACCTAACGGGTCGTGGAAAGTGCCGGCCAAGACAACCGTCAACGTTGAAACCATTAAACGAATTCAGTGACCCGATGATCGACGCAAATTGCGGTGGCTCCTACCGCCTATTGGAGGTGTTGACCGAAAAGTGCCTGGGCCGGCTGAGTGATGCGCTCGTCATCGTAGTCCAGGAACTGGCCGCTCCACGACCGCGGAGCATGCAGAGCCAAGTAGGCCACCGCCCGGGCCGGCAACGCCGGCGGTTCCAGCCGATTTTCGGGTTTCAGCACCTTAAAGCGTTCCAGGTGGATCCTTTCGCCGAAACGGTTTCGCGCAGCCAATTTTCGTTTCAATATTGGGACCAGTGGCGGGAAAATAGACATCGATGCCCGCAGGCTCAAGCCAAATCGTAATGCCTTCTCTGGGCGGCCGGTTTCAACGTCGGCGTGGCAGGTCCGGCGGAGATGCACCCCATTCCGGAAAACGCTTGACTTGCGCCGCCGGATGAGGCCAAGTGTTGCCGATCCGACCTATCACGGCAACACCAGCCACAGCCTTAACAGACAACCCGGCGCAACGGCAAATGAGTTGAAGGATGTACCTGAGCCATATTTTGACCTGGATCATCGATGAAACCCGGCTGAACCAGCTGCTGGCCGGAATGCCCACCTGGCTCCTGGTGCTGATGATCGGAGTCTGCATCATTGTGCTCTCCAAGGGCGCCGACTGGCTTGTTGAAGGTGTCGTACAGCTCGCCAGCCGAACCGGCTTGCCGCGCATCGTCATCGGCGCCACCATCGTCTCCCTGGGCACCACCACGCCCGAGGCGGTGGTCTCGGTCACGGCGGCTTGGATGGGCAGCTCCGGACTGGCCCTGGGTAACGGCGTCGGTTCCATCATCGCCGATACGGGACTTATCTTCGGCCTGACCTGCATACTAACCCGGGTACCGGTGAATCGCTACATCCTCGACCGCACCGGGTGGATTCAGGTCGCCGCAGCGACCCTGCTGGTGATCATTGCCTTGACCGCGCTGGTCAAGACACCGGTAATGCCCCTCTTGCACCGCTGGGTGGGATTCCTGTTTTTGGCCCTGCTGGGCGGTTATCTGTACCTGAGCTACCTCTGGGCCCGTAAGGGCTTACGTCTGGCCCGCCAGGGCGAAACGGCCACAGCAACCACCGCCGGAGTGCCGTGGGCTCTGATGTTGACTCTTGGCGGACTGTTCCTAGTGGTATTAGGGGCCCGCATTCTGGTGCCCACCGCGGCTGAAGTTGCCCAGCGTCTGGGGGTTCCCGAAGACGTGGTGGCCGCCACCATGGTGGCCTTGGGGACCTCCCTGCCAGAACTGATGACCGCCCTGGCGGCCATCCGCCGGGGTCACCCCGAAATCATGGTGGGAAACGTGGTGGGTGCTGATGTGCTCAACTGCCTGTTCGTTATTGGCGCCGCGGCTGCCGCCCGGCCCCTGCAGGTGCCGACCAATTTCTACACTTTTCACTTTCCGGCCATGATCATGATTCTCTATTCATTCCGGATTTTTATCATGATCAACCGCGACAACTGGTTTAAGCGCTGGCAGGGTTTCTGGCTGCTGGGGGTCTATGGCGTATACATTGTGCTGCAGTATACCCTGAATGTGGGCCAGGTCCATTAACCCCGGGGAATCTCCACCCCACCTGGCTCCTTCGGACACAATCGATAGGTTTTTCTTATCAGACCCAAAATTTCAAGCGCGACCGAGGTCGCACCCTGACGAATTAACAAACATCTCAAAACAAAAGGGCTTACGACCGGGTCGTAAGCCCCTATATGAAGCGTTGGCGTCCCCAAGGGGATTTGAACCCCTGTCGCCGGCGTGAAAGGCCGGTGTCCTGGGCCAGGCTAGACGATGGGGACGAATGTGTGAAGTCTCATGATGGGCCGTGTTGGACTCGAACCAACGACTCTCTGCTTAAAAGGCAGATACTCTACCGACTGAGTTAACGGCCCGCATCGCCAAGAAGCCCGTTTAGTAGCCTCAAACACACCGACTTGTCAAACAAAAAAACCTTTTAAATAGCATTTATTTAAGTTTTTTTCGCTGGATCCGTGTCTTTCTAATGCCCCTCATCAATAGTATTTTTATTTACGCCAGAATTCAGGTACCAGCAGGATCACCATGGTATAGATCTCCAGCCGGCCCAGCAGCATACACCAGCTCAACAGCCATTTGCCCAGGGTGGGAACTTGGGCGTAGTTCTCCACCGGACCCACCATACCGAAACCGGGCCCCACGTTCCCCAGGGTGGCCGCCACCGCGGCAAAAGCCGTGATAAAATCCACCCCCATAGCGGCCAATAGCACCGAAGCGATGGCAAAGAGGCCCATATAAAGGGTCAGAAATCCGAGCACGCTGTGCATGACATCTTCAGGGACGACTTTACCGCCAAGTTTCACGTGCTTGACAGCCCGCGGATGAATCAGCGAAAAGAGCTCCTTGTAGCTGTATTTAAAGACCAGCATGATGCGCAGGCATTTCATCCCGCCACCCGTCGAACCGGCCGATGCACCCAGGAACATGCACAGCAGCAGAATCAGCTGGGACAAGGCGGGCCACTGTTCATAATCGGCGGTGGCATATCCCGTGGTGGTGACAATCGAGACGACCTGAAAGAGCCCATATCGCAAGGCTTCGGCGATCGTGGGGTAGATGTTTCCGTGGATGTCCGCGGCTACGATAATGGTCAACAGGGCCGCTGCGCCAAGGAAAAAGCGGCACTCGGAGTCCCTCCAGACGGCCAGCGGTCGACCTCTCAGCAGCTGGTAGTGGAGCGAGAAGTTGATGCCGGCTAAAATCATGAACACCGAGATGGTCACATCGAAGTAGACATTGTTGAAATGCGCGATGGAGGCATTTTTGGTGGAGAACCCGCCAGTGGGCATGGTGGTGAAGGCGTGGCAAAGGGCATCGAAGAGGGTCATGCCGCCCAGCAACAGCATAATCACTTCGCCAACGGTGAACAGGGCATAAACCTTCCAGAGCACCATGGCGGTGTCGCGGATACGGGGTCTAAGCTTGTCGGGGACCGGTGTCGGCACTTCGGCCTTGTACAGCTGCATGCCGCCGACACCCAGAAAGGGCAGGATCGCCACGGAAAGAACGATGATCCCCATGCCGCCCAGCCACTGGATGTAGCTGCGCCACATGAGCAGTCCTCTGGGAGTCTCTTCGATATTGGTCAGAATCGAAGCCCCGGTGGTGGTGAAACCGGAAACCGACTCGAAAAAAGCGTCGGTGAACGAGCACCCCCCGGGGGCCAGATAGAACGGCAGGGCCCCAAAGAGGCTCACCGAAGTCCACCCCAAGGCCACAATGGCCATACCCTCCCGCTGGCTGATCACCTCACTCTTGTCGGAGCGAAACACCAGGTAAATCAGCAACCCCGAAACAAGGGTGATGATGGTAGAGAGCATCAGTGGGACGACACTCTGATCCTGGTGAAAAAGTCCGTAGCCCAACGGAAAGATCATGGTCAGGCCGAAGAAGAGGTTCAGGGCGCCAACCACGCTGAGGGGGTAGCGCCAACGCATCAAAAATACTCCAGCTTGACTGCCAGGATCTTTTCGATGCCGGTGATGGCTTCTTTGCGGGCAAAGACAATGATGCGGTCGTTGGGTTCGATAACGGTGTCGCCGGTGGGGATGATGATGTTCTCCTGGCGCATGATCCCGGCCACCATGGCCCCTTTGGGAAATGAAACCCGTCTCAGCGGTTTGGCCACAATTTCGGAGGTTTCCAGGGCAACAGCCTCGATCACTTCGGCCTCTTCGCTTTTGAGGGAAATCGCCGATAAGACCTTGCCGCGCCGGATGTGCTGCAAAATGGTATTGATCGCCGAAAGCCGGGTGCTGACGACCTGCTTGATGCCGATGGTTGACATAAGCTGAAAGTAACTGAATTTACTTATTTTTGTGATGCTTTTACTGGCGCCCATGCGCATGGCTAGCAGGGATGCCAGGATATTGGTCTCCTCATCGTTGGTCAGGGTGATCACCACATCGATCTCCTTGATGTTCTCTTCCGCCAGGAGACCTTGGTCGGAGCCATCCCCATGCAGCACCACTGCCTTGTTCAAACGTTCGGCCAGATACTGGCATCGATCGGCGTGCTTTTCGATGACTTTGCAGTAAATCGATTTCTCCTCGAGTAGTTTGGCCAGCCGAAATCCGATCCGGCCGGCGCCGATCACCAGCACCCGTCGAACCGGTTCGATATACTTATCGAATTTGGAGAGGGTCTCCGAAAGCTTATCCGCCTCGCTGATAAAGTAGACCAGATCTCCGGGAAGCAGACGGTCCTGCCCCCCGGGGATGATCAGTTCATCGTCGCGCATGACGGCTGCGATCAGAGGACGATCTTTGCCGAAGCGGTTCGGCAAATCCATCAGCTGAACCCCGGCCAGCCTACACGTTTCGTCCAAGTAGACTCCCACAAATTTTATGCGGCCGTCGGCAAACTCTCCCACGTCGGCCGCACCGGGAACACTCATCAAGCGGTCGATGGTCTTGACCACCTCGATTTCGGGATTGATGATGGTATCGATATGCGGGACGTTTTGGCGAAAGGCGTCGTGGTATTGGTCAAAGTCGGCACCGCGAACCCTGGCCAGCTTCTTGGTGCTTGGCGATAACATATCGGCCACCAGGCAGGCCACTAAATTGGATTCATCACTGTCGGTCACCGCCAGCAGGATCTCGGCATCACCGACACCGGCCTCATGCAACGCGTCGGGGCTACTGCCCGATCCGATGATGGTTTGGACGTCCAAGTCGTCGGCAACGCGCTTGATGGCGTCCGCGTTTTTGTCGATGACTACCACATCCTTATTTTCTAAAGCAAGCCGACTGGCGATATGATAACCCACCTGGCCCGCACCGACGATGATGATTTTCAATGATGCACTCCTTTGCTGAAAGTGGCCGCATTCTGCAATAGCTTCGAGGCACAAGTCAATAGTATTGATCCGCTCCAAATCAAAGAGCCGCCAGCTCCGGCCCTGCTGAGGATCAATATCCAGGCCTTGCGGGTCAACAACCCGTGGGCGAGGGTAGCCGGCCGGGGGGATGGGCACACAGGGAAGGATCGCTGCCGTGTGACGGCAGGTCAGGCGATGAACAGGAGGGCGCAAAACCCAACCACGCAAAAGAGCGCCACCCAATCACGTGTTTGGGCCGACAGACGATCCAGTCCGCCTTGGGGATGATAACAACGCGCTTCCATGGCATCGCAGAGGGTGTCTGCATGCAGAAAGGTGCGCCGCATCAAGGGCACCACCAAGTAGGGAATACGGTAGAGTGGATTTCTTCGCAGATGCACACAACGTGCCTGTTGGGCCTCGCTGACCAGATGGGCGTGATCCAAAATCACCGGTATGAACCGAACGATCAGCCCCATCATGGTGGCCAGCTTGTGGCCCGCTATACCCGGCAGGGGAGCCAACAACTGGGCCACGGCTGCGCGGATATGGGCGGGGCGGGTGGTGATTATCATCAACACCCCCATCATCACCACCAGCAGCAGCCGCCAACCGATGATGGCGCCCTCTGCCAACCCTTCCTGGGTGAGCCCGAGCCCCCCCAAACGCACCAGCGTTGTGCCTGGTGTGCTCAAACCACGGCTGATCCAAACCACCAGAAGCAGGACCAGAAAATAGCGCAGTTCCCGGATCAGGGAACCCATGCCGGCACCCGCCTGGATGAGCAGGATCGTCGCTGCCGCACTCAACACAGCCATGGCCCAAAAGGGAGCATCAACGCAGGAAAGGCTCAGTAGCACCAAACAGATCAATTTGAAACGCGCATCGAGAGAGTGCAAAAACGACTGCCCGACCCGAAAGCCAATGGGGGTCAATTGAGCCACGGTGTCACCGGCAGGCCCAAGCGCAAGGCACACGGGGCACGGACGCCGAAGGGCTCCATTTGTGGAAGAATCGCTTCTGGCTCTCCGTCTAGGACGATACGTCCGCTGCTGAGAATCACCAGGCGGTGGGCGTAGCCGATAATCTTCTCAACATCATGGGTGCAGACGATGATGGTCTTGCCGGTTTGGTGCACCGCGAGAAGCTGTTGGAGAACCTGGCAAACCCCGGGATGGTCGAGATTGGAAAAGGGCTCGTCCATCAAGAGCACCTGGGGTTGCATGGCCAGAACACCGGCAATGGCCAGGCGGCGCTTCTCCCCCCCCGACAGTTGGTGGGGACGTTGATCGGCCATGCCTGCCAAGCCGACACTTTCTAGGGCGGCGGTCACCCGGCCAATGACATCGGCCCGCTCCAGACCCAGATTCCGAGGACCGAAGGCCACATCATCCCACACGGTTTCACTGACAATCTGGCTGTCGGCGTCCTGAAAGACCATTCCAACCAATTGGCGGGCCCGCATCACATCCTCGGCCACGGGTTTGCCGGCCACTAGAACACGACCCGTTTCGGGAAAGAGCAACCCATTGAGATGCTTCAACAGCGTGGTTTTTCCGGAGCCATTGGCGCCAGCCAGCACCAACAGCGTCCCGGTTTCGATGGTCATATTGACTCCATCCAGCCCCAGGGTGCCGTCGGCAAAGCGGTGGCGTAGATTTTCGATCTCGATGATACGCATTTCATCCAACCACCTGGACCGGCACTGTCTTGCCAGACACAATGGGGCGCAGGATCCTGGCAATGGGCACCGCCACCGCGATCTTCACTGTGTCGCCGGGCAGAAAGGGCAGCATCCCCGCCGCCAAAGCCTTGTTCCAACTCATGGCGGTGGCCAGCTTAAGCCAATAGACGCCCAAGACATAGATGATGAGCGTGCCGCACACCAGGGCGAAGACATCCAGGAGAACGCCGCCCTTGCCCGTTTCGGCGATCCAGCCAATGACAAAGGCCGCCACGGCAAAGCCGATAAGATAACCTCCGGTGGGGCCCACCAGGCGGCCGATGCCCCCGGTTCCACCGGCAAAGACCGGCAGGCCGCAGGCGCCGGCCAGCAGGTAAACCGTCATACTGGTCAGGGCCCCACGGCTTCCCAGCAGCAGCCCAGCGAGGAGGACAAACAGGTTTTGCAGAACGATCGGCACCGGGCCGATGGGAATCACTATGTAAGCGCCGGCAGCGGTGAAGGCCGCCATTAGAGCGGCAAACACCATCCCGCGTAGTGAGGTCGATGACTGAGCCATGTCAACTCCTTCTCCTGACGAGGGCCTCAGCGGTGGAAGCAATCGCCAAAATGCAGGGTTTCTCGAGAGCCATCCGCCTTTTGAAGTATCAGCCCCCCGGCCGCATCGATATCGATGGCGATGCCCCGGTGGCGACGGTCCCGGTAAATGATTTCAACATCCCTGCCCAAGGTGACACAGGCCGCCTTCCAGCGTGCCACCACCCCATTCAGGTTGGGCTGGGACAAGGACTTTTCGAAAGCCTCCAGAAAATCCGCCAGGATCCGCCGCCGCTGCAGCGCCCGGCCCACCAGCTTGCACAAAGAGACCGCCGTCGGTACATTCCGACCGGGATCGTTGTTGACATTCAGGCCGATGCCGATGTTCAGAAAGCGAATCTGCTCGCCCTCGGCCTCCACCTGGGAAAGAAGCCCGGCCAGCTTCCTTTCGCCTACCAGGATATCGTTGGGCCATTTGACACCTGCATTGATTTCAAAACGCCGATTCAACGTTTCGGTGAGTGTCAGTGACGCGGTAAAAAGAACCCGAGCGCCGTCGTTCAGGGTGACCGCCGGTCGGGTTACGATGGTGAAGTAGAGCCCGCCCATTTGAGACGCCCAGCTGCGGTCGAGCCGTCCCCGGCCCTGAACTTGGCGTTCGGCAACTACTACACTGAAAGCCGGACAGCCATTGCGGGCAAGCGCCAGGGCCTCGTCCATGGTTGAGGAGATTCGCTCATGATAGTGGATACGGCTTTCACGGCCTGGAAACTCCCAGGCGTAAGGCGTATCCGAGTCATGTTCCAGCAAGTAACCCGTCGAACTGGCGTTGATACCATAACCTGCCTGCTGCAGTGCGCGAATGTGTTTCCAGACCGAAACCCGGGATACGCCCAGGGTTGCGCTCAACTTTTCACCAGATACGGGACTGGTGCTCTGGCGCAGCATGTGAAGAATCTTTGCCTTCATTGGGACTATAAACCCGGACCTGCCCCACTGGCGGCCGGCCGGAGAGGTTTCTGCAGCCTAAATTGAGCGAATAGCCGTTCGCTGATAGCTATTAGCAGCATCATTTCAAAGGATTACTGAAGTTCTGCATTTAATTCCGTAGGTAACCATCGAATTACTTATAAATGCTCAACAAATAGGGGCTAACGGGTAATTGCTAAAGGCTAACCGCTCATCTTGGGAGCAGGATCCTTGAGCGCCACCGGAACCTTGCCGAGAACGATTTCTGGCGGCTTTTTGGTTAACCGTAAACAAATGTATGGTTAACGGATTGGGCGGTATTTTGTCAACCCAATTGTGCGATTGTATCCAACAGGCAAAGATTGGGAGTTACGCCCGGGATGGGCAAGCGGAGTTAAAGGCATCGATTCCTCCTTCTGGAGGGCGCCAGGGAAGCAATCGATCGATCGCAGCGTCTACCAGCGCATGAGCAAGGAACCGTACGTGAGGCCAGCACCGAAGACATCCATGAGGATCAGGTGGCCGGGCTGAATTCTTCCATCCCGTACGGCCTCGTCGAGTAGGATGGGTACCGTGGCGGCAGACGTATTGCCGTAACGGTCCAAATTGATCAGCACCTTTTGGTCGGGTATCCGGAGCCGCTGGGCGACGGCTTCGAGAATACGGCGGTTGGCCTGGTGAGGTAGAAACCAGTCGATATCCTCAATGGTCATGCCATTGGCGTCCAGTGCAATATGGGCATACTCGGAAAGGGTTCTTACAGCGGCTTTAAAGATCTCTTTACCAGACATTCGCAGTTTATGCAGGTTCTGTGCATAAACTTCGGGGGTAACCTCCATGCTCGAACCGCCCCCCGGCATGATGAGCAGCTCCCACAAATGTCCATCGGATTTGAGATGGCTGGATAGGATCCGCCGGGGGGTGTCCGCCGGCGCCGCCGCCACCACCGCCGCACCGGCACCGTCACCGAAAAGAATGCTCGAATTGCGGTCCTCCCAATTAATATAGGGGTGCAACACTTCACCGCCCACTACCAGGGCCGTTTTCGTTTTGCCGGTGCCGATAAACTGTTCGGCGACACCCAGACCGTAAATAAATCCGGAACAGGCGCCATTCAGATCCATGGCCCAGGCATTGACAGCGCCGAGCTTATGTTGCAGCCAGCAAGCCGTGGAGGGCAGCAGGGTATCGGGAGAACAAGTGGCATAGATGATTTGATCAATCTCGCCGGGATGCTTGCCGGCCATCTCCAAAGCTTTAGTGGCGGCCGTAAAACCCAACGACGAATTATGCTCATGGGGATTGCTTAAATCGGAAAAGCGGCGCTCACTGATACCGGTTCGCTCTCTGATCCACTGATTGCTGGTCTCCACGGAATTGACTGCAAGCCGGGCGACAATATCTTGATTGGATACACGCATCTCAGGTAGCGCGGAACCGGTGCCGGTGATTTTTGCTCCATGTTGCATCTGAATCAATGACGCATCCTTTTCACGTAATAGGCGCTGCTGTTAAACAAGAAGCGACCCGTAAAGAATCCCCCCCGCAATGTCAAGCGCTTTTTTTGAGGTGGTGTAAATACCACTATTAGGCATCCATAGGTGTGTCACAACCGGCCAGCGGCCCGTACAACCATGGGGTTCGATGGGTCAGAGCCGTTCCAGGAGGCGGGCGTGAATATTGTCGAAACCACCATTGGACATGATCAACACCGCGTCCCCGGTTTGGAGGATGTTGACAAGATAGTCGATGATGGCATCAGTATTCTCAAAAAAGTGTGCTGCTTTGCCCCTGTGGCGCAAATCGGCAACCAGGGTTTCTGATGAAAATCGTTGATCCGGAGGAATTTTCTCAAGCAACGGCGGCTTTCGAATGCAGATCAGGTCGGCATTATCGAAACAGCTGGCGTAGACCCGCTGGAAGATGTTGCGACGACTTGAATTGGTGCGTGGTTCAAAAACTGCCACCAGGCGCCCCTGGTCGTAAAAGGGTTTCACAGCTTTGATCGTCTCATAAACCGCTGTGGGATGATGGGCGAAATCATCGATGATGGTGATACCGCGCTTGACGCCGCGCACTTCCTGGCGTCGTTTAATGCCATTGAAGGTGGCCAGGGCGCGATGGATGGCTTCCGGGGAGGCTCCCATTTGGAAGGCCGCGGCAATGGCCGCCAGGGCGTTGAAGAGATTGTGCCGGCCCATGAGGTGCGTTTTGAAGGTGGAAAGCAACGCATCGCCGTGGTACACCTCAAACAGGGTGTGGGGTGGATCCACATCGACGTGCCCCAACCGCCAGGGAGATGAAGGCAGCAATCCATAGCCCAAAAGACGGCTGGTGGCGGCGGAAACCAAGTTGGCAACATTTTCATCTTGATCATAGGCCAGCAAAGTCGCCTCGGGGCGCATGCGCCGGATGAAGGCATGAAAGGCGCTGCGAACGGCGTCCAAATCGGCGAAAATGTCCGCGTGATCGAACTCGACGCTGGTCAAGATGGCCACATGGGGATTGTAGTGCAGAAACTTGGGCCCTTTGTCAAAGTAGGCCGTATCGTATTCGTCACCTTCGATGACAATGACATCCCCGCCCCCGATACGGTAATTGCTCTGAAAATCAGCCAGGATCCCGCCGATGGCAAAGGTCGGATCCATGCCAGCCACATGCAGCAGCCACGCCAGCAGCGAAGCGGTGGTGGTCTTGCCGTGAGTTCCGGAGACCACGACTTGGCGTTTTCCACGGGCCGCAAAATGATTAATCGCCTGGGGCATGGAGCAATAGCTCAATCCGAGACGGTGCATCTCCAATACCTCGGGATTGTCTCTGGATACGGCATTGCCCACCACAACGAGATCGGGTTTGCCTGATAGATTGCGGGGATCAAAACCATGCACCACCGGGATGGCTCGCTTCTGGAGAAATTCACTGATCGGGGGGTAGACATGCTGATCCGAGCCGCTGACCTGGAAACCGAGATCTTTCAACATACAGGCCAGGGCGCCCATGCCGGTGCCGCAAACGGCGATTAGATATATCCACTTTACATGTTCCGGAATTCGGTTCATACTAGATGAATCCATTCAGCCGACTCCCCTTCCGCGCTGATACGCCGGATTTCTACTGATGCCTGAACGCCCAAATGCCTCTCAACATAAATGATGTTGGCTGAATGCACAAGCCTTGATGTTGGAATCGTCAACCAGGGCAGTTTCAGGTCGATTTAATGCCCCTTACAACGGAACAGCTTCAAGAGATCGTCGCCCCCCTGCGCAACCGTCCCGATGCCATCACGGTGTTGACCGGTGCCGGCATTTCGGCGGAGAGCGGAATTCCCACCTTCAGGGGGCCCGAAGGCTACTGGACCGTGGGATCCAAGGTGTATCAACCCCAGGAGATGGCGACCTTGCGCATGTTCCGAAAGTGCCCTTTCGATGTGTGGGCATGGTACCTCTACCGCTTGGGCATCTGTCGACAGGCCGAACCCAACCCCGGCCACCACGCGTTGGTGAAGATGGAATCCCTGCTGGGTGACCGTTTCACATTGATCACCCAAAATGTGGATGGGTTGCACATCCGTGCCGGTAACAGCCCAGCGCGGACCTACCAGATTCACGGCAACATCGATTATGTACGGTGTGTCGAGGCTTGCGGGCCCGAGCTGCTTCGGATGCCCGGTGAATTGAAAACCAAAACCAAGGGGGAATCGCTCTCGGAGCACGAAAAACAACGACTGCACTGCCCAACGTGCAACGGATTGCTACGTCCTCACGTGCTCTGGTTCGATGAATCCTACGACGAGCACTATTTCCGATTCTACAGCTCGCTGAAAGTTGCCCAAAATACCCGTCTGCTGGTGATCGTGGGAACATCGGGCGCAACCAACCTGCCCAATCAGATCGCATGGCAGACCGCAGCCAGCGGCGGAACCATCATCGATATCAACATCGAAGAGAATCCGTTTTCCAGAATCGCGGCGAAAACGCCGGAAGGAGGCTTTTGCCAGGCACCGAGCAGCCAAGTGTTGCCGCAACTTGCGGAAGCCTTGCAATGACGCATTTATGGGCGACAGCCGACAGCATAGCGCCCCCGATGGACCTTGTGATCAAGCCTGATATTGATTTCAACAGAACCGCCGCTTCCCGGGTGGACCGGTTGACTTTGGCAGGGCTTTTGATTAAAGTATCGATAGTAGCGGCCGATGCTATAACCAGCGAAGCCTAAAGGAAATACTGACACCTCCGATCCTTTGGGCCGTATCTGTTTCAAAAGATCCGAAACAACCCAAATGAATTACCTAACTGATAAAAAAGACGAACAATTGTCCATGAATCGCCTCAAGGAGATCTCCTCGTGGGTATCCTCCGTGCAAGATCTGGACAAGACTCTAGAACTGATCATCGAATCGGCCACGCGCCTGATGAACGCCAGGGCTGTCTCTCTGTTGCTTCTCGATGAGAAGACCAAAAGCCTTTACTTCAAGGTCGCCACTGGTGAAAAGGGTGAAGAAGTCAAGGAGTTCCGGGTCCGGCTGGGGCAAGGAATTGCTGGACATGTGGCTGCTGCGGGAGAGGCGCTCCTGATCCCGGATGTATCCAAAGATCCACGCTGGTATAAAGAGATCAGTGAATCGGTACGCTTCGAAACGCAATCCATCGCCTGCGTGCCCATGAAACTGGAGGGCGCCGTCATTGGCGTAGTTCAGATCATCGACAAACAGGATGGCAGTCTGATCGATGAGCAGGACCTGGATCAGTTAAGTGAGTTTGCAAGTCTGGCGGCACTGGCTATCAGCAGTGCGAAGAAATTCGAAGAAGTTAAGCGAGAAAACGAGGGCCTGCGGCGAGAACTTGGGGCAAGACACAAGATCATGGGCAAAAGTCGTTCCCTGGACAAGGTTATCAACGATGCCATAAAAGTGGCCAAATCCAAAGCCAGCGCCCTGATCACCGGCGAAAGCGGCACCGGCAAAGAGCTGTTGGCTAGGCTCATCCACGAAGCAGGCCCGCGCAAAAACAAGCCGCTGGTGATTCTCAACTGTGCCGCCTTACCGGAGTCGCTGCTGGAGGATGAACTGTTCGGCCATGAAAAGGGGGCTTTCACAGGTGCCATCAGCCGCAAAATCGGCAAATTTGAACTGGCGCATGAGGGAACCATTTTCTTGGATGAAATTGGTGAGATGACACCCGGGATGCAGGCCAAACTTCTGCGCGTGCTTCAGGAGGGTGTATTTTACCGGGTGGGCGGCAATGTCCCCATTTCAGTGGATGTACGTGTCCTTTCTGCCACCAACCGCAACCTGGAAAAGGAAGTGTCCGAAAATCGTTTCAGAGAAGATCTCTTTTACCGCCTCAATGTGGTACAGATCAATCTGCCCCCCCTGCGTGAACGCACCGAAGATATTCCTTTGCTTGCAGAGCATTTCCTCAATATGTTCAAAGAAGAGACCGGTATCGCAAACCTGAAGATTTCCAAGGAGGCCATGGAAAAAATCACCCAATACGACTGGCCGGGAAACATCAGGGAACTGCGTAACGCCATCGAACGGGCTGTCGTCATGCGAGATGGTGACACCATCCGCGCCGAGGAGCTGCCCATCAAGTCCACCCGACCACCCATCTCCGGTTTGCAGGTGGGTCTCACCCTAGAAACCGCCTTGAATCAATTTAAAAAAGAGTTCATCATCATGAACCTCAGGCACACCAGCGGAAACCGCAGCAAAGCAGCCAAGGTGATGGACATCCAAAGAACCTACCTCTCCCGCCTGATTGCGAAATACGATCTCAGGGAATACTAAGGATACTGATAGCGCAATCCCAAAACATTATCCTGAAGTCCAAATTCTCCAGCCCGCTCAACCAGCCTACGGAAATCTAAGCATATGGTGAGGGCCAAACCCCCGCGTCCACTCACCTTGTCCAGGTCTATCACTGAATCCATTTCACCGATAATTATCAAACAGATGGCATCAATATTGCGTACAACGCTTACGATAAATGGTTGAGGATTAACAACTTAAGCACTTAAAGGGGATGGAACCATGTTGCTGAACAAGGAAAACCCACCCGTTGACCATTGCCCTGTCCATCCGGTTACAAATATGCATCAGCACCAAAGCTATCACAGTGTTGAGTTTTCCGTTGATGATCCTAACATATTGTATCAATTCAAAATACGAAACTCTCAGGATCTGCCTTTATTTTTTCTGGTCAGGGAGGATTCGAAAATTCTGAATCACATCAAGGTGGGCACCATTATTAAAATGAAATTTAATCATAATGATACCGCCCGACCGGCCGAATATAGAAAAATAAGGATTAAAGCCATTGCAAGGGATAACAACGGCAAGTTCAGTGGGCATTTACTAGTAGGGCTGGCCGAGATGGCCGATCCAAGCTTAGAGATGTATCAATTTGTGGACACCGCAGGGCCGAGTCCGAACCGGCAAGCGATCCGCTTAACTTGAAAAATATGAACGACAGACGGCCTGAATACCCTTGATCCGGGTAATCCACTGCCGATTTAAAGAGACGTCACGTAAGGACTATGATACAAAAAAAGGTTACCTTTCTTATCTTGGACGAATTTGGCAGCCCGGTCAGGAAATATAGCCTGAAGAAAGGATTGATATGGATCTTCCTTCTGGTGTGTTTATCGCTGTCGGTGGCACTGGGGTTCGGTTTTCAAAATTACCGCCGCCTGCAGGGGGACCATGGTCAAATACAGGGGCTGAAGCAAGATATCGTCCACCAACAAAAAAAGATCGAGTCTCAGCGCCTCCAGATTCAGACCCTTGCCGAAAAGATCAACAATCTGAAGTCCAATCTGGTGGCCCTGAATGATTTTGAAAAAAAGATCCGGATCATTGCTAATCTGGATCAAAAGGAAGATGAAGACCATCTCTTTGGAATGGGTGGTTCGATCCCCGAGGACATTGACCCCAATATCCCCCTAAAAAAAGACCATGATGCTCTGTTGCGGATCATGCATGAGCAGGTGGACCAAGTGGCCGACGCCTCAGTCATCCAGGAAAAAAATTTCAGCTCCCTGATCAAAAAATTAGAGGCCAAACGCAACTTCCTGGCGGCGACACCTTCCATAAGACCAACATCGGGATGGATCACCTCCAATTTCGGTTACCGCACCTCGCCCTTCACGGGCCGTCGTGAACTTCACAAAGGCCTTGATATCGCCGCCCCTAATGGAACGCCGATCATTGCCCCGGCGGACGGAATTATCACCTATGCCGGCCGAAAGGGATCCTTTGGCAACATGATTACCATCGATCATGGATATGGTATGCAGACCCGCTACGGTCACATTTCCAAATTACTCAAAAAGAAGGGTGAACGCGTGGAACGGGGGGATGTGGTTGCCCTGGTGGGCAGCACCGGTCGCAGCACGGGACCTCACCTCCACTATGAAGTGTGCATCAACGGTGTCCAGGTCAATCCTAAAAAATATATCCTGAATTAGCCGCTGGCGCCATCTGATATTCATGAAAATACAGCTTCTACAAAAACGTCCCTACCCTGGCGCCGCTTCTGCCCGTGCTCCGACCTGCCTGGAGGGTCAGCTTCTCTCCATCGAGGCTGGGAACGAGCGTGTCATCTTTTGTATACGGATCATTAACACGAAAGGATACGATTCCGATGCTCTCCAGTGATCGGCACCGGATGGGGCTGACAGGGTTTCCCCCATCCGTGTCATTCCTGTCCACTTAACATGAACATTTCCCTCGGCCCGGGGTACCACTTATCTATTCCACCGATATCATAGTAATAATTGGCAGACTTGGGCTTTTCCGGTCATTTTTTCGGCCGCACTTACCGATTCCTCAGGGTCATCTAAAAGCCGGCCGCTCCAGGGATGGCATGGTTATTGAGATAATATCAGTGAACCTAAACAGGCAAAGGGAGGTGGCATCATGAAAAGTGCGGCTGTGATGACGGTTACCCTGGTACTGATATTGACTTCCAACAGTTGTGCCTTCGATAGCCCTTACGTGATGGCCCAAGATACACTCGGGTCCGGCTATACCACTGCTCCTGCCCAACCTGTTCAGAAGGGCTTGATCCAGATTGTCATCAGTCGGCGTTGCGATGTCCGTCTGGACCCTGTTCCATTAATCCAGGAATCGGGGCTCGGCGTCCCTGATCCGACAGATAGCAACATCGAAAAGGAGATGTTGCCTTGGTTGGTTGGAACGTTTCGGTTTTAGAAATGGATTCTACTTCGACGCCTTCCGTGAGGATGGCATCCATCAACACACTCAGTCCGCTGCCTGATACGGACCGCTACCTGACCCACAAGTGACGCCACGACAGTAATACACAGCCGAAGCCCCAAAATTAGCCCGCCATCAGTTGACGGCGGGCTAATTTACTTTTTGTTGCCGAGGCGAATCCAGACGCTATTGGTAGCTTCTTAGCGCCGACTGCGCTGCGGCAATTGTTTCGTCGATATCCGCCTCGCTGTGGGCCGAGGAAATAAAGAGCACCTCGAACTGGGAGGGCGCCAGATAGATACCGCTTTCCCGCATGGCCTTGTAATAAGCAGCGAACAGCGCCAGATCCGATCTCTTGGCATCTGCAAAATTGCGAACGGCTTCGGATGTAAAAAACATCCCCAACATGGAGCCCACCCGGTCGCAATGAACAGGGATTGCAGCTGATTGGGCCGCCTTAGCCAGCCCCAGTAATAACCGCTCAGATTTGACTTCCAACGCTTGGTAAAAACCTTCCTGCTGCAATGCTTTCAGGGTGGCGATACCGGCAGCCATGGCCAGGGGATTCCCCGAGAGCGTGCCGGCCTGGTAGATGCTTCCCTGGGGGGCGATCTGCATCATAATATCGCGCCGCCCGCCATAGGCACCCACCGGCAGTCCACCACCAATGATTTTGCCAAAACAGGAGAGATCAGGCTCTATGTTGAACAATTCCTGGGCACCGCCATAAGCTACTCGAAAGCCTGTCATGACCTCGTCAAATATCAGCAGGGCACCATGCTTGCGGGTCAGTTCGCGAAGGGTGGTCAAAAAATCTGGTAGCGGTCGTACCAGCCCCATGTTTCCAGCCACTGGCTCGATGATGACACAGGCAACGCGATCCCCCTGGGTCTGCATCACCCGGTCGAAAGCCTCGGCGTCGTTGTAAGGCAGTGAGAGCGTGTGCTCGATAAAGGACTTGGGAATGCCTGGACTGCCGGGGATCCCCAAGGTCGCTACACCCGATCCAGCCTCAACTAGCAAGGCATCGACATGGCCGTGGTAGCAGCCGTCGAACTTAATGATTTTATCGCGTCCGGTCACGCCCCTGGCGAGGCGAATGGCACTCATGGTGGATTCGGTGCCGGAATTGACCATACGGATGATCTCCACTGACGGCACCGCAGCCACCACCATGTCAGCGAGTTGAATTTCCAATTCGGTGGGTGCACCATAACTGGTTCCCTGATCCAGCACCTCCTCCAGAGCCCTGATTACCGCGGGGTGACGGTGTCCAAGAATCATGGGCCCCCAGGATCCCACATAGTCGATATAGCCATTTCCGTCGGCATCAAAAAGACGACTGCCTTCGGCACGTTGGATAAACAATGGTTCAACTCCTACTGCGCGGCAAGCGCGTACGGGACTGTTAACACCACCGGGAATTAACTGGACAGCCCTTTCGAATAGCGCCGCGGAACGATCGTGTTGCATGGGGAGAAAGCTCCTTTCATGGCAGATGGAAACTGTTGACTTTTCATGCAAAAAAAATAAAAATAGCAAACCTGCCAGGTGGGGTCAAGGCGCCTTTTTAAACGTGTATCCCACTGCCGCAACATTGGGGCCAATGTCATTCGCTTCATGGGAAATAAAATGACAGTGTCGCATCAGTTACGTCGGCTGGAGAAATTTTTAGTGTATATTCTGGGGCATCATCCGGATGAATTCGGCCTGATACCGGATCGAGACGGCTTTGTTAAAACCAAGGAGGTGCTAAAAGTCCTAACTGAAGAGAAAGGCTGGCGTCATGTGCGTCGGTCCGATTTAAATGAGCTGCAGCTATCCCTGCCGACTTGCCGCATCGAGATGGTCGGTAACCAAATCCGCTGCCGCCAACGCGAACACCTTCCCCAGCCGGGTCCTGCCCTGGCACCGCCCAAATTGGTCTATACGTGCGTGCGCCGCCGGGCGTATGCGACGGTGGCTCAACATGGGATCCGCCCAGGCGCCCAGCCGTTTATCATTCTTTGTGCCGAAGAGCAACTGGCCCTGCGCCTGGGGCGACGGCTTGACCCGCAACCGATCCTGCTGACAGTTAATGTCGGTACAAGCAACCCAAAAGGGGTGCAGCTACGCCAATACGGCCGCCGCATCTTCCTGACCGATTTCATCCCAGCCGATGCTTTCAGCGGGCCGCCGCTGCCCAAGGAACGAATCGAGGAGCCCAGGACGAGCCCCCCGGAGATCGCCCGACCACGAACGCCGGGCAGTTATGTGGTCGATGTGCAAAAGATAACGACGCCCCACAAACGGGGAGAACATCCTCACCGGAAAAAAGAGATTCAATGGAAAAAGGAACGCAAACAGCAAAACCGCCGTAAAAAGGATGCTTGGCCATAGAATTAGAAAACGGTTTGACAACTCAAAGTATAGCTGGTATGCAGCATTTTTGTTTCTCAAAGAACGAGAGGGGGCCGTTAGCTCAACTAGGCAGAGCACCTGACTCTTAATCAGTAGGTTGAAGGTTCGATTCCTTCACGGCCCACCACCCAGCGTCATGGTAGGGTTAGCCGGTTCTTTCGAGCTAACCCTTTTTTTATCACTCTGGCACAATACGGTTGAATTCTTTGGCCGTTGTGACAAGGAACCGCGACAAGGTTGACTTTTTAATCATCAAAATGATAAAAATTTAAATTTTAGACTGTCGTGAAATCCAATCCTTGCTCTGATCCAACGGTTCAGGGCTTTACACCCACAAGGAGGTTCCATGCGACGATACGAGACCTTTATCATCACCGACCCAGACCTTCCCCAGGAAAACCTCAGTGCGCTGATCGACCGAATCAATGGACTCATCCCCGAGAAGGGCGGCTTAACCGTCTTGACGGATGATTGGGGGGTCCGCAAGCTCGCCTATGAGATCAAGAAAAAGCCTCGTGGCCGCTATATACGGTTCGATTTTTGCGGAGACGGCGAGCTGGTGGAAGAGATGGAAAGACAATTCCGCATCGATGATCGCGTCATGAAGTACATGACAGTTCTGTTGAACGAATCGGTCGACCTTACAAAAATCAAGGAAGAGATGGCCAAGGCCCAGGAGGATACTTCAACAACAGCAGCATCCGATGAGAATGTTTCTCCAAGCGCGGATCAAGCGTCTGCTGCAGAGAGTTCTGCTGCCGAACCGAATCCAGATACCGGCAAGGCGGTCGATGCCCAAGCCACTAAATCGGATGAAAGCAAACCTGCAGAGGATACCGGGAAGGAGTAGAGATGGCCGCAGTAAAACCCAAAAGGAAAAGACGCCGCAGAGTTTACCATCGACGCAAAGTCTGTCGTTTTTGCGCCGATGCCAATATGATGATCAACTACAAAGAGCCTAAGACGCTTAAATACTTCATCACCGAACGGGGAAAAATCATCCCACGCCGAATCACCGGCACGTGTGCCAAACACCAACGTCAGCTCACCCATGCCATCAAACGCGCCAGAACGATTGCGTTCCTACCATATGTGGGCACCGTCGACCTTTAATCTGGGAGGTCAGCGCGTTGGGAGGAATGCAGACAGTGGCTTTCTTTGTTCAGAGGGAGGTGTTAAGGGATATCACCGCCGGAATTGGGATCACCTGCGTGATCTACGGACTGTCACTATTCATGCCGGTAATCGGCTTTTTTGGAGCGATGTTTGTCCCTCTGCCGGTGTTGTTCTACCGCGCCAAACTGGGTCGCGCGCCAGGGCTCACCGTCTTGGTGGCGGCAACGGCGGTGATGGCTGCTATTCTGGGCCGCCTCTCTGTGGATATCCTGTTCTTTATTGAAATGATGCTGCTGGGCTTTACAATCAGCGAGCTTTTTGACAAACATCTGTCCATCGAAAAAACCGTGCTCTACGCCAGTGGTGTTGTTCTGGTATCGGGTCTGGGAAGCATCTTGATCTATTGCGCCGTCGCCGGTATCGGGCTTTTCGACTTGGTTTCCCGTTATGTAGCCGAAAATCTCAAATTGACTCTGGCGCTCTATGAAAGCATGGGGGTTTCACAAGAGGCGATCACCGTGCTTTCCAATTCCCTGGAGCAGATCCAGTATGTTCTGATCCGCATCATGCCTGCTCTGATTTCAGCATCAGTGCTTTTGGTGGCGTGGGCCAACATTCTCATGGCCAGGCCAGTCATGAACAGCCGATCACTGCCGTTGCCCGATTTTGGATCCCTCAATCGATGGAGGGCGCCTGAACCGCTAGTTTGGGCATTGA
>Ga0316577_10000164_pt1 | contig 21093 bp, 20 predicted proteins | sample S5NA_FD_203073 | JGI IMG/M metagenome (GOLD analysis project Ga0316577, IMG submission 203073) | Rhizosphere microbial communities from salt marsh grasses in Alabama, United States - S5-7_050615r2r1 | ecosystem: Host-associated > Plants > Roots > Rhizosphere | place: USA: Alabama | collected... | reverse complement strand
CAAGAAAATACGTTGGTGTAATAATAAATGTTCCGGTAGCAGATATGTCTCTGGTTGCAAGATCTAAAACCCTTTTTCTGCTTGACGTTAGGGCCTCCAGCTTTAAAAAAATCTGGCTGGAAATTTTTTATACACACGTCTCTCTTTCATTAAAAACCCCTTTCTTTGGATAAAAGAAGTATTTTCTAAACTGATGAATGACGGGTCGGCAGATGAGGCAAAACATCAAGACACCCGAATACCGGCCCGGCAGAGAGTTTCCACCACCAGGTGCAATTTAGGCAATGGAATACGAGCTCAGAACCTCCTGCTCCATCTGATCTTCGCCCCTCAAAAATTAGGTGCTTGTGAGGTTTAATCATATCATCTATATAAGGTAGGGGATCAATAGCACCACTCCAGTAGTTCCATTCCCTTACGCGCTTTTCGAATTGCTCGCAAGCTTCACAAATTTTCATTATCATACTCCTGAGGTTTATGAGGAGGAGTAATTGGCAGCAAAATCACCCCTTCCCCTTTTAAGGAGGTATACCAGGCCCTGACAGAGAAAAACTATATGGAGGTTCATTAATTTTATAATTAATAATCAGCAACTATTATGCCAATACTGAAACACATGACAAAATCGATTCAACTATATGATATCACTATACCAAAAAAAATATCTGATTCTTTTTTGTGATAATATATTTTCTCGTTATGTTTATATTTGATTATTTTGCCGATATATCGTTAATTTCTTGTATTTCGCCAATATTTCCGTAGGATATAATGTAACCATTTGATCTCAAGATAAAATAAATATTGTTATTTTATTTTTCATCGTCAAATTATAAAGGGGGGGGGCTGATTTTGATATCTGTATAGCTGGATCTGGCATTATACTGTCGATCCATAACGGTCTTGAGACCCTTTACAGCTCTGGAGGATTTATCATAATAGTTCTTCTTATTAGTTTTATTGGAACGTTTCACATGTGCTGAGGGTTCATTTTTACGAGAGCTTTCTTTGGCAATCTGTTTCTGTAAGCTACCCAGAGTTTTTTCATTGAGATCTACTTTCAACATTATTGATTCTTCCAACAGATTGATCCGGTTTTCAAAACCTTTCAACTTGTTGTTAAAGCCAACAATTGTTCCCATTGCTGCGCCCAAAATCAGAACCAACAAGATTGTGGGAATCAGAACCAAAACCGGCCAGAATAAGCCTTTGTTCGGTCGTTTCTCTTCAACTGTTTTTTGAATGGGTTTTTCCTCAACAGTTTTATCCATTGGTTTTTCCTCCTCAATGTCATTCTATTCCAGCAGATGTAGCTTCCATCTCAAATCGTGTGCCTGGGTATCCTAATTGATTATTCTTAGCAAGAATCGTGCAAGGTTCAACATTCTGATTTAACAAAAATGGGTTATCTATTAAATATCAATCAGTTAGACAATATTGGTGGATTGCATGCCAAAATGATTTGACAATAATTGACAACTATTTTGCTTTTTTTGGCAGTTTTACAATATGTTATTTTATATAGGGAGAAAAAAACTGAGAAGTTTCAAAGGATAGGGCAGCAGGTTCGAAGTAATTTATGGAAGATACTTGAAATAATAGGCTGTCATACCTGTAGAGCTGCAACTTTTTTTATTTACACTTACGGATTAGTTGGATATTGTTTAGAGCAGGTTGAGATGTCTAACATGATGATATGATTAAAAGAGATTTACATGAAAATTGAGTCCGTTCCAACACGCGGTAGAACTCTAGACCATGCCGCTTTTGTTTATGATTTTTTTGAACCTATCCTTATGCTCGGCAAGCAGGCTGAGTATGATCGGCATATTGTTTCACTGCTTGAACTCAAGACGGAAGACAGAGTCCTTGATTTAGGTTGTGGTACCGGTGTGCTGACCCGGATGATTGCCGACAGGCTTGATGCCAAAGCCGGTGGTGTTTCTCTGGGAATCGATGCCGCAGCCAAAATGATTCATGTTGCCAGAAAAAAGCGAAAAGGCGAAACCTGCCGCTTCGAAGTTGCAGCCGCCGAAAACCTGCCTTTTGAAAACGCATCGTTTGATGCAGCTGTATCAAGCCTTTTTTTCCACCATGTCCCTCTTGATTTGAAAGAAAAATCTCTTTCGGAAGCCTATCGAGTTCTACGTCCTCAAGGAAGACTTGTCATTGCGGATATGCATATCCCAACGACTTGGATGGGCGCGCTGGTGTCCCATGTTTCGAGATGGTTTTTTTTACAGCCCCAGATCGGGGAAAACATTAGAGGTGTCTTACCGTCTCTTATTGAAAAAGTCGGTTTTGATCCGCCAAAACTTGTTCGCACGTATTTTGGATATATCGCCATATTTATAAGTCAGAAGACTGAACGTGTAAAATGACAGATATTATTCAACACATAAAAGCGATTCGGCAAGAAAATCAGAAACATCCACAGAGAGTTGATCCTTTTGCAAAATTAGAAGACGAATTGTTTGCTGCACTCTCCTTATATTGGTCAAAAGCCGATGATATTTTAAATGGAAGCGGTATCACTCTCCTTGGTCCCGGCGACGATTTTTTTTCTCTTGAAAAGAATTTTTTTTCCGCACTTTTTCTTTATTCTTATCATCGCGCAAATATTTCAAAACAGCGTAGAATCTTTTATTCAGCTATTAACCAATGTATACGCGGACTGGTGACAGGGTGTGACAATATCCTGGACGATGAGTACAAAAAAACCCTTGAAACAGATTTGCCCCAACATGGGGTCAAATTTCGATCGGTTCTGGATATCTTGGTCTCTGACCGTGTGCTTTTTGAAATTCTTATTAAAGGCTATCAGGATGATGAATATGATATCCAGAAAGTGTTAAATGCCAGTATTACTTCTCTGCATGCGCTAACCCTAAGTGGTGCACAGGAGGCTTCAGAAGAAGGCGGTATTCATGACATACTCCAACCGGATCAAGTTCTTCAACGAATACATCATTATAAAACCGGATTGCTTTTTCAATGTCCTTGGGCCGTTCCCTGCATCATAGAAAGTTTTGAAAAAGAGACCGTTTCGTTTTTGTTGGATGCGCTGTATCACATCGGAATGGGATGCCAGATTATGGATGATATGGTTGATCTGTCAATGGACATGCGGAAAAGACACCACAATTATGTGGTCTCCCTGATCCACTACGGTTCAGACTCTGATGATTGCAGTCGATTGAAATCCTTAATAGAATTGAATTCAGGACCTGATGAAAACAAAAATCTGCTATTGGAATTCCCTTATGCCAGGAAAGCTGCCGCAACGTCTGCTCGAACATTTCTTTTAAAAGGCCTCAAAACTCTCTTTGATAACAACAACCAGTCTCTTGTAGAACCGGCCATCTTGTTTCTTTCGAGAAGAATCGGCGCAGATCTATTGATGTCTGATATTGAAATATGACATTTAAAAATCTGAAATTTTGGATTCGAACCGCCCTTGTTTTCCTCTTTCGATCGGGGCGCTCTACCGTTACGCTTTCGTTAATGGTTGTCATGGCTGTTGCGGTTTTGATCTTTTTGTCCGCTTTAGCAGTGGGTATTAACGATACCATGATACGAAATTCCGTAGGTCTTTATTCAGGTCATATTTACGGCGTTTTTCTTCCCCAATCTTTAGATACTCAAAGATTGAAAATCCATGGAGTGGTCAGCGTTCTCAAGCGAATTTCAATTCCTGGAATACTTTCAAACGGGAATACCATAGAAACTCTCACTATGGTGGGTGTGGACCCTGCTGCGGAGTTGAAGACCACCGCAATCTGGAAAAAGACGGTTTCAGGAAAATTTCTTAAAAATGGTGATAACATGTTGTTTTTAAGCCAAGATTTGGCTGACAAGTTGAAAGTTCAGCCGGGGGACACGGTGCGATTCAGCTCAGGATTAAATAAAAATCAGATCCAATTTATTGTCTCTGGAATTTATAAAACCGGAATAGACTATCTGGATCGAGGAATTGCCTTTTGTCCCTTTGAAATCCTTCCGGTTCAAAAGCACACTTGGGAAGCTGCTGTTTTTATACGGGAAGGGGTTGAACCCGAGTCTATCATTTCCGAATATCGGACGTTGGTGTCCGGATCGGCGAGCTTTCGTTCATGGAAAGAAATGATGCCTGACCTGGTACAGCTCATCGATTTGAATTATATCTCCATGGGTGTTGTTACGGTTTTGGTTTTTGGGGTGGTTTCGCTCGGAATTGCCTGTGCTTTCGTCATATTCATCTTAAAAAATTTAAGAGAATACGGCATCATGAAAGCCATGGGAGCAACACCTCAAGAAATCGGGTGCCTTATCGTTGTCGAGGTGATCCTAATGAACCTTGCCGCTTTAAGTATTGGAGTTCTTATAGGTGTAGTGTTGGTCTTTATTGCAAGCCATTCGGGAATAAATCTTACTTATTTTACATCGCATAACCGTTATTTTGTAGTATCCGGGGTTGTATTTCCCAGGCTGACATTTTTCTCCTTATGCTTACCGCCGATGCTTGCTTTGTTTTTCAGTTTGGCCTCTGCAGTCTGGCCGGCGGCGATTGTAACCCGAAAAAAAGCAGCGGATATTTTAAGGAGTTTTTGAGAGCGTGATACGGATTCAAGGAATATCAAAAGAATATCGATCGGGAAGAGGTCGGGTTCAAGCCATAACCGACGTGTCTTTCACCATTGAAAATAACAACACAGTGGCGGTATTCGGAAAATCAGGATCAGGTAAGACCACGCTGCTCAACTGTCTTGGTGGCATTGAACAGCCGGAAAAGGGAAAAATAACATGCTTTGGGGTTGAAATTCACTCCCTATCTGAAAAGGCGCTTTGTCTTTTTCAACGCCGGAACATTGGATTTGTATTTCAGCACGGTAACCTTTTAAGCTATTTGACAGTTTATCAAAACATCGCTTTTCCTCTGGCGCTCAATAATTTTGATAAAAAAGCCATATCAAACCGTGTTAATGAACTGCTTGAAAAAATCGGTCTTGCCGAAACCGGACCGGCACTCCCACATGAACTTTCCGGCGGAGAAGTACAGAGAGTTTCTGTAGCACGTGCAATGGCTCATACGCCTCAAATGCTTTTGGCGGATGAACCCACTGCGAGTTTGGATACGGATACGGGCAGGGATCTTGTTCAGCTCATGTTCAGTATTGGCCGGGAGCATGGATGTACAATGGTTATTGCCACGCACGACCCGGAAGTTATTAATCTGGCAGACGCATCTTTGCCCTTAAGAGACGGCAGAATAGAAAAGGAAGACAGATGAAATATTTTATAAAAATGTTTTTTTTTCTGATGATGTTTTTTATACTTTTTGGCTGCGCCTATCGGTACTATCTTGGTTTTCACGGGCCTTCCATCAAACTCCATCCTGATCAACATGAAGGTGTGCTCCAAGACAAAGAATGCCTTGAATGCCATGATCCGAACAAAGATACGGGAGCACCGCCAACTTCTCATCCCCATTTTACCGGATGTTTAAAATGTCACAACGATGATATAACTCCTGCAAAAACAGGAAAGGTATCTCGATCGATTTTTCGATGAGTGCATAATTCTTTCAAACCCCTTGGATATAAACGGCGCCACGATTACGGGAACGTGGTAATCTTGGGCACGTCCATTGGAATATTGGTTGGTGATTAGGGTCGGGCCACCCCATAGGCCGAATGAACCTTATCAAGGATATAGGGCCAATAAGCGGATTATCATATTAATAAAAATGTGTTCTCCAGGTCATCGATGATATCGTCTGCACTTTCAATGCCCACAGACAGCCTTATTAATCCATCGGTGATTCCTGCGTTCTTACGATCTTGTTTTGAATAAGTAGAATGTGTCATTGATGCAGGGTGTTGGATCAGCGTATCACAATCGCCCAAGCTTACCGCAAGCGTACAGATTTGAACATTATTCATCACTGTCTTGCATGCTTTAATTCCACCCGTGACTTCAAATGCGATCATCCCTCCGAAATGTTTCATCTGCTTTTTAGCCAGGTGATGACCTGCATGGGAGATAAGACCCGGATAATAGACTTTTTCTATTTTTGGATGGGTTTCCAGCCATTTTGCGATTTTCAAGGCATTGGTGCTGTGTCTCTCCATCCTGACCGCAAGTGTTTTAATCCCCCTTAAAAAAAGCCAGGCATTAAACGGGCTCATGATCGGGCCAAAATAATGGATATATTTTTCTTTAATCTGACCCATCATTTTTTTGGTTCCTACAATAACGCCGCCGATAATATCGGCATGGCCGCCGATGTACTTGGTTGCAGAGTGAACAACGATATCTGCGCCAAGACCCAATGGATTTTGCAGATAGGGGGAGGCAAGGGTATTGTCAACGACAAGCGGAATGTTATGTTTTTTGGCAACGCCTGCCCACATTTCTATATCGATAATGTCCAGGGTCGGGTTGGCAGGGGTTTCCATGAATAAAAATTTAGTGTTTTTATCCAATAAGTTTTCAATATCTTTTCCTGTGCACAAGGTAGAGGGAGGGATCAAACGGGCGTTGATTTTAAAATCTTTGAACCGCTGAGTAAAAAGAGCGAATGTTCCGCCGTAGACGGTGGTACAGGATATAAAATTGTTGCCGGGTTTTGCCAGGGAAAGCGCTGTTGAAGCTATGGCCGACATTCCGGATGATGTGGCGATGGCCTCTTCGCCGCCCTCGAGCACGGCCATTTTTTCTTGGAGCATGGATAGCGTGGGATTAGAGATTCTTGTATATATATATCCTTCATCTTCTCCGGCAAATAATCCGGCGCCGTGATCTGCGTTTTTAAATTGAAATGCTGTCGTCATATGGATGGGTGCAACAAGGTCCAGGGTGTTTTTATCGCCCGTATGGATACCGTGAACAATCTGCGTTTCTTTGGCAAGTTTTTTCATAATTTTTTCCATGGGAGGTTATTTATATAATTTTTCATGCGTTTGTTCTTACCGTCACTCCAGATAAGTTGGGTTTCGATTATTAAACTGAGTGCCATTTAATACATCACAACTTATTGAGAAGTTACCCTTAACAACCGTTTAACAAAAGGAGGTGTTCAATGGAACTATACGCCGGATTAGATCTTCATTCAAGAGATACCTACATCGGTATTATGAACAAAGCGTTCCATCGTGTGTTTAAAAAAAGAGTTCCGAATCATCTTGAACACATTTTAGAAACACGAGCCCCTTTTCAGGATCAAATCAAAGGATTTGTGGTTGAATCCACCGACAATTGGTAGAGGCTGGTAGACGGTCTTAGGGATGCAGGATATTCATCTGCTCATTTGGCCAATTCATATCGAATGGGAGTCGGGCGCGCCAACTATCTGATAATTTATAAAAAGATCTCAAAATTTCAAGGCGATTAGAGAAAATACCTGTTTGACAATACGTCCAGTATTTGTTACTTAGGGTCCATCCAGAAATGGTAGATTTTGGTTTCCGGCAAGGCCCGAGCGAGTTTTCAACCGCAGGCATAGCGCGCTATTTCGAGGATTGAAAACGAGCGAGAACGCCGCCGGGGGCCGAAAGATGCCGTTTATGGATGGATACTACTTAGTTTCCATCCTGTTATGACACACAACGTTAAATTTTCCCTTATTCCGCTCCTGAAAAGGGAATTCTTATCAATTCAATATTTTTTTGCTTCTGAATAACGAAGTCTGATTTCTTTTCCAGAGATTGCATTTTCTGATGCTGCCGACTCTATATTGTGCGGAGATTTAAAAGGAAGTGAAATATTGAAATTCTCGTGCTCGGTTTCTACATGGACATCGGTGTCACTTTTAGCAATAATGATGTCATGCTTTGCCTTTTGCTTCTGTAATACCAACTTCACTTTCGCACAGACCGTCCCTTTAACGCCTGAAGGTGATAAAATCATCGAAATGTCCCTGACTGAGGCGGTTCTTCTGGCTCTGCGCAACAACAGAACTATAAAGAACGCTTATCTTGACCGAGTGGTACAAAAATTTAATCTCAAGGTGGCTGAGGATGAATTTATTCCCAATATCGATATACACGGTGAACTGGAACGCTCACGCAGCGATTCGGATTCGGATTCAGGTGGGCTAAAAACCACTTTGACCTCGGAGACAGTTACCCGGGAGGCTTCTACAACCATTACGGAGAAAATTCCCACCGGCGCCCGGCTTTCCTTTGTCTGGAGCCACAGCCTATATGATAACGATGCCGACAGTTCCGGATCGGAAAGCCAGGATGATATCGGTACCGGCAGCTGGCGGGTCTCTGTAACGCAGCCATTGCTAAAAGGTGGCGGAATCGATGTCAATATGGCTTCTTTGCGGTCATCCCGTGACCAGGAACAGCAAAACATACTGGGTCTTAAATCAACACTGATGACTACCGTTACCCAGACCATATTGGCATATCGAAGTTTTCTCCAGGCAAATCAGCAAGTGGAGATCAGCAGGGCTTCTTTAGAACGATCCAAGGCCAATCTGGAAGTTAACAAATTGTTGGTGGAAACAGGCCGTATGCCTGAAATGGATATGATCCAGGCGGAAGCGGATGTGGCCAACAAGGAATTTTCCTACCAGCAGAACTTAAATCAACTGGACGGTGCCAGACTTAACCTGATTAACCAGTTGGATATCGACAAGCACACCCAAATTATTCTCACCGAGAAAATTCGGATCGATAAAGTTGAACCGGATCTGAAAACTTGTACGGATCTGGCTTTTAACAACCGACCCGACTATTTACAGGCCCTGTTAAACATTAATATTTTGGAAAGAAACGTGGTCGTTGCAGAAAACAACAGGCTCTGGGATTTGTCATTGCAGGCCAACTATAGTTCTACAGGAACGGACCGTGACCAGGAATTTTCGTCAGGTTTCCAGAGGACCGATTCGGATAACGACCAGTGGAATGTGGGGCTGTTTCTGAATATCCCCTTTTATGGCGACCTCACCCGCGAGCAAAAGATTTTAACTGCAAAAACAAACCTCAGAAAGGCCGAGATATCCTTAGAGGAGGCCAGATTTAGCATAGAGATTGAGATCAAGGATGCAGTTCGCAATGTCAATTCGAGACTGACTCAGGTGGAACTGGCTCAAAAAGCAAGAATCCTGTCGGAAAAAAAACTGACTGTGGAGCAGGAAAAACTCAATGTGGGCCGGACCACCAATTTTCAACTGGTTACGTTTCAAAACGATTTGGTCAACGCCCAGAATAATGAGCTGTTTGCTAAAATCGCCTATCTGAATGCCCTGAACCAGTTGGATCAAATCATAGGGACGACGCTAGATACGTGGGAGATCGAGTTTAAGACCGAAGACAATGATATTGAAAAGGAATTGCAAAGCAATGCAAGATGAATCTTCAATTTATACTCCGATTCTTGAAAGTAGAAATGAAGGACTGCTAAGCGTTGACTTTGAGGGGCAAATTTTGAACATCAGTCCTTGTGCCGCCAACATTTTAGGGCTTACACCTGGAGATATAACCGGCAAAAAGCTTGTGGATGTATTTTCAGGCCGGAAAGGGAGCGACGATTTTGTTAATGCGGTTTATGAGTTGCTGGTCGAACCGGATTCAAAGATGAATCGAATTATAGATTTTCCTTCAGAGGGAAAATTGATCATGTTATCCTTAAATGCCTCTAAACTGAAACTTACCAGATCCGGCAGCTCAGAGACCCTGGGGATTAATGTCATCATCAATGACATTACAGATCTTAAAAACCAGCAGGAAAAAATTGACCGTTTGAATAAAATTGCCATCGCCCTATCCGACGAAACCGATTTTCAATACCTTCTGGAGCTGATTGTCCGGGAGGCCAGAAGTTTCACGGATGCCGATGCCGGCAGCCTGTATATTGTGGAAAATGAAACCCTGCATTTTCAGGTCGCACAAAACCAAACCTTAAGCCAACGGGTGGGATATGAAGAGTCATTCAAACCGTTTTCCATTTCCCTTTCAACCCGGAGCATTGCCGGTTATTGCGGTATTACCGGAAAAATTCTCAATATTAAAAACGTGTACAACATCCCGGAGTCGGTTCCATACTCGTTCAATCCGGATTTTGATTTAAAAAACGAGTACACAACCCTCTCTACCCTGGCGGTTCCCATGGTGGACCCATCGGGAAAAGTTCTGGGGGTTCTACAATTGATCAATGCCATTGACCAAAGCGGTGAGGTGGTCGAATTCAGTAAATCGGTCGAACCCCTGGTGATGGCTCTGGCTTCACAGGCTGCGGTGGCCATTCGCAACGCCAAACTGGTGGCCGAGACCAAAAGCAAGCACCAGGAACTCAAAAACGCCTATATTGAAATTGAAAGAAGCCATGAGGACCTAAAAGTTTTGATGAAAAAAATGAGGCTGCTACGGATTGGCACCGTTATTTTTGTCCTCATTCTCTTTCTGGGCGCGGGATATATGACATGGCATAAAAATTTTTATCCTCAGGATACCCGTCAAGACGATTTTAATTCAAAATCAGCGACACAGGGCTCCCCGGGTACATGGGTCGTAAAACCGGAGCCCATATCTTCGAGCATCACCCTGACCGGAAATATCGAACCCCTGGAGATCATCAACATCGTCTGCCCGTTTAGCGGGAGAATTGCCAACAAACATTTTTCTTACGGAAAGGAAGTCCATAAAGGCGATTTGCTTCTGCAACTCGACACCTCAGCGCTGGAGTTACGTCTCCGGGAAGCTCAAAGCGATTTGATCAGGGCACAGCAAAATTACAGCAGGATAAAGGCCTGGAATACGAGTAACGAAGTTTCCCGAGCCAGGCGAACCTATATTAAGGCTAAGAACGCGCTTGAAGCTCTCAAGGGAAAACGCGAAGATACCAAAAGGCTTTTTGAACGGGGAATCGTTTCTGCTCAAGAATGGGAATCAATAAATAGCCAGTTTGATGATCAGAAACTGGATTTCGAAACGATTAAGGAAGAGCTGGAAGCGGTCCTGGAACGGGGTAACAAACAGCAGGTCAACATTGCCCGCATGCAACTGGCCAATGCTCGCGCGCTGATGCAGGATATCGAAGCAAAGATTAAAAAAAGTGATGTGCGGGCCCCCGTAAACGGCGTTGTTATCCGGCCGACGTCAAGAGGAAATATCCAACAAGAGGATTTTCAAATTGGGGGAGCGGTTGCTGATAATAGTGTTCTGCTGGCCATAGGTAATTTAGAGGGCCTGACCGTCAGAACTCAGGCAGATGAGGTCGACATCGGCAAAATTAGAACCGGCCAGAAGGTGGTGGTAACCGGAGATGCCTTTCCGAATGTGTCTTTGGAAGGCAAAATTGGAGATATTGCCTCCCAGGGCAGTGGAAACAAGGTGCCGACGTTCGATGTCACTGTAACCGTCCACACAGTTTCAGCCGAACAAAAGCAAAAGGTCCGTTTGGGAATGACCGCTACACTCGAGGTAAAGGTCTACGAGAATCCGTCGGCGGTTCTTGTGCCGCTGACCGCTGTAAGGCTCTCTGCCAATAAGAGTTTTGTGGAGATCCGAGATCAAGTCAGCGGCCAGGTAAAGGCTGTCCAAGTTGAAACCGGCATGACCACCCTTAACTCGGTGGAAATTATCAAAGGCCTTCAAGCGGGTGATACGGTGCTGGTTCGGTAAATACGGATTTATATTTGACGAAAAATTTCTTAAATGTATCCCACGCCATGCTTAGATTATCTGATATAAGAAAAACATACCAACTCGGTCCGGTGGAGATAGAAGTCCTGAAAGGGGTTAATCTGACCGTTGAGCCAGGTGAAATGATATCTGTCGTTGGGACCTCGGGCTGCGGTAAGTCTACCCTGATGAACATTATGGGATTTTTAGACACTCCTTCGAGCGGGTACTTATATTTCGAAGATAAAGACACTTCCCATTTAACGGACAGACAGCTTTCCTGTATTCGAAATCAGAAAATCGGATTCGTTTTTCAGCAGTTCAATCTTTTGTCGCAATTGACCGCGCTGGAAAACGTCTGCCTGCCTCTGCTCTATCGCGGCGTCAATGAACAACAGCGCATTCGAATTGCCCGGGACATGCTGGCCCGGGTGGATATGAGTGACTTGATAAATCATAAACCTACCGAACTTTCCGGTGGGCAGCAGCAGCGGGTTGCCATCGCCCGGGCTTTGAGCGGATCACCTTCCTTAATATTAGCGGACGAGCCCACCGGTGCTTTGGACACCAAGGTGGGTCAGGATATCATGAACCTTTTTCTGGATCTGAACCGCAACCGGGGTAACACTATTATTGTCATTACCCATGATCCCAATATTGCCAGACAATGCAACCGTGCTGTGCGGATGAGAGACGGTATGCTGTATGAAAATTAATGTACTCGCCAAATGGATCATAACCTATGAAACTTAAAGCCATCTTTATCGAAGCCTTGCGTAGTCTCTGGTGCTCAAAGCAGCGTACCCTTCTGGCCCTGGTCGGTATCATTATCGGTATCGGGTCGGTGATCACCATAGTTTCCGTAGGAACCATCGTTCAGGAAGAAGTTCTGAAGCAGTATAAAGAGATGGGTACCGATATCTTGACTTTTACCGGCAGAGGACCCAAGATTGGCCTCCGTTTGGCCGATTCTCTATCCCTGCCCGGACACTGCCCGGACGTGAAAACTACCGCACCATACATAAGTCAGCACGGCACGTTGAAATTCCAAGGGAAACGCATGGAAATTCCGGCTCTGGGTATAACCGAATCTTTTAAGGATATTAACAAGCTTACCCTCACCGCGGGCCGCTTTATCTCGGATTTTGATGTGTTCATGTATTATTGCGTCATTGGCGAGGAGGTTCGTAGAAAACTGCAAAAATTGGGGGTTACCGATTTTGTGGGCGCAAAAGTTGTTTACAAGGACCGAATATTCACCATTGTCGGGGGAGTTGCAGATGTTTCCGAGAACAAAATGCGCCCCGGTGAAATCAACCGGGGCATCCTGATTCCGGTAACCACAGCAATGCGGATTTCCAACACCCATGAAATTGAAAAGGTCATTGCCAAGTTGACTCCGGGGGGAGACGAACAAGCGGCCATATCTCAAATCAATCTCTATTATAAAACTGTGGCCAAAGATCTTGCGGTGCAGGTGCAGACCGCTAAGGAATTGATCCAGCAGATGCAAAAACAGATGCGCATGTTTACCCTGCTGTTAGGGGTTATTGGCAGTATTTCCCTGATCGTCGGTGGTGTCGGCGTTATGAATGTCATGCTGGTGTCGGTTTCCGAGCGTAAAAAGGAAATCGGAATTCGCCGGGCTCTGGGAGCCCAGCAACGCGATATTCAGGGCCAGTTTCTTGCGGAATCTGTAATTCTTTGCTTTGCCGGTGGAATCATCGGGGTAATGATCGGCCTTGGCGCTTCTTATATTGTTGCCCGGTTTTCCCACTGGGGTTTTCTAGTTTCAAACCTGGCCGTTTTGCTGGGAGTGACCGTGTCGTTCATAGCCGGTGTCTTTTTCGGTTATTACCCGGCCCGGCAGGCGGCCCGTTTGAATCCCATCGAAGCGCTGCGGGCGGAGTGATAGGGGCAGATAGGCAAGTTGTTCCGGAAATAACCATGAAGTTAGCCCGTTGCGTAAAAAGCGTGATTGACAATCCGGCTCGTCTTTAGTAGTTTGTCACCGTAAGGTCGATGTTTTTATACATTACGGTTTTTCTGAATTCCACATATAATCTGTGAATTTCGAATCGCAAAGAAAATTATACCCATCTACAGCTGCTGCAACCGGTTTTTTATTATTTCATGAGGTTAACAATTGGTGACTCAACAACGTAAAGTCAAGGTCCGGCGCTGGAAACCGGAAGATATTCCCAAAATAGTCGAAATACAAAGAGCGGCATATCCGAAATTTGCGGACAGCGACTTGTGCGACGAACGCAACTACCGTTTCCAGATAGAGGCTTTCCCGGACGGACAGATACTTGCCGAGATTGGCGGTAACATCGTGGGGTACGCAACCTCCTTAATCGTCCAGCTTTCTGATGAATCCCCCTGGTACTCCTATGCGGAGATTACAGGGTTAGGCACCTTCAGCACCCACACCCCCAGCGGGGACACACTGTATGGCGCAGATATAGCCGTACACCCGGACTATCGCGGGTATGGCATCGCGGGCAAACTCTACCAAGGCCGTAAGCGGATCATGACCCGGTACAACCTAAGACGAATGGTTGCGGGCGGACGTATTCCGGGATACAAAAACCATGCGGGAAAGATGTCGCCCGAGGAATATATAGAGAAGGTCAAATCCGGAGAGCTGAAAGACATGGCGCTGAATGCTCATCTCAAGGCCGGTTACGAGGTCAAGGGGGTTCACCTGGATTACATGAGTGACGAAGCCAGCCTGAATTATGCTACCTTAATCGAAATGCCGAATCCCAGTTTCAGGCCCACACGGCGAAAGATTGCGGCTTCCGCCATCACGCGCCCGGTGCGCAGGATAAGGGTCTGCGCTGCCCAGTATTTGATGCGCAGGATCAGCACCTTGGACGAGTTCGAGAAGCAGGTCGATTTCTTTGTTTCTACTGCGGAGGAGTACCACTGCCATTTCCTGCTGTTCCCGGAACTCTTCACTGCACAGTTGTTCAGCATGATGGCTCCGGACTTGGAGACGCATGAAGCGGTGATTAAGCTGTCCGAATATACGGAGCGTTACGTGGAAATGTTCCGAGAGATGGCCCAAAGGAGCGGCATTTTCATCATCGGTGGTTCCCATCCTGTACCTACTGAAGACGGGCTGGTCAACGCGGCGCACCTGTTCACGCCGGGTGGTGACGTTTACACCCAGGAAAAACTTCACATTACCCCGGGTGAACGGAAGTACTGGGGCATAAAACCCGGCAAAAGTTTAAAAATATTTGATACCGGACTTGCACGCATCGCCATTCAGATATGTTACGATGTAGAGTTTCCTGAGCCTTCAAGACTGCTCACGCTGTCCGGTATGGAGCTCATGTTTGTGCCTTTCAGTACGGACGAGCGAAAATCCTACATGCGCGTGCGTTACAGCGCACAGGCCCGTGCCGTGGAGAATATGATATATGTCGTGCTCGCCGGCAACGTGGGAAATCTGCCCCAGGTGCGGAGTTTTCTTATCAATTACGGCAGGGCCGCGGTACTTACGCCCAGCGATTTCGCATTTCCGATGAACGCCATACAGGCCGAAGCCGAGTCAAATACAGAAACGGTGGTCATAACGGACCTCAACCTGGGTGATTTGGCCATGCAGCGGGAACTCGGTTCGGTTACGCACCTTCGCGATCGCAGGCCAGACCTCTACGAAATCACCCCTAAGCTGCCCATCGAGATCGTTCGTATATCCAGATAAGATCGACTGTAAAAAATAGGTAACATATTTAATTCCTTGACATAAACGGCCTGCAAAAGTAAGTTCATAAATGCATATGGTTTAAAATCCATCTCGCCAAAAGGAGCCTGTCATGACACTAATTAAAAAAAGCGATTAATCAATATGGCAACCGATATCAACCAAAAAATAGATAAGTTTCAATTCCGCAATCTGTATCCCAAAATATCTATCGGAACTTCAAGTGATAGATATGCCGGATGGATCGGTCAAATATATTCTAAGGATCGGTATGAAAATAAAATAAAAAGCCGTTCAAAAAAACTGGCCGGTAAATCGTTTCAAGAGGACGTCTTGCCTGTTGAGAGTGTTGAAGAATATTTTCAACACTTTTCTTTTCTTGAGGTGGACTTCACATTTTATAGATTACTGTTGGATAAAGACTCAGAGCCTACCACGAATTATCATGTATTGAGCACTTACAAGAAATACTTAACAGAAAATGACAAAATAACTCTGAAGGTTCCACAGGTAATTTTTGCTAAAAAATTATGGCGGTCCGGGAAATTCATTGAAAACAAAGATTACCTCGCTGCCCATGTGTTCATTGATCAATTTTATCAGCCTGCTCTGGATATCTTAGGCAACTTAGTAAAAGGGTTTATTTTCGAACAGGAATACCACGTTAAAAAAGAAAGATTATCGCCATCAGAAAATGCCCAAGCTTTGGATAAATTTTTTGATAATATTCCCCAAGATGACAGATACCACATCGAATTGAGAACAGCCGCTTATCTATCAAAACCATATTTTGAAATCCTTGAAAAATATGGTATCGGCCAAGTGCTTTCCCACTGGACCTGGTTGCCGTCACTTTCAAAACAGATAAAATACAATAAGGGTGAATTTTTCAACTCCGGAAATCAATGCATCATACGATTAATGACCCCCCGTAACATGAGATATGAAGACTGTTACAAAAAAGCTTTCCCATTTGATAAGGAAATAGAAGGAATGATGAGTCCTCAAATGATTGACGATTCTGTTGAAATAACAAGGCTTGCTATTGATCAAGACATCCACGTGAACATTACAATTAATAATCGTTCAGGGGGGAATGCACCAATCATTGCTCAGGAAATCGCCAAGAGATTTATATAAGAATGTACTGAAGTTTAAAACGACCCTGATTCGCTTTCTAATATTCACCCGACGTTGATAAACAGGAAATATTATGTGGAGCTTTCTGGACAAAATACCTTATTCGATTCTCCTTGTGTTTTCGATCATCATGCTTCTTCTTCCATTTAAGCCCATGCCCCATGTTTTAGAAAAGCTGATTATGCTGAAAAACGGAACACTGAATAAACCCATGGATATTTTTGATCTATTTTTTCATACAGCGCCATTGATCCTTTTGATCATTAAATTTTTCAGAGATTATTTAAACAGATGAAACGGTATAGATATTTTTAATAAAATCGAAACAGGAATACGGTAAGAAAATTTAAATTATTTATAGATTGATTTGTATGAGGTAATCTCAATGTATCTGCTTCAGGGAGAGAACTATGATTAAACTCGGCAATCCATACAGAGAAATGGCCACTACCTGCATGACGAGACCCATTGCAGAAAAAAAGATTGTCTGGAAGCGATTTGAGTCGGAGCCATTTGAAGAGAGGAGGTTCCAAGGGAAGGTTCTATCCGAAAGGTTTATTAATTCTGCAGCGTCAGTTTTCCGTAAAGCTTACCCGGAAGTCTATGGTTCTCCGCATGAGTTTGTGCTTATGCCAGAGAGATACGAGGGGTGCATTGCTCTTGACGAGAACTGGGAGGAAGATAGCAGGAAAAAAGTTTATTGCATGCCTGTGGTTGTAGAACTCGCAACCGACAGGGTGGTCGCAGCAACCATGCTCACGAAGATAGAAAAGAACCTCCAGGTTGAGTTCACCTTTGCAGCGACGCACCCCAATTATCGAAACAAGAAAATCATGCAGAACTTAAGAGCGATCACCTGGAAGACCGCCCTGTCTTCCGGGGCGGAGTACTTTACCACCTTTTTAGAGACCTGGCACGATATTACCCAGAAGTGGTGCATCAAGGACGGTTGGCAAGTGGCAGGGATTTTCCCGGGGAATTTCGTGCGTTGGAAGAAACCGGATCAGGAATATCGCGGATGCACCGTCCACTGCTACCGCTTTGTCCGCAACGGTGAGGCTTATGCCACCATGCCCAAAGAATGGAGCCTCGCCTCAGAGTTCCGTGAACTCTGGGAAGTTATAGAGCGGATAAATAAGAAAATCGGACAAAAAGGAGATATTCCGCCATGGCTGGCGGAGATGGAGCCATCGTTGTTAAAAGACTTTTAGAATAATGGCTTCCCTGAAGTATTGTACAGAATATTACCCGCGAGACATCGCTGATGCCGTAAGAACAGCCCTTAAAAAAAGGATATTAATATGAGCCTGTTAACCGTAGATCAAAAAAAATGTGAGCGTGATGGTATGTGTGCTGAAGTTTGTCCGGCAGGAATCATCGAATTTAAAGACAAGGATTCTTTCCCCACTCTTGTCCATGGTGGAGATAAACTGTGTATCAAATGCGGACATTGTGTGGCGGTTTGTCCACACGGTGCCATGTCTCACGCAATTATGAAACCGGAAGCGTGCCCACCAGTAAGAGAAGACTGGTTATTTGGCCCGGAACAGGTCGAGCACTTTTTGCGCTATCGTAGGTCTATAAGGAATTACAAGAAAAAGCAGGTTGAGCAGAAAGTTCTGACAAAATTAATTAATGTAGCACGCTTTGCCCCCTCAGGGCACAACCGGCAACCTGTCAAATGGCTGGTTATAAATAAAAGGGATGAGGTCCAACGAATGGCTGGATTTGTTATTGATTGGATGCGACACTTAATCAAAGAAGATTCTCCACTCGTTGGTGCAATGAACCTGAACCGAGTTGTTGGTTTCTGGGAAAGGGGGTATGATCCCATCTGCAGAAATGCTCCACATGTTATCGTCGCCCATGCCCATCAAGATGATGTAACAGCGCCCACTGCTTGTAATATCGCACTAACATATTTAGAACTGGCTGCTCCGTCTTTTGACCTTGGGGCATGCTGGGCAGGTTATTTTAATGCAGGTGCAACCTTTTGGCCGCCCATGCAAAAAGAACTGGAAATGCCTGAAAACAATATTAGCTTCGGAGCGATGATGGTGGGTTACCCGAAATTTAAATATCAAAGACTGCCGCTCAGGAAGGATGCCGAGATAATGTGGCGTTAAACTTTATTTGATATTTCTATGTCAGACTTATCGGTGGTTTTCCGATAAGCTGATATTCTGCAAGTTTGAATAGAGATCTCAGAAATCATCAGGGTGAAAGCGTCGATCGTTTCACCCTGGCTTTTTTTGGTTAGGCGTATAGAGTATCAATCCATTTCAAAGCTTCTACATCTCTGATTTTACCCAAATATCTTTCTGTGGTCGAAAGATTTAAGTGTCGCAATATGACCTTCGAGACAATCTCGATAGGAACACCGAAGCGACTCGCATAAGTGGCTGCATGGCGTCTTAGATCATGGGGCCTAAGATGAATTCCCACCACACTGCCTGCCTTGGTTACCATTTCCCTTGCAGCCTCATAAAGAATCGGAAAAATGCGCTGATGGGATGGGATGTCTTTTATCCTTATGTAGTCTTTAAGCCTGTCCGGAGTTGCTTCCGGATCTCTTCAGGGGCAGGAGAAGGTTTCTGGTCCATATTGAGATGTAAGTGCATTTTTTCTTTCTCAGTCATCCCGTTTGTGCGTGGGGCAGGATAAAAAATATGGGAGAATCATTAAATTACAAAGGCTTAGGAAGTATATCATATATATAAACTATCCTAAGTTAGTTTCACAACTTATAAATTGTATATTATAAAATAACAACGAATTCAAGTTGTTTTTCAATCCAAAGTTAAGATGAAAAAACAAAACGCTAAGTCAGTTAAGCGAAGCTACTATGACGGCCCCATTACAAGTTTTTAAACGAAGGGCTGGTTTATCGATTCTCGTTTGTTTCACAGGGTTGATGATGCTGTCGGCTGGATGTCGGAAGGAAGCACCCAAGTTGTGGTTGCACCTGTAGAAAAAAAAGATGTTCCGATTGTCGGACATTATATCGGAGTCACCAAGGCATCCCTGGATGTGGAGGTGCGGGCCCGTCACCGATAAACAGACTAAAGCAAGTTATCATAAAAGTATTGGCCGTCTTCGTTCATGCCAAAGGCGGTGTGATGTACAAGGCATCCATTGGCGGCCAGAAATTCACCTTCAAACCGAAGAAATAAAGAAGAAGTAAAAACTAGAGCTTAAATAAGATTTACTTAACTTAAGTCAGAAAAAAAGGAGGTACGTCAATGAAAAAATTATTTATGATTTTAAGTATTATTGGTCTTGTAGTTTTCAGTCTTACGCTGTCTCATGTTATGGCCGCTGAAAAGGTCATGAAACAACGTACGGTTACAACCGTCGCGCAAGTGCCTGAACTTTTGAAAACAGCGGACAATTTTATTGTATTGTTTGATTCATCTAGTTCCATGAATGAACCATACCTGAACACCGGCATGTCAAAGTTAGAAGCGGCCAAGGAAATTCTCAAGGAAAAAAACAAAACCCTGCCGGATTTGGGTTACAGTGCCGGGTTGTATCTGCTTTCGAACTTCAAACCCATTTACATGTTGCAAAAATATAACCGGGAAAAAGTTGCTGCTGCTCTGGATCAATTACCGGCTAAAGGGCAAGGCGCAACCTTACTACAGCGAGCGCTTCTTAAGTTGAATGGTTTATTGTCTGGTCTTTCCGGACGAACGGTAGTGTTTTTGTTTACCGATGGTTCCTATAGTCAAATGCCGGGGTCCAGAAAGCCGGTGGAAATCGCAAAAGAGCTCGCTGGTAAATACAACGTCTCCTTTTATGTCATCAGTACCGCCAAGGGTGACCAGCAAAGAGAAATACTGAAAGCCGTGGCATCCATCAACCCGTGTTCGCGTGTGGTTTCTTTCGATTATTTGCTGGGAAGACCGGAGTATATGACCGGTGCCCTTTTTGAAATTGATATCCAGAACATCGAAACCGTTAAAACCATCGATTATCTTGCAGATTTCAAGGTTGACAACATCCAGTTTGATTTCAACAGTTCAGTCGTCCCGTCTGCGTCCTATGAGGAACTGAATGAGCTGGGTGATTTCTTACGAGAGCATCCCAAATCATATGTTGTTCTGTCAGGATATACCGACATTACCGGTTCTGACGAATACAACCTGTGGCTTGCCAGACGAAGGGCTGAAAGTATTCAGAATTACCTTACCCAATACTCTGGTGTGAGTATCGGTAGAATCATTACCCAGTGGTACGGAAAACAAGATCCGGTCGCCAGCAACGACACTGATGAGGGCCGACAGCAAAATAGACGGGTTGAATCTGTTGTAATGGGTCTTGATTAAATGTCGTAAAGATAAATACCAAAAAAATAGAGCGGCCATACTTGAGTAGGATACAATACGATCAATAAACAAAGGAGGCGCCATAAAGTTTAAGGATATCAAGACTGATACCAGCATAACGATACAAAACTCTGAGGTTAAATAATAAAAGATCTTGAAGAAATGGCTAAAAGCATTGAAGTGAGGTTCTAAAGAATCCGACACCGAAGGCTTACCCATCTTGGTGTGGCCTTCGGCACTTTTCTTTGGAATGATGTTTATCCGATATTCAGTATCAATGTCTTTTCGATCAAGT
>Ga0316577_10000163_pt1 | contig 21140 bp, 18 predicted proteins | sample S5NA_FD_203073 | JGI IMG/M metagenome (GOLD analysis project Ga0316577, IMG submission 203073) | Rhizosphere microbial communities from salt marsh grasses in Alabama, United States - S5-7_050615r2r1 | ecosystem: Host-associated > Plants > Roots > Rhizosphere | place: USA: Alabama | collected... | reverse complement strand
CGGCCCCCCGGAGGGAGGGATTCCGTCAGAGAGCGCCGAACGACATCCCGAGCGAGAGCGCGTGGGAGGTGCGATCGACGTCGGGAAGCCGTTCGAATCCCGAGTCCCGCCGGTGGAGCTCCCAGCTCGCCGTGACGGACCATCTCGCGGTGATCGGAAGGGTGCCGCGCAGGTCGAGGGTCTGGAGGCGGTGTGTGCCGTCAGCACCGCTGAACGTGTGCACCCAGGACGTCTCCCACCCCGCCTGCAGAACCTCACGGCCTCCATGCCGGAGTCCGCTTGCCAGTCGGAGTCCGGCGCCGAGTCCGTAATCGTACGTGCGCACGATCGTTCCGTCCGGCTCGGAACTGATTCCCTTCCGTTCGAGCTCCGGCAGCGCCCCCTCGGAGCTCACTGCCGTGACCGGCATCAGACGACCGTCGACGATGGTGCGCAGTTCCCAGCCGCGGCCGGCGGCGAGCCGGTGATGGTAGCTGAGATTCACGCTCTGACCGGCGACGGCGTAGGCCGCGTTGCGCGTCAGCTCGAACTCGAGATCGAGCGAGGTCGCCTGCCAGGAGCGCCCTTCGCGCTCGCGGGGTCCCCCCACCAGGCTCCCCCGGGCGCGGAGCTCGTCGATCGAGAACAGGTCCGATCCGCCACTGAGTTGAAGACCGAGTTCGAACGCATCGAAGAAAGCGGGCTTCGCGGCGGCGAAACGGTCGCCGTGCTCGAGATCGAGCCGCATCCGGGCTCGCGTTCCCCCCGACGGAACGGTCTGTCCCGCGGCGCGTGCGTCGGAGGCGGGACCCGTCGAGGCGCCGAGCTGCAGCCGGGCCCGCGTGCTCGGACGGAGGAAATCGGGATTCGTAACACCCCCGAGCAGGCCACGGTTCATGGTTCCGCCCGGGTCGAGAATGCCGGCGAGGAGGCCCTGGCCGAACCCGAGAAGACCGCCGCTCCGGTTCCTGCGGAGGTCGGCCGACAGCCGTCCGAAGGTCTCGCCCAGCGTGATCCCGCCGACCGTCGTGTTCACGATGTCGTTCGCCGAAGGCGTCACGGTTTCCCACCACCACTCCCATTCCGCGCATCCGACCAGCGTGAAGAGGCTCGACGCCAGAGGCCCGAATCCCTCGGAGCGGGCGACGTTGTAATACATCGCGCCGTTGTAGGGATGCATGAGTTGATTCATCAGCAGCGTGTTCGTGTCCCACTCCGGGGTCCGTCCGAGGTTGTTCGCGAAGGTCCGCGGGCTGATCTCGAAAACGGGCTTGCGACGGAAGGTATAGTCGTACGACCAGATGAGGGCGTTGACGGCGGTGACCTCGGTAAGCGCCACCCAGACGGAGCGTCGCCCGGGGTTCGTCGACGCGGTCGGCAACGTGTCGGCCGGGAGGGCCCGCACCTGGGCGGAAACGGAGTGCGCGAGTCCGAGAAGCAGGATCGCGCCGAGAATCGTCGGGGTCGTCGTCCGGGCTCGCATCGTGTCCTCCCTCGCTCCGGCGGCGGTCCATCCGCCGCTCGGGTCGAGTGTGACGCGGCCCGGTCAGGGTCCGATCAGTCGATTTTCGGGCGAAATCAAGGCATCGGGCGGGATCCTCAAGGGCCACGGCCGGAGCCTCAAGGGCCACGGCGCGGGCGGTCAAGAGGGTGGAGAAAGAGCGTCAATTCCGGCCGGCAGGTGCGTCAGGCCGGAGTCAGGCGGACCCCGGGGAAGTCGGCCCGTCAACTCTCGGATGTCACTGCAGAAACGCACGTTCGCGGTCCACCGTCTCAGCTCGGAGCTTCGGCCCGGTAGGAGATCGCGGGGACGCTCCGGCGCGGGAAGACGAAGCCCGCCCCGAGGCTGACGACAAAGGAGTCTCCCCGCTCGACCCCGTCACCGAACCGCCAGGCGACGTCGAGACGGCCGGTCGTCGCCACGGACGAGAGCGAGGACCCGGACCGCAGGCCGAATCCCAGGTTGCCCCCGAACCGCGCGTCCTGGTCGTCGTACCACGCGCCCCCGTAGTCGACGAAGGCGGCCAGCGCGATGTCCGCGAGCTGGAGCACGCCGTCGAACTTGAACCAGCGGTGTTCGAGCGTGCCCCAGATTCCCCGTGTCCCCACGAACGCGTGCGGCTCCCAGCTCCGGGGCGCGCTTGTGTAGCCCAGATCGAACTCGGAGCCCGGCGGGGTTCCGTCGAGGAGGCCCCCCTGGACCTGGAAGACCGTGGCGTGGTCGGGCGCGGGTTTCCAGCCGGCCGACGCCGTGGCCAGCACCCGGGCGGAGTCGAGACCTGCCGAGCTCCACAGAGCGTTCGCGTCCAAGGCGCCCCAGACGTACCCCCGTCCCCCTCCGATCACGGCACCGGTCGCGACCGCGATCCCCGGTCCGACTCCGCCGCGCGCGTAGCCGAGCGAGGCCGACGCGATGTTCACGGAGATCCGGACCCGGGAGCTGAGATCGACGTCCTCCTCGCCGAATCCGTTGAGTCGCTCCACGGTCCAGAAGCGGGTCCGCTGCGCCTCTCCGAAGATCCCGATCATGCCGTACGACGAGTCCGGGATCGCGGCCACGGAATCGAAGACGAGCCGGTAGCTCTCCTTCCGGAGCTCGCCGTGCACGCCGGCGCGGACGAAGCCGCGGGATCCCGCGCTCAACGCCCGCGTCGCGTCGAGGGCGAGGAGCAGCGCCTCCCGGCGGTACAGCGTCGAGTCCCGCTCCTCCGCGCCCGCCCGGTACCGGATGACGTCCTGGTCGGCCGCCAGACCGTTGTGCTCGAGACCGAACGGAGCCCGGACCGAGCGAAGCGGAAGACCGACGAACCAGTTCCCGTTCCGTCCGTCGGAGAGTCCGGCGTAGTTCCCGCGGAGGTCGATCGCCGACCCGAACGGGCGCGAGAAACTGGCAGACGCGTTCAGACCGTCTCGATCGACCTGCTTGTCGTACGCGACGTAGGCCTGGTTCCCGGTACCCAGCAGGTTCGTCTCGTTCACCCCCAGGGTGGCCGTGAGCGTGCCGTCCGACGCGGCTCCGATCTTGAACTTCGGTTTGAGGGACCACCCGTCGCGAGTCCGGATCCGGACTCCGAGCCGGCCATCCAGGTCCAGGGTGTCGAAGGCGACCTCGCGGAACAGCCTCAAGCGACGGAGATTTCTCTCGCTCTCGGCAACCAGGGAGGAGTCAAGCGGATGCCCCTTCTCGAACAGGAGCTCGCGCCGGATCACGGACTCGCTCGTCACGACGTGGATGGAGTTCATGCCGCGGTAGAGGAAGCTGGATTCGGCCACCTCGGGGGGGAACGGATCCGAGCGCTCCACCAGTATCGTGTCCACGACGGGGGCCGGGGCGGCCTCCTGGGCGGTCGCCGTCGACGAGCCGAGCGCGAGCCAGGCCGCGAACCGTAGCAGGCCGAGGGCCTGACGGAGGGGCGACGGAGGGGCGCCGTCGCTCCGGAGGCGCACGGGATCGATCACGATCCGCAATGGACGGGCGCCGGACTCCGGCGTCAAACGGCCCATCGTGATCCCCGCGCCCTTTCGCCGGACGCGGCGATCCTCCATCGTCTGCCGCCATGTCCAGATCTGGAACCGATCTCGTCCGCGTGGAGCTCCTCGCCGATCACCCGGCGCACGGGCGTGCGTCCTCCCCGGGCGACGCCGGCCTCGCGACGGCGCACCCCGGCGACGCCGGCATCGACCTGGTCGCCTGCGAGGAGGCCGTCCTTCCGCCCGGCGGTCGGGTCTCCGTCTCGGCCGGGATCCGGATCGCCCTGCCGTCGGGCGTCGAGGCGCAGGTCCGGCCGCGCTCGGGCCAGGCGCTGCGCCGCGGGCTGACCTGTCTCAACTCGCCGGGGACGATCGATCCCGGGTACCGCGGACCGGTCCGGGTCATCCTCCACAACTCGGCGCCGGCCGTCACGGAGACCGAGCTGGAGGGCCCCCCCGAGGGCCTCGCGAAGCGGATCGCGGCGGGCATCGCCTCGCGTACGGTCCGCATCGAGCGCGGCGAGCGGATCGCGCAGCTCGTGTTCGCTCGCTTCGAGCGGCCGCCGATCGAAATCGTCGACCAGCTCCCGGAGGACACGGCGCGTGGCGCCGGCGGCTTCGGGTCGACCGGCACCACCTGAACCCGGGGCCCCGGAGCGTTCATGGACCCGCAGCCGCTGTTCCACGACCTGTTCGGCGTGATGGCCGTGATCTGCATGATCCCGGTCTTCTTCCTGTGGCTCGAGCGCACCACGAAGTGGAAGGTGTTCGAGTTCCTGCCGGCGATCATCTGGATCTTCCTCGCGCCCGTCTTCCTCTCGAACCTGGGCGTGATCCCCCGCGAGAGCCCGATCTACGACACCTTCCGCTCCTTCGCGGTGCCGCTGTTCATCGTCCTGATGCTGCTCGACATCAACATCCGGCAGTCGATCCGGGTCGCGTGGCGCGGGGCGATCGTCCTCGTGCTGGGCGCCGTCGGCATCGTGGTCGGCGCGGTGGCGTCGTACGTGGCGTTCCGGAGCGGGCTGCCGGCCGACGCCTGGTCCGGGTTCGGGGCCCTGGCGGGCAGCTGGATCGGCGGGACGGGGAACCTCGCCGCCGTGGCGGAGAGCCTGAACACGCCGAGCGAGCTGGTCGGAATCGTGGTGATCGTCGACAACTTCGTCTACCTCGTCTACTTCCCGCTCATCCTCGGCTGCAAGCGGTGGGCGAAGCCGTTCAACCGCTGGACAGGAATCACGGAGGCGGAGATCGCGGAGCTCAGCGCATCGACCGCGACGGTCGAGCGGAAGACGCACGAGGTCCACTTCCGCGACGTGCTCACCCTCGTGGGCTGGGGCTTTACGGCCGTCGTCATCGCGCGCGCCGTGGCGGGGCTGGTCCCCGAGATCCGGCCCGTTCTCACGACGAGCACGTGGACGATCCTCCTCGTCACCACGATCGGCGTCCTGCTCTCGGCGACGAAGCTGAAGGACGTCCCCGGGACGGAGCCCCTCTCGATGAGCTTCGTCTACATCTACATGACGATGATCGGCGCCTCGGCCGACCTGCGGGCGCTGGGCGAGGCGCACTGGTTCCTGGCCGCCGGATTCGTGGCGATCGCCGTGCACCTCGTCTTCATCGTGATCGGGGCGAAGCTGCTGCGGCTCGACGTGAGCATGGCGGCCGTGTCGAGCGTGGCGGCGGTCGGCGGGGCGGCCTCGGCGCCGGTCGCGGCGGGTTACCACCGCGAGGAGCTCGTGCCCGTCTCGATCATGCTCGCGTTGATCGGGTACGCGCTGGGCAACTATCTCGGCGTGGCGACGGCGTACCTCTGCAACCTGATCGCCTGACGGGAGGGGGCCGCGCGGGAACTTCGGCCCGGCCCCCCGCTCCGCCCCCTCTCCGCCCTTCCAACCTCCCGGCCACGCGCTCCGTCCCATCCCCGGGTGGAGCATGGCGTTCCCGGAGAGAGGATGCGCGAACATGACCCACGGCAGAACGATCCCGGCCCTGGCTCTCGCTCTCGCGGCCCTGTCGAGGCACCCGGCGCCGGCCGCCCAGCAGGCACCCGGCGACGCGACGGAGCTCGACGCCGCCGAAAGGGCCTGGGTCGCGTCCCGCGTCTACCGCGCGGTGGAGCTCCACTTCGGACACTGGGACGACGTCCCCGATCTCGACCTCGACGCCGCGTGGCGGGAGGCGCTGCGCGAGGCGATGGAGGCTCCCGACCGCCGCGGATTCTCCCTGGCGATGCAGCGGTTCGTGGCCGGGCTGGGAAACAGCCACACCGCCTACAGCGACCGCGCCCTCCTGGACGACGCCGGCCCTGCGCACGGGTACGGGATCCGGCCGATCGGCGACGACTGGGTGGTGACGTGGAGCCGGCGGGCGGGCCTGCGTCCCGGGGACGCGATCGCGAACGTGGACGGCGAGCCGATCGGGACGTTCTTCCGGCGGAAGCGCGTCTACCTGAACGCGTCAACCGAGCGGTACGCGCGCCGTCGTATCTACTTCCGGAATCAGCGCCACCTCTGGCCCCGGGCCTACACTCTCGGACTCGCGGACGGCCGCTCGGTACGAATCGAGGGCGAGCCGGCGCCGTCGGAGGCGGAGCCCCGTCCGACGGTCGAGGGACGCTGGCTGGATCCGGGGAGGATCGCCTACATCCGGGCGGGCTCGTGGGATCGCGGCGAGTACGTGGAGCGCGCGATGGAGTTCCTGGCGGAGTACCGCGACGCGCCGGCGCTCATCGTCGACGTCCGGGGCAACGGGGGCGGCACCACGCCGGTCGCCTTCATGGCCGCCCTCATGGACCGACCGTGGCGCTGGTACGCCGAGGCCTCGCCGATGCGGATCGCGGTGTTCGGAGACAAGGCGGACCGGGGACAGCCGGGGTGGTCCGACTTCCGGCGCCCGACCATGGCCTGGCCGGCCAGCGTCGAGAAACCGGACTCCGTCTACCTGGGACGGCTCGTGATCCTGGTGGACGCCGGCTGCCACTCGGCCTGCGAGGACTTCGCGATGCCCTTCCGGGACAACGGCCGGGCCCTTCTCGTCGGCGAGGAGACGGCGGGCAGCTCCGGTCAGCCCTACTTCGAGGACCTCGGAGACGGGATGCGCCTGATGGTCGGAATGAAGCGGGAGTTCTTTCCCGATGGATCGCCGTTCGAGGGCGTGGGCATCGCGCCGGACCTGCGGGTCCTGCCGACCGCCGCCGACATCCGGGAGGACAGGGACCCGGAGCTCGCGGCCGCGGTCTCGCGTCTCCGGGAAGGGCTCGACGGGAGCGGGGGCGGCTGACGGCTCGACGCCGCGGGGCGCGCGCGCCCCGGCCTCAGCTCCGCTCGAGCGTCTCCCGGAGCCTACGGGCGTGCACCTTCGGCACCTCGTGCCGGGCGGCGCCCGCTCGGACGAAACCGCGGCCGAGGACCCGTCCGGCGAGACCGAGCGCCACGTAACCGTCCTCGACGCCCTCGACCCCGATCGCCTCGCGTCGGAGCAGCCGGAGCCACTCCCCCGGCTCGAGCTCCACCCGCCGCCGACCGATCGCGCCGCCGAGCCAGCGGATCAGGTCGTTCGTCGGCCGCGGTCCGCCCCGCGCGTCGAAGCTCGCGGCGCGCAGGCCGACCGAGATCGTCCGCCACCCGCCCCGGTCCCCCCACGCCTCGACCGGCCACTCCCCGCAGCCGTGCGCCCAGACGTGATCGCCGCGCGACAACCAGTCGACGCCGGCGACGGCAGCCGCGGGCACGCCCCACGTCTCGCGGAGGGCGTGCTCGAGCTCCGAGAACCGGGCACGCGCTTCGGCCCCGTCCGCCCCGGCCCCGGGAAACACCGCCGGGACCCCGGCCCACCCCGCGTCGCGGCCTCCCTCCGGCTCGTCTCCGGTCGCCGCGGTCTTCCGGAGTCGCGCCAGAAACAGACCCCCGGAGTCCAGATGATGCGGGTAGATCCGGGCGGCGAGCGCGAGCCGCGGATCGAACCGCCGCTCCCCGAACCGCGCGAGGCCCGGCGCGTGGGGCAGATCGAGCCCCAGCGGCTCCGGTTCCACCGGGAGGTCGCGGAGGACGGCATCCACGACGGCCTCGTTCTCCTCCGGCGCGAAGGTACAGGTCGAGTAGAGGATCACCCCGCCCGGCGCCGTCAGCGCCACGGCCCGGCGGAGCAGCGCCTCCTGGAGCCGGGTGACGTACGAGAGGAACGACTCCGGCCGGGGTCGTAGCTCGCCGCCCTTGTCGCGGAGCGTCCCCTCCGCGGAGCAGGGCGCGTCCACGAGGACGCGGTCGAACAGGACGCCCCCCGGCAGGAAGCGGCCGTCGCCGGCGATCGTGAGCACGTTCAGGTGGGCGGTCCGGTAGACGTTCCCCGCGAGGGCGCGGATCCGACCCTCGTTCGGTTCTACGGCCACCAGGCAGCCGCGGTCCTCCATGAGGTCGGCCATGTGCGTGGTCTTGCCACCGGGGGCCGCGCACAGATCCAGCACCCGCTCGCCGGGGCGGGGGCCGAGAGCGGGCGCGGCGATGCCCGTCGCGGAACGCTGCATGTAGAACAGGCCCAGCCAGTGCTCGAGCGTGAACGCGACGGGACAGGGACCTGCCTCGACCCGGAAGAACCCGTGCACCTCGGGCACGGGCCACAGCCGGAAGCCCTGCGCCTCGAGCCGCTCCGCGAGCTGGCCGGGCTCGATCCGACCGGTCCGGGCCCGGATCGTGGTCGGCTCCGGCCGCGCGGCCGCGGCGAGGAACCGCTCCCAGTCCGGGATGATCTCCCGGTAGCGCTCGAGGGGCATCGGGGCGACAAGCGAACGGCGCATCGCGGGCGGCGCAAGCGGATCGGACGAGAGCGACCTTCGGCGTCGCCTCGGCGCGGAACGCTGCGACCTCCTAGATTCCCGCGCCGCCCGACAGGACGTCGGACGTGGCATCGAGAGGCGAGCATCGGGAGCGCGAGGCCATGGATGAGACCCCGGATCGCCAGGAATCCGGCCCCCGGGAGCGCGCGTCGACGCCGAGGACGCCGGCCGAAGCCTGGCCGCTGCTCCGGGACGCCGTGGCGCCGATCCTGGACAGGAACGAGGAGGCGCGGGCGGCGTTCGACGCCATGCGGGGCCGGGGGCTCACGGAGGAGTCCGCCCGCGAGGAGATCGCGCGGGTCCTGCTCGCGGTGATGTTCCACGTCGGCGCGGGGTCCGAGATGCTCCGGCGTGCGGGGGGAGGATCTGGCCTCCGGTCGGCCGCGTTCCGCCGGCTCGCCGACGGGGAGACCGCCCGCGAGATCTTCGAGGCCGACCCGGAAACAGGCGGGTAGGCTCCGGGCGACGCGTCCATCGGCGTCGCCTCCGCAGTCAGCCGGCGGTCGCCGTCGCGCGGACCGGCGCCGCGGCTCGCGCCAGCAGGGCCGCCGTCACGTACGCGACGATCGCGGCGAACAGCGATGTCAGGTAGGGATAGGGCAACACGAGCACGTGTGCTCCCACGATCCAGGCGGCCACGCCGGCGACCAGGGAGGCCGTGGCGGCCGCGGCCCCCCCGAGACGCGTGAACATCCCGAACAGGACGACCGTGACGATCCCCGCGCTCCCGAACGCGGACGACTCCTCGACCAGGTGGTAGACGCGTTCCGCCCGCATCGCGAGCACGTACGCCAGGACCCCGAACACCGCGACCGCCGCGCGCGCGATCCGGACCTTCCCGCGCTCCGTGATTCCGGGAAGGAGCGGTACCATGAGGTTGTGCGACACGAGGGACCCGGCCACGAGCAGGGCGCTGTCCACGGTCGACAGGATCGCCGATACCAGGGCGCCCGCGAAGACGACGAAGAGCGCCGTCGGCAGATACTGCTGGGCGATCGTCGGGAGCACCTGCTCGGGCTCCGCGAGACCCGGCACGAGGCCGAGTCCGAGCAGGCCGAGAGTCACCGGGATCATCCCGATCATCAGATACATGGCTCCGCCCGCGAGCGTCGCGTTCCGCGCCACCTGCGGACTCCGGGCCGCGATCACCCGGGCCACGAGCTCCGCCGCGACCAGCGAGCCCACCACGGGAATCGCCCAGTCCTCGATCAGTCCGAGGGGGGAACGTGCCGTCGTGTCGAACAGCCGCAGCTTCGCCGGATCGACCGCGGCCAGGCCGGCCGGTCCGACGTCGCGCAGAATCACGACGAACAGAACGCCCAGTCCGACGATGAGCGCGATTCCCTGGACCAGGTCCGTCCACGCGTCGGCCAGCAGCCCCCCGAAGATCGTGTAGGCGATGACGACCGCCGCGCCCGCGGTGACCGTGATCGCGGGGTCGAAGCCCGAGGCGGCCGACAGCACCTGTCCGAACGCCCGGACCTGCGCGGCCGCCCAGAACACCGAGGTGGGGACCAGCAGGAGGACGGCGAGTCGCTCCACGTTTCGGGAGTAGCGGATCCGGAACAGGTCGCCGAGCGTCGTGATCTTCATCCGCCAGAGCGGGACCGCGATGAACAGACCGAGGAAGATGATGCAGAGGCCGTAGCCGAACGGCTCGGCGGACCCGCCGGACAGGCCGCGCTCGTACACGGAGCCCGCGGCCGACACGCAGGTCTCGGCCCCGAACCAGGTCGCGAAGATGGTGAAGGTGGCGAGCGCGGGACCGAGGGAGCGGCCCGCGACGAGATAGTCGTCCTCGGTGCGGATCCGCCGCGAGACGATGACGCCGATGGCGAACTGGAGGAGAATGTAGCCGGCGATGCCGGCGACGAGTGCGTTCAGCTCTGCCTCGCGGTCCCGGGGAGCGGGTGTCGCGCCGAGGATCGGTCTCCGGCACCCGCCAATCTGCATCCCGGGTCCGTCGGAGGGAAGGTGCGGGCTCCGACCGCCCGCGTCCGCCCGCACGCCCGAGCGTTCCTCGATCGAGATGCGGACGGGCCCCGCGTCACGATCGCCGTGCGCGGGGCCCGTCGCTCCGGCCGGGGCCGGGAGGTCGGCCTGGGAGGGGGGCTAGCCCTCGACCGATACGTCTCCCTCCACGGCCCCGCCGGACGGGATCTCGCCCGAATCGGTGACGGGGGTGCCGGTCGTCGGGGACGGGGCGTACTCGACGACGAAGGCGACACGACGGTTACGGAGGCCCTCCGCGCCCGGGCCGGCCGCGCCGGGGTCCACGAGGCGCGTCTCGCCGTATCCGACGGTCCGGAACATCCGTCGGTCGAGCCCGCCGGACGACGTCAGCCAGGACACGATCGCCTCGGCCCGGCGCTCGGAGAGCCGCTGGTTGTATGCCTGCGAGCCCGCCGGATCGGCGAAGCCCTCGACCGTGATCATCGCGCCCTCGTAGTGATGTCCCACGACGTCGGAGAACCGCTCGAGCAGCGGAACGTCGGAGGGCCGGACGTCTGCCCGGTCGAAGTCGAAGTGCACCGGGGCCGCGAAGCGGACTCCGTATTCGAGGCGCGCGACCTGCGCGTCGAACTCCTCCTCGAGGGCCGAAAGATCCCGCGCCAGGGTGTCGAGCCGGGCGTGGACCTCCGCGAGACCGTCCTCGTTGCGGCCCACCCGTCCGTCCAGACCGTCGAGCTCGGACCGGATGCTCGCGATCTCGGCCTCGTAGACGTCGCGGTCCACCTTGGCCGCGCAACCGGCCGATCCGAGCGCGGCCACGACGGCGAGGGCCGGAAGCGCCTTCCGACCGGACACTCCTTCGTACATCGAGCCTCCTGCGTGGTCATCCCCCTGGCCGGCCGCGCTCCATCCGGGCGCGGCGACCGGCCGCTCGGGGTCGACCCCTGCAAGCTGCCGACCACCGACCGCGTCGCAGCGTCGGAATTCTATCTCTCTTTGCGTCAAGGGGTTCCGGAGGGGCGGGAAATTGCGGACTTGTGCATCGTGGGGAAAACGGGAAAACTTCCCGGGACCGTCTCCCGAGTCTGCGGGAAAATTCTCATCGCCGAGGGGGGCGGGCGTCATGCCAAACCCGAGGAGCCCATGAGCCCGACGTCCGACGCGATCCTCCCCCTCACGGTGCTCGTCGTCGAGGATGACGACGCGATGCGGGAGGTCCTGGCAGCACGCCTCGAGAGCTGGGGCTACGACGTTCGCACGGCCGCCGACGGCGCGGTCGCCCGCGAGAGCCTCTCCGGCGACGGTGTCGACGTGGTCGTGTCGGACGTCGTTCTCCCCGACTGCTCCGGCCTCGACATCCTTCGCCTGGCCCGGGCCGGCGAAGCGCCGCGCCCGGTGATCCTGGTGACGGCGCACGGGGACGTCGACCTCGCGGTGGAGGCGATGAAAGAAGGCGCGGCGGACTTCCTTACGAAGCCGATCGAGTCCCGGAAGCTGCAGGCCCTGCTCGAGGCCGCCGGGGAGGAGATCCGGGAGCGGAGCCGGATCCGCGAGATCGACGCGCAGCTCTCGTCCGCTCCCGGGACGGGGCGCCTGGTTGGACGAAGCGCGTCGATGCGGAAGGTGCTGGAGATGATCGACCTGCTCGCCGCGAACGAGGCCGCCGCGATCCTCACCGGCGAGAGCGGGACGGGCAAGGAGCTCGTGGCCCGTTCCGTGCACGACCGCGGCGCGCGCGGGGCAGGTCCTTTCGTGGCCCTCAACTGCGCGGCGATCCCGGAAGGGCTGATGGAGAGCGAGCTGTTCGGCCACGTCCGCGGGGCCTTCACGGGGGCCACCCGGGACCGAGCCGGCTGCTTCGAGCAGGCGGATGGTGGCACGCTGTTCCTCGACGAGATCGCCGAGATGCCGATCGGTCTGCAGCCGAAGCTGCTGCGAATCCTGGAGGACGGTCGCGTCCGCCGGGTCGGTGGCTCGCGCGAGACCCGCGTCGACGTCCGCGTGCTGGCGGCCACGAACCGACCCGTCGAGACGGCTCTGCGCGAGGGCGCGCTGCGCGAGGACCTCTTCTATCGGATCGCCGTGTTCGAAGTGCGCCTTCCTCCGCTTCGGCGTCGGCTCGAGGACGTGCCTCTCCTCGCCCGGCACTTCACCCGGACCTTCAACGAGAAGCACGGGACGTCGGTCGAGGGCCTGAAGGACACGGCGGAAGAGCTGCTTCTCGCGTATCCGTGGCCCGGGAACGTCCGGGAACTCCGCAACGTGATCGAGCGCTCCGTGATCGTGGCCCGGCGAGGCATGATCGATCCCGCGCACCTGCCCCCGTACATCCGGCGCGGTCCGGGCGCGGAGCCGGAGCCGGAGGACCGCGTCGTGATCCCGATCGGCACCCCGGCCCGGGACGCCGAAAAGCGATTGATCCTCGGCACGCTCGAGGCGGTGGGGCACAACAAGGCCGAGGCGGCCCGACAGCTCGAGATCGACGTGAAGACGATCCGCAACAAGCTCCGTCGCTGGGAGGAGGACTCGTCCGCGCCATGAGCATCTCGACCCGGCTCTGGTCGGGCTTCGCCGCGTTGTTCCTCGTCCTCCTCGCCCTCGTGGTCTGGCACGAGATCGCCCTGCGCGACCTGGCCTCCTCGCAGCGCGAGGTGTCCGACGTGGCCGCCCGCGCCGCGATCGAGGGGATCGAGCAGGTCGGGTGGGTCGACGGCATGGCGGAGAGCGCGGCGAAGTACGCGGTCACGGGCGACTCGGGGTACGAGCGCCTGTTCCGGTCGCACGCGGATCGTCTCGACGCCTCGCTCGCCGCGCTCGACAGCCTGGCGCTTCCTTCCCGCATCCGGCAGGCGCTGCAGGAGGCGATGGACCGTCGAGCCGCGCTGCCGGCGCTCGAGGAGCTCGGTACCGACGCGTCGTCGGACCTCGCGGCCCTTCGCGGAGCGAGCCTGGCGCTCGGCGACGCGGCCCGGGGGGCGATCCGGGCGAGCGCGGGCGAGGCGGCGGCGGCCGTGCGACGGCTCGAGCGGATCTCTCTCGGCGTGTCGGCGGGATCACTCCTGCTGGGCTTTCTCGTGTTCGGTCTCGCGATCCGGTCGATCACGCGCTCCGTGCGAGGACTCGGAGACGCGGCGCACGCTCTCGCCGAGGGAGACTTCGAGCACAGGATCGAGGGATTGTCGCCGGACCGGGAGTTCCGGCAGCTCGAGCAGGACTTCAATCAGATGATCGGCCGCCTGGGCGAGATCGACCGGCTGAAGGGGGAGTTCCTGTCCAGCATCTCCCACGACCTGAAGAGTCCCCTCGCCTCGATGCAGGAGGTCCAGAATCTCCTCCTCGAGGGAACTGCCGGCCCGCTGACGGAACGACAGGAGCGTCTGCTCCGGCTCGGTGCCCGAAGCGGCGAGCGACTGTCGTCCATGATCTCGCAGCTGCTGGACCTCGCCCGCATGGAGGCCGGCGCGATCCGGATGCGCCGCGGCCGGGAGGACCTCGCGGAGATCGCGCGGGATGTGGCGCACCGCGCGCGACCCGGGGCCAGCGAGGACGAGGGAATCCGAGTCCGCGTCGACCTGCCGGAGCGTCTCCCCTGCGAGGGGGACGCGGGCCGGTTGGCGCAGGTTCTCGAGAATCTCCTCGCGAACGCGTGTCGCTTCGCCCCGGAGGATTCCGAGATCCGCCTCCGGGGCTCGGCGCCCGAATCTCGCCCCCCGGAGGTGCCGCCGGAGACGTGGGACGCGGTCGCGAACGGCCGGGCCGGGGGCCGGCCGGTCCTCCTGTCGGTGGAGGACCGGGGACCCGGCGTCGCCGACGAGGACAAGCGGGCGATCTTCGACCGGTTCGTCCAGGCGGGCGCCTCGCCCCGCTCGGGCGGGGGCGTGGGGCTGGGGCTCGCGATCTGCCGGGAGATCGTCGCGGCGCACGGGGGACGCATCTGGGTCGCCGACCGGCAGGGCGGAGGCAGCGCGTTCCGCGTCCTGCTTCCCGGCGTCGCGGACCGGGAAGGAGCCGCGGACGCGGTCGAAGGAGGTCTCGGATGACGCGATGCGGGCGATGGCCTGCCGGGGTCGTGTCCGCCACGGCGGTGGCGGTGGCGGTGACCGCGGCCTGCGCCGGGGCCGGTTCGTCGGCCCCATCGGCGGGGACCCGGTTCACGGACGCTTGGACGGCCGGACGGTTCGAGGAAGCAGTCGAGCTGTTCGAGGTCGCCCCGGAACTCGCGCGGAACCCGACCCTGACGTTCCGGGCGGGGCTCGCCTACGCGCACCCGTCGAACCCTGCGCGCGATGCGCAGCGGGCCCGCGAACTGCTCCAGCTCGTGGCGCGGAGCGACACGACGGGGGCGGTGGCGCGCGACGCGGAGAGCGTGCTCGCGCTGCTGGACGCCGAGCGGGCGCAGCGTCTTCGGAGCGATGCTCTCCGGCGCGAGATCGACGCGCTGAAGGCGATCGACCTCGACGAGCGCGAGTCGCCCGCGGCCGACTCGACGGGCGCCGGTCCGCCCTGACCATCCGTCCGTTCTCGGGCTGGTCGCGATCTTGCAACGGGCAGCATCGGAGGGGGGCGCGACGAGAACGCCGGGAGGACGAACGGAATGCAGGCCCTCGAAGAGAGCGCCGCGACGCGGCGCGGGTTCACCGTGCTCGTGGTGGACGACGAGCCGGAGTCGAGACAGCTGATCCGGATCGCGCTGGAGCTCGACGGCTGTACGGTGCTCGAGGCGACCGGCGGAATGGAGGCGATCCGCAAGGCGAGGCGAACCGCGCCCGACGTGATCGTCACCGACCTCCGGATGCCGGGGATCAGCGGCATCGAGACGGCCCGGCTGCTCGCCGGGCTGCCCGGTACCCGCGGCATCCCGCGCATCGCGGTCACCGTCGAGCCTCCGGATCACGTCTCCGACCACGAGCTCACGGACCTGTTCGTGGACGTCATCCGCAAGCCCTTCGCGCCCGCCCGCCTGCGGGCCACCGTCCGGGACGCCGCCGGGGCCTGACGCCCGAAACGGAACGGCCGATCGCGGGGACGGGCCGGGAAGGATTCCCGGGTCGGCGCGTACCGAGTCCCGAGCGCCGGACCGTCAGTCGAACAGGTCCTCCGGAACCGGTCGGCCGGGCATCGGCACCTCGTTCGTCACCGCGGCCACCTGCCACCGGTCGCCCCGGCGGACGAGCAGGAAGGCGTCGAGGCCCCGGTTGCCCCGTCCACCCGGCACCCGGGCCTCGTAGAGCACCCAGGCCTGCGCGATGTCGCCCACCTTCGTGGCGCGCAGGTCGAGCACCGTCTCCCGGAACCCGTTCTCCGTCACGTCCGGACTCTCGTAGAACGCTCGGAAGTCCTGCAGGAAGCCGTCGACGGAGAAGACCGTCAGGGCCTCCCGCGTCGTCCGGAGAACGATCACCGCCTCGGGAAGGAACAGCTCTCGCACGGCCTCCCAGTCCGGAGGGGCCGAGGGGCCGGAGCTGACGAGATCGTACAGAGAGCGGACGACGTCTTCCGCGCTGGCGGGCGCGCCGGCCGCGGGCTCCTGCGCCCCCGCGCCGACGGCGACGGAGAGGAGGAACAGCGGACCGATCCGGAGCGCGCGCGCTCGGCTGGTCCCTCGAAGGGCCCGGCTGCCTCGTGCATTCATGCTCGCCTCCGATCGCGAACCCCGGCCGGCCGACCCCTCGTGGGCCGCGCATCCCGGGGACCCCATCAGGATGCGCCCTCCGGACGGGCGCGCGCTACGGCGGTCGCCACGCGGTCGCCCCTCCGACGGGTGTGGCTTGTGGGAGGTCGCCGCGAGGCGCCAGCTTCCGCGGCACGTCGAACGGCTGCGTCCGCGAGGTCCCGTGCCCGGAGGAGATCGCGTGCATCCCCAGTCCCGCCCCGTCTTGCTCCGGCTCGTCGCCCGCGCGCTTCTTCCTCTTCTCCTCGCGGCCTCCGCCTGCCGCTCCGGACCGCCGGACGAGGGCCGGGTCCGTGTCGCGACCTTCAACATCCGAGAGCTCGGCACCCCGGCGCTCACGGATCTGAGCCCGGACGGGATCGGCCGGAACGCCCAGGCCCGCGCCGCGGCCGCGATCGTGAAGCGCGTCCGGCCCGACATTCTCGTCCTCAACGAGATCGACCTCGACCCGGCGGCTCCCGGAGATCCATCCCGGAACGCGCGGCGTTTCGCGGAAGGCTACCTCGAGCCCGGACCGGACGGCCTCGCGTACCCGTTCGCGTTCGCCGCACCGAGCAACACCGGCCTTCTCAGCGGACTCGACCTCAACGGGGACGGCCGCGTCGCGACCGACGCCGACCTGGGGACGCGCGCGTTCGGGGAAGACGCCTTCGGGTTCGGCACGTATCCGGGGCAGTACGCGATGGCGGTCCTGTCGAGGTTCCCCCTCGACTCGGCGGGCGCCCGCACGTTCCAACGCTTCCGCTGGACGGACCTTCCGGGCAACCACCTTCCCCCGGACCTCTTCGCTCCGGAGGTGAAGCGGGCGCTGCGCCTCTCCAGCAAGTCGCACTGGGACCTGCCCGTCGCGATCGGATCCGACACGCTGCACCTGTGGGTGAGCCACCCCACCCCGCCCGGTTTCGACGGCCCCGAGGATCGAAACGGGCGACGGAACTTCGACGAGATCCGGTTCTGGCGCCTCTACCTCGAGGGTGACGGCCGGCTGGTGGACGACGCGGGGCGGGCGGGCGGCTATGCCTCGGACCGCCCGTTCGTGATCGCGGGGGACCTGAACGCGAGGCCCGGAGACACGGCAGTGGTCTACGACGGGGTCGCCGCCGCGGACCAGCTGCGGCGGCACCCGGGGATCCAGGATCCTCCCGCGACGGCACGACCGACGGCCGTCTTCTTCGGCGGCATCCGGATCGACTACCTCCTGCCCTCGGACGGGCTGGACGTGATCGGGGGCGGCGTCTTCTGGCCCGATCCGGACACCGACCCCGCTGGCGCGGCCCTGGCCGATTCGGCCTCCGACCACCGGCTCGTCTGGCTCGACCTCGCGTGGCCGTCCGGCTCCGTGCGTTGAGCGACCCGGGAGAGGACGGCGCGGGCCGTTTCGCACATCCACCCGTCTTCCCCTAGGATGGGGCCGACAAGGGATCGCGGGCGCGCCCGGGTGCGGGGACGCGCTCTCGCCTGAACCGGGAGTTCGCGCATGTCCACGGAGAACGGCTTCCTCGCGCAGGTCAACCGGAGCTTCGACCGGGCCGCCGCCCGGACGGGGCTGCCCCAGGGACTCCTGGCCCAGATCCGGGAGTGCAACGGCGTCTACCGACTGAGCTTTCCGCTCAAGCGCGACGACGGCTCGATCGAGGTGATCGAGGCGTGGCGGGCGGAGCACAGTCACCACAAGCTCCCGACCAAGGGTGGCATCCGGTTCAGCATGGCGGTCAACGCCGACGAGGTGATGGCCCTCGCCGCCCTCATGACCTACAAGTGCGCGGTCGTGGACGTACCGTTCGGCGGGGCGAAGGGCGGCATTCGGATCGACCGCTCCGGTTACTCGCGCGACGAGCTCGAGCGGATCACCCGGCGCTACACGTTCGAGCTCGTGAAGAAGCGATTCATCGGACCTGCCATCGACGTTCCCGCACCGGATTATGGTACGGGTCCGGCCGAGATGGCCTGGATCGTCGACACGTACAAGTCGATGGCCGTCGGGGAGCAGAACCCGGAGGCGAGCGTCACGGGCAAGCCGATCGAGCAGGACGGAATCCTGGGCCGCCTCGAGGCGACGGGACGCGGGGTCTACTTCGGGACGCGCGAGGCCTGCGACGTTCCGGAGGACATGAAGGATCTGGGCATGTCGCCCGGGATCGAGGGAAAGCGGGTCGTCGTGCAGGGCCTCGGAAACGTGGGCTACCACGCGGCGAAGTTCTTTCAGGACGGAGGCGCGATCGTCGTCGGTCTCGCCGAGTTCGAGGGCGCCGTCGCGAACCCCGACGGCCTCGACGTGGATGCCGTCGTCGCCCACCGGAAGGAATCGGGCTCGATCCTGGGCTTTCCGGGGGCCGAGGACCTCCCGACCAGCGCGGAGGCGCTCGAGCTCGACTGCGACGTTCTCGTCCCGGCGGCGATCGAGAACGTGATCACGGCGGAGAACGCCCCGCGCATCCGGGCGAAGATCGTGGCGGAGGCGGCGAACGGACCCACGAACGGCGAGGCGGACGACATCCTCCGCGCACGGGGCGTCCGCGTCATCCCGGACATGTATCTCAACGCCGGCGGCGTGACGGTGTCGTACTTCGAGTGGGCGAAGAACCTCTCCCATCTCCGATTCGGACGGATGGAGAAGCGGTTCGACGAGGCCGCCCACCGGCGGCTCGTCGAGGCGGTGGAGGAGGCGACGGGGGAGGCGTTCTCGGAGTCCGAGCTCTCCAGCCTCGCCGCCGGTCCGGACGAAGAGGCCCTGGTGCGGTCGGGGCTGGAGGAGACGATGGTCGTGGCGTTCCACCAGATCCGGGACGTGGAGAAGCGTCTCGGCGACTCGATGGACCTGCGGACGGCGGCCTTCGTGATGGCGATCTCGAAGATCGCGACGACGTACCAGGAGCTCGGGATCTTCCCGTGATTCCGGACGGGTTCTATTGTGGTCGCCGATCGGGACCGGGACACGAGCGACCTCACGGCGAGGAGGAGCGGGGATGACGGGCGGCCGACGACCACGACCGGGATTCGCGCGCGGGACGCGGCCCTGCCGGCTCTGCGTCGCCCCTCTCGCCGCCTTCCTCGCGCTCGCCTGTATCGTCCCGGCGACGGCGCTCGTCGCCCAGCCTTCTCCCGCCTCCCGCGTCGAGGGCGTCGTGGCCTGTCTCGTTCCGGACTCCGTCGGCACCGAGCTCGCGAGGATCGCGCGCCGGGTGGGAGGCGAGATGGGCGTCGCCGCCGTACACGTCGAGTCCGGCGCCCGGATCTCGTTCAACGGCGACCGGCGATTCCCGATGGCGAGCGTCTCGAAGGTCCCGATAGCGATGGAGTTCCTGCGCCGTGTCGACGCGGGCGAGATCGACCTCGATCAACGCCTCGAGATTCCCATCACGGATTTTCGGCCCGGGTACAGTCCGCTGGCGAGCTGGTCCGGAGGACGGCCGGAGCACGCCACCGTCGACAGCCTGTTCCGCTTGATGATCGGCGTCTCCGACAACAGCGCGACGGACGTGATCCTGCGGATGGCGGGCGGACCCGAGTCGGTCACCCGGCGGCTCAGGGAGCTCGGGATCGAGGACGTGGATGTCGATCGCTCGGAGGCCCGGACCTTCGCCGACCTCGTCGGGATCCCGGACACGGTGCCGGAAGAGCAGCTCTACCGCTACAACTACTTCCGGATGCGGGACCGGCTGCCGGCCGAGCACCGGCAGGCCGCCCGGGTGCGCTACGGCGAGGACCCGCGCGACACGGCCACGCCGGAAGCGATGGCGGGGCTCCTCGCGCTGGCCTTTCGTGGGGAGGGTCTCGCCCCCGCGTCCCGCGACTACCTGATCGCCACGATGGAGTCGAGCCGGTCGGGCCCCAGACGCCTGAAGGGACTGCTGCCGCGCGGAACGACGGTCGCTCACAAGACGGGCACGATGGGCGGGGCGATCAACGATGTCGGGATCATCACGCTCCCCGATGGCGCCGGGCACCTGGCCGTCGCCGCGTTCGTGAACACGCTCCATCGCACCGAGTGGCGCCGCGAAAGGACGATCGCGGAGGCGGCCCGGCTCCTCTACGACTGGTTCTCCCGCGCCCCCGACCCCTGGGTCCCGGGGCCCGCGCCACTGGCCTGCGGCGGCGCGGACGGGACACCGCCGTACGCCGATGCGGAACGGGATCCGATCCCGGCGGGCGACGGAGCCGACTCGTACGGAGGCGGCGCCCCGCGCTGACGGGCCCCGCTCCGGACGACCCCGCCGGCGCGCTCCGCGCCGGACCGGAGCCCGGCCACCCTTCCCCCCCCGACATTCGATGTGACGCGATCGGCCGGCTCGTCGTCTTCCCGACGAGGGCGAAGGGCGACATGGATGGGTCGAGCCACCGGCGGCCGGGCAGGTCGTCGATGCGCGCCGACCGAAATCGACACTCCGCCAGTCAGGAGGTCCGTTCCCATGCGCGCTCGCAACGAGGTCGCACGACTCGCTCTTCTCCCCCTCCTCCCGGTCGCGGCGGCGCTCATCTCCGCGTGCGGAGATCGGGCCGGGGGAGCGTCTGACGTGACCGGCCCGGCCGATCCCGTCGATTCCCCCATCGTCGTCGAGCTGGAGGCGATCACGGTCGACGACCCGCTGTACCGGGTCCTCGATCTGGCCCTGCAGGACGAGCTCCAGGCCGAAGCCACCTACGCGGCCGCGATCGAGGTCTACGGGGAGGTCCGGCCGTTCTCGAACATCGCGCTCGCGGAGGATCGCCACGCCGCCGCGGTGGCCCGCCTCATCACCAAGCGGAGTCTCGACGCGCCGGGCTGGGACTCCGACCTGTATCCCGTCCCGGTCGACTTCACGGAGCTCGAGCTGGCCGAGGCCTGCGCGGCGGCATATCAGGCGGAGCTCGACAACATCGCGATGTACGACGCCCTCCTCGCGGACGAGCTGCCCGGGGACGTGACGTCCACCTTCGTCACGCTCCGCGCGGCGTCCACCAACAGCCACGCGCCCGCGTTCGCGCGCTGCATGTAGGGGACGCGACCGCGCGGGCCTCGCGCCCGCGGCGGAAAGCCGGCGGGCGGACCGTCTCCGACGCGTCCGCCCGCCTCGCAGGTTGGAGTCCGGGCGCGGCGTCCGAACTTCACGCGCGGCGCGGAATCAGCGATTCGGAGGTCCACCGGCGCGGCCGCCCTGTCGGCCGCCAGGGGGGCCCTGCCGCATCCGCTGCTGTCGCTGCTCGACGTGCTTCTTCATCTGCTGCTCGGTCAGGACGCCGGCCAGCTCCTCA
>Ga0316577_10000162_pt1 | contig 21152 bp, 14 predicted proteins | sample S5NA_FD_203073 | JGI IMG/M metagenome (GOLD analysis project Ga0316577, IMG submission 203073) | Rhizosphere microbial communities from salt marsh grasses in Alabama, United States - S5-7_050615r2r1 | ecosystem: Host-associated > Plants > Roots > Rhizosphere | place: USA: Alabama | collected... | reverse complement strand
GTCTTCCCCCTCCACCGCCTTCCTGATCCGTTTCGTCTCCCCTTGGAGAAGGACCCCATCGTCTTCACGGAGGGCCTTCTCGAGCCACGGGACAAACGTGGGGAGGGGGGAGAGGGTGCTGAAGGTCTTGAGGCGGGGGAATTCCCCCATGAGCCGGTCCACCACCCTCTTGATGAGGAACCCACCGAAGCTCACCCCCGCCAACCCTTTCTGAGCGTTGGAGATGGAGTAGAAGATGGCGGTGTCGGCGGAAGATGGGTCCAGCACGGGAGCGGCGGGGTCGAGGAGGTCCCGAACGTTCCCGGCCATCCCTTCCACCAGAGCTACCTCAACGAAGATCAGCGGCTCCTCCGGCATGATGGGATGGAAGAAGGCGAAATAACGCCGGTCATAGTCCAACCGGTTCTTGAGATCCTCCCAGCTCTCCACCGGGTGTACGGCCTCGTACGCCATGAACTTCTCCAGGAGCGCCCCCGAAGCCGTGTGCCAGGAGATCCTCCGGAGCTCCAGGAAGTCCACGTCGAACCAGGAGATCAGAAGGGACCTGAGGTCGTCGTCCAACGACGCCAGCCGCGGGTCCCCAGCTGCCAGAGGGAGAAGATCCGCCCGCAGGTCCACGAGAAATTTCACGCCCTGAGGAAGGGCATTGAACCGGGTCAGGATCCGGGTCCAGGGACTCTCGGCGGCGGAGATGAGCCGTCGACGCGCACGGCGCCGGATCTCGGGGTCGTCCGCCATCCGCATCTCCTCCAGCGCACCTTCTACCCCTTCCAGGTCGAGGTCGAATTCACCCGCCATGAGACGAAGGAAGTTCTCCCTTCCCGTCTCGTCCAGGGCCAGGTAGGCCCGGCCCAGGGCTGCAGCCCGGGAGCGCGCCAGTACCTCGCCACCTCGCGCCTCCAGGCACTTCGCCATCTGCTGACGCAGGAGTGGCCAATCGCCCGGGGGCAGAGAAGGACGGAGGCTCGCGGCTTCCGCCCCGTACTCCGACCCGGCGATGAGCTGCCATCGTCGCTGAAGCGAGTGAAAGCTCTGCTTGAGGAGACCCGGTTTCCCCCGAGGTGGCATGTTGAGATCCCCTCACACCACCTGGCGATCCAGGGCCCTCTTGCGCCTCTCCCAGTCTGGCATGCAGTCCGTGAGATGAGCCCAGAAGGCCCGGCTGTGGTTGGGGACCCTCAGGTGGCAAAGCTCGTGCATCAGGATGTAATCCACCAGGTTCAGCGGGAGCTTCACGGCATGGGTATTCATGAGAATCCGACCGTTCGGGGAACAGCTTCCCCACCGGCTCGTCATTCGTCGGAGGTTCAGGGTGGGGGTCCCGCGAAGGTGAAGCGCCGGTGTCGTCCGAATCAGCTTCTGCATCCGGTGCCGGAAGACGGCCCGGGCCTCCTCCAGCATCCATCCCTCCACGAGCTTTCGGACGGCTTCCCGCCTCCAGGGGTCCGGCAAATGGACCAGAAGCTCATGATCGGTGAGCCACACCCCTTTCCCCTCACCCCTGAAGAGACGAAGGGGGTATCTTCGGCCAAGGTGCTTGTGGATCTCTCCGTCTACCCACCTCGGAGGAGGGGGAGGGGCCGGGGCGTCCCGAAGCTCCACGACCTTCTTCCTGACCCAGTGTCCGTGTTTTTCGAGTGCTTCACGGATCTTTCCCATGGGCGCACGGAAGGGCGCCGTCACAACGACGGTCCCACCGAGCTGGACGGTGATCCCGATGGATCGGCGAGACGAGCGGCGGAGCTCGAACTGGAGGGGACCATCCTCCAGACTGAGCTCCCCGAAACCTTCGGTGAAGGGAGGGGTCACGGTCGGGAGCTACTCAGAGTCGGTATCCTCGCTGGGTTCCACCCGGGACGAAATGGCCGGCCACAGGCCTCCCCATTAAGATCTCCACCAGGCAGTCGATGCTCAAGGCCGAACGCGAGAGGCAGCTCACCTGTTACACCGCCCCACGGAGCCCGGGCGCCTCCCGGACTCCAGGACCCTGGGACCTGCCGCACCGCGGAAGCCTGGACGGGCCTCGCGGACGTCCCTGTCGACTCCTTATGATCTACGCCATCATTCGTCCAGAACCCCTGGCGATATTCCACGTCCCCACTGATTTCTGAAGGATCTCAGCCATGAGCCGTCTCCCGCCCCCCCTCCTTGCCCTCGTTCTTCTCATCCCGGGCAGCGCTGGTGCCCAGCAGGAAGAATCCTATGACTATTGGGCTTTTGACAGGGCCGTCATCCAGCGGGGGGTCCAGGCAGTTCTCATGTGCAACGGCCTCTTCACCTCCAACCGCACCCTGGAGCAGGTGTTCCGCCAGGAGCTCGCATACGTGAGCCAGCCCGTGGGAACGGCTCGCGGTGGCGATTATGTGGTGGACCGGGAACGCCGGGCCGTGGCCGTAGGAGCCCCCGACGGGACCCCCGTCATGCGCGCCGTGTTCCGGGAAGGGATCGGCTGTGTGGTCCTGGGCCCGGACCAGACCTTCGAGGACATCTCCAGCCTCCCCCGCCAGACCCTGCCGCCGCCGAGTGGGGATCCCGCCTCAATCCCGTGGCCGGACGGAGACCTGATCACCGACGAGGCCCTCCCGCCGGGCGTGGATCCCGTGGCTCTGGAAGCCGCCTCCAATTGGGCGTTCCAAAGGGAATCGCCCGAGCAGGTCACGTTGAGCCTCCTCATCGTGCACAAGGGTCGGATCGTTCACGAGCGTTACGCCCCTGGCGTGGACGTCACCACCAGGACCCGGACATGGTCCACCGCCAAGAGCATCGCGGTGACCCTCTTCGGGATCCTGGTCGACCAGGGGCGCATGGCGTTGGACGAGCCCCTGGGCTTCGAGTGGCTGCCCCGGGCCGATTCTCCGGAGGCCGACCCCAGGAACGCAATCACCCTCCGGCATCTCCTGAACATGTCCAGTGGTCTCTACCCCGTGGACAACGAGGGTCTGGAATACGCCACGGGCTCAGGCCTGGCTTACTGGGCCGGTGCCAGCTCGGTCCGCGAAGCCCTGAGCCGGGCCCTCATTCGGGAGCCCGGTACTTCCTGGGACTATGAGAACTATGATGCCCTCCTGGCGGTCTGGGCCATGCGCCTGGCCCTCGGGGACCATCAGACCTATATGGAGTTTCCCCGCCGGGCCCTCCTGGACCGTATCGGGATGCGGAACACCCTCGTGAGCACGGATCGATTCGGGGACTTCATCCTCAGTAGCCAGGTCTACACGAATGCCAGGGACCTCGCCCGCTTCGGGTTGCTGTACCTCAACAATGGGGTCTGGAACGGTGAGCGGATCCTCTCCGAAGAGTGGATCGATTTCGTCCGGACCCCCGCCCCAGCTACCGCGGAGCATGGGAATCAGTACGGGGGCCAATGGTGGCTCGTCCCCGATAGCAGGACCGACGTTCCGGCAGACGCGTATTCGACGGCCGGGAACCGGGGACAGTATGTCATCGTGGTGCCCTCCCACGATCTGGTCATCGTGCGCCGGGGTCTGGACTTCGGGCGCCAGGGGTTCGACCGGTGGGACCTGGTTCGGGAGGTTCTGAAGGCGTTCTGAGGAAGCGAGAGCCCGGGAACTCTGCGTAGAGGAGCTGGACGGCCTCCCAGCCTCCACCGTCTTCGAGGCTGTCCAACGCCTGAGGCCTACCTGGTTCCACGGCCGGGTCACCACCGTGCGGGGGGCCACGCAACACAGTATAGCCGAAGACGTCTTCCTCACCCTCGCCAGGATGGCCGATGCGCCCCGGGTCGAGTCCCGCCCCCGGCAATTGATTACCTGGAACGATATGGCCCCGTCACAGTAGAGGTGGCCCGGGCTCCCATCACTCCGTTCGGAGGGCCTGGAGCGCGTCCAGCCGGGAAGCTCTCAGCGCGGGCAGGAGCCCTGCGCCGAGCGCCACCCCCACCATGGTCAGACCGGCCAGGGCGACCGTGACCGGATCCGAGGGGGCCACCCCAAAGAGAAGGCTCCCCACCAGGGGCCCCAGAGCCAGCGACATGGGCACGCCCACCAGGAGGCCGATCCCGGCCAGGATCGCCACCTGCCGGAGAATCATCCAGATGATCTGGGGACTCCTGGCCCCCACCGCCACCCGCACTCCGATCTCGCTGGTGCGCCGGGTCACGGCGTACGACGTCACCCCGTAGAGCCCGATGCTGGCCAGGAGAAGCGCGAAGAGTCCGAAGAGGGTCAGGAGCTGAGTGAACACCCGCTCTCTGGCGCTGCTCTCGGCCATGATGCCCGTCTGCGTCCGCAACTCAGGAACCGGGAGGTCCGGGTGGACGCGGCTGACGACATCTCGTACGGCCGGCTCCAGGCGAGCAGCGGGAACATTGGTGCGCAGGACGATGTGGTGCCCGCCGTACCCGCCTCTCTGCAGGGCCGACTCGAAGAGGGTTGGAGGAATCTCGGCCCGGCGGGTCTGATAGGGCGTATCCCCCACGATCCCAGTGATGCGAACGTCCGAGTTCCCGACATGGAGAAGGCGGCCCACGGGATTCTCCCCGTGGAAGATCTCCCGAACGGCGGTCCGGTTCACAGCTCCCACCAGGGGCGCGTCACTCCCATCCTGCCTTCCGGGGACCCGGCCAGCGACCAGCTCGATCCCCAGTGTCTCGACAAAGGCCGGGCCCACGGCGTTCCGATAGAGGGGGCGCTCCTCGCCGTCCACCTCCACCCGCGTGTTCGAGATGATCCCCCCCATCAACGCGTTTTCCATGAGGGTGGCGGAGGACACTCCCGGGAGCTCCTCGAGGGCAGCCAGGAGCTCGAGATAGAGATCGCCATACTCCTCGGGCTCCAAGTCGGTGAAGCCCGGATCCACCTGGAAGATCGCAAGCCCCCTGGGTTCGAAGCCGAGCTCCGTGGCACCCAGGTTGTTCATGGTCTTCAGGAGGAGAGCAGCTCCCACGATGAGAGGCACGGAGATGGCGATCTGTCCGGCGATGAGGACCCGTCCGACGGTCAGGCGGGGGCTGTCCCCACCCGCCCCCCTGGGCTTGAGCCAAGTGTTGGGATCCACTCCCGAGAGGCGAACCGCCGGAAGGAGGCTGAAGCTCAGCGTGGCCACCACGGTCAGGCCCACCGCTACGACGAGGACCACCGGATCCAGGGCCATGCTGATCTCCACGTCACCGAAGGCCCCGAACCCGACGCTTCCGCTGAGAAGGTCCCGGAGGAAGTCCCTCCCCGCGATGGTCAGGACGACCCCCAGGGCGGCGCCGGCACCGGAAAGGAACAGCCCTTCCAGAAGCATCTGGCGTACCAGACGCAACCGCCCCACCCCCAGGGCCCGCCGCACGGCCAGCTCCCGTTGCCGGGCGACGCCCCGGGCCAGGGTCAGCCCCGCCAGGTTCACGCAGGCGATGAGGAGAACGATCCCCACCACACCCATGAGGAAGTAGAGGAGGCGAGCTCGCTCGGCACGAATGGGTTGCGCCCCCCGGTTCCCCGGCAGGAGACGGAGGGTGGGGAGGTACCCGTCGCCGGTGGCGAGAGGTGAGGGGTGGTCCCGAAGCACCCGACCCAGCGCCCGCTCCACGGCGGTCTCCGAACTGCCTTCCGAAACCCGGGCCATGACCCTGAGCCAGAAGATCCGCTCCGAGGAAAAGAGATCTGCCCCGGATCCGATGGCCTCGGATACCCGAGGCTGGGACCGGAGGGGTACCGTGATCTCGGTCTGGGGGAAGAAACCTCCCTGGGACATCCCCCTGAACCCGGCCCTCGTAACGCCCACCACCTCTGCCGGGTTCCCGTTCACCCGGATGGTCTTCCCCACGATGTCGAGGTCGCCGCCGAAGGCACGCATCCAGAAGGAGTGGCTCAGCACGGCCACCAGCGGCGCCCCGGGGACGTCGTCGGCTTCGGTGAAGGGCCGGCCCAGCTCCATCCCGATGCGAAGGACCGAGAAGTAGGCCGCGTCGGCAAGAGCGCCACCGGCCAGAAGCGCCGGTTGGTCCCCCATGGCCACGCTCACTCCCCGCAGGAAGGAGAAGGCGAGGAGGCTCGTGCCTTCGGGAGCCGCCTCCCGGAGGGCCCGGTAGATGGGGTAGCTCAGGTTGCTCCGGTAGCTGGTGCCCGTGGCCGGGTCCTGGTAGCCGGTGGAGCCGTACTGGCTGATGTCGAAGTCGCCGTCACGCCTCCAGGTGACGAGGGAGAGATCTTCGGGGGCCTCCACCGGCAGAGGCGTGAGGAGGAGGGATTTCACCACGCCGAAGATCGCCATGTTCGCCCCGATCCCCAGGGCGAGGGAAAGGAGCGCCACCAGGGTGAAGCCCGGGCTGCGGCGAAGGCTCCTGAGAGTGTAGCGAAGCTCCGATCCGATTCCGCTGGTCATTCCCATGCGTTCCCTTCCTGGTTCCATAGTTGGCTGGCTGCTCCAAAGGCGATCTCAGCTCCAGGCAGTGTGGGACCGGGTTCACCCCGATTCCTGTCCGGGGACCATCTGGAATTTGGACGGCGGTGGCGGTGGAGAGGTTGCGAGGGTGGCCGCGGATCCACGGAGCCGTGCCCTGCCCGCCCGGCGTTCTCCTCCTTCCAGAGAACCAGTGCACCCCCCTCAGAAGCTGAGGGCTGTGAGGCAGGGTTGGGCCTGAGGGCCGTTCAGGGCCTCCAGCGGATCGTCGCCGGATGTAGGGATGATTTGGTGCTGCAGGTTCGAACGCCCAGCCTCGGGGCGACGAAAACACCAGAAGTTCTTGCGGGAGTGGACAAGACCAGTATCGCCGACACCTGGTTCCCTTACATGGAGATCGTATAGGGGAACCAGGCCGCCACGGGCTCTCCCTCCTTCATGGCGGGGTTGAAGACCCACTCGGCCGCCTCTTCCATGAGGCGGCGGTTGAATCCGTGGTCCGAGGTCGGAGGGTTCAGGCGGGTGGAATCCGGCACCACGCGCCCCGCCTCATTCACGAACACCCAGACCTCCACCTGACTGCCTCTGAGCTTGGAGTTCGTGGGGGGAATGATCATCCCCCGGGGCGATGGGGGCACGAGGCGGAAGAATCCCTCCGCGGCGGTTCCGCCGTCGCCCCGCCCTGTGCCACCCTCGATTCCCGGGCCCTCGTCCTCCCCCGGGCCCTCGCCGATGAGGGAGGCCAGATCCATGTCAGGCTCGAAATCGAACTCTACGGGCTCTTCCAGGTCCAGGGAAATGAGTGGGATCCTGGGCGGGATGATGGGTCGAGGGGGAGGGACAGCGAGGTTCATGGCCTGCATGCCCCCGCCGGGGGCAGCTCGGAAATCACCTGCCCGGGGTCCGGCGGCCGCGAAAGGTGACGGAGGAATAGGCACCGTCTTCCAGAGCGTGAAGACCAGGAGGTGAACCAACAGGGACACGAGGAGGGCATTACGGAGGATGCGGCCCTCTGCCTCCTTCCGATCCTGCACCGACTTGTGCTTTCCCTGATCCATCCCGAGGCCCCGGCCGAAGCTATGCGGTGTCTTCCGAGCCCACTCCCGAGACTCACTATTATATACCAGAAAGGGGGGAGCGGAGTTTCGGTAGGGGGTGAAGGCTCCATCGGCCGGCGTCGGCACGTTTCTCCGACTCTCGGGGTCTCCTTGCCAGCCCCCTTTGCCCCGGACAACTTCCTTCTGGCCGGATGGGACCCGCTGCACCGCTCGGCGCCAGACGGCCATCGGGCTCCGGAGGGCGGTTCTCTCTCGTGGAGGCCGTCCGGAGTGAAGCTCCCTCCAGGGGATACGATCCGGAACAGATGACGGAAACAGCGCTGGAAAACGGTCGCCGGCCCCTCCTGGAACGGGCCTCCCGGCTGGCGGTGTACTACGAGCTCACGAAGCCCGGCATCGCTGGATACGTCATGGTGACCGCCGGGGTCACGTATCTCGTTGCCGCCGGAGGACGGGCCGAGCTGGTCCCCGTTCTGTTCACCCTCCTGGGGACTGCCCTGGCTACCGGCGGAGCCCTCGCCCTCAACCAGTTCGTGGAGTGGGAGCTGGACGCCCTCATGGAGCGCACACGCTCTCGCCCCATCCCGTCCGGGCGGATGGGGCCCATGGAGGCACTCCTTTTCGGGAACTTCCTCACTGTGGGTGGGATCGCACTGCTCTACGTCACGGTGGGGTGGCTACCGGCGGCGCTCACGGCTCTTTCGGCCCTGAGCTACAACCTCCTCTACACTCCCCTCAAGAAGGTCTCCTACATCTCCACCCTCGCCGGGGCCTTTCCAGGAGCAATGCCCACCCTGATCGGATGGAGCGCCGCCACCGGGACACTGAGCCTCGGCGCCGGCTCCATCTTCGCCATCGCTTACCTGTGGCAGCTTCCTCACGTTCTGTCGCTGGGGTGGCTGCTCCGGAAGGACTACGCCAGGGCGGGTTTCTACCTGATCCCGAAATCGGACCCGGAGGGGCGCCGTATCGCCTGGCACATCACCGCCTTCTCCGCCACACTTCTGCTGGTGGGAGCGGTCCCCACCTGGGTAGGGGTTACGGGATGGGTGTACCTGGCGGGGATGCTCCTCCTGGGCACGTTCCTCCTGATCCTCGCCCTGGGCAGCATGAAGGAGGGCCGTCTCACCACTGCCGCGGCCAGACGGGTATTCCTCGCCTCTCTCGTCTACCACCCCCTCTTCCTCCTTTTCCTTCTCCTGGATGCCTTGCCCCTTTAGGGGTGAGAGGCGAACATCACCGGCAGGCGGACGTCACCGGGGGCCGGACCTGCTGGGAGGCCGAGGTGCCCGTGAGGGCGTTCGACTCCGCCCGCTGGCCTCGGTTGCCGCTTCCCTGATGCAATGGATTCTCAAGATGCTCCCGATTTCCTGGACCCTTCGGATGCGCCTGGGGCGCCCTCTTCCCCTTCTCCCATCCATCGCCCTGGCCTTCGCCCTGCTGCCCACGACCACCATGAGCCAAGCAACGAACCGACCTAGAGCCCGTGAGTTGGGCATGGACATCGGCGTCTTCCCCACCGGCTCCCTCAACACCATCACGGATGTGGAAGGAGTGCGGGTGGGGCAGGTGACGGTGTGGGAGGGGGAGGACGTCCGCACTGGGGTCACCGCCATCCTCCCTCATCCCGGGGACATCTTTCACGAGAAGGTTCCGGGAGCCGTGATAGTGGGGAACGGCTTCGGCAAGCTCCTGGGCGTCACTCAGGTCAGGGAGCTGGGGGAGATCGAGACTCCCATTCTCCTCACCTGCACCCTGTGCGTGTGGAAGGCCGCCGATTTCATGGTGGAATGGCTTCTGGAAAGGGAAGGAATGGAAGGGGTCGGTTCCATCAATCCGGTGGTGGGAGAGACGAACGATGGGGGGCTGAGTGACATCCGGAGCCGGCCCATTCACCCCGAACACGTCCGACAGGCCCTGGAGTCCGCCACATCCGGACCTGTGGAGGAGGGAACCGTAGGTGCCGGAACGGGGACCCAGGCGTTCGGGTGGAAGGGAGGGATTGGCACCAGCAGCCGGGTACTCCCGGAGGCACTGGGAGGATACACCGTGGGTGTCCTGGTCCAGTCGAACTACGGAGGGATTCTAACCATGGGTGGGGCGCCGGTGGGAAGGGAGCTGGGTCAGTACGCCTTCCAACGCATCGTGGAGGGGGGGGCAACGGCGTCTGTGGATGCCCCGGGAATCACTTCCTCTACACGAGAGAGCCCGGCTCCTCCGGAGGACGACGGATCCGGGATCCCGGACGCCCACGGAGGTTCCATCATGATGGTCGTGGCTACCGATGCCCCCCTGGATTCCCGGAACCTGGAGCGCCTGGCCCGAAGAGCTCTCATGGGTCTCGCCCGAACGGGCTCCTCCGGAGGCAACGGGTCCGGTGACTATGTCCTGGCCTTTTCCTCTGCGGAATCGGTTCGCCGCGCCCCGACCCGCGATGCCCGGCAGATCCTGGACCTGCCCAACGATGCCATGGCAGGGCTCTTCCAGGCCACCATCGAGGCAACGGAGGAGGCCATCTACAATTCCCTCTTGAAGGCCACGACGGTATCCGGGAGGGGAGGGCGGACGGCGGAAGCGCTGCCCATACCCGAGACGACGGAGATCCTCAGGAAGTACGGCGTAATCAAAGAGTAGGGCTGACCCGTTCCTGTCCCCCCGGGCGGGGAGTGATCGTCAGGCTTGATTGCCCGGCGTGGCCGTCAGGCGTCATCGCCAGGCGTTCTCCCATCGGACGTAGTGGATGGTCTTCACTCCACCTCGCTGGAGGACCTCGAGACCGTCTGGTTTTCGGTACGGATTTCGGTAGAAGACGTGCGTCACGTTTGCCTGGATGAGAAGCTTGGCGCACATCACGCACGGACTCGCCGTCACGAAGGCGACCTTCCCCCTCACATGCCCGTCGGCCTTCACCACCGCGTTCTGTTCGGAGTGGATGCACCCGCAGGCACCGGGGGTGTCTGTGTCGCACTCGTTGGGAAACCCCCGGGCGTTCCCGTTGTATCCGAGGCCCAGGACGTGTTCCAACGTTCGATCCGTGATCACGGTCCCGACCTGGAGCCGGGCACACGTGCTCCTCTTGGCAAGCTCCTCCGCCATCCTCATGTAGACCTCGAACAGAGGGATCCGGTCCACCACGTGCCGACGGACCTCCTCCTCCGACACGTCCACTACCAGGTTGAGGGGGTGGTCGTTCTCGGTGACACCGTCCTTGAAGAGGATGGGCATGGACAAGGCTCCGGAGGTTCAGAGGAGTCGCCGCTGGTCATCGGGTACCGGGTGGGAAGTCTGGGGCGGAAGCGGCACGAGGGAAAGGGGCGTGACACAGGAAGGCGGGAGACAGGAAGGACACGAGGAAGGACACGAGGAAGGACACGATGGAGCACCGGGCAGGCCGCTTTCATGCCCCCAGGGGCGCTGATTCCCGGTGGCGGGAGAGTGAGGGGGTCAGCGCCCCCCGAAAGCCGAATGCCGGTAAGTGCGCCGGGCTGGCTAGAGCAAGATGGTCGGCAGGGCCAGGCATCGGCACGCTCTTCTCAGGCAACACAGTAGCCTGATCATGGTTGCCTCCTTTCCAGTTGAGCCCCCTGGGCGGCCCGAGGGGGGAGGCGGGCCGCCCATGCGCAGGGGAGCTGTTTACGCCACGTAACCGGCGGCATCCAACACCGGGTACATCAGAAGTCCGAAAGCTCCGAAGTAGGCCAGCACGATGCCCAGAGCCTCGGCTGCCCAAACGGCCTTCTTCCTCATCCTGGTCCTCTCGCTCTTGTCCATTGTTTCCTCCCGTTCTGACGGTTCGGCCCGTCCCTGACCTTCCCTGCCGGATCCTTCGGGCCACGAAGATCATTCAACGCCCGAGGAGAAGGAGAACGGCCGTCAGCCCCCCGAGACTCACTGGGAGGAGGATGGCCTCCCAGAGGCCCCGCCATGTCCTCTCGCTCAAGCGGATCATCCTTGCACCCTATCGTTGGAGTCGGTTCTCCGGCACTGGATCGTGACCCAAGAATAGGAAGGGGGTCTCAGGTGGGGCTCAGACTCGCCTCAGCTTCAGGAGCCCAAATCAGAGGGAGATCAGATGAGATCATAAGTCGTTGTTGCAAAACGGCTTGGAGGTTTCGGCATCTTTGTCGGATGGATGTGGGCTTGCCCTTCATGCCCCATTTCCATCGATGGGGCCCTATACCGAGGCGGGAATTCGGGAGAAGACCTCTTCCAGCGTGGTGCGTCCACGGTCCTGGGCATACCACGCGCGCAGCCTGGGATACCGCTCCTCCTTGGGGAGGGTCCTGATCTCCCGAGCGAAGAGAGCCTGGAGTGGAGCGGGCCGTGGGCCCCACCACCCTACTTCCCGGAAATCCTCGTCCAGGATCATGACCACGGGAATCGAGCGCGTCCCCTCAGTGAGATGAACATCCATCAGGTCCGGATTCTCGTCCCTCGAGAGGATCCTCAACACCAACCTGGGGGTCGCTTCGGCAAGCTTCGCCAGGTAGGGCACGGAGTTCGCGCCGTCACCACACCAGTCTTCCGCCAGGACGAGGAGGTGCCAACTCGATCCGATCTCCTTCGCCCGGCGCAAGAGGTCGTCCGGCACGCGGGCCCGGTTGTAGATCCCTCTCCAGGGGTGCAGATTTCGGGCCCCCTCCAGAAACTCCTCGAAGGTGGCGCCGAGGGTGAACCTCTCTCTCATGGATGCTCCTGAACGCACTTTGGCCGGTCTTCTTCCCTTCATTCCCCGGGGGGACCCGTCTCCTCTTCCCCCGATTCCCTTCGGCGAAGGGCGTGCTCTCGCCTTCTCGCTTCATCATGGATGCCGGGTACCCCATGGCAACCGCTTGCAGCCCGGGTGGCCCGGCCTTCTGAATTCCCGTCCGACGATCGGCTGAGCACCTCCTCCCGGACGATCCCCACGGACGGCGGAGCTTCGATCCCGAGGCGAACGCCACCCCCGTCGCTGCCCAGGACGACGATCCGGACCCCTCCATCGATGAGAATGGCTTCCCCCGCGCGGCGTGTGAGGATCAGCATGCGATTCCGTTCCCACTTCTCCGAAGGCACACGAAACAGTATCTCGGCGGAACCGAGAGATGGACCCGCGCGGAAACCTACGCCGGCCATCAGCCAGGGGAAATGTTCGCCCTGGCCGCCTTCCGCCTCTTGTTGGGGTCCATCTCCCGTTTTCGGAGGCGGATGCCGTCGAGGGTAATCTCGATCAACTCGTCGGATTCAATGAACTCCATGGCCAGCTCCAGCGTGAGCCTTCTGGGAGGCTCGAGCTTGATGTTCTCGTCGGATGCGGTGGTGCGAACGTTCGATGCCTTCTTCTCCTTGCACACGTTCACGTCCATGTCGCCGGGACGGACGTGCTCTCCCACGATCATCCCGCCGTACACCGGATCTCCCGGGGTCACGAACATGGTCGCCCGTTCCTGAAGGTTGAACAGGGCGTATCCCACCGCCAGTCCCTCCCGATCCGCCACCAGAACCCCTCGCTTCCGTCCGATGAGGCGCCCGGCCCAGGCCCCGTACTCCAGGAAGCGGTGGTGCAGGATCCCCTCTCCCCGAGTGTCCGTCATGAATTCGGAACGGTATCCGAAAAGCCCCCGGGTGGCGATCCTGAACTTGAGGCGCGTGGTCCCCCGGTCGTTGGGACGCATCTCCTCAACGGATCCGCCCCGGGCTCCCATCTTCTCCATTACCACCCCCACCATCCCCTCGGGCACCTCGATGACCACCTCCTCATACGGTTCCTGCCTCTCCCCTCCGGAACCTTCCCGCATGATGACTCTGGGGCGGGATACCTGGAATTCGTATCCCTCTCTGCGCATGGTCTCCATGAGGATCGTCAGGTGGAGCTCGCCCCGGCCCGACACGGTGAAAGTGTCGGGAGAGTCCGTCTCCTCCACCCTCAAGGCCAGGTTTCGCTCCAACTCCCGGAGGAGTCGTTCCCGGAGTTGACGGCTGGTGACGTACTTTCCGGCCCTCCCGGAGAACGGGGAGTTGTTCACGGAGAAATCCACCGAGAGCGTGGGCTCCTCCACAGCGATACCCAGGAGGCGGTCCCGGGCCTCGAAGCTGGTGAGGGTGGTGCCGATCTCCACCCCCTCGATCCCGGCCAGGGCCACGATATCCCCCGCGGCCGCGGCCTCCATCTCCAGGCGCTGGAGACCCGCGAACTCGTAGAGCTTCACGACCCTCCCCTCTCCCACCTCTTCCTCCGTGTCCACCGGCCCGGGAGGCCCGAAGGGTAGCAGAGCCACCCGATCTCCAACTTCCACCCGTCCCCGCTCGATGCGGCCAATGGCGATGCGTCCGACATAGGGGGAGAAATCCAGGGTGGAGACCAGCATCTGGAACGCCCCCTCGGGATCCCCGGGAGGGGAGGGAAGGTGGCCCAGGATCACCTGGAAGAGAGGTGTGAGATCCCGGGCGCCGGGGGCCGGCTGCCGTTCCACCGTTCCGAGGGGCCGGGCCCACGCCTCCGACTCCGCCAGATCCGTGGTGGCCCACCCTGACCGCCCGGAGGCATAGACGAACGGGGCGTCCAGCTGAGCCTCGTTGGCGTCCAGCTCCAGGAACAACTCCAGGACCTCGTCATGGACCTCCCGAGACCGGGCGTCGGGGCGATCCACCTTATTGATGACCACGATGGGGAGGAGGCCGAGTTGCAGCGCCTTCCGGGTGACGAATCGAGTCTGCGGCATCGGGCCCTCGGCGGCATCCACGAGGATGAGGACCCCCTCCACCATCCGGAGTATCCGTTCCACCTCACCCCCGAAGTCGGCGTGCCCCGGGGTATCCACGATGTTGATCTTCACGTCCCCCCAATGCACCGCAGTGTTCTTCGAGAGGATGGTGATGCCCCGCTCCCGTTCCAGGGGGTTGGAATCCATGACGCGCTCGGCCACTTCCTCGTTCGCCCGGAAGATCCCAGCCTGCCTGAGCATCTGGTCCACCAGCGTCGTCTTCCCGTGGTCCACGTGGGCGATGACCGCCACGTTCCTGATCTGCATGTTTCCTTCCTCACGAACCGGCGCTGAGCCGGAGACAAAATCCAAACAAAGCCTTGAAAGTTAACCGAGAAGTGCCTGTCGTGTACGGTCTCCAATCCAGAGCGCCGATCTCACCAACTACTCCCTCCCGCCATCCAGCGCCGGAAGGTGCGTTCCCGATGGTGGGCGGGGTCCCCCGAACCTGGGGGGAAGGATGGGGAGGGATCCATGGGGGTTCTGGGGTGCGGCGGTGGAATTCCCGGGGCTTGCCCTCCTCCCCGCCGTCTCCGCCATAGGCGAACGCCCGAAGGCCCACCAGATGGAAGAGTTGAAAGAGAGGGTGGACTCACTCGTGGGAGGTCTCGAGGACCCTCGGGGAGCAGGGAGGAGTCCGGAGCGCGATCAGTCTCCCAGAACGTAACCGAAGATCAGGGGTGTCACGATGGTGGCATCGGATTTGACCAGGAACTTCGGCGTATCCACCGACAGCTTGCCCCAGGTGATCTTCTCGTTGGGGACGGCACCGGAGTAGCCGCCGTACGAGACCTCGGCATCGGTGATCTGGCAGAAATACCCCCAGAACGGGGTCTCCTGCTGAAGGTCCTGAATGATGCTGGGTACCACGCAGATGGCAAAGTCCCCGGCAATCCCCCCCCCGATCTGGAAGAAACCGACGGATGGGAGGCCCTGCCTCTCTCCGTTGTTGTCCAGATACCAATCCATGAGGTGATGGAACTGCTCCGTTCCCGTCTTCACGCATTGATGATGAGCGATGTTCCCCAGTTTCACGTTTGCCCCGAACATGTTGCCCATGGTGGAGTCCTCCCACCCGGGGGCGTAGACAGGAATCCCCGCCTCCTTCGCAGCCAGGAGCCAGGAGTGCGATGGATCGGTCTGATAGAACCCGGGAAGATCCGGATCGTCCAGGACGCTGTACATGAACTCGAAGGGAAACTTCCTTACACCGGACTCGGCTGCGGCAGCCCACCGGTCCACCAGACGCTTCTCCAGGTGGCGCATGACGTCTTCCGGAATACACGTGTCCGTCACCCGGTTCATGCCCCGGTCGTAAAGCTCCTTCTCGTCCAATGCCGACAGGGCCCGCCAGTCCGGAATCACCTCGTACTGGTCGTGGGCCAGGAGGTTGAAGACGTCCTCCTCCAGATTGGCTCCGGTGCACGAAATGGCGTGGACTTTGCCGGCTCTTATCATTCGGGCCAGGATGATACCCAACTCCCCAGTGGACATGGCGCCGGCCAGGGACACCAGCATCTTTCCACCGGCATCCAGATGGGCCTCGTAAGCCCGGGCGGCATCGAGCGCCTCTCGGGCGTTGAAATGCCGGTAATGCTTTTCCATGAACTCCCTGATCGGCCCCATCCTACCCTCCTTGAGCGTCGCCATAACCGCAGGGGAAGCTAGGCGCGACGGCGACAAAACGCACTAGTCGCCGCATTCCCCGGGGCCTCGGCCGGGAATCAGAGACCACCCGGTGGCGGTCCGCCGCACCCGGAAAGCTCTCCGGCATGGGTACCCCCTCCCGGCGGCGGGTTCGCCTGGACACCGGGCGCATTCACCATCTACCTTCCAGCGGCATCCATGAAGAGTGACCAACTCACCGGCTTCGGCCGAAGGTGGGCCGCGCCCTCCCCCTTCTCCAGGGCAAGGCTCGCGGCAATGCTGCCCCTGGCCCTCATCGTCGGCTGCGGGCCCGGGGACGGTGTCGACCATGCCTCTCGAGAGGGAGCTCCGGCAGCTTCCCGGGCGGCGGGGGGCGACAGCGTGCGGGAGATATCCACCGAGTCCCCGGAGCCCCGGACAGCGGAGCCCCCCTCTCAGGATTCCATCAGCTTCGCCGCAGGCATCCCACCACAAGATTCGGTGCCGTCCGCATCCCCGGAGGCCATGGGGCCCCTCGCTCTCCCCCAGGATTCCGCGTCATCCGGCAGCATCGGGGTGCGCCTGGCGCGGCTCGAAGCCGAGAACGACAGCCTCAGGGCAGCCCTGGGCACGCTCGTGGATTTTCTGGCAGCGGGCACAGGGGACCCGAATCTCCGGTCGCCGGAGGCCACGGGTCAGGTATCGCCGGCGGATTCGGCCCGCCGGGGAAGCGAGATCCTGTCCGTGGACGCTCAGCAGGTCCAACATTGGGGTTTCCGCATCGTCGTAGCGGCCCTCTTCCTCATCCTCTTCGGGGGGGTCATCCGCCTCGTGATCTGGGTGCTGGACAAGCTCGCGGAGCGGAACGCGAAACGGCGGCTCTTCTTCAAGCGCCTGGTCCCCATCGCCAGGATCTCCCTCTGGTTCCTGGCCATTCTCTTTGCCTCCATGGTAATCCTCCGGATCGAGGCCCAGGGCCTCATCGCGGCGGGCGCTGCCGTGGGCGTCGCCGTGGGCTTTGCTGCCCAGGATATCCTGAAGAACATCTTCGGTGGCCTCATCGTCCTCTTCGACCAGCCCTTCCAGGTAGGGGACAAGATCTCCGTGGCGGGAACGTACGGAGAAGTGGTCTCCATCGGGCTTCGGTCCACGCGGATCGTCACGCCGGACGACAATCTGGTGACGGTGCCCAACGCTCAGGTGGTGGACGGTCAGGTGGCGAATGCCAACGCAGGTGAGCTCAACTGCCAGGTCGTAACCGACCTCTACCTCCCGGGCTGGGTGGACGAGGCGCGGGCCAAGAGAATCGCCTTCGAGGCTGCGGTTAGCTCGAGGTACGTCTACCTGAACAAGCCCGTGGTGGTTCTGGTCAAGGACGAGTTCAAGGAGACTTTCCTCACCCACCTGAAGGTGAAGGCGTACGTCTTGGATCCCCGGCACGAGTTCCTCTTCATGAGCGACGTTACCGAGCGGGCCCGGGTTGGATTCCGGGAGGCCGGCCTCCTGGGGCCCATGCACGGGGTTCGAGCCTATATCGATCTGGATCGTTTCCCGGAGGGTGCGCCCGAGGGCGAAGGGGGAGAGGAAGGGGAGGAAGAATGACGGATCCCCGCCCACCCCGGGACATCGTCGAGCTCCGCAGTGGGCAAGCGCTTCTGGAGGAGGCATTGGCCGTTCTCCGGGCGCGCCTGACGGACCACCGGGAGGCACTTTTTGAGAGTCTGGAAGCCTCCCTCAACGCTCCCATGAGAGAAGCCTTCTCCCGGGCCAGGGAAGCCCATGAGCAACTCGCCCTCGAGGCTGGTCTCTCAACGAAGGAAGAGGAGACCCGGGAGCCCGATGCCGTCCTCGGGACCGCGTTGACCCGATACAGGGAAGGCGTCCGTCTCCAAGTCCTGGAGCCTCTGCGCTCGGCCCTCAAGGAAATCGAGGTCGGAAGGGAGGTCTCCCGGCGGTGGCAGGGCTTCCGAGATGGGCTTCCCGGTCTGGCCGATTCCCTCCCCCATCTCCTATACCGGCAGGAGCCTGATGACCTCTTCGGCAAACGAGCGGTGGACGGAGAGATCACGGCGTTCCGAAAGCGGGTGGTACGGGGCTGGCGACGGGTGAGGGGGCTCTTCTCCGGCGTTGCACTGTGGATCCTCCGTTTCGCGGGAAGAGAAAGGGACCAGATCCTCCCACCGGTGCAGACCGTTCCGCTCCGGGCCCTGGCCAGGGAGTGCCTCCTGGGCATCTTCCCCCTTCGAGTGGAGCCCTTCGTCGAAGATATCCAGCAACACTTTGCCCGCCCCGTCGCCGACGTGGAGACGGCAGTGGCGGCATGGACCGAGGAGTGGTTCTCCGCCGAGGAGGCCATCCGCATGGCCGAGGGTCACCTGGGGACCCGCTTCCAGGAGGAAGTCTCCAGGGACCTCCCCCCACCCGCCGAAGCGCCGCCTCCCACCACCAGCGAAGACATCGAGGCAGAAGCTCCGACGGAGGAGGAGTCTTCCCCCGCGCCCCAGGATCAGCTCGTGCTCCAGGAGATCTCCCGGAAGCTGGGGGATGCCCTGGAGGCAGGCGGAGCCCTGTCGTCTCCTTCGGGCGCCGAGGCCGGGATCCGTGAGGCCATGGAACACGAGTGGGACCACCTTCTGGAGGAGATCCGCGTTGCCGGGTCCTTTCAGGCCACTGCGCGGTCTCGGACGGACAGAAGACGGGTGGAGCGCCTTCTGGAGCGGGGGAAGGCTCGGGCCAGGATCTGGGAAGCCTGGCACCAGAACGCCCCGGAACGACTCTTCCTGTCGGTCCTTCTCCTTCGGCTTCGGGAGAGTCTGGGCCAGGCAGAAAACCACCTGATGGGACGCATCGTGGAGGAGGCCCTGGCCCCACTGGTCGGTTCGTGGAACGAGGCGCGGGGGGAGCTTCAGGAGATGGAAGACGAGGCGGCAGCGGTATTCGCGAGGGAAGGGATCTCGGAAGACACCCAGGAGCTCGCCAGAGCAGTGGACACGCTCCGGGTCCGGGCCGAGGCCCGAGTGGGCTCGGGGCTGGCCCAGGTGATGGAGGAGGTCGCACCCCTTCGAACCGTCCGGCAGGTCGGTGACCGCGTGGCCGGGGACCTGGCCGATGCCCTCAGATACCTCCCGGAATCCATTCCCGTGACGCCACTCCAGGAGGACGAGCGTCGGGTAATCCCCACCGTTACGGTACGGCACGTCCCCTTCCGGGAGGCGGTCCTCCAGACCGTCGACGTCCTCAGGTTGGAAGCCCTTCGGAACTCCACCCAGCCTCTTACCGAGTTTCTCCAGGGCGCTGCAGAGGAGTGCAGAGAGATCCCCAACATCGTCTCCTTCAACCTCACGGCCGCCCGGGACGAGCTCCTCACACCCCCTGAAGGACCGCTGGAGCCCGTTCTGGAGGACGCCCGTTCCCTCACGGTAGATGGGTTGGTCCGCACGGCCGCTGGCGTGGAAACCCTTTTGAGGGGGCTGTTGGGGCCATGGAGGGAGTTCACACAGGACGCCGACGACCTCCTCCGAAGAAGCTTCAAGGAGATCCACACCCGAGCCGTCGCTGAAGGAGCCGTCCAGGAGCAGATGCTGGACCTTCGGGCCAGGGTCCGGGCCTGGGTTCGTCGCGGCGGGGACCGGGCCAGGGAGTGGGCCCGCTGGCTCGAGAAGAGGGCGTCCCGCAGCCTTCGGAGGTGGCGGGCGCGGGGAGCGAGGCTGGTGCATCTGGGACGGGCCGCGGTGGGGACCCCTGTCACGCAGGAGGGGGAAGCTGAGCGGGCCATGGAAACCCTCCGGGGAATCCCCCAGCTCCTGGATTCCCTCCCCCTGGTCTACCGGCGTCTCTATTCCTTCCACCCCGTATCGGACCCGAACCTCCTTGTCGGGAGGGAGTCCGAGATGGAATGGGTAGCCCGGCGCCTGGCGGCGTGGAAGGGTGGTGCGGGAATCCCGTGCCTCCTGACCGGTCCGGTAGGCGTGGGGCATACCAGCTTTCTGAACGTCCTTGCCGACACGCACCTGGAGGGGTATCGCGTCTTTCGGGTGACCCTGGACCGCCGCATTTCCACCGAGGAGAGCCTGGCACCCTTCCTGGCGGAGGCTCTGGACATCGGAGGCCAGGACCCGTGGACGCTGGCCCGCCTCGAGGGGCATCTCCTCGAGGATTCCGCTTTCCAGCACCCGACGGCGGTCCTCCTGGAGCACCTGGAGCACCTCTTCCTCCGGGTCCCCGGCGGTACCGACCTCCTGGAGAGCTTCATCTCCCTTCTGGCTCGAACCTCCGGCCGGGTCTTCTGGATCTCCAACACCTCCGGCGCCGCCTGGAAGGTCCTGGAGAAGAGCGAGCCCAGGGCGGCTGCACTCCTGACCCGGCATCCCCTACCGGTCCTTTCCAGGCCGGATCTGGAGAGCCTCATCATGGTTCGGCACCGAAGGAGCGGACTTCCGGTGGAGTTCGTTCAGCCCGGAGACCTGAACGCCCTGATTCGAAGAAGGCTACGGCGCACCAGGGGAGACAAGGCGAAACAGGAGATCATTCGGGAGGACTTCTTCGACCGGATCTTCCGAATGAGCGAAGGGAACGTGGCCATGGCAATCCTGCTCTGGCTCCGTGCCGCAGACTTCTCCTCCCGGGAAGGATGGCTCCGCGTCGTGGCTCCGCGTCCTCTCCGGTTCGCCTTCCTGGAGGAGCTGGACCTGACGATGGACTTTGCCTTGAAGGGGTTCCTGGAGCACGGAACCCTCACGTTGGAGGAATACGGGAAGGTCTTTGGCACGGGGCCGCAGGAGGCTTTCCAGGTATTCGAGACCCTTCGAAGCCGGATGCTCCTGGAGTCCCTCGGCACCCGGGGAGGCTTACCATCCCCGCTGGACGGGGTGCGGGAAGGGGAGCGCTACCGCGTCCCGGGCATCCTGAGTCAGGTCGTGGCCAACCGGCTGAGGAACCGAAACATCCTCCATTGACCAGGGGGCGGGAGGCCAACTCCAGCACCCGCATCCACGGTCCGGCCCGCTCCGACGGGTAGGCCCGGGGCGACGGGCAGGCAGGACGTGTCAGGCCCTCACCGCCGGAGCTCCTTTCGCAGCACTTGCCCCGCCAGCACCCCAGTGAATTCCCCATCCCGAATGGCGGCCTGGCCATTCACGAAGACGTGCACCATCCCCTCGGCAAGCTGGTGCGGATCCGTGTAGGTCCCCATCTCCCGTGTCCGGGCCAGGTCGAAAACCACGACATCGGCGGCCACGCCCTCCTGGATGAGCCCCCGATCCGGAATCCGATAGACCTGGGCCGGAAGCGAGGTCATGCTCCGGATGGCAAACGCCAGGTCGATGACCCCCCTCTCCACCACGTATTCCCGGATCTTCCTTGGGAAGGACCCGTAGGA
>Ga0316577_10000160_pt1 | contig 21178 bp, 19 predicted proteins | sample S5NA_FD_203073 | JGI IMG/M metagenome (GOLD analysis project Ga0316577, IMG submission 203073) | Rhizosphere microbial communities from salt marsh grasses in Alabama, United States - S5-7_050615r2r1 | ecosystem: Host-associated > Plants > Roots > Rhizosphere | place: USA: Alabama | collected... | reverse complement strand
GCTGACCGCCTGCCCGATCTCGATCACCTGCCCGAACATCTCGTGGCCGATGACCAGCTCGTCGCGGCCCTCGGGCGCAGTGGCCCGGCCGCCGGACACTTCTTCCCGGTCCGTACCACAGATCCCGACCCGTATTACCCGAAGTTTGATCTCGTCCGGCGCGCTGACGTCGGGTTCGGGCCGGTCGACGAGCCGCAGTGTCTTGGTGCCGGGGACAATGGCGATCGCTTTCATTTGATCACTCCTCTCTGCCAGGGCCTGTTCTGACTACCACGGTCAGGAGCAGCCCCAGTGCTACGCCACACACAGCGATGGCCGGGGCGGCCGCATAGCCCCATGCCCCGGCGGCCCAGCCCCCCAGCCCGGACCCGATCACGCCGGCGGCGGCGGTCATGGCGTTAAAGATGCCCATGGCTTCCCCCTCGCTCACCGGCGATAGCCGGGCGGCAAGGGCCGTGCCGGCGACGGTCAGCAGGGACCAGGAGAGCACGACCAGGGCAAAGGCCACCAGGGCCAGCCAGCCCCCGCCCCCGTCCTGGACAAGCGCAAGGCCCAGCAGTCCGAGCACGGCCAGCAGGCGCAAGCCAAGCCCTGCCCGCAGGACCCGCATCGGACCGGACCGGTCGGCCCAGGCACCGGCAGGGGAATAGAGAACGATCCCCAGGCCGGCGGCCGCGGCAAACGCCGATGACGAGACGCCGGTGCCGATGCCAAACAGCTGGCGCATCATCACCGGATAGAGGGAAAAGATGGCCGCCGAGCCACCGAAGGCCAGCAGCCAGGCGAGCATAAAGAGCCCAAATGGCGAGCGCAGAGCCTCGCCCATCAAGCTTGCGGCCTCGGCCGTCACGTGGTGGAACAGGCGCTGTGGCGAGTTGATGGCCCACTCGCCGATCTGGCTGGGGTTTAGCAGGACCGGCCTGGGTCCCCTTGGCGCGGGTGGTGTGCCGGCCGTCAGCCAGGCCAGCAGCGCCGCCAGCCCGCTCAGCCCGGCGGCCGTCAGGAGACCCAGCCGCAGATCGCCCTGGCTGACCGCGCCCGCCACCAACAGGCCCACCACCTGCCCTATGCCGTACGAGGTCTGGAGCCAGCCGATGCGCTCGTCCCACTCCGGCTTGGGGTGTGCTTCCACGATGAACAGGTTGGCCACAGTCGCCGTGGCGGCCGCGCCGATGCCCTGCAGCAGGGCAAGCGCGGTCCAGGCCGCCGCATTTCCGGCATAGGGGAAGGCCACCAGGCCCCCGGCCGTGACCAGCAAGCCGCCCACCAGCAGCCAGCGGTGCAACCGGTAGCGGTCCGCCAGGCGGCCCCACAAGGGCGCCATCAGCCCCCCGAGGTTAAAGGCCGCCATCACCAGCCCGACGTGGGCGGCGCTGCCCTGCGCGCTCACCGCCAGGGGCAGCAGGATGGGTGCCAGCCCGGCGATGGTCGCCCCCTGCAAGCCATAGGCCCCGTACCACGGCTCCAGCCATCGCCACCATGCCCGACCTTCCGCGGCCCCTGATTGCGGCTTTTCCCCTGGCAAAGTCATGGCCCGTGCCGCCCCGGCTGCCCCGCGCCCGGGGAGAGGTGGGCGGTCTGTTCCCGGCCGCTACTCGCCAACATTGTTCAGTTGCAGGACGTAGGCGATCAGGTTCGCGATCTGTGCCTGGCTCAACATCTGGCGATCCCCAAAGGGCGGCATCATGAGCAGCGGGTCCGAGCCCTCGGGAATCGAGCCGTGCTCCAGGTACAGGTCCACGTTGGTGGCAAAGGCGTTGGGGTCGCCGGCCGCAATCTCGGGGTCGATGGGGTTCAGCACGGGCACGCTGCCGTCGTCCGAGCCGGGGTTCGGCAGGCCCTGGACCCCCTGCGGCCCGTGGCAAAGGGCGCAGTACAGGCCAAAATCGGGCTGGCCCTGCCCGGCATCACCCGTCATCGAGGCCGCCTGCCCGGGATCGCCCGCATCGGGCGCGATGGGCGCGTCAGGCTCTACCCCCTGCATGGTGTGCAGGTAGGCGACGACGTTGCCGATCTCGGGATCGCTCAGCGGCCCGCCGTTGGCCAGGAGCCAGGCCGGCATCTCGGTGCCGGGCACCCCGTCGGCCACAGTGTCCAGCACATTTTGGTCACCCCCCGTCTGCACAAACTGGCTGTTACGCAGTGGTGGCGCGTCCACGCCCTGGCCCCGGATGCCGTGGCAGGGGGTGCAGTGCAGCAGATACTGGGCCGCGCCCTGGGCGGCGCTGGCCCCGGCCGGTAGCGCGGGCTGTGCGCCGCCGGAGGGTACCGCCTCGACAGAGGCGACAGGTAGGGCGGTGTCGCCCGGCGCCAGCGTGGGCACCGGGGTCAGGCCCTCGGGCTGAGGATTGGGCGTGCAGGCCGCGCCGAGCAGCAAAGCCGCCATCAGGCTGACGGACAGGAGTATCCACTTTGGTCTACACATTATGTACCTCCCTTATTGACCCAGGCTCTGGACCCAGTTGACCACGTCCCACCGTTCGACCACGCCAAGGTTCTCGGCCAGGCTGGGCATCGGGCCTTGCCCCTGGGTGATGACCAGAAAAATCTCGCCCTCAGGCAGGCTTTGCACATCGTCGCCGGTCAGATCCGCCGGTGGGGGGGTAAAGAACCCCTTGAGGGGGCCGTTGCCAGCACTGTCGGCGCCGTGGCAGAGGGCACAGTTGATGCCAAAAAGTACCTGCCCCCGCTGCAGGGAGGCGTCGTCGGCGGGCACCGGCTGGGTTGCCGGCCGATCGGCGATGAGCACGGGGCCATCGATGGGGACGGCTGCGGCTGGGGCGGCCAGGCGTGGCCCCTGCTCGTGGGCCACCGAGTCCTGGTGCTCCATGTTGGTCGGGAAGCGAATCTGGATCACGTCGTAGAAAAACAGCAAGGAGCCCCCCGCAGCCAGGAGGAGAAGGCCGACGATGACCACGGCCGCACGGACCCAGGCTCGTCCGTTGGTCCCCTCCCGATCGACAACCAACCGGACATCCACAGCCCCGGCCCCGCGCAGGGCTCTTTCCACTTCGGGCAGCCTCATCTCCTCGGGTTGTACCAGGATACCAATCTTGCCGAGAGTGATGCGGGCGTCGTAGACGGGATTGCCGAGGGTCGGAAGGCGGTTCGCGGCAAAGAAACCAAAAAAGATGGTCCACATTGTGCCCAACATCGTGATCTCGAATACGATGATCAGCGACGGCGGGATGGGTACGATTGGCTGGCCACCCTGGACAAGGGGGTAAAGGAGAAAGCTCGCCAAGAGAAGGGATATTGCGCTCACCAATCCGAGAATCGCTCCCAAGAGGGCGACCCGGGGCATGGGGTTGCGGGCCCGGGGGCGAGCTAGCATCTGCGGCTCGTAGGGCACGGACGACATCACGGTAACGACATCGTCGGAAAGACCCATCCCACGCAGTGTACTCACGGATTCGGTCACCGCTGCCACATCGTCAAAGAGCGCTAACAGGACATCTCTTGCCATCGTTGCCTCCTATTCCAGCTCAGCCCTGGTGGAAATCACCATTGCGCCAATGCGACGCAGGGCGCGGAGCATCTGCCCTTCCTGAACTTCCCAGAGGGGGATGATGGGAAACACCTTGACAAAGACCAGGAACAGCAGGCCAATGAGGGAAAACGCCCCAATGGTGATCAAGATCTCGGGCCAGCGGGGGATATACGAGCCCCAGTCGAAGGGGAGCTCGTTGCGGCCCAACGTTACGGCAACGATCAGGTACCGTTCGAGGTACATACCGATCTGAACAAAGGTGGAAACCGCAGCGACGACGGGCACAGAGGTCCGCAGCCTTCGGGACCACAAGGTCGCCCAGGGCAGCAGCACGTTGGAGAAAAGCATCAGTAACCACAGAGGTGTCGCATACCCCCGGTCGAACAGGCGCTGGATGACCTTCTCCGTTGGCCCCTGACCGTACCACGGCACCAGAAAGTCATTGAAGTACATATAGGCCCAAGCTACCGAGAATACGAGCAAGAGCTTGCCCATGCCGTCAAAGTGTTCAGGGCGCAGGAAATACTCCAGGTGCAGTGTCTTGCGCACAATTGCCATGATGATGATCACCGCGGCCACCCCTGAGAGAAGAGCTCCCGAGACGAAATAGGGCCCAAACACCGAGCTGTGCCAGCCGGGCTGGATGGCCATGGCAAAATCCCAGCCCACGATGGTATGCATAAAGACCATCACCGGGATGATGGCCAGGCTGAAGAAGGTGATTGCGGCCTTTAGCGTGCGCCATTGCCTCTCTGTCCCACGCCAGCCTACGGCCAGAATCTTGAAGAACGTGTGGCGCCAGCCATCCTCAAAACGGTCGCGGGCCAGGCCGAGATCAGGCAGCATAGCCAGCCAGGCAAAGAGAACGCTCGAGCTCAAGTAGGTCAAGATGGCCGTCATATCCCAGATGAGCGCCGAGTGGTAGCTGGGCCACATTTCCCGCTGGTTGGGGTAGGGCAACATCCAGTAGAACTTCCACGTCCGTCCCAGGTGGATCAAGGGGAACAGACCAGAGGCCGCCAAGGCAAACACCGTCAGCGTCTCTGCAGCACGGGTCACAGGCGCCCGCCAGGGGAAGTTGAGCAGGCGGAGTACGGCCGAGATAAAGGTCCCTGCCACGCCGATGCCGATAAAGTAAACAAAGTTGGCGATATAGACCGCCCACATCACCGGGCGATTCAGGCCGGTAATGCCGATCCCCCAGTACATCTGGTACAGCCAGGTGAGGCCGGCTACCACCACCGCGCCACCCAGGATCAGCAACGCGATCCAGTAAGAGGCACTACCCCTGCCGAGCGGACGCAGAACGCGCTCGGCCATCTCTTGGGCAGGACGTGGATCGAGGAGCAGGTGCCGCTCCTGTTCCCGTTCGATCTGGTGCTCCGGGTGGCTGTCCTCTCTCTGTGGAAGCGTCACTCCCACCGGTTGGGCGCTTTCAGACATGCGATTCACCTCCCCTCAGGTAGTAGACCGAGGGCTCTGTCCCCAGGTGCTCCAGGAGCCGAAAGCTGCGCGGGTTGTTGGCCAGCAGCTTCGACACCTGGCTCTGTGGGTTGTTCCGGTCGCCAAAGATCAGGGCGCCCGGTGGACAGGTCTGCACGCAGGCCGGCACGACCTCACCATCCTCCAGCCGGCGGTCCTCGACCAGCGCCTGCTCCTCGGCGCGGCGGATGCGCTGCACGCAAAAGGTGCATTTCTCCATGACCCCTGCGCTGCGCACGGTAACATCCGGGTTGAGCTGCTGCTCCAGCGGCTCGTCGAACACCGGATCGAAAAAGTTGAAAAAGCGCACCTTGTACGGGTCGTTGTTCTGGCAGTAGCGGGTGCCGACGCAGCGGTTATAGACCTGCAGGTTGAGGTGCTCCCGCTGGCTGTGCAGCGTGGCATACACCGGGCAGACCGGCTCGCAGGGCGCGCGCTCGCACTGCTGGCACATGAGGGGGATAAAGCGCGCCCGGATGTCGGGATACTCGCCGTCCCAGTAGCGCTCGATGTGCATCCAATGCATGGCCCGGCCGCGCAGCACCTCTTCCTCGGTCACGATGGGCACATTGTTTTCGGCGTGGCAGGCGACGACGCAGGCCCCGCAGCCGGTGCAGCGGTCCAGGTCGACGACCATGGTCCAATTTCGGTTCGGTAGCGCCATTGTTTCCCTCCTCACTCTCCCGGAAAGCCCTGGTTGATAAAGCCTTCGGTCACGCCGACTCGATTCTCAAAGCGGGCCATGCCGGCCTGCCGGCCGGTGGGCTCGATGCGCACGCGCAAGTCGGCCCAGGCCAGGCCGCCGTCGGTTCTGGCCTCGGCGCTTAGCAATTTCAGCACATTGTCGCCCCGTCCCCGGGCATAGCGGCCCAGGTCGGTATGTCCCTGCCCGCTGGGGATGGCGACCGTGTCGGGCCGGATGGCGGGATAGACATAAACCGGCGCTTCCAGGCTGCCGTAGGGCGACACGACGCGCACGACCTCCCCATCCTGGATGCCCAGCTCCCGCGCCGTGGCCGGGTGTACCTCGACCCAGGTCTGCCAGGCCATGGTCGTCATGGGATCGGGTGAGCCCTGTAGCCAGGGCTGGCTGGCTTCCCGGCCGGCGGCCAGCAGGTCAGAGACGTACACGTGCAGGTGGTAGGGGTACTGGCTGGCCTGTCCCTGGTATTGGGAGGGCGCCACGGTGGCCGGCGCCGACGGCGCCGCGACGGTGACCGGCGCGGGCGGCGAGGCGGACCACCAGCCGCCGTGCTGCAAAAACCGCGCCCACAGGACGGCGGCCCCCGAGCCCCCGGCCTCGCCGGGTCCCAGGCCGGCGACCATTTCCTGGAGCATGGCCACCTCGTCGCTCCAGGGCATCTGTGCGGCGATGGCCGGCATCCCCTGGCCTACGGTTAGCAGCACGTCGGCGGTCGAGCGCGCGTCAAAGACGGGGGTGACCACGGGCTGCTGGCCGCTCACCATGGGCAGGCCAAAGTTGGGCGAGACGACCTCGTAGCCCCACGATTCCAGGTAGGTGCGATCGGGCAGGATGAGGTCGGCGTGGACCGCCGTCTCGTCCACCAGGGGGGCAAAGGACACCACGGTGGGCACGTTGCTCAGCGCCTCCGCCAGGCCGGCGCCGGGCGGCAGGTCGTAGGCCGGGTTGGCGCCATGGACCAACAGGACCTGGATATCCCCCGCACGCATCCTGGCGACGAGGTCGCGGGCGCCGGCCCACGTCGACAGCGGTGGCCTCACCGGGGTCGGGGTGCCCGCCGGGGGCAGATCGGCCCCCTGGCCGCCCATGCCGGCGACAGCGTTCAGAGCCTGCACCGCAGAGAGGGCCGCGGCGTCGGAGGCGCCGCCCGGGATGGCCAGGGGGCGCTCGGCCGCGGCGAACATCTGGGCCAATTCCTGAAGCTCGCCCGTCGTTAGCTCACTCTCCTGGGCCGCTTGCTCTATGTCGACGTCGGCGGCCAGGGCCGCGGCCCGCTCCGCCCGGTCGCCACCCAGGCCCTGGTCGGCGATGAGGCGCAGCAGGGCGGCGGCCACCAGGCCCTCACTGCCGGGCCGGATGGGCAGCCAACGGTCGGCGACGGCGCCGGTGATGGACATCCTCGGCTCTAGCTGGGCCAGGTAGCCACGCTGGCCCAGGGCCTGGCTGCGCATATCGCCGTATTCGATGCCATAGCGCACGGCCGACGGCCCCGGGCCAAGAACGTTGGCCCCAAAGGAGACGACCACGTCGGCCTGTCCCAGGGGATAGCCCGGCAGTGCCCCCTGGCCGCCGGCCAGCGCCGGATAGCCGTTGAGGGCGCTATACAGATCAAAGACCAGTGGGTCGGGCGCGCCCAGAGCCGAGGTCAGGCGCCGGAACAGGTCATACACATGGCCCGACGTCGTCGTGCCCAGCCAGGTCGCGACGCTGCCTCCGGCCGAATCCAGGGCATGGTAGAGGGCATTGACGGCCTCGTTCCAGCCCAGGGCCTCGAACTGGCGCGAGCCACGCTGCGCCTGCCGGACGGGACCGGCCAGGCGGTCGGGGTTATAGAGGAGTTGTAGGCCGGCTTGGCCGCGGGCACACAGCTTGCCCCGGTTCAGCGGGTGCTCGGGGTTGCCCTCCAACTTGAGGGCCCGGCCATTCATCGTCCGCACGATGACGCCGCAGCCGGCGGGGCACTGGCGGCAGGTGCTGGCGAACCAGGTCGGCACCCCGGCTAGCTCTTCCTCTGGCGGGCGGACATAGGGCTCCAGCTCTACCCAGCGGCGGGGAGACTGGCAGCCGGCCAGGACCGCCGAAGCCAGCCCGGCGGCCCCGATCTTGAGAAAATCACGCCGCGTGACCCGAGATGTCATATCTCCCTCCTCCTACTGGTGGCAGACGACGCATTCACGAAGTTGCTGCTTGTTGGGCTGCTGATCGTGACAGCTCAGGCACCAACCCATGTTCAGGTCGACGACGGGCTCGGCCACGGTCATATGCCCGACGTCGCCGTGGCAGCGCTCGCAGTTCAAGCCACCGACCACGACGTGCACCCGGTGGCTAAAGTAGACAAATCGTGGCAGCCGGAGGCGCCTCAGCCAGGGCACCGGCTCCTGGCGCTGCCAGAATCCGGCCAGGGTCTGGATGTCGGGCGTATTCGTGGCGATGGTCGAATGGCAGCCCATGCACTTTTGCACAGAGGGCATGCCCGCCGCCGGCGAGCGCATCGCGTCCGAGTGGCAAAACAGGCAGGTGATGCCGAGCTGGACCATGACCTGGTGGTTGAATTCGATGGGTTCTTCCGGCTGGGCGCGGCTGTTGGACACCCACCACAAGGTGCCCGCCCCCTGCAGGATCAGGATCAGCAGCAGGCCGGCTATCAGGCGCCACGTCCGTATGGATCTGTTTTTGCCCTGCATATCCTCTCCTCCTGTCCTATGCTCCAACCGGCACCAGCAGCAGGGGCAGCCGGCTTTGATTGGTCACCTGGGGGGCTACACTCTCTGACCAGAAGGCAGCCATCCCGGCTTTGCCATGGGTGCCCAAGATGATGACGTCGGCCTCTGCCTCCTTGGCCGCCTGGACGATGGCCGACGTGGGATCGCCGCGCCGCACCTCGGTGCTGGCCCACAATCCCTGGGCTTCGAGCTCCCGCACCTGGCCGGACAGGTACTGCCGGGCGCCGGCCTCATCGAGCTCCAGGGCGGCGGCGGTGGCCATGGGCAGCAGCCGGGCAGCTGCCGTCTCTTCGCCCCGGAGCGTGTCAGGGGTGGGTACAATGCACACCAGGCGGATCTCGGCCCTGCAGGGCTCGGCCAGCCCGGCCGCGACCGCCAACCCCTGCTCGTGCTCGGTGTCACCGTCCAGGGGTACCAGCAGGCGCCGACAGGCAAAGGGCGGTGGGTCGGAGGCCGAAGGCAGGATGAGCAGCACCGGGGCCTTGCGCCGGCCGATGACCTGCTGGGCGATGCTGCCAAAGAGCCAGCCCCGCACGCCGCCGTTGCCGTGGGTGCACATGACGATCAGGCCGGGGCCCAGCTCGTCGACGTGGGCGGCAATGCTGCGGGCCACGTCCCTGGTGGCGGCCGCGTGCACGTGCCAGGCGATGCGCGTGCCCAGCGAAAAGGCCCGGTTGGCGACCTCGGCAAGGTAGTCCTCGGCCTCCACCGGGTCGGAAAGATGGCGCTGGCCGTGGATCTGGGGGGGCGCGTCTTTTTCGATGACGTGCACCAGTGTCACGCCAGCGTCCAGGATGTGGGCCAGGGCGTCGGCCGCCGGCAGGGCGACTTCGGCCAGCTCGGAGCCGTCCAACGGCACAAGTATCTGTTCGAACATGCTCTATCCTCCCCGGAACGTCTCGACCAGCAACAGGATGTTGAGGGCAACAATGACCGTGGCAATGACGGCCGCGATGAACGTCGTCAGCCGGCGGTTAACCAGCGCTTTCATCAGGTCCCGGCGCCGGGTGAACAGGATGAGGGGGACGATGGCAAAGGGCAGGCCAAAACTGAGAACCACCTGGCTGATGACCAACGTGCGCGTGGGATCCAGGCCGACCAAGATCACGATCAACGAGGGGATCATGGTCACCAGGCGCCGGATCCAGACCGGAATCTTGCGATGCAAAAAGCCCTGCATGATGATCTGGCCCGACATGGTGCCCACCGTCGTGGACGACAGGCCGGAGGCCAGCAGCGACAGGGCAAAGATCCAGCTCGCGGCCGAGCCCAGCAGCGGCTCCAGCGTGCGGTGGGCCTCTTCGATGGTGCCGACGTCCTGCAGGCCGGCGCGGTGGAACGTGGCGGCAGCCATCATCAGCATCGCCGCGTTCACCAGCCCGGCTACGCCCATGGCGATGCCCACGTCAATGACCTCGAAGCGAAACAGCCGCCGCTTTTCCTCTTTGCTGTGCGTCGCAATCCGTCCCTGGGTGAGGGACGAGTGCAAAAAGAGGGCGTGGGGCATGACCGTCGCGCCCAGGATGCCGGTGGCCAGGAGGACGCTCTCGCGGCCGGAGAACTGGGGCGTAACGGCGTGGAACAGCACCTGGCCCCAGTCCGGCCGATCGAGGACCGTCTCGATCAGGTAGCTCACGGCAATGACGCCCACCAGGACGGTAATCACCGCTTCCAGCGGCCGGAAGCCGTAGCGCTGCAGGCCGAGGATCAGAAAGGTGGCCACGGCGGTGAGCAGGCCGGCCACCCACAGGGGGATGCCAAAGAGCAGGTTGAAGCCCAGGGCGGCGCCGAGGAATTCGGCCAGATCGGTGGCGATGGCCACGATCTCCATAATGACCCACATGCCCCACACCACCGGGCGCGGAAACTCGTCCCGGCAGTGCTCGGCCAGGTTCAGGCCGGTGGCGATGCCCAGCTTGGCCGACAGGGTCTGCAGGAGCATGGCCATCAGGTTGCTGGCCACAACGACCCACAGCAGGGTGTAGCCGAACTGGGCGCCGCCCTGGATGTTGGTGGCATAGTTGCCCGGATCGACATAGGCCACGGCGGCCACAAAGGCAGGCCCCAGGAAGGGCAGCAGCCGGCCCAGGCCCCGGCGCTCGCTTTGGCCGGCAAGGACCTCGGCAGCAGCCTCCAGCGTGCCGGCGTCGCCCATGCCCGACAGGTTGGGCTTTGAATTCTGTGTATCCTTCATGTCCGCCCGTCTCCCGGTTTGCTCGTCGTGCAGCGGTGGAACGTCTTGCCCGACAAGATCATGTCCTTCCTTCTCCCGGCCGATCCTGGCCCCTGTCGCGCGGCACCAGCCAGTAGACCAGGGCTGCGGCGATCACCAGGTTGCCGGTGATGGCGCCATAGACGGTAATGGGTCGTTCCGACCTCTCGGCCGCCACGCGCTACTCCTCCCTGCCTGGTCCAGAGCTGGCCTGGGCGGAGCCGGTGAGCAGCTCCAGCGCCTTGAGCAACTGGGCATCATCGCTGGCTTGCAACTGCTCGGCCGTCAAGCCCTCCTCGGCCATGGGCAGCAGCGGCGAGGCATTGGCGGGCAGGGCGACCTCGACGTCGGGCGCGATGCCCTGGTGCCAGATGACCCGCCCCTCGGGCGTCAGCCATTCCTCTGTGGCCAACAACAGGGCCGATCCGTCCGAAAGGTCGAACTGGTTGAGCACGGTGCCGGTGCCAAAGGTCGTCTGGCCCACCAGCCTGGCCCGGCCGGCGTCCTGTAGGGCGCCGGACACGATCTCGGAGGCGCTGGCACTGCCCTGGTTGATCAGGACGACCAGGGGAATGTCGGTCATCACCCCACCGCCCTGCACCGGCACGGGCGTGGTATTGCCCTGGGCATCTTTCACCAGCAGCACGTTGCCGCCGGCCAGGAATTGGCTGGCCGTGCCCACCGCTTCGTCGAGCAAGCCGCCGGGGTTGCTGCGCAGGTCGAGGATGATGCCCTCCAGGCCCTGCCGCCGGATCTCGGCCAGGGCCTTTTTCAGGTCATCGGTCACCCCCTGGCTAAAGGCCACGATGCGCAGGTGGGCCACCTGGGTGCCGGGCAACTGGTGCCAGATGACGTTCTGGACATCGATCCGTGCCCGGGTGACCGTTACGTCCCGCGTCTGGCCGGTATCGGGATTGAGAACCGTCAGCGTCACCGAGGTGCCGGCCGGGCCCATAATCATGCCCACGACCTGGTCCATGGGCAGGTCGGCCGTGTTCGTGCCCTCCACGGCCAGAATGATCTCGCCCGCTTGCAGGCCAGCCTGCTGGGCCGGCGAGCCATCGATGGGGGCGACGATGACCAGGTGGCCATCTTTCATCTGGACATAGACGCCGATACCCTCGAACTGGCCCTGGTTAAAGTTTTGCTCGGCCTGCACCATCTCGGGGCTCAGAAAGCGGCTGTGCCCGGTGTCGCCCAGGCTGCTCACCATGCCGTCGATGGCGCCATAGGTCATTTGCCGGGGCTGCACCGCTGGCCGATCCACGTACCGGGCCTCGATCAGGTTCCAGGCTTCGGCCATCAACTCGAATTCGGGCACAGCGTCGCTGGGGATGCCCGCCGGGGGTGTGCCGGCCACCAGGGAGACCAGGTCCTGGCCGCCGGTGCTGGCCAGAAGCTGCCGGTCGAGGACGATGCCGCCGGCCAACCCCAGGACCAGCAGGGTCAGGATGCCACCCAGGATGCCAAAGACAATGATTGCCCGTTTCATGAGCGTTCCTATCCTCAGATATTGTGCCTGCGCAGCCGCAAGGAATTGCCCACGACCAACAGGCTGCTGCTGGCCATCGCCACCGCGGCGATGACGGGACTGATGATGCCGAATGCCGCCAGCGGTACGGCCACCATGTTGTAGGCAAAGGCCCAGCCCAGGTTCTCGCGAATGATGCGCCGCGTGCGGCGGGAAAGCCGGATGAACCAGGGGACCAGGGTCAGGTCGTGGCGGGTCAAGACCACGTCGGACGTTTCGCCGGCCACGTCGGTGCCGCCGGCAGTGGTGATGCTCAGATCGGCCTGGGCCAGGGCGGGCGCGTCGTTGACGCCATCGCCGGCCATGGCTACCTTTTCCCCCTTTTCTTGCCAGGCCTCGATGTGCCGGGCCTTTTCCTGGGGGGAGACGTTGCCCTCGTATTCCTCCACACCCAGCTCGGCGGCGACGGCGGCGGTGGTGTGGGGGCTATCGCCCGACAGCATGACGATGTGCACGCCCTCTGCCTCCAGCTGGCCCAGGGCCTCTGTCGCCGTCGGATCGGGTTCGTCGCGCAGGGCGACAAACCCCGCCAGGGCGCCGTCCTTGCCCACCCAGACGATGGTCTCGCCCTGCCGCGCCCGTGCCTCGGCCTGGCCGTGCAGGGCCGTAGCATCGTCGACGGCCAGGAAGCGAGCCGATCCAACCTTGAGCTGATGCGCACCGTCGTCTACGAGTTGGGCGCTGGCTCCCTGGCCCCGGGCCACCTTGAACGCTTCGGCCCCGGGCGGCGAGTCCGGGCAGGCGCTGACGATGGCCCGGGCGATGGGGTGCTCGGAGTATTGCTCCACCGCCGAGGCCAGGCAAAGCAGTTCGCCGGCGTTCATTTTGTCCTCGTCGGCGACGACCGTCCCGGTCACCGAGAGCTTGCCCCGGGTCAGGGTGCCGGTCTTGTCCAGCACAATCCGCCCCACCGTGGCCGCCGTTTCCAGGGCAGCCGGATTACGGACCAGGATGCCCTGGCGGCTGGTGCGGCCCAGGGTGATGGCCAGGGCCAGGGGGGTGGCCAACCCCAGGGCACAGGGACAGGCGACGACCAGCACGGCCACCGCCGTCAGCAGCGCCTGGGCCGGCGCCCGGCCGGCCAGCAGCCACCAGCCGAGAAAGGTGAGCAGGGCCGCGCCCAGGATGCCAAAGGCAAAGTAGGCCGAGGCCCGGTCGGCCAGGCGCTGGATAGGCGGCTTGGTGCCCAGCGTCTGTTCCACCAGGTGGGTGATCTGGGCCAGCCGGCCTTCCTCCGGCGGGCGGGTGACGCTGGCCACCAGGGCCTCATCTTTGACGACCGTGCCAGCAAAGACGTCGTCACCGGGGCCCTTGTCCACCGGCACCGACTCGCCGGTGAGCAGCGATTCGTCGACGGCGGCCTCGCCCTCCAGCACGCGGGCGTCGGCCGGCACCCGCTCGCCGGGCTTGACCAGGATCCTATCCCCCTCCTCCAGGTCGCCGGCTCGCACCTCTTCCCAGTCGCCGTCCTGCTGCCGCCAGGCCTTGTCGGGCTGGAGCTGGAGCAGGTGGCGGATGTCCTTGCGCGCCTGCCGCCCGCCGATCTTTTCCAGGTAGCGTCCCAGCAGAATGAAGGTCGTGATCATGGCCACAGAGTCAAAGTAGGCCTCGCCCCCCCCCGCCAGTGTGACGTAGGCGCTGTAGCTATAGGCCGACAGGGTACCCAGGGCCACCAGCGTGTCCATGCTGGCGGTCCGGGCCATCAGCGCCCGCCACGCGCCCTGCAGGAACGACCCGCCGCCGATGAACAGCACAGGCGTGGCCAATACCCAGGTCAGGTACTGCAGGTTGCGCACGTCGGGCTGAGCAAAATCACCGGCGGCGTAGCGCGGGTAGAGCTGCACCAGGTAGAGGAGCATGACCTGCATGCCAAAGGCAGCGGCGACGATGAGCTGGATCAGGAGACGTTCCTGCTGTTTCTCGGCCTTTTCTTCGCGCGGGTCGCTCAGCAGGCGGGCGTGATAACCCAGGCGGTCCAGCTTGTGCAGCAGCTTGTCAGGATCTACTTGCCCCGGATCGTACTCGACGCGGCCCCGTTCGGAAGCAAAGTTGACATCTACGCTCTTGACGCCGGCCTCGCGGCGCAGGACTTCCTGCGCCGCGGCGGCGCAGCCGGCACAGTACATGCCCTTGACCGAGAAATGGGCCGTCTCGCTCCGACTCAAGATGAGGTCGGTAAAACCCCTACGTTCCTGGGTCGGGCCAGGTGATCCATCTTGGGCCTGGTCGTGCTCGTGCGTGTTGTGATCCACTCGGTGGTTCAGGCTACCTCCTCATAGGTGCGAATCCGCAGATCTTCCAGGTTTATGTCTGGCGCGAACTCGCGGAGGACCTTGTCTTCGACCAACGAAGATTGCATGTGCGCTTGCAGATCCTCCCACCGATCCCAGACACTCTCAAAGAGCAGATCGATCTCGCCGTCCTCGTCGGGTTCCAGGGCATACATGGCCCGGGTGGTGATATAGCCAGCCTGGGCGGGCAGCAGCGTGCGTAGATAGCCCAGCACCCGCTCCAGCGAGTTGCCGATCTTGAGCTCCCCCACTTTGTCTGGCGCGATGTCGAAACTGACCGCATAGATGAATGCCATGTCCCCTCCCTACCGCGGTGTCCAGTTCAGGATCAGGTAAATGAGCCACCAGATGATGATGCCGGGCAGCGCCAGTTTGACCACGGGGGGTAATGCCCCCCCTGCCTCCTCGATGGTGTTGTTAAAGCTGTCGATGTAGCCATCCGGCACCACCTCTTCGTGAATCCCTTCCTCCTCTTCTTCGCGATGGCCGCTGCTGCCCGGCTCGACGGTGGGGCGTTGGGGCAGGGCGACGGTCAGGGCGAAGAGGAAGAGGATGAGCGCACCCACCCCGACGCCAAGGATCTCGGCCCACGTCTGTGCTACATTGGCCGTCATGGCGAACCTCCTTCCTCTCGTTTCTCTTTTTCCACCTTCTGTTTCCTGTCAGGCCACGGTTCCGGCTCGCGATCTTCTAACATGCGGTACTTGGCCTCTTCGACGTTCTTGAACTGGCCGCTCCTCCAGCCCCAGATCAGGAACGCAACGCCCGTGACCGCAACCAGGACCATCCAGCCAAAAAACACCCATACACCCAGGGCCATCAGCTACCTCCTCCCGAGCCGGTCAGCGACTGCCGCATATAGACCGTGATGTCCCACACGTCGTTGCCGGAGATAAGCCACTGGAAGGGGGGCATGATGCTGTCGGGCACACCCTCCCAGATGCGCCAGTAGATATAGCCCTCGCCCATGCCGCTGGGGAAGGGGGCCGGGCCCCCGCTGGCGCTGCCCTCGTTGCCGGGGCCGTCCCCCTGGCCCTGGGAGCCGTGGCAGGTGGCGCAGTACTGGCTGTACAGATCGATGCCGTGGGTAGGCGAGATGGTGTGGCCTTCGTCGAGGTAGACCTGGCTGCTGACTGTGACATAGTTGGCCGGGACCTGGCCACTGTCATAGACACTGCTGTTCGAAGGGGTGCCGCCCATCCAGGCGCCCATCAGGAACTTGATAGCGTCCCAGCGGTCCTGCCAGGGCAGGAACTCGCCCCAGTAGGGCATGGCCGTGTCCTGGATGCCAAAGGTTACCTTGGCGATGTGCTCGCCTTGCGCCTCCGGTGTCATCTGCTTGCTGGCCATGCCCCGAAAGTCGGCCGGCGTGGGATCCAGGTACTGGCCATCCCAGCCCTGTCCGTCGCCCGCCAGGCCGTGGCAGTGGGCGCAGTGCATCAAGAAGGTCTTTTTGCCTCGGACGAACGAGGTCGCGTCCGGCCAGCGCACTGACTCTTTGTAAAAGTCAGGATAGGTGAAATCCTCCCCCTCGGGCGGCGCGGACGGCCGCTCCTCGGTCTGGGTGAACATGGTGCGGATATAGTGCACCAGCTTCCAGCGGTCCTCCTCGCCATAGTGGATCTTCCAGGACGGCATGGCTGTCCAGGGAACCCCCTCGCTGATGCGCCAAAAGTAGTCCGAGTCGGTATAATCGCCGTAGCTGCCATCGCCAAAGTCGGGCGGCCCGGGCTGGATCAAGTTGCCGTAAGGGCCGCTGCCGCGGCCGGCGTCGCCGTGGCAGACCATGCACTCGCGAATAAAGATCTGCTTGCCCTCGTCCAGGATCTCGATGGTGTTCGGCAGGGGATTGGTCAGGTTGGCATAGTCGCCGCTGGGATCGCCCTCGTCGGGGTCGTGCATCACCGGCCGGGCAAAGATCTGCTGCACGTAGCGAACGACCTTCCAGCGCTGGTCCTCGGTCAAGCTCTCCTTCCAGGGCGGCATGACGCTGCCCTGGATGCCCTCCGAGACGTGCCAGAACCACTGGTCGTCGGGCATATTGCGGAAGGGCTCCTGCCGAAAGTCGGCGGGGGTGATGGTCAGCGTGCCGCCGTAACTGCCCAGGCCGTTGCCGGCACAGCCGTGGCAGGTCAGGCAGCGCTCGACGTACAGCTCCTTGCCTTCCTGCAAGCCGGACGCCGTCCAGGTGGGCCAGCCCTGGGGCTGGTCCGAGCCCGTCGACTCCAGCGGATACGAGATGGGATCGGTGCTATAGGCATAGGTCTCTGGCGGCCGGATCATGCGCTCGGCGGCTACCCGGTCGCCCAGGCCAAAGAGATAGGCGGCCATGGCCCCCAGCTCCTGGTCGGAGAGGAACTCGAAGCTGGCCATGATCGACAGGGGCGACAGCTTGCGCGGATCCCTCCAGTGCTCGATCTCCCAGGCCTCGGAGCGCTTGCGGCCGATGTAGGACAGGTCCGGCCCGGTACGCTCTGAGCCCAAGATCATGGGGTTGTCGAATACATAGTTGCCCCCGTCCGCGGGAGAGCCCATGGCCGTGTCCTGCTCGCGCACGTACTGAGTATGGCAGTAGTTGCAGCCGTTGGAGTAAAAGATCTCCCGACCCTGGGCTGCCAGGTCCTCGTAGGGCTGAGCGATGACGGTCCGCGGCGGGTTCCACACCAGGCCCGGCACAAAGACCACGGCAATGACCACGGCAAAAAAGACGATCAACGCGCCGGCGATGGTAACTCTGAATGTCATCTTCATGGTTGCACCTCCCTAGTTTCCCGCCGCCGCTGCCGATGCCGTGGACACCCTGGGCTGCGGCTGCTCGGTGAGCGCGGGCTGGATGGCCGGCCGGCGGGCGATGGCCGTCGCCAGGATGTTATAGCTAAAGGCTACAAAGCCGAGGACGACCAGTGCCCCGCCCGAAGCCCGCAGGGCCATGTAGGGCCGCAGCCCGGGCAGCACGCTCCAGATGGGCAGGCCCTGGTGCAACCAGTTGGTGCCCTGCACCAGGCCGGTCAGCAGAAATCCACCGAAGAAGAAGATAAAGCCGATGAAATACAGCCCGTAGCCGGCGTTGGCCAGCTTGCGGCTGTAGATGCGGCACTTGAGCACGCGGGGCACGATGTAGTACAGGGCGCCTTGCAGGGTCGAGGCGGCAAAAAAGAGCAGCGACAGGTGGGCGTGCCCGGGCACGTATTGGGTAAAGTGGGTGATGAGGTTGATGCTGCGCATGGCCTGGTGGGAGCCCTGGTACGAAACCAGGATATAGGCCGCCCAGCCGGTGATCACAAAGCGCAAGGGGATGCTGGTCATGAACCGGTTCCAGTTGCCGCGCATGGTCAAAAAGATGTTCATCATAAAGGCCACGACGGGGAGCACCATGCCAAAGCTCTCGGCCACGGCGATGGTCTTGAGCCAGTAGGGGATGGGCGCCCACAGCAGGTGGTGGCCGCCGACGCCGGTGTAAAAGAAGGCGATGCCCCAGAAGGCAATGAGGGACAGCACGTGGCTGTAGAGGGGGGTGCGGGTCTCTTTGGGCACGATGTAGTAGATGACCGGCAGTAAGCCGGTGGTGAACCACAGGCCCAGCACGTTGTGGCCGTAGAACCAGTTAAAGATGGCGTCGTCGATGCCGGTCAGCGCGCCCGTGGGCGGATTCCACATGACGTTGCCGATAAAGTAGAGCATGGGGAACCACATGACGGTGCCGGTGATGTACCACAACGAGACGTAGAGCTTGGGCTCGGTGCGATGCCGGATCGTCATCAAGATGTTGATCATGTTCAAGAGCAGGACAATGACGACGCCAATGTCCACGATCCAGATCATCTCGGCGTACTCGCGGGACTGGGTATGGGCCGTTAGCAAGCCGACAATGCCGACCAGCACCGCCAGGTTCCAGAGGATGGCGGTTGCGTTGCCCAGGGGCTCACTCCACAACTTGCGGCCCGTGAGCTGGGGCACGATGTAGAGCCAGGTACCCATCATCGCCCCCGACAACCAGGCAAAGAGCACCGTGTTGACGTGGGCCTGGCGCAGGCGGCTAAAGACCAGCCAGGGCACCCCCCGGAACAGGTCCGGGAACACGAATTGGAGCGCCAGTGTCAGGCCCATCAGCACGCCGAGGATCACCCACACGGCGGCCGAGAACATGAACGCCAGGCTGGCACTGTTGTCCTTTCTAAACATTCGTCACCTCCTCGTACCTCCTCATGCAGAACCTCTTCTCACGATCTTGGCCTGTCTGTGGCGGCTACCGATTGAACATCTGGCGGATCAGGGGCAGCAGCGCTACCCCCAGATCCGACTTGGAAACCTCCTCGTCGGCCCCTGCCCGGCGGGCCTGCTCGAGGTAGGCTTCGTCGCTGTATAGAGAGAGAATGATGACGGCTGGTGGATTGGGCCGGGCCTTGAGTTGGCGCGTGGCCTCAAGGCCCCCCATGCCGGGCATCGCCAGGTCCATAATCACCAGGTCTGGGTGGTAGGAATCTGCCAGTTCGAGGGCACGCTCCCCTGAGGTGGCAACTCCTGTGATCTCGATGTCGGGATCGGCTGCCAGGAATTCGGCTGCCACCTGTACAAAGTCTGGGTTGTCGTCGACCAGGAGAACCTGCACTGCGGACATGCTCCTCCCTGTGTTCTGTCAAACAAAAAAGGCCAGAACTGCTCTGGCCTATGCGAGCTGCAGCGCTCTCGATTCTGCTACTCCCAGTATACCGTGCCCGGGATCGCCTGCCAATCAGGGATTTCCCTGAGGGGTGGGGGGGAAACCCCCTGAAGGGGGGCAGCCTTGTGCAAGATGGCCTGGCGGTGGCTTGGACTCGCCATCACACTTGACCTTTTCCTGGTCCGGCTTTACAATATGGCCATGGCGAGGCGTACCGAGTTTGTGACCTATCGGCCCAAGACGATCCTCAACAAGGGCAAGCGGGCAGACCACTGGTTCTGGACGCGGTATTCGGCCTATCCCTACAAGGGCTGCCAGCACCGCTGCCTCTTTTGTTATTGTAGAGAGCGCAAGTACTGTCCGTTTGAGGACCTGAACGATTTCGGCTACGTCGTGCAGGTCAAAGAGAACGCGCCGGAGCTGCTGCGTCGGGCACTGCGCCGCGCGCCGGTAGATATCGTCGCTACCGGCGACTATCAGCCGGCGGAGAAAAAGTTCGAGGTGTCACGTCGGATGCTGGAGGTGTGCCTGGAGCTGGGGTTTCCGGTCTCGATCCTGGAGCGCTCTCCTCTGGTCCTGCGCGACCTCGATCTCATCAAAGAGATCGACGCCCGCGCGCCGTCCGTGGTCTTTTTCAGCCTGATCTCAGCGCCCGACTCGCCGACCTACGAGCGGGTGCGCGAGATGGAGAACCTGGCGCCGCGCATGGAAAAGCGCTACGCGGCCATGGAGCAGGTAGCCCGGGTAGGTATTTTGACGGGGATCAGCATGATGCCCATCCTGCCGGGGCTGTGCGACCCGGACGAGAACCTGGAAGCGACGATCCGAGCCACCGCGAACCACGGCGGCCGGTTCGTCGTCGCCGGAGGGCTGACCCTGGCGGATCAGCAGCGTGACTATTTCTTTGGTGTGCTGCGCGAGCGGTTCCCGGACCTGCTGGCGTTGTACGAGCGGATGTATCCGCACCCGACGGCCAGTTACGGCGGCATCCGCGCGGGCGATCCACACGCCATCGGCCGTCGCATCCGCGAGCTGTGCCGGCAGTACGGCATTTCGGATCGGATGCCCAGGCCCATCATCCCCGGCGACAAGCGGGCGCTGAACAAGCGTATCGTCGAGGCACTGGCGAACGAGTGCTACTGGCTGGAGCTGGACAACGCACCTAAACAGCGCGTGTGGGCCTACCGCAAGGCGGCGTGGGCCATCGAGGACACGGAGCAGGACCTGGGGCTGATCTACCGGGCGATGGGGCGCAGGGGGTTGGAGAGCATCGAGAACGTGGGGCCACGGTTGGCTGAGGTGGTTGAGGGGTTACTCAATGAGTTGCTGGCTAGCCCAGTGGCTATGGGCGGCTAGGCCTCCCCGATTGAGGATGTGGGTATAAATCATCCTCGTTCATGACCATCATCCTCGCCAACGAGTTCGAGTCCGATCCGCCCTTTGCCTCCCTCGTGGTGCTCATGACGGCGCTGGTCAGCATCGCGACGGTCACCGTGCTTCTGAACATCCTGGCGTGACGCCTTATGGAGAAGACACTGCTTCCGCACGTCCACTCGCTTGAGCAATATCGTGCGCTCTATGCCGTGGACGCTGCCTGGCTGCCGGCGGTGTGCCACATCGCGGCGCGCCACGGGCTAGCGGGCCAGCCGGTTCGGCAGCCGCTCGGCACCCACGTCGTCTTTTCTTTTGGCGAGACGATCGTCAAGCTCTTTTGCCCGCTGTGGCCATTCGACTTTCAGTCGGAGCGCATCGCCCTGGCCCACGTCCAGGAACTGTCGGTGCCACAGATTCTAGCCGAGGGCGAGCTCGAGGGGTGGCCGTACCTCGTCGTGTCGCGTGTCGCGGGGGTGCCCGCGATCGATGTGTGGCCGACGCTGAGCGGCGGCGATCGCACCCACGTGGTACAGCAGATGGGCGCCCTGATGCGGCGGCTGCACGACCGGCCGCTGCCAGCCGGGCTGCCAGGAGAGTGGTCCACCTTTGTCGCCGAACGCATCGCGGGCGCAGAAGCACACCACGACGCACCCGAGCCGTGGCGCAGTTGGATTCGCAGGCGCCTCGCCCGGTTCGTCGAGCCGCCCCTGCC
>Ga0316577_10000159_pt1 | contig 21180 bp, 20 predicted proteins | sample S5NA_FD_203073 | JGI IMG/M metagenome (GOLD analysis project Ga0316577, IMG submission 203073) | Rhizosphere microbial communities from salt marsh grasses in Alabama, United States - S5-7_050615r2r1 | ecosystem: Host-associated > Plants > Roots > Rhizosphere | place: USA: Alabama | collected... | reverse complement strand
CCCGCAGCGCTACGACCCCGCGGTCGTCCAGCGCTGGGTCACCCGCGATTGGGAGCGTAACCTCCCCCGGGGGACCACCAATGAGCAGCAGGAGGCCCTGCGCGGGCACCTCGCCGCCCTTCTGGAGGCGCCGCCGACCCCCCTGCCCCTCGAGCTCGACGGCCGCCTGGTCCAAGACGCCCGGGAGATCCTCAACAACGCGCCCCTGGCCACGCGAATCTACAGCCGGCTCCAGCGCGACGGTGTCGGCCCGGACATCCCGGACTTCACCATCGCGCAGGCGGCGGGGGATCTGGCACGCCTGGTCCTGAGCCGCCCCAGCGGCAAGCCCCTCACCCAGGGCATCCCGGCCCTCTATACCTACGCCGGCTACCACAGGGGGTTTGACAGCGCCACCGGCAAGCTCCTGGACGCCGCGGCGGAGGAGGCCTGGATCCTGGGGCCCAAGGCCTCGGTCATCCCTGGAACGCCCGAGGCGGAGCGTCTGCTCTCGGAGGTGCGCGAGCGCTATTTCAGGGACTACGTGGAGCAATGGGAGGGGCTCCTGAAGGACATCGAGCTCCTGCCGGCCCGGGACATCCGGCACGCGGCGGAGATCGCGCGCATCCTTGCCGATCCCAAGGCGTCCCCCATGAGCCGGCTCCTCTCGGCCGCCGCCGATGAGACCGAGCTCGACCGCCCCGCTCAGCCGGAGACGGGAGTAGAAGCCGGCCGTCGCGCCGCCCTCGGTGCCCTGGGCAAGGCGAGCGGGGCCATCGGCGGCCTGACCCGAAGGGTGGAGAATCTGTTCGGTGACACCGCTCCCACTGCTGGCGGTACCGGCGAACCGCCCGAGGCCGCGGTGAGCCGCCGCTTCGCCTGGCTGCGGGATCTGGTACGCGCCGGCGAGGGGCAGGCCGCGCCCATGGAGACCATCCAGCAGCAGCTGGCCCAGCTTCAGCAGTACCTGAGCGCCATCGCGGCCGCCGAGGCCACCGGCCGCGGCACCCTGGCAGCCGGGGAGGGCAAGGAGATACAAGAGGCCAAGCAGGCCGCCGCCCGCATGCCCGAGCCCGTGGCTGGCCTGGTGGCCGCCCTGGCGCAGGACAGCGCGACCTTGATCGCCGGGGGCACCAGGGCCAGGCTCAACAACCTCTGGAGCTCCCAGGTGCTCCCCTTCTGCCGTGAGGCGATCGGCGGTCGCTATCCCTTCGAGCGGGGCAGCCGCCGCGAGGCCACGCTCCATGATTTCGGGCGCCTGTTCGGCCCCGGCGGGCTCCTGGATACCTTCTTCTCCGAGAACCTGAGCAAGATCGCCGACACCTCCCGCCGCACCTGGCGCTGGGCGGGGGGCGGCATCGGCATACCCGACGCCGTGCTGACCCAGTTCCAGCGCGCGGCAACCATCCGCGAGGCCTTTTTCGGCGGGGGCGGCAAGCTCCCGGGCGTGACCTTCGAGCTCACGCCCACGCGCATGGAGGCAAGCGTCAGCCAGCTGATCTTGGATGTCGGCGGCCAGATACTCGACTATCGGCATGGGCCACCCCGGGCCCAGATGTTCCAGTGGCCCTCTCCGGACGGGATCGGCCGGGCCCGCGTGGTCTTCTTGGGGGTCGACGGACGCGAGTCCAGCTTCACGGAGGAAGGCGCCTGGGCCTGGTATCGGGTGCTGGACCGATCCAGCCTCCAGGCGACCGGACAGGAGGAGCTGTTCCGCCTCGGGGTCTCCTCGGGCGGCATGTCGGCGAGCCTGGACCTGCGGGCCGCCAGCGTGCGCAACCCCTTCCAGCTTCAGGAGCTGCGCGGCTTCCGCTGCCCCGAGCGACTATGAGGTCGGCCCCATGACCCACTCCGATCCCGGCCCCGCCCATTCCGGCGGGTCCGAGCCCACGGCCACCGGCTTCTACGGAAAGCTGCCCAGTCTCGGGGACTTCATCACCCGCCGCCTGCCCGCCCAGTTCGTCCAGCCCTGGGACCACTGGCTGCGCGGGTCCGTGGCCGCCAGCCAGGCCCAGCTCGCCGCGGGCTGGCTGGACCACTATCTCACCAGCCCCCTGTGGCGATTCGCCTTGAGCCCCGGCATCGCGGGACAGACCGGATGGGTGGGCGTGCTGATGCCGAGCGTCGACCGGGTCGGGCGCTATTTCCCCCTGACCCTTGCCGCACCCCTGCCGCCCGGGGCCAATCCCTTCCGTGCCCTGTGCGCCACGGATTGGCTGGAGCGGGCGGAGTCCATCGCACTGTCGAGCCTCGCCGACGGCTTCGACCTGGACACCTTCGACACCGAGATCCTCGCCCTCGGGGCCCCCGGGCTGAACAGCGAGCTACAGGGAAATCCTCCGGCGGTCGCCGAGGATCACCGAGTCTCGCTGGGTGCCTGGAGGCTGGAGGCCCCCTCCCCGATCCCACCGTTGGAGGCCTGCCCCACGGTCCTGGCGCAGGCCCTGGGCGAGCTCCTCTTCGCCTACAGCCTCTGGTGGACCTCGGGCTCCGAGCGGGTCGCCCCCTCCCTCCTCGTCTGCCAGGGACTACCCGCCCCGGAGGGGTTCGTCGGCCTGCTCGGTGGCGGTTGGGCGGATCAGGGCTGGCTACAACTGGGCCCGGACGGATGAGCACGCCCGCGGGGATCGCCCACCCGCGCTGGGTCTCCGGCGCGGCGACGGACAAGGGCCGCGTGCGGGCCGCCAATCAGGACGCCTACCTGGACCGGCCGGATCTGGGGATCTGGGCGGTCGCCGACGGCATGGGGGGCCACAGCGAGGGGGCCCTCGCGAGCCGGGCGATCGTCGAGGCACTCGCCCAAGTGCCCCGCCCCCGGTTCCTGGGGACCTCGGTGCGGACGATCCGCGAGGTGCTCGGGCGCGTGAACGAGCAACTCCTCGAGCAGGCGGCGGCGCGGCCGGACGGGGACCTCATCGGCAGCACCATCGTCGTCTTGGTCGCCCTCGGCCAGCACTGCGCCATCCTCTGGGTCGGGGACAGCCGGGCCTACCGATTGCGCGACGGTGACCTGACCCCGGTCACCGTCGACCATAGTCAGGTCCAGGCCCTGATCGATGGGGGCCTGCTGACGCAAGAGGCGGCGGAGGACCACCCGCTCTCCAACGTGCTGCTGCGCGCGGTAGGCAGCGAGGGGGACCTGGTGGTGGACGGTCGGATCGAGCGGCTGGCCGCCGGAGACCGCTACCTGCTGTGCAGCGACGGGCTCTATCGCGAGCTGGACCCGGGGACCCTGGCCGCCATGCTCGGATCGGCCCCGCCCGGCGAGGTCGCCCACTCCCTGGTGCACCAGGCCTGCGAGCACGGCGGCAGGGACAACGTGACCGCCGTAGTCGTCGATTTCTCCTGACCCACGGACGAAAGGCGCCCGGCTGCGGGTCGCCGGCGCCCGCGCGGACGTCTCCTGTCAACCTGGCGCGCTGAAGCAGCCCAGCCCCTCCCAGGGATGTCCCTCCCAACGGACGCCGCACCCTTGGTGGTCCGCATTCGGCTCGCCCGCGCAGGCGCACACGCCCGCGACGGCCACCAGGCGGTCCCCGGCAAACACCAGGGGCACATAGGGGCGCAGCCAGGGCGGGATAGCCGCCTCCTGGAAGAGCTTCTTCAGGGCTCGACGGTGACCCTGGGGTCGCGTCCGGCACCGCTGGCCCGGGATCCCGAACCGGACGCGGAGCCGAGGGGCGCCGTCCCCTCCCCTCACCCCTTCTGATCCCTGGCCCGTCGGGACACGTCTCAGGGTCCCCAGGGGCTGGGGCAGGACCAGGACACCCCCGTCCCAGCTCAGCGAGAGATCGGTCGGGGGAGGCGGCAGGGGCTCCAGGGCCATCAGATCCCCCCGAAAGCGGCGAATCTCGCATCCGGGCCAGGCCACCAGTGGGCTGACGTCACTGCGCGCGGGCAGGACCTCGGTCAGGATGCGCCTCAGGTGCGCGGAATCGGGCAGGGGCAGACCCCGGCGCCTCAGCCACAGCCGCACGGCGGCCCTGGCCAGGGCCGGATCCAGGCCCGCGACACCCGCGATCGACAAGGCACCCGGCCGTGTCCCCCCCAGCCCGGCGAGGGCCTCGGCCGCCTGCGCCTCGATCAGGTCCGCCGCCTCGGCGCAGTGGGTCGCGCTGCGGGCCAGGGTCGCGGAGGCCGAGGGCCAGCGCCTGCGCAGCAAGGGCAGCGCGCGCCGACGCAGAAAGTTGCGGTCGAAGGCGAGGGAGGCGTTGCTCGGGTCCTCGATCCAGGGGAGCGCCTCCTCCCGGGCATAGGCCTCCAGGGCGGCCCGGGGTACGTCCAGGAGCGGCCTCAGTAGCCAGCCGGGGCCAAGCCTCGAGACCGGGCCCATGGCCGCCAGACCCTCAATCCCGCTGCCCCGCAGCAGCGCCAGGAGCAGGGTCTCCGCCTGGTCGTCCTGGTGCTGGGCGGTGAGGACCAGATCGCCCGGACCGAGCAGCGCCGCAAGCGCGGCGTAGCGGGCCTCGCGCGCGACGGCCTCCAGGCTCTCGCCGGGGGCGCGACGGATCGAGAGCTGGTCGATCTTCAGGGGGACGCCCAGGGCCTCGCAGACGTCCAGGCAGTGCTCGGCCCAGCGGGCCGAATCGGGGTGCAACCCGTGGTCCAGGTGCACGGCATGGAGAGCTCCCGGCAGGCGTCCAGCCGCCGCGGCCGTCGCACTCAGCAGACAGGTGGAGTCGAGCCCGCCGCTGAAGGCCACCCAGACCCGGGGGGCCCCGGGATAAGGTGCCAGGGCCGCGATCAGGTGCTCTGGACTGAACGGGCGCATGGGGCTGGCGCGGGTCTTACCCCCGCGCACCCTGGGGGCAAGGGCTTGGGGTCATGCCCGCCGGGTGGGCCCGGGCGGCTACTCCTTGAATCTCCCATACCCCCGCAACCGGGTGTGACGCTCGGCCACGAGGGTGTCGAGATCCATCGATTGAAGGATATTCAATTGCTCTAGCAGCACGGCCTTGACGGCGGCGGCCGTCGCATCCGGATCCCGGTGCGCACCCCCTAGGGGCTCGGGGATGACGAGATCCAACAGGCCCTGCTCCTTGAGCTTGTCGGAGGTGATGGCCATGGCCTCCGCCGCCAGCTGGGCCTTGTCCGCGCTCTTCCACAGGATCGAGGCGCAGCCCTCCGGGGAGATGACCGAATAGGTGCTGTACTGCAGCATCAGGGTCCGGTCTCCGACCCCGATGGCCAGGGCCCCGCCGGAGCCGCCCTCCCCCACGACGGCGCACAGGATGGGGGTCCGCAGGCGCGCCATGACCCGCAGATTGCGGGCGATGGCCTCGCTCTGCCCCCGCTCCTCCGCGCCCACGCCTGGGTAGGCCCCCGGGGTGTCGATGAAGGTCACGATCGGCAGCCGGAAGCGCTCCGCCATCTCCATCAGGCGCAGGGCCTTCCGATAGCCCTCCGGGCGCGGCATGCCGAAGTTGCGGTGGATCTTCTCCTTGGTGTCCCGACCCTTCTGGTGACCGATGATCATCAGGGGCCGCCCGTCGATGCGCGCCAGCCCGCCCACGATGGCGGGGTCGTCGGCATAGGCCCGATCGCCATGCAGCTCGTGGAACTCGTCGCAGATGCGGCGGGTATAGTCCAGGAGATAGGGGCGCTGGGGATGCCTGGAGAGCTGGGAGATCTGCCAGGGGTTGAGTCCCGAGAAGATGGACTCGGTCAGCGCCAGGCTCTTCTTCTGGAGCCGATCGACCTCCTCCTGGATGTTGATATTGGCGTCATGGCCCACCAGGCGCAGCTCGTCGATCTTCGCCTCGAGCTCCGCGATGGGTTGTTCGAAATCGAGAAAGTTCAGGTCCATGGGCCGTGCATCATAATCGAAAGGACGGAGCCCCCGATAGGCTGTACCGCGGGCTTGCGGCGCGGCCGAGTCCAGCGAAAATGGGGAGGTTTGACAACGAGGACCTCCTGCCATGCACCATCGACGCCGCACTGACCCCGCCGCCCTCCTGGGGCTGCTCCCCACCCTGTTGCTCGGACTCCTGCTCGCGCCGGGGCCGGCCCATGCCTTCAAGTGCCTGCCGATCTATGGCAACTGGTGCGGACCTGGTCATCCGACGGCCGCCGCGCTGCCGCCGGTCGACGCCTATGACGCCGCCTGCATGCGCCATGACCTGTGCACCGCAACGGCCCCCGAGACCCTGTGCGACCGGGCCTTCGTGGGCGAGCTCCACCAGCTCGCCGCCCAGACAGGCTACCTGCCTCGCCCCCTTCAGTGGGCCGAGTACGTGATTCGTCTCAAGTCCGGCGGCGGCTGGGGCGGCATGCCCATGCCCACCCCTTGGGATGGCATGGGTCTCCTGTCGAGCGTCTTGTCGCCCTGCTGGTGAGCCGATGACCATCCAAACGGACCGATCCCAGCTTCGCGAAGGTGAGCTCGTGGGCTGGGATTCGGCCAGGGGCTTCGGATTCATACGCCCGTCGGACGGCGGCAAGGATGTCTTCGTCCACGTCAGCGCCTTCCCCCAGGGGCAAGTCCCCTCGATCGGGGGGCGCATCGTCTTCAGCGCCGTGGACGACGCCAGAGGCCGGGGACAGCGCGCGCTCAAGGCGGTCATAAACGGACCGGGCACCGGCGCCGCGGCGTCCCCGCCCACCAGCCCGCCACGCGCATCGAAGACCGGGCAGCGGCGGCCCCCTTCCCGGCCCGCGGTCGCTGGAGCCCATCCTGGCGCAAGGTCGACCGCGGGCAAAGGTCGACCTCGCGATCAGGCGCTGCGAAGATTGCCGCTCAGCGCGCTCACCCTGGCGGTGGCGGTCGCCACCCTCTTCTGCCTATCGGGCGCCCTCTCCTTTCTGCCAGTCAGCCCAATTCCCTTGCTCGCCTACCCGATCTTCAGCCTGGCCGCCGTCTTCATTTACGCGCGGGACAAGCTCAGCGCCCTCAGAGGACAGTGGCGGGTGCCCGAGTCATCCCTGCACCTCGTGGAAGCAGCGGGCGGCTGGCCAGGGGCTTACATCGCCCAACAAACCATGCGGCACAAGACCGTGAAACAGAGCTATCAGGTCGTCTATTGGGGCATCGTGGCGAGTCACGTGGGATTCTGGGCCCTGTGGCTCCTCTCCCCGGATCTCGTCCGCCCTTGGCTACCGCCTCTCGCCGCGCTGGGTTAGTCAGGGTATGCGCGAGCTGTCGCCTCGCTCGTCCGACACCGCGTGAGGCCACGCGGGAATCGGTAGGAGGCCCGGGTCCGGCCAGTGCCCCAGGCCCTCGACGGCCTGCTCCAGTCGCGCCCTGAGATCCGGACCATGGCCCGTCCAGCGGACGTCCATCGCGGGGGCGAGCCAGGCGAGCGCGCCAACCGCCACCGCCATCGCCAGGCTGCTCCAGGGGTCCCTGAGACTCCAGGGCTTGAGCGCGGTGCCGAAGGACCGCTTGACCCGCGCCCCCGAGAGGTTCACGCCAGAGACCTCATCCAGCACCAGATGGGTCAGACACCCACCCCCCACCATGAGCCCGCCCAGCCAGGCGGTCTGTACCGCCTGTTCGACCAGCCAATAGAGCAGATTCACCGTGGCCAAGGCGGCGAACAGGGCCCCCAGCAGGGAGTGCCAGATGCCCCGATGGACCGTCAGGCGGGAGAACGCCTCGCGGAGCAGGACGCGCACGGTCAGGAAGGACCCGATCCAGATCAGCGCCAGGGTCAGGGGACCGTAGCGCCCGGTCATGGGTAGGGTCCAGGCGAAGGCGAGGACGGATCCGAGGACGCCGAACAGGCCCCGAACCGGAAGCGAGGCGTCCGCGTCGATGTCGGGCAGCAGGCTGCCCAACACCCCGAGGCCGAACAGCATCAGGGTCTGACCCTCTGTAACGAGGCCAGAGCCGTGAAGGCTCAGGACGGCCACGCCGCTGACGACGAGGCCCCCGTAGAGGTGAGTCTGAAAATCCGCCATCCGATTGCTTTGGACCTCGCGGCACCGGGATGGCCCAAGGCTCTAGCTGACGGCGGGCTCAAACCCTGCGCCCGCCCCTTGGGGCCTCAGCCGCTTAAGCCGGGTAACGCCAGATCGTTGAGGAGGGACCGCAGCTCATGGCGGGCGGCCACGTGGGACATCGTGAGCTTGGGCCCCTCGTCGATTTCCTTGAGGTCCGCCAGGGTCAGACCCTTGGGGAACAGCTCCCGATAGATCACGCGCTCGGACAGCCCGCGCACGTAACGGAAGGCCAAGCGCTTCTGCAGGCTCTTGAGGGCCAGATCCATGCGCTCCCGGTTCTTGGAGTGGGTGGGGGAGATGCGGTTGCGCAGCACCACCCAGTCGAGCCCCGGCAGCCCCGAGCCGGCCCTGAGCTTGCGGCTCTCCCAGACGGCCTCCGAATAGAAGCTGAGCGCGCTCACCGCGTAGGTGTCCGGATCCACGCGGGCCAGGAGATCCAGGTCCACGAAGCTGTCGTTCAATGGGGTCAGCAGGGTGTTCGCCACCGCGTGGGCCAGGTGGCTGAGGTGGGTATGGCCCCCGGGGCAATCGATGACGATGAAGGCGTTGTCCCGGGCGAGGCGCTCGAGGAGCCCCTGAAGACGCTCCTCGTCCTCCAGATCCCGCTCCCTGAGGTCCTCCCGCGTCGATGGGGCGACGACCGCGTGCTCCGGCAGCCGCCAGCCGAGCCCCCGGCGCTCCGCGAAGGAGGCCCGATTCTCCAGGTAGCGGGTCACCGATCGCTGACGCGAATCCAGATCCACCACGGCGACGTCCTTGCCCTGTCTCTGGAGACTCACGGCCAGGTGCACGGCCGTCGTCGACTTTCCGGTCCCCCCCTTCTCGTTGCCGATCACGAGGATGTGGGCGTCATAGCGACTGATGGCCCGCATTGTCGATCCCCCCTCCTGAAATCCTCACCGTGCATCGTGGGCGACCCAACCCACTAGCGGGACGCACCCGATCCAAGCTCCGTGCTGTCTCAGCGTACGGCCTCCACGTCAAGCTCGAACATGGGCCGGCTCTCGGGGCCTACCTCGTGGATGGCGGGATTCAGGGAGCGCAGGCTCAGGGTCGGCTTGACCTTGAGGGACAGGAGCGAGGGATCCAGATATTTCTTGAGCAGGCGCCGGGCCTTGCCGGAGTTGCGCATGCCACGCAGGGACCTGACCTTGACGAGGGCGGCCTGGGTCGGCCGGGAACCGCCGTTGCGCTGGTAGTTGTTGATCACCGCCTCGGTGTAGTTCAGGGTCTCCAGGAAGGTGACGTTGCTGTTGGTGCGGTCAACCACCCCCTCGCCGGCGTTGTAGGCCATGATCACGCGCCCATAGTCGTTATCGTACTTCCGGAGCAGGCGCTTCAGGTGGCGGGTGCCCGTCTTCAGGTTGGTCTTGGGATCGAAGAGGGCCTGGGTCGTGTCGACCCCGTAGTCCCCGGCGGTGGCGGGCATCACCTGCATGAGCCCCACGGCGCCGGCGGGGGAGACGGCATGGGCGTTGTAGTTGGACTCGGCGGCGACCACCGCCTGGACCAGGGCCCGCTCCACCCCGTACTGCTTGGCGACCTCCGTGATCATCTCCTGCACCTGGCCGCGGCTGGGCCGCTTGCCTGGCGGGGGGCTGGGCAAGGGGCTCTTGACCGGCTGATCGGGCTCCGACGCACCCCCGAACGCGGACTGGAGGGGCGGGCCCTTGGCCTTTGGATCGGTGTCCGGGGCGGCCAGGTCTGCCGCGTCGACGACGCCGAGCCCGAGCAGTGGGAGCAACAGCAACGGCCAGAGGATTCGAAGGGCTGTGGTTCGCGTCATGGGTGCACCGAGCCTGTGCTCGTTCTCCAATAATACCGGTTCCGGGAGGATCACCCGAGGCAGACCGCCTGGGGGCGAGACTTGCCGGAACCCGGGATCTTGGGTGGCGATAAAACGCTAGTCCGGCATCAATTTCAACCCCTAGGTCCCTGTCGGTCCTCAAATCTTCCCGAAGAGGGGCTGGATCAGATCGGCCGCCGCCCCGATGCCGCTCGGCTCCACGGGCTGGGACCGCCCGGACGCCAACAGCGCCGCGATCGGCTCCTCCAGCCGCCCCGCCAGCAGATCGACCATCGCGATCTCCAGCGCCGGTACCTGCTGGCGGATCCAGCGGGTCAGGGCCGGCTCCTCGGGCCAGTCCCCCCGGCTCACGTAGAGCACCGGCACCCCATTGCAGGCGGCCTCGGCGAAGCTTCCATAGCCCGGCTTGGCGAGCAGCAGATCGATTGAGCCCAGCAGGTCCAGCACGCTGAGCCCGAGCCCCGTAACGGCCGAGGCGTCCCGGCGATGCCTCCCGCCCAGGTCCTGGACCAGCCAGTGGACCTGGTCCTGCTCCGGCCAGTCGTGCAACGGATCGAAGCCCTCGAAGCCACCGAACTGCATCAGGGCCAGGGGGCGATCACCCGGAGGGCCGAGGCGGCGCCGGATCTCCGCCCCCCGGTCCGGCCGCCGCACGGCGATGGGCCCCACGTCGACCCCGTTCGTCAGCCACCCCATGGGCATGGAGGGGGCGGGCCGGATGAAGAGATCGGCCGAATCGTAGACGGCGCCCATGTGCTCCAGGAGCCCACCCGGCACCTGGTCCGACAGGGGGCATTCCCGCAGGATGTCGTACCAGCTCAACGAGCAGAGTGCCACGGCCGGGATCCCGAGCCGCCGGGCCGCGTCCGAGCGGAGCCAGGGCACGTCCGCCAGGACCAGATCCGGGGCCAGGTCCCGCAAGAGCCCCAGCTGGTGATCCAGACGCCCCGCGTAATCGGCCTCGAAGGCCTCGTAGCGATCGATGCTCTCGGTCCAGCGGGTCCTGAGGGGCCCGTCCATGGGCAGCCCCACGTCCGCGGCCTCCCGGATCTGGGTGAATCCGGGGGGCAGTCGGCGCCGCGCGAACTCCGGGTCGATATCTCCCTGGAGGGTGACCCGCAGACCGGGGATGCGCCGGCGGAGCTCCTGCACCACCGGGGCGGACTGGGCCAGGTGCCCATACCCATGGGCGGTGACGGCAAGAAGCAGGTGCGGCATGGGATTGCGGAGGTTCGGTCGCTCGCGGTCGGGACGGGGCCCCAACTCTCAGCCCAGGGTGTAGCCGGCGTCGACCTTGAGGATGGTTCCGGTGATGGTGCGCGCCTCCTCCGAGACAAGGAAGAGCACCGCCCGGGCGACGTCCTCGGGGGTCACGGGCCGATGCTGGAGCACATGGCGACCCTCGATGGTGGAGCGGATCAGGTCCTCGGCGTCCGCGCCCCACATCTCCGACGGCACTACCCCGGGGGCCACCCCGTTGACCCGAATCCCCAGGGGCCCGAGGCCCCGGGCAAGCCGCAGGGTTAGCATGTCGAGCCCGGCCTTGCTGACCGAGTAGCTCGTGGAGGTGCAGGTGGGGAAGGGGTGTTGGGCGCAGGCCGAAGTGATGTTGACTACACAGGGATCGGCGGCGCGGCACAGCAGGGGCTCGCAGGAGCGGATCAGGGCGAACGGTGCGATGAGGTTGGTCTCCAGGGTGGCGCGCCAGTCCTCGAGCGTCTCCTCCAGATCGCCGTGGCCCCGGATGACGCCGGCATTATTGACCAGCGCGTCCAGGCGACCATGGTCCGCGCCGATGCGCTCGACCAGGGCCTCGCGGAACGAGGCGTCCGTGACGTCCCCCACCAGGGCCGCCAGGGTGCCCACCGCACCGCCGAGGTCGCTGCGCAGGCGCTGCACGGGCTCGGCGCGGCGCCCGAAGGTGTAGACCCGGTCGCCGGCGGCCAGGAAGGAGGCCACCAGACCAGCCCCGATCCCCGACGTGCCCCCGGTGACCAGGACAACCCGGCCGGCGTCGTGCCCGGCCTTCCCAGCAGCCCCTTCCATCGCGTCGGTCACCGTTCCCGCTGGCCCAGGTTGGCGTGGATCAGGGCCCCGTTCAGCACCGGGGCGCGGGCGGCGAAGGCCACCGTCTCCGCTATCTCCTCGGGCTCGATCAGCCGGTCGAAGGCGGACATGCCGGCGATCGCCGCCAGGGTGGCCGCGTCGTCCCCCACGAGCCCGCGCAGCTGCTCGGTGTCCGTGAAGCCGGGGCAGATCATGCAGGTGTGGATGCCCCGTCCCGCGAGGTCCTGACAGGTGGCGCGCATCATGCCCGCCAGGGCGTGCTTGGCGACGACATAGCTCGCCACCCCCGGCACCGCCTTCTCCGCCAGGGTGCTGCCGATATAGATCACGCTGGAGCCCGCCGCCATGTGGGGGATCACCAGGCGATTGAGGGCGTTGGCTGCGACGACGTTGAGCTCCAGGACGACGCGCAGGTGGTCGCTCTGGAGTGCGTCGATCCGGTCCCGGTGCATGACCGAGGCATTGTGCACCAGACAGACCCGGCTCGCCCGCTTGAGCCAGGGCTCGAGCGCGGGGCCGAGGCCGTCCGCCGCGCCGGGCTCGGCCAGGTCGCAGGGGATGTTCTCCACCCCGGCCTCCGGACAGGGCCGGCGGGAGACGTTGACGACCCCATGGCCGTCGGCGAGGAACCGGGTGGCCAGGGCCCGGCCGATGCCGGAGCTGGCGCCGGTGACGATCAGCAGATTCATTCGGCCTCCCATTGGGCAAAGGCCCACTGCCCCAGGCCGGAGGAGACACCCAGCTCGACGGCGCGGAGGCCCCAGCCCTGGCTCTCGGGCCGGTCGAGGAGGCGTGCGAGCAGCAGGGTGGAGAGCTCCTCGATGGTCACGTTGCGGATGGGCACGGGCAGACAATCCCGTTCCAGGAAGGGGATCCGCTCGGCGCCGAACAGGACCCAGACGAGCCCGTCCGCACGTTCCAGGTGCAGATAGGGGGAGCGCGCGGGCAGCAGGACCCGCTCGTCGAGCTCGTCGCACAGCCCTTTGAGCACCCGCTTGAGCTCCACGTAGTCGAAGGCCATGCCGTCGTCCCCGACCTCCGCCGTGACCGAGCAGCGAACCTGGAAGTTGTGTCCGTGGAGGTTCTCCCGCTCCGTCGCCGAGAAGATGGTGAAGTGACCGGCGCTGAAGTTCAGGTACTCCTTGCTGATATCGATGCGGGTCAGGGTGGCTGGCATCACGTGCAGTTCGCTCGGGAGGAAGGACCGATGACTCCGATGTGGGGGCGAGCGCGCAGATCCAAGCAGTCGGGCGGAAGCATACCCTCGGATCCATACCCGACTCAGGCCCGGGGTCTTCCCTAGAGGCGCGACGTCCCGGGCTTCAGCACCAGGAGTCCCCGGATCTGTTCCGCCGGTGGCCCGTTCCAGGGCCAGGGGTGGGTGCGGCCGGCGAGCCAGTCCTCGAGCTGGTCCGCGCGGTAGGGGGAGAGTCGGTGCCCGGACTGACCGAGAGGCAGGGTCCCGCGGGTCTGGGACCAGTCCCCGGGCACCTGCACCAGGCGCGCTGAGGGGATGAAGAGGGGCCGCTCCGGAGCCAGGGGTGAGGCCTTCATTATGGCCACCGTCGCCGAGCCCCCGGCGACGCCAAGGGGACCCAGGTCGAACATGCGCCCCAGGATGGGCACCCGGTGGAAGGCGTGGGGGAAGACGAGACCGAGCAACCGGTCGAGGCGCCGGGACCCCGGCTCCGGGAGGCGCGCCTCGAGCTCCGCGTCGGCCGCCCGCAGGGCCCGGGCCCAGATCTCGGCCGGACCCTCCCGTTCGGGGGTCGTAACATCGTCCCAGAAGCCCGAGCGGCCGCTGCGAATGACCTCCTGGACCGGGTTGTACGAGACGATCGCCATCGCCATCAGGGCATCCAGATCGGACCCCAGCTCGTCGCCGTAGATGGCGCGATAGAGCGCGGGCTGGATCAGGGCGAACAGGGCCGCGGAGGGGCTCTCCCCCGCCATGGTCGCGTCCCAGTCGAGCAACGACTCCTCGGCGATCGCCCAAGCCTCCGGGTCCACGGCCCTGAGCTGGGGCTCCAGCCGGCGCAGGGCCCGTTGGGTGAGCCGCGCCTGCAGATCCACGCGGTCCATCTGGATGGCCGCGAGGTCGTCCGGGGTGAATGGACCGCCCTCCGACAGCCGTTGGGCGATGCGATCCGCCCGATAGGGCGCCATCCAGGAGTGTCCCATGGTTTGGGCCACGTCCTCGGACACGGTGCGATTGTTGGCGGTGATCAGAGCACCCCCGGGCGGATTCGCGAGACCGGGGTTGGCGGTCTGGTCCCGGTATCCCTCCCAGGCATAGCCCGCCACCCAGCCCGGCGACGGAAAGGTGCCGGACCCCTTGCCCCGGCGGGGGAGTAGCCCGCTCACCTGCCAGGCGATGCCGCCGTCCCGGTGGGCCAGCATGAGGTTCTGGCTCGCCTGGCGGAAGCCCAGGACGGCGAACCGGGCCTCATCGAGGGTCGCCGCCCGGTTGAGCCGTACCAGGGCCGCGAAGGAGCGATCCGGCAGGTCGTCCACTTGCCGCAGGGCCAGGAGGTAGGGCGTCCTGACCGCGGGCAGGAAGAGCGCTTCGTCCGGGGAGCCGAGGTCCCCGCTGGGAGAGCCCAGGACGTCGTTGAGGATGGCCCCGTTGCTGGTGCGGCGCACCAGGAGCTCCACCGGATCGGCCCCCTTCACACCGATGCGCTGGACGCGGGTCTCGATCGCCTCGACGGCCCCGCCGGCGCGCAGGACGGACTGGCCATCGGGGGTGGGACGCTCCACGAAGAGGTCCTGGGTGTCGGCCATGGCCGTGGTGAAGCCCCAGGCCAGGTCCTGGTTGTGGCCGATCATCACCAGGGGGACCCCGGAAAGGGAGAGACCGGCCACGTGGAGGCCGGGGCCGATCAGCTCCAGCTCGTACCAGATCCCGGGCATCGAGGGGGCCAGATGGGGGTCGTTGGCCAGCAGGGCTGAGCCGTCCGCGCCGTGGCGCCCGGTCAGGGCCCAACCGTTGCTGGCCGCCCCCGGGATCGGCAGGCCCCAGCGCCCGGGGCCATCGAGCAGGGCGAGCAGCGATCCCGCCGCGTCCGCCGCCAGGGCGAAGAGATCGGCGGGCAGGTCCGGCGACACGGCAGGCGGGGGCAACCCCGGGTCCGTGGGGAAGAGCTCCCGCGCCCGCTCGGGACCCACGCGGGACGCCACCCGCAGGAAGGTCAGCTCCTCGCGCAGGTTGTAGGACAGGGTCCAGGCCATGAAGGCGCCGATGACCAGGCTGTCCTCCGGACCCCAGGGCGCGGGCTCGAACCCGGCGACCAGGTACTCGATCGGCAGCCGTCCGGATGCCCTTTCCAGATACGCATTCACCCCTCGGGCGTAGGCGCCCAGCAGCGCCCGATGCGCATCGGTGAGGTCCGCCAGGGCACGGCGGGCGGAGGCGGTGAGTCCCAGGGTGCGGAAGAGCCGGTCCAGACCCAGGGCCTCGGGTCCGAGGACCTCCGCCAGGCGACCCTGGGCCGCCCGGCGCATCAGATCCATCTGCCACAGGCGCTCCCGCGCGGTGAGGTAGCCCTGGGCCACGAGCAGGTCGTGGATGGAGTCCGCCCGGATCGTCGGCACGGCGTGGGGGCCCACCCGAACCTGCACCGGGGACTGGAGGCCCCCAACGATCACCTCGCCGGAATAGGGGGGCTCCGCCTGCTTGATCAGCCAGAGCAGGACCCCGGACCCTGCAATCACCAGGATCAGGGGCAGCACGGCAACCGCGAGCAGGATACGGCGAATCATGCGGATCTCCCGACGCGTCCCTGGGACGCGGTGGGCTCGCACCCCAAAGACCTTCGGGGCCCCCGGCCGCGTCGTCCTCGCCGTGGGTTGGGGAGCCGTGCGCTCATCGAGGGGTCGGCCAGGAGGCGACCGGGGTCACGGATGAGTGACCCCGGAATGGTCGCGCCGACCCGGGGCCGGCGTGGCGGCTGGGATCAGGACTCGAACAGGTCGGCCAGCTCGGAGAGTCCGTGCTCTTCGAGCCAGGCATCCTTGTCCTTGCGGAAGCCGGCGCAGTCCTCGTTGGCGTCGGCCAACGCCTTGTTGTACTTGATGCAGGCGGAGAACGCCTCCTGGGAGGTCTGGGTCTTGCAGTCCGCCACGTCGTAGCAGGGATGGTCGGGCGTGGGTCCGCCGGCCTGGACGGCGGTCGCGGCAAGGAAACCGGCCAGGGCGCAGCCGAGGGTCAGGGTCTTCATGGGTGTCTCCTCGATCGGTGGTCTTTGGTGGTTGCTGGGAATGCCCCAGGGGCACAGGGAGGGCCGGGGCGCGCCAAGCATAGAGAAGGGGCACCCGGCGGGCAATCGGTCCGGGCACCGAACGCCCTACCGGACGGGACGACCGAAATCCCGGGCGAGCCGGGGCACGGGACTCGGATAGAATCCCACCATGCTGCTCTCGGTTCGCCATCGCTTCCTCTTCGTCCACATCGCCAAGACCGGCGGAACCAGCGTGCGCAAAGCGCTGGAGCGGCGGCGCTGGGGAGACCCCTGGTACTGGCCCATGTTCCTGTGCAGCCGATTCAGTCACCTGAGCGGCCACCGCATCGCCACCAAGCTACCCCGCCACGCCAAGGTGATCGCCGCGAAGGAACTCCTGCCGAAGGAGTTCTTCGATTCGCTCTTCAAGTTCGCCTTCGTCCGCAATCCCTGGGATCTGCAGGTGAGCTCCTTCCACCACATCCGGCGGGAGCGGCCCCACTACCTGGGGGGCCACGAGGACTTCGAGGGCTTCCTGCGCTGGAAGCTGGACCCGGCGCGGCCCTACCAGTACCACGTCGACACCTCCATCGAGCTCCAGAGCGACTACCTGATCGATCTGCACGGCAACCTGGTCGTCGACTTCATCGGCCGCTACGAGCGCCTCGCGGAGGACTTCGCCACCGCCTGCGAGCGCATCGGCATCAGCGCCCCCGCCCTCCCCCACGCCCGGGCCGCGAAAGATCGATCCAAGGACTACCGGAGCTATTACACCGACGAGACCGCGGAGCTGGTGGCCCGGCACTTCGCCCGGGACATCGAGATGCTGGGCTATCGGTTCGACCCGGAGGACTAGGGAGCGCGCCGGGCCGGCTTGCGCTCGCGTCCCGCCTGGGGCAGCCTTGCCGCCCAACCGGCACAACGGCCGCGCGGACCACGACCCCAGACGATCGGAGACCGACCATGGAGCTTTCCACCCTCACCGCCGTATCCCCGGTCGACGGGCGCTACGGCTCGAAGACCGCGGACCTGCGGCCCATCTTCAGCGAGTACGGACTGATCCGGCATCGGGTGGCGGTGGAGGTCCGCTGGCTCAAGGCCCTGGCCGACCACCCCGAGATCCCGGAGGTGCCGCCCCTGTCGGGTCACGCGGCCAATCTGCTGGACGGGATCGTCGAGGGCTTCCAGATCCCGGACGCGGAGCGGGTGAAGAACATCGAGCGGACCACCAATCACGACGTCAAGGCGGTGGAGTACTTCCTCAAAGAGCGCATCGCCGGCAACGCGGAACTGGAGGCGGTGAGCGAGCTCATCCACTTCGCCTGCACCTCCGAGGACATCAACAACCTGGCCCATGCCCTGATGATCCGGGAGGGCCGGGGACAGGTGCTCCTGCCCCAGATGGACGACCTGATCGCGGCCGTCCGGGACCTGGCCCATCGCTACGCGGACCTGCCCATGCTCGCCCGCACCCACGGTCAGCCCGCCTCCCCCACCACCCTGGGCAAGGAGATGGCGAACCTCGCGCAGCGGCTGCACCAGCAACGTGAGCGGGTCGCGGCCGTGGAGCTCCTGGGGAAGGTGAACGGGGCCGTGGGCAACTACAACGCGCACCTGGCCGCCTATCCGGGGCTCGACTGGCCCAGCTTCGCCCGGGATTTCGTGGAGTCCCTGGGGCTCGCCTGGAACCCCTACACCACCCAGATCGAGCCCCACGACTACATGGCGGAGCTGTTCGACGCCGTGGGGCGCTTCAACACCGTGCTCATCGACCTGTGCCGCGACCTTTGGGGCTACATCTCGCTCGGCTATTTCAAGCAGCGCACGGTGGCCGGGGAGGTCGGCTCCTCCACCATGCCCCACAAGGTCAACCCCATCGACTTCGAGAACGCCGAGGGAAACCTGGGGATCGCCAACGCCATCCTCGGCCACCTGGGCGCCAAGCTGCCCATCTCCCGCTGGCAGCGGGACCTCACCGACTCCACGGTGCTGCGGAACCTCGGGGTCGGGATCGCCCACACGAGCATCGCACTGCAGTCGGCCCTCAAGGGCGTCGGCAAGCTGGAGGCGGATCCCGAGCGTCTGGCGGCGGACCTGGACGCCAACTGGGAGGTGCTGGCGGAGCCCGTCCAGACCGTGATGCGCCGCTACGGCGTCGACAGCCCCTACGAGCGGCTCAAGGAGCTGACCCGGGGGCGGCGGATCGGGCCGGAGGAGCTCCGTGCCTTCATCGACGGGCTGGAGATCCCGGAGGAGGCCAAGCAGGCCCTGAGGGAGCTGACGCCCGCCTCCTACACGGGCAACGCCGCGGCCCAGGCCAGGTCCGTCTGACCGGATCTCACGGCCACCAGCAGCTTGCCCGGCGCGGCACAAGCCGGGCGCCCTCGCAGAGGCGCCTGGCTAAGGCGTAGATCTCGCTCAGGGGCAGGCTCAGCTCAATGGACGACAGGGTAACGGACGCCTCCAGGGACTCGTACAGGCGCGTCTCCCACCCCCCTGGGTGCTGCGCGCCAGCACCTGGATCCGCGGCGCGTCCTGGGTCACCAGGACGTGCTCCTGGAGGCTTGGCAGACTCTGGTAGGCGAGTCGCTTGTCGCCCCGGTCGTAGCGCTGGGTATCCGGCGACAACACCTCGATCACCAGCACCGGTTCCGTCTTGAAATAGGGATCCCCCCGCTCCTGCCCGCACCGCACGAAGACATCGGGATAGAGGAAGTCATCGCCGACGCGGATCTTGAGATTGGCCCCATAGACACGGCAGCCGCTGGAGCGAAGGTTTCGATGGATCGCCGCGAGCAGGTTGGCCGCGATCTCCTCGTGGCGGTCGCTCGCCCCGGTCATGGCATAGAGGTAGCCACCCACGAGCTCGTGGCGGCAATCGCTCTCCCGCTCGTAGGCCAGATAATCCTCGACCGAGAGCCGTGCCAGAGTCTGCGGGGCGCTCATTTGGGTCTCTCGCTCCGTGTGGCCCGGAAGCCGCTGTCCTCACTCAAGGGTACCGCTGGACGATCCCGATAGACAGGGAGAGCCGAGGCGGATGATCCAGCCGCTCGCTGACGGGAGGCGGGGTGACACGGCGCTCCCCTGAACCAGCCAGCCGAGGCTACCCGGTGCCGGCACCCCGAGCCCAGCCGTCCCGGCCCAACCGCGGCGTCAAGTCGCAACGCCGGGACCTAGGCCGGGGCCGGCACCGATCGAGCCACCGTCTTCCCGAGATTCTCGGCCGCGAAGCCCCAGTTGATGAGCTTGTCGAGGACCGCCTGGACGTAGTCCGCGCGCCGGTTCTGGTAGTCGAGATAGTAGGCGTGCTCCCACACGTCGATGGTGACCAGCGGCTTCATGCCCTGGGTCAGCGGGTTGTCCGCGTTACCCGTCTTGGCGACGACCAGCTTGTCCCCATCCTGGGCGAGCCAGGCCCAACCGCTGCCGAACTGGCCCAGGGCCGCCTTCTTGAGCTTCTCCTTGCAGGCGTCCACACTGCCGAAGGAGAACTCCATACGGCTCGCCAGCTCGGACGGGGGCTCCCCGCCCCCGCCGGGCTTGAGGCTCGCCCAGTAGAAGTCGTGGTTCCAGACCTGCGCCGCGTTGTTGAACACGGCCGTTTGGTCCGCCTTGCCCGCCGTCCCCACCACGATCTTCTCCAGCGGCATGTCGGCGAGCCCCGTGCCGGCGACCAGCTTGTTGAGGTTGTTCACGTAGCCCTGGTGGTGCTTGCCGTAGTGGAAGCCGATGGTCTTGGCGGAGATCACGGGGTCCAGACCGCTCTCGGGATACGGAAGCTTCATCAGGGAGAACGGGCCGGTCGGCGTGTCCTGGGCCCAGGCGAGGGGCGAGATCCCGCCGAGGCCCGCCGCCAGGGCCAGGCCGGCCGTGCCGAGCAGAAACTGCCGACGGCCGAGGGCGATCTGATGGAGACGGTCGATGTCGGTCATGAGGCGCTCCTGATCTGATGGTTGGGCCTGAGGTTCCAGCCGGATGGCTCAAACTGACGGGACGTCATGCCGGGCCATCCCTTGAGTGGGGGCAAGTTGCCCTGGTGCATCGCGGAAGCCCCCTCGAGGTTATTTAGGCGATTCTAATCCTCCCGCCAAAACTCCGGGAGCATCAAGGCATCCGCGCACCGCACCGTGCCCCGCACGAAACCCAGCACGCCCGGACGGATCTCGCGCACCATCCAGGCATCGGAGACCGCCGGATCGATCCCGTAGGGCGGATCCAGCCCGAAAGGCAATGCCGGGCGGAAGCCGGCACGGGGATAGTAGCCAATATGGCCGAGGACGAAGACCAGCGAGACGTCGCGTGCCCCCAGGGCCTCGATCCCGGCCTCGATCAGCGCCCGCCCCACGCCTTGGCCCTGGGCCTCGGGGATCACGGCCAACGGGGCCAGGATACTTGCGGAAGGAGCCGCCCCGTCACCGGTGACGGTGGCGCCCGTGAACAGGATATGGCCGACCGCCACCCCATCGACCTCCGCCAGCAGGCTCACGACGGGAACGGCGGAGGGGTCCTCCAGCAGCGCGGCGACCAACTCGGCCTCGGCGGGCGTGCTGAAGGCGGCGGCCTCGACAGCCAGCGCGGCGGCCCGGTCTTCGGGCCCGGCGGAACGGATCTGCATGATCGAATCTCCCCTGGATCGGTGTGCGCCGAGCCTACCCGAAAGCCGCGCCGGGGTCGCCACCTCCGGCTCGCCAGCCGAGGCCATCCGCCCGGGCACCGCGCGACCCCGAGCATTCGCCGCCTCGATCGCCGAAGCCACCGCCCCGGCGCGACAAGCCCGTCGCACCGGGGCGGCGGATCGCTCCACGGGTCGCTAACCGACGCGCACCTCGATCTTGCGCGGCCGGACCTCCTCGCGCTTGGGAATACGCAGCCTGAGCACGCCGTCCTTCAGGCTCGCGTCGATGCGGTCGATGTCCAGCTCGCTGCTCAGGGCGAAGCTGCGGCTGTAGCGGGTCGCCCGCACATCCGCGTAGAGGGCCTCCATGCCTTCCGGCATGTCGAACCGGATGTCGCCCTCCACCAGCAGGGCGTCGTTGTCCACCTGGAGGCTCAGCCGGTCCTTGGAGACGCCGGGCATGTCCGCCTCCAGGGTGATCCCCTCCGCGTCCTCGAAGATGTTGACGGGGGGCCGCAAGGTATAGCCGGGCTCGCGCGCCTCCCGGGGCT
>Ga0316577_10000158_pt1 | contig 21183 bp, 18 predicted proteins | sample S5NA_FD_203073 | JGI IMG/M metagenome (GOLD analysis project Ga0316577, IMG submission 203073) | Rhizosphere microbial communities from salt marsh grasses in Alabama, United States - S5-7_050615r2r1 | ecosystem: Host-associated > Plants > Roots > Rhizosphere | place: USA: Alabama | collected... | reverse complement strand
AGGCTGGTCGCGATCGGCGGCGAAGAGGCATTGCATGAGATCGTTCAGTCCGATCGCCACGAAGTCCGCCGAGTCGAGCAGCCTGGCGAGGTCCAGCGCCAGTGCCGGCGTCTCGACCATGGCCCCGACCGGGATCGGCCGGGAGAGACGCGATTGGATCTCGCTGCGCCACTGGATCATCTCCCCGGGCGCGGTCAGGTAGGGGACCAGCAGGCGCAGCGGATAACGGTCCGCGAGACGGTCCACGGCGGCCAACTGCGCCTCGACCACCCGTCTGACCGAGGGCTCGCGGTAGAGGCGCGCGCCCTGCAGCCCGATCGGGCTGACAGGGACGAGTCTGGGGTGCAGCCAGGGCGGACACTTGGTCGGCGCGATGTCCAGGAGGCGGAGCGTCACCTCCAGCGGGCGCGCTGCATCGCACAGCTCGGCGAAGGTCTCGGCGTAGAAATCCACGTCCGGGCAGGAGCCGTCCGCCGGATTCAGATATTCGGAATGGACCAGACCGATCGATCCCGCCCCGTTCGCCCGGGCCGAGCGGGCCCCCTCTGTGTCGTGTACTGATGCACGGAGCTCGAGCGGTTGGCCGTCCGCCGTGCAGACCGGCTTCTGGAGGGGCTCGCGTGGAGGTGCCTCCGGGTGGCTCGGGGGAGGACAGCGAATCAGGCCGCTCGTGCCGTCGATCCAGATGTCGCCGCCGATGGGGAGCCGATCGGCCTGGGCCTGACTCACCATGACGACCGGGATACCCAAACCGATCAGCCTGATCATGTCATGCGAGAAGGGCGCCCCCTCGATGACGATTAAGCCTTCCTCCGCCCGCGACAGCCCGCAGACCTCCGGCTGTCGGACCAGTCGAATCCCGTCGCCGCTGCCGCTGCGCAGGATGCCCCGGGCGTGGCCGGGGGCGTAGGGTGTCGCTCGAAGCCGCGTCATGGTCGTGGTGAATTGCCCGGTGCCGGGTTCGCGGCGTCCCAGTGCCCATCGGGTCGCGAGCCGGTGACCGGGAGTGGATAGAAGGGCCCCAACGCCTCGCGCTGCCACCAGCGGCCGCTCGCCGAGCGCTCCCGCCGGGTGCTGAATCGGTAGCGATAGACCAGGACCCGCAGGAGGCGAGGGCGCTCCGCGCCCGTCGGCGGATGCTCGAGCAGACCAGTGACGCTGGGCGAGCCCTCCAGCAGCCGGTTGAGAAAGCGATCGAGCCAGTCGAGAAAGAGCGGACTCATGGGTGTGAACCAGAGCATCCAATCCACGCGCGGCTGATGCGGTACCACGAAACGCGGGGCCTGTGACGGGTCGTCGGGGCGATAGCGGAAGTCCAGGGCCTGCCAGTGCCGGCCGTCGGCACTGGCCTCGATCTGTAGCTCGATCCGCTCCCGCTCGACGGTGGGGAAGACGTGATAGCGGTTGGCCACGCGGAAACCGTTGAGCCCCCTGACCCAGCCGCTCATGGGTCCGACCGCCCGAGCGGTGACCAGCTCGGCGCCCGCGATCAGGCTTGCCGGGATCAGGACCAGCGCAAGGCTCAGGACCGTCGCCGCCATCCACCGTCGTGGCCGCTGCGGCAGCAGCGGACCGCTGAAGGCCCGCCGCTGCCAAGGCTTGGGGACGACTCGTGCGATCGCCTGATCGTCGAGCAGGAAGAGGCAGAGGACGATCGTCAAGAGGTTGAAGAAGTTGTGATTGCTGGTCAGGATGATGAGGACCTGCCAGAGGATGGTCACCCAGGCGGCGACGAGGCGCCAGGGACGTGGCAGGAAGATGAAGAAAGGCACGACCAGCTCGACCACCAGGGTTCCCCCGGTGCCCAGACGCAAGAGCCAGTCGGGGAGCTGGTTGGCGTACCAGGAGCCGACATGTGGCAGCGGCTGGGTTTCAAAGTAGGTCTCGAGCGCCGTGAGATCGCGCCAGCCCGCATCCCCGCTGAGGATCTTGGAGAGTCCGGATTCGAACCGCAAACGAAACAGCAGCCAGCGGAAGAGCCACACCACGAGACGCGACCCGCCGGGCAGCAGGATAGCGAGGAAGCCTGTCTCCAGGAGTAGGTAGTCCCACTGGAAATTGGTGAAGAACTGGCCCGCGTGGTAAAGGGAGAGATAGAGCAGGTAAAGCAGGATCAGGACCGGGAGCTCGATGTGCCTCCATGGTAGCCAGGGAGCCATCAACAGCAGGAGCGCGAGGACCGCGCCGCCCCAGCCCGCTGCGATCAGCGCGGCGTCCCCCGATGCCAGCCAGAACAGGGATGGATAGAGTAGATGGCGCAGATCACCGTGGGCCTCGGCCGCCGAGGCCAGCTGCTCGGCGATCGGATAGATCCCCTGACTGCCGGCCAGGGCCTCGATCTGAACCGCAAGCGAGGTGAAGGCAGCGAGATAGACCAGGGCGAGCAGGCGCACGAATACCCAGGCAACCAGTCGATAGCCGTCCGCTGCGCTCATCAGTTGCGCGAGCAGGCCGCGCGCGACCCTGCCGGCGAGGGCCGCGCGGCTTGGACGGTCAGTCGCGGCTGCGTTCATGTGGCACAGATTGGCCAAGCACATCCTGTCGGTCAATGGGCCGAGGGGATCCTCGGGACCGCCGGCCCGTGAGTCCTGGCCGGATCAACCGCCGCGATTCCGACGGTCGAGAAAGCTCAGCTGGTCGGCGAGGGTTTCGATCGCCGGGAGGTGCAGGCCCCGTCCGGCCGCCTCGCGAAGCGGACGGCGGTAGATGTACTCGATCTCCAGCTCGCGTCTGGCGAGATAGTCCAGGCGCATGCTCGGTGCGTAGGGTGTCATCTTCTCCGTGAGCCCGATGAGGTGGGGCACGAAGCCGTCCTCGAAGGGGCAGCCGCAGGCCTCCGAGCCTTGAGCGACCTCGTCGATGAGCCGTTCCGCGAGTCGTCTGGAATCCGGATCGGCCATCAGCACGTCCGTGTCGGCGCCGAGCACCACCGACAGGCCGTTGAATGGGATGTTCCAGGCCAGCTTGCGCCAGCGGGCGTGGGACAGCGAAGGCAGCGCCTCGACCTCGATCCCACCCGCGCAGAAGGCCTGCATCAGGCGGGCGAGGTGGGGCCGGTCACGTTCATCGAGCGGGGCGAGGCCGACCGACCCATAGTCCAGATGGACGATGTGTCCTGGGCCGACCTTGTTCGAGCAAAGGAAACAGACGCCGCCGATGATCCGTGCCTCTGGGAACGTCTCGCCCAACTCCTCGTCCATCGTCAGACCGTTCTGGAGGTTGAGGACGAGGGTCCCATCACGGATCAAGGGTCGCAGCAGCTCCGCGAGGCGGTGATTCTCCGTCGTCTTCAGGGCGACACACACGACGTCGCTCGCGGGAATCCGATCCGAGGCGTGATAGACCTCGACCGGAAAATGATGCCGGGACCCAAGCGGGGAGTCGACCAGCAGCCCGTGGCGACGGATGTGACCGACGTCGCTGCGCGCGATGAATCGGACAGCGGATCCGCCCTGCATCAGCCGTGATCCGTAGAACCCGCCCAAGGCCCCCGTGCCGAGGATGGTGAAGCTCAACCTTTCAGACGTCATGGTTGCTTGCAGGGTTCGTGGGGTGTGCGTGCGTACCCCTCACGCTTGATGCGATGCGAGGAGGCTGCCATCTTCTGTTCGGCAGCGACGGGGACGCGGAGGCGCTGCGAGTGGCAGCGGACCGTCCGGCCCTGCCCAGGCGCGTGGCGGCGGAAACCGCGCCGACGCCATCGGGCAGGCACAGGCGCCTCCCAGTGTGCCCGGAGTCGCTGTGTCCGAGGACGCGAAGGTCACGAGGGGCCCGCAGGCCCTTCGCGTCGGCGCGGCTCGAATCGCTCTGCGCTGTCCGGTCTGCGAGCTCAGGCCGCGATCCCGGAGGTGTCCTCGCGCTCGAGCTTGCCGGCGCGCCGCGCAGCCAGCGCGACGAACAGATAGGACCAGCCGTTGAAGATCAATTCGATCGCGACGAACAACCCGATCACCCAGAGGCCGGATGCGGGCCATTTGGCGATGATCATGGCACCCAGTGCAATCGAGATCAGACCCGCGAGCAGCAGCCAGACCCACCCCGTCTGAGCCCGGTGCTGAATGGCGAGGATGACCCGAGTGAGCCCCACGGCGATGAGGACGCCCGCCAGCGCGAGCGTCAGGGTTGCGGAGGCGAGAACCGGGTTGACAGCGATCAGCAGCCCGGCTGCGACGTACAGGAGCGCGATCAGGGCATGCCAGAGAATGCCCTTCCAACCCCTGCACTTGAAGGCCTCGACCAGCTGAAAGGTGCCGCCGACGACGAGGAGGACGCCAAAGAACAGGACGCTGGCCAGCGTCAGGCCGAAGGTCATCCCCAGGCCGATGGTCCCGAGGATGATGGAGAGGACGCCGAAGGCGAGCAGCCACCCCCAGTTCCTGCTGAGCTCGCCGAACAGCGGATGTGGTGCGGACGGAGTAAGGGTCTCCAGGTCGTTTGGCATGCTTGTTCTCCTCTGGATGTGTAGGGTCTCTCATTGCAGACGGGCTGCGCGGTGATCGAAACCGCCGCTGCCGCAGTGCCAAGCATACGCGGGTCGAGCCGGTCATGACATGACGACGCAATGTCATCATGATAGCCGCGACCCTTATGGTACCGCCTTCCGAAGCCGAGGCGTCTCGCGCCGGTCGAGAGCCTGTAGGATAAGGCGGGAATCAATCCATTCCCTCGCAGGAGATCGACCATCATGGTTTCACACTACAACCTCATCATCGTCCCGGTGGACGGGTCCGAAAGCTCCGCTCGCGCGGCGACCTTCGGTGCGGATCTGGCACGCGCGACGAACTCCCCCCTCCAGCTCCTCCATGTCTATTCGCCCACCAGCAACGAGATCATGGGGATGGCCCATCTGCCGCGCGAGCGCGTCGAGTCGATCAGCCACGATTCGGCGGTCGCCGCCTTCGCCAAGGCGCGCGCGGCCATGAATACCGAGGGACTGGAGGTCGAGGAGAAGAGCGTCTGGGGCGAGCCGCGCGAGGAGATCGTCGCGGCAGCGGAAGCCACCGATGCCTTGATCGTCATGGGCCGCCGCGGTCTCGGCCAGGTGCGGAAGCTCTTCATCGGCAGCGTCTCCGACGCGGTGCTGCGCAACGCACATCGCCCCGTCACCCTCGTCACCTGATCCGGGCCGGGGCCCGGGAATCGGGCACCGGGGCCTGATGTCGGGGCCGTGGCCGAGCCCGCCCCCCGGGCGGTTACGCGTGCCGAGGTTGGCGCGCTGCGCCCTGGATCCTGCCGCGGCCGTTCAAGCCTCATGCGGACACCGCATCGATCTCGCCGAGCAGGCGCGCGTAGTCGGGCGAGTCCGGGGCAGCGTAATTGAAGTTCTTGAACAGCCCGGTGAGCTTGTTGAAATAGTGGCGCGCGGCGGCCTTGTCCGGGAAGTCGCGATCCTGCTCGATGATCCCCCAGAGGCGGTCCAGGCTGAACCGTTGCCGCTCCATGGGGACGGATGCGTCGACGGGGTCGAAGGCGTCCTGCTGGAGGAAGACCATGTCGAGGAAGCTGGCCTTGAGCCAGACGACATAGTCCTCGGTGGTGATGCCTTCCTCGCCGGTGACCTGCATCATCTGCTGGACGCCGTCGCCGCGCACCAGGAGGTCCTTCAGCGCGGTCACCCGATCGGTCCAGGCGGGATCAAGGTGGTGGGCGTACCAGGGTGCCAGCTGATCGAGGTAGCGCGACCAGGAGATCAGTGGGTCGATCGCCGGGTAGAAGCGTTTGTAGGCGCGGTCGTAGGACAGGCCGAGGAAGCTTTTCACGGTGCCGAGCGTGGCCTGGGTCACGGGCTCCTCGAAGTTGCCGCCGGCCGGCGAGACGCTGCCGATCATCGTCAGGCTGCCGGTGGTCCCGTCGCCGGTGCGGACCAGCCCCGCCCGCTCGTAGACACTGCGGATCGCCGACTCCAGGTAGGCCGGGAAGGCCTCCTCGCCGGGGATCTCCTCCAGTCGGCCCGAGGTCTCGCGCATCGCCTGAGCCCAGCGCGAGGTGGAGTCAGCCAGGAGGAGGACCTGGTAACCCATCTGGCGGTAGTACTCGCCGACGGTGATGCCGGTGTAGATGGACGCCTCGCGCGCGGCGACCGGCATGGACGAGGTGTTGCAGATGATGACGGTGCGGTCCATCAGCGATCCGCCGGTGCGCGGATCGGTGAGCCGAGGAAACTCCTTGATCGTCTCGACGACCTCGCCGGCGCGCTCGCCGCAGGCGACCATGATCACGATGTCGACCGCGGAGTGCTTCGCGAGCAGATGCTGCAGCACGGTCTTCCCGGCCCCGAAGGGCCCCGGGATGCAGGCGGTTCCGCCTCGCGCGATCGGGAAGAAGGTGTCGATCAGCCGGAGGGTGGTGATCATGGGCTCCCGGGGATAGAGCCGCTCGGCCGTGCGCTCACGCAGCATCTGCTCGGTGAGCGGGCGGCGCACCGGCCAGCGTCGGGTGAGGTCGAGCGAGCGCTCGTGACCCCGCCCGTCGCGGATTCGCGCCACCGGCGTATTGCAGGTGACGGTGCCGTCTTGGACCCAGGTGACCTCGACGTCGCCGGTCTGGTCGAAGGGCACCATGATCTTGTGCATGAAACGGCCCTCGGTCACGGTGCCGAGCAGGCTGCCGGCGCGCAGCCGCGCCCCTTGCTGCACCGCCGGGACGAAGGACCACTTGCGCTCCTGATCCAGCGGCTCGACATCGACGCCGCGCGGCAGGAAGATGCCATGGTCGAGCGCGACCTTGTCCAGTGGGCTCTGCAGCCCGTCGTAGACCTGACCGAGCAGACCGGGGCCGAGCAGGACCGACAGCATCTCACCGGTCTGCTCGACCGGATCGCCGATCGAGACGCCCCTCGTGTCCTCGAAGACCTGGATGTCCGCGGTCTCGCCGCGCACCCGCAGGACCTCGGCCTTGAGCTGCTCCTGCCGGCCGTCTGCGGGTATGCGCCGGGGCCGGATGAAGACCACCTCGTTCTTCATCAGAGGCCGGCGCGCGCCTCTTTCCCGACCGGCCTCGATTGTGACGAGACTCTCCTGGACCGAGACCACGCGCGCCAGGGTGTCGATCTGGTCGGGCGGCGGCACGGGTGTCGAGGCGTCGTCCGAGGGCTTGGTGGGGCCCTGTGCTTGGGGGAGCCCCCCTGCCTCTGGATGCCGGCCCTCGGCCTTCGGCTTGCGGCGATGTCTGTCTCGCGTCGGGTGTCTTGCCATGACTGGATCCAATGGGGCGCCGACGTCCGCCCGTCGGTCGCTCGTTGCTGATGGACGCTGATCTCTTGCCCATCCCTGCCACCAATCGGCATGGAACGGCACAACGCGGTCTCGCCGTTCCTTTTTTTCAGCCGCTTCCGCAGCTGAGCATGGCCCCATCCCGTCTGCCGCGGGAGGCCCCGATCGGTTCAGCGCCTCCTCACGCTCGTTCCGGCTGGGGACCGACGGCGGGGAGATGGAGACCTTCAACCGCCGACAGCGCCTTCTCCACCAGCCCGTCAAAGCGTTGCGCCGCCTCCTCGCCGTCGTACTTGGTCCAGCGCGCGATCATGTCCCAGCGCAGGACATAGATGACGATGGCCTCGAAATCCAGGTAGTGGCCGTCGCTCACGCGCTCCAGGTGGCTCCAGACCGCACCCAGCAGGAGGCGCTCGAGCTCCACCGAGGCCCCGCGATCCAGCAGGCGCTTCGCTTCCGGCAGCCAGGGAAAGGCGCCCGCGAGACCGAAGTCGGGCTCGTTCCAGTGCCCACTGATCCGGATCAGCCAGCGACCGAAACCCCAGCGCGGGTCGCGCGGCGCGGGCTCGCCCCGGTGCCGCCGCCGCAGGGCGGCCACCAGGGTGCGCAGCTCGAGGCGCCAGGTCACCAGATCCCGGATGAAGGGGCTTGCGATCCCGTCGATCAGCCGCTTCGCCCGCATGATGGCCTCGGCGTCGGTGTGTTCCGGCTCCTGCTGCGCCCACTCGAGCAGTCTGCGGGCGTCGCGCAGCCACTCGGCCTCGAGCGGATCCAGCAGGGCCAGGCGCTGGTTGAGGCGGATACGCGACAAGGGGGTCTGCTTCGCGCCGAAGAGGGGGCCGTGATAGGGCAGCGAGCTCAGGAGCATCGCGTAGCGATCGGGGTACGCCATGGTCCCCGCACCTCGTCTATCGCACCATGCCTTCGAGGATCGCTCGAAAGCGCGGCTGCAGGTGTGCGAGCAGGGTAGCCGTGATCGTCTCGTCGGTCAGGTCGATATGGACGTCCTGGCCCTTCAGCGAGAGGCGGATCCCCTTGTCGCCCGATCCGGACGCGACCCCGAAGGTCACGCCCGCGGCGAGGATATTGCCTGCCAGCGAGAGGACGAAATGCGACAGCGAGCCCTCGCGCAGCTCCAGCGGGTTGCGCCGAAGCTCGTCCGGACTCACCAGCGCCTTCGGCAGCTGGATCTCGACCGCCTGCCCCGCGTCGACCCCGGCCTCGGCGCGGGCGCGGGCCGCCACCTCCAGGATCAGCCGCTCGAGGAACGCCTCCTGCTCCAGCTTGGCGGCGATCAGGCGTTTCACCTCGTCGCCGAAGCGATCAGAGAGCTCGGCCTTCAGGCGCAGCACGGTGTCGCGCATGGCGATACGCAGCGCGTCCTCACCGCCCTGTCTAAGCGCGTCCGCCTCCTGCTGGGCGGTCTCGCGGATGGCCGTGGCACGCGCCTCGGCCTCACGGATGATGCGCGCGGCCTCGCGCCGCGCCTCCCCCTCGATCCGCTGCGCCTCGGCCTGGCCGGCCTGCACACCCTCGTCGCGCAGGCGCTCGATCAGGGCCTCGACGCCGGAGGAGGCCAGGCCCTTGAGCGCGCGCTTTTCCTCTCCGGTTATGGTGTCGCGGCTGTCGGTCATCTTGGACTCACTCCGGGATCCCGCCGGCCAGCACCAGCGCGAAGACGAAGGCGAATACCGCAAAACCCTCCACGATCGCCGCGGGTGCGAGCGACAGGCCGAAGATCTCTGGCTTGGTCTTGCTGGCGTGAATCGCCGAGGCGCACGCCTGGCCCTGGCGCATGGCGGAGAAGAGCAGCGCGAGACCCGCCAGGAGCCCGATCCCGAAGAGTGCGGGGGCGCTCTGCGGCGTGACCTCACGCTGCAGGCTGAACATGATGACGATCCCGTAGATGACCTGCGAGGAGGGCATCACCGACACGCCGATGTAACGTCCGTAGCCGGATTCGGTGTCCACCATGGCGCCGATCGCCGCCTGCCCGGCCACCGCACAGCCGATGACGCTGCCGATCGCACCCAGGGCCATGGGGGCGAAGAGTCCGGCCCAGCCGAGCGCAATCACAAACTCGTTCATCTGCGCAACTCCGTCCGTTTGAAGGGTTTGAAGGGGTAGCCCTCGCCGGCCAGCGCCCAGTTGTAGAACTCGATGAAATTCAGCCGCAGGCCGTGGACGACGCCGCTCATCAACGCGAGCAGCAGGTTAAGGGCGTGCCCCGCCAGGAGGACCAGAATGGCGAGCAGCAGCCCCAGGCCAGGCAGCTCGCTGGCCACGTCGCGGGCCAGCCGGTTGAAGGTCATCGCCATCGAGGCGGAGGCGAGGCCGAGGGCGAAGAGCCTCAGATAGGACAGGACGTCGCCGAAGACCTGCGTGACCCGAGCCAGGTTGCCCAGTCCGTCGAGCGCGCGCAGGGCGAGCGCCTTGACGCCGTCCACCCGGCGATCGCTGCCGAGAAGCAGCACCGCGGCCAATCCGCCGCCCATCAGCACCTCGGCGGTCAGCGTCACCCAGGGTGCGGCGCCGGCATCGCGTGCGATCCACAGCCCGAATCCGCCCAGCATCACGGCGATCCAGCCGATCGCCACGCGGCCCGCGGCGCGACCGCGTTGAGCGGCCGCCATCTCGCTGTTGGCGAGGATCAGGTGGATGACGCCGATCCCGACCGACAGCCGCATCATGGTCTCGAAGTCATTGATATCCAGAAGCTGCAGCCGCCCCGCCAGGCCGTCCGGCGCGGGCGCGAAACCGAAATAGCTGCCGACCAGGATACCCCAGACCAGGGATGTCCCGATCAGGGCGGCGGCGAGGATGCGCAGGCGGCGCCCGAGATCGCCGCTGCCCAGCTTGCGCCAATAGGCCGCGAGCAAGATGCCCAGGAGTCCGGCATATCCGGCGTCCGACAGGATCATCGCGAAGAAGGCGGCGAAGGAAAAAAACAGGACCCGGGATGGATCCCAGGCGTCGTAGGCCGGCATCTGGTAGAAGGCCACCAGGTCCTGTCCGGCGGCGATGGGCGCCGGATTGTCGAGCAGCGTGGGCGGCGTGTCCCCGGGTCCGGGCGGCTCCAACAGCAGGGCGAGGCCCAGCTCCCCGGCCAGTGCCTGCAGCGGGGTGACCGCGTCCTCGGGGGCCCAGCCCTGCACCAGGAACAGCGTCTCCTCGTCGAGTGTCTGGGCCCGCGCGTGACGGAGCTGGGCCTGGTCCTCGGCGCGGGCGAGATGACTGGCGATCAGGAAGATCCAGCGGGTCAGCGCCGAGCGCTCGGCGTGGACGTCCTCCAACTCCAGCTCGGCGGCCTCGAGACGGCGCTGGACCTCGGAGAGACTGGCGGCCCCGGCGAGGGTCCGCGCTACCGGGAGGGCGCCGCGGGTCGGCTCCTCGGGGTGGATCACCACCACCCAGGCGCGGCGGTTGTCACGATGGACCACCTGCCAGGGGAGATCCAGTGACCCCAATTGCCCCATCTGGCGTTGCGGCACGATATAGAACCACAGCTTCCGTCCGGCAAGCTCCCGCAGCGGCGGAAGGCTGAAATCGCCCCACGGCTCGAGCTCGCCGAGGCGTTCGACCAGGGCGTCGCGACGGTCGCTGACGTCGCGCAGGCGCTGCTGATTCTCGAGCACGGCCCGGATCGTCCCGGGGAGGTCGAATCCCGCCGGGTCGCGGACCTGGCGCCGCTTGTCGCGCGCGTCCTGCAGGTAACGCAGCGCCTGCATGGCCTCGATGGCGCGCCCCGCTGGCTCCTTCTCCGGCTCGCGTGGCGCGGGCCGCAGCGGGATCAGATGCAGACACCCCAGTGTCTGAAGCCGCTCGAGGACCTCGTCCTTGTCCTTCGCGAGACCGGCGAGGGTCAGGCGATTGAGGGGCTGGATGCTCATGGCGTGGACTCCCTGAGCCGTTTGCCCTTGGCGATCTTGGAGCGCACGACGGCGGCGCGCTCGGCGTCGGAGAGATGGATGCGGATCCGCCTGATATGCCCACGGGCCCGCGGGATCAGCACCTTCTCGAACAGGTTGACCCGCTGCGTCACCTTGCGTACGGCCTCATCGAGCAGCGTCAGGCGTCGCTCTTGCACGGCGAGCCGCGCCCGAAGTGTCAGCGTCTCGGACAGGGCATCGACCAGGGCATCGACCCAATGGGGCTTGGTCAGCAGCCCATAGTCGCGCTGGACCAGATCCAGCCCCGCGAGCACCGGCAGGCGCGTCCCCAGGAGGTTCTCCTCGTTCACGCGCGCGCTGCGGACGGTGACCAGATTCTCGAGCTCGATCTCCCGGTTGGCGAGCATGGGGAGGCTCTTGCGGACCCGCCCGCGCAAGAGATCGATCTGCCGGCGCGTCTCCTGCCGGGCGGTCAGCTCCCTGGTGCGCTCCGCGATGAGCTGCCTGCGCTTGAGATCGAGCGACGGGAGATAGCGCTCGTAGGTCTGAAGATCCCGGGTTTGCTGCGCCAGCGACGACTTGCTGAGACTGATGCCTGACATCCTAGGAGCCTGACGTCAGGCCGCGGCCGCAGCCGTCTCGTCGGCATCGTGCGTCGGCAGATATTTGTCGATCAGGGCCTCCTTCATCAGGAGCTCGTCCCGCTCGAAGCACTCGGCGAGGGTCTGCCAGCAGAGGTCCAGCCCCTTCTCGAGTGGCATGCTGACCTCGACATCCATGAAGCGCTCGCGAAACAGGCGTCCGAACCTGAGGAGTCTGAGGTCGTATTCCGACAGGTCGAAGGCCATTGCCTGTTTCTGCTCGGCATCGCGGGCGCCGGAGTACAAACGGATCATGGTATTCATGATCTGGCCGTGATCCTCGCGGGTCACCTTGCCGATCACGTGCTGTTTGAGGCGTGAGAGCGATCCGAACGGGTCGAGCATGCCGCCGTGCAGGTAGAACTGTCCCTCGGTGATGTAGCCGGTGTTGTCCGGGACCGGATGGGTGACGTCGTTGCCGGGCATGGTGGTCACGGTGAGGATGGTGAGCGAGCCCCCGTCCTTAAAGTCGGCTGCCTTCTCATAGCGACGCGCGAGCTGGGAGTAGAGGTCGCCCATATAGCCACGGTTGGAGGGCACGGCCTCCATGGCGATGCCGACCTCCTTCATGGCGTCGGCATAGGCGGTCATGTCGGTCAGCAGCACGAGCACGCGTTTGCCTTCCTCCACGGCGAATCGTTCCGCGACCGCCAGGGCCATGTCGGGCACCAGCAGACGCTCCACCACCGGGTCGGAGGCAAGATTGACGAACATCAGGGTCCGCGCGAAGACCCCGGCGTCCTCGAACCGCCGCAGGAAGAAATGATAGTCGTCAAAGATGAGGCCGAGTCCACCGAAGACCACAATGTCGGCGTCGGCCTGGATGCCGATGCGGGCCAGCAGGGCGTTGTAGGGCTCGCCGGCGACCGAGAAGATCGGGATCTTCTGGCTCTCCACCAGTGAGTTGAAGATGTCGATCATGGGGACGTCGGTGCGCACCATCTTTGAGGCGAGCAGGCGCCGGGCGGGGTTCGCCGACGGGCCGTCGATCTCGATCCTGGGGTCCTCGGAGAGGTCGGGCCCGGTGTCAAAAGGCTGTCCGTCGCCACGGAACACGCGGCCGAGGACGTTCGTCGAGTAGGTCACCCGCATCGGGTGGCCGAGGAAGCGAACGGCCGCCTGAGTCGAGAGACCCTTGGTCCCGGAGAAGACCTGCAGCGAGACCAGCTCGCGCTCGAGCCTGATCGCGCGGGCGAGGGACTTGAAGCCGCCCGGGTCCTCGACGAGTGCCAGGTCGCCGAACGCCACCCGTGAGCCCAGATCGGTGACGGGCGGCGGGACCTGAACCTTCAGGATGTCGCCGACGATCTCGACGACCTTGGAGTAGCGGATCAGGGTGTGGGACATCGGAACAGGGTCCTGCCCGTGGGCGCGAGGCTCGGAATCGGGCCTGAATAGGTGCATGCTAAGGAGTGTGGGGAAGGGCCGTCAAACCTGCATCAAGCCCGATCGGCTGAGCGCGGTCAGGGCCAGTGGTCACGCCGCGGCCAGATCTACAAGGCCGTGGTAGCGATGAGGGTGCAGCCTGGGCGGCGGCCAGACTCCGCACAAGTTGGGCCGGGAGCAGGTCGATCAGCTCCAGGGGCGTGAGTGACAGCGCCGTGGCGCCATTGTGCTGGCGCTCGCAACGACCAGCGACCACCCCTTTCACGCAACCGGGACTGCGGTTCCTCTGCCCTGTGTGCGGTTATACCCATCACACACGGATTTTCCGCCGCGATGCACGCCTCTCCCGCCTGATAGCCGCGTTGCGACTCCTCGCAATAGAGCCCGCTATTCCTCGTCGTCGCGCCTTGCTCTCGGACGCGATAGACGCACCTCGCTTACCGCAAAACCCATGTGCGACGGGTATAGCTACTGCGCTTGCGCAGAGACTTTCATCCCGTCTTCGGCCCCCGTCCGACCTGCCCGAGCCCGGCTGTCTCCGCTTGAAAGACATCGATGAATCGCTGTTGGAAGCCGCGCAGGTATTTGTTTCGCAGGTGCGCGATCTTGGTCACCTCCCACGGGAACAGGTGGCTCAAGTCCCGTCTGGCGAGATCGGCGTCGTGGTCGGGTTGGTACGCCATATCGGCGATAATCCCGATCCCTAAGCCTTCGCGCACATAGGTCTTGATCACATCGGTGTCGACCGCCCCCAGCACCACGTGCGGACGCAGTCCTTCGCGGGAAAATGTATCGCTCATGTTTCCGCGGCCGGTGAAGCCGAATACATAGGTGATGACCGGATAGGCGCATAGCACGTCCAGCGTGAGCGGCTTGCACGCCAGCACCGGGTGCCCTTCGGGAGCAACGAGGCAGCGGTTCCAGCGATAGCAGGGCACTGCCAGGAGGGCCGGGTGCGGGTCCAATCCTTCCGTGCACACTGCCAGATCGACCCCATCGCGCACCACCATGTCGATCAGCTGCGCCGGCGTGCCCTGGTGGATTTCCAGCGCGACGCCCGGGTACTCCGCCGAGAAGCGACGCACGACCGACGGCAGCACATAGCGGGCCTGGGTATGCGTGGCGGCGACGCGAAGCACCCCAGTCTGCTCCTGCGCATGATCTTTCCCCACTGCAGCGATGTTGCCGGTGGCGGTCAGGGCGGCCCTGGCATAAGCCAGCACCTTGTCCCCGACCTCGTTTAGGCCCAGTAGTCGCTTGCCACGGCGCCGGAACAGTCGTACGCCCAGCTCATCCTCCAGCTGTCTCAGATGCTGGGAAACCGCGGGTTGCACCAGATGCAGACGTTCCGCGGCCTGGCTGACGTTGAAGTCGCTCTCGACCAGGGTCACGAAGGAGCGCAGCTGGCGCAGTTCCATATCAGTTTCCGTGATACAGAGAAATATCAAATCATTTTTTGCTCTTAATGCAGGCTGGCATACTCCGCGTCAACCCAAACCCGGAACGGGTCAATCGACGAATCTTCGGAGAGCGTCATGACAGCGTCGGCGCTGAGGAGACTCGAGCCCTACTCCAGCGTCATGCTGCGGGCGCGGCTGCCCGGCGGCGTGCGCGCGCCCGCGCAATGGCCGGTGATCGACGAGATCGGCCCGGTCGGCAAGGGCCCCGGCCGCTACAACCTGATGCTGCGCGGCGACGGCTGCGGCACGCGGCTCAACAAGCTGCACCGGGAACGCCTCCCGGAGCCCCAGCTGCTGGACGCGCGCGACGCGCTGCTGGGCCGCTATGGCGCCGAACCTGCCGATGCCGAGCGTTTCGGCGACTTTGGCCTGTGCGCCGGCCTGGTCCGGCCGGTGCGCGATGCAGCGAGGGACTCCCATGCTTGAGCACACGTCATCCGAGCAGACGCGACAAGCGGATTTCATCCGCGCCGCCAACGCGCACTTGATAGGCCGCGACGCCGAAGAGCGCGTGGCCTGGGCTCTCACCAACCTGCCAGGCGAGCATGTGTTGTCGTCCAGCTTTGGCGTGCACGCCGCGCTGATGCTGCACCTGGCGACGCGGGTATATCCCCGGATCCCGGTGATCTTCATCGACACCGGCTACCTGTTTCCCGAGACCTACCGGTTCGTCGATGAGCTGACCGAGCGCCTGGAGCTCAACCTGCATGTCTGCCGCCCACCCCTGTCCCCGGCGTGGCAGGAGGTACGCCACGGACGGCTCTGGGAGAACGGTGTGCAAGGCATCGAACACTACAACCGCATGAACAAGGTGGAACCCATGGCTCGCGCGCTCCACGACCTGGACGCCGGCACCTGGCTCGCCGGGCTGCGCAGCGACCAGTCACGCTCGCGCAGCGCCCTGCCCGTGCTGGTGAAGAAGGACGGGCGCTTCAAGCTTCATCCGGTCATCGACTGGCGCGATCGCGACACTCACCGCTACCTGAAGCAGCATGACCTGCCCTATCACCCGCTGTGGGAGCGGGGCTACGTCTCGGTGGGCGACGTGCATACCAGCCGGCCATTGGAGCCGGGTATGCTGGCCGAGGAGACCCGATTCTTCGGGCTGAAACGTGAGTGCGGGTTGCATGAGTGAGCACGTTTCTCAATCTGGCGGCGGGCAGCTCCGAGGGGGAGGGAGGCTCGGGAAAAGCCGGTTGATGATGATGCGATCGCGGCCGGCGCAGCAACAGCGACCTGCGTCGGCGACAGGCCGTCAAGCGCGAGGTTGTAAAGTGCCGGGATCAGATTGCATGTCGACAGATCCCCGGCGCCGCCGAAGATCACGACGGTGCACGCCTGCGGAAACAGCTCATGGCTCCGACAGGTCATCAACGGGCTCCCCTCGGCCTTGGTCTCGGTCATGACTGGTGACCTGCTTCCTGGTGCCGCCGACCGCGACCTGAGGCGCCACTCAAAGAGGTTGTGAAAGATCGCCGCTCGTCGCGAGGGCGTCCGCAGCACAGGGAGCTTTTCTTCACAGCCGCTCAGCCGGCGGCCGCGCCGAAGCGCGCCTGCAACGCCGGCAGCATCCGCTCCAGCGCCATGCCGCGGGAGCCCTTGAGCAGGACCGTTGCGTCCGTCGTCAGCCCGGCGGCGATCTGTGTCGCCAGGTCGTCTGACCAGCCCGCATGCGCGCTGACGGCACGCTCGTCCAGCGCCAACCCGGCGGCGGCGGCCGCGAATTGCGGGCCGATCAGGACGCAGCGTTCGGCGCTGTCCGCCGCCAGTGCCGCGATGTCGCGGTGGGCGGACGCGGTCACCTGGCCGAGCTCCAGCATATCGCCGAGCACGGCTACCCGCGGCGCCGGATACTCGGCCAGCAACGCGAGGGCCGCGCGCATGGACGTCGGATTCGCGTTGTAGCAGTCATTGATGACGGTCGGCCAGCCGGGATTGTCGGCGCCGATGAGCTCGCCGCGCATCGGCGCATGGCCGGCGGCGGGCCAGGCAGCGGCGATGCGGTCCTCGGAGACGCCGAAGCAGCGGGCGACGGCACTGGCCGCCGAGGCGTTGAGCTGATTGTGCTCGCCCGGCAGCGGCAGCGCGGCGGTCACCGGGTCCAGCTCGAAGCGCAGGATCGCGAAGGTTGGCTCGGCGGGAATCGTCAGCGGCGCCGGCAGCCGGTCTTCGCTCAACAGGATCGCCGTGCCGCCGTCGGCGATGTGCTCCAGCACCGCCGACTCCTCGCGGGCGACGCCGGCGAGATCCTGGAAGAACTCCAGGTGCTCCTCGCCGATGCTGGTGATCAGGGCGATGTCCGGCCGCACGATGGCGGCCAGCGCCGCGATCTCACCCGGATGGTTGGTGCCGACCTCAGCGACCAGGAAGTCGTGTTCGGGGCGCGCGCCGAGCAGCGTCAGCGGCACACCGAGGTGGTTGTTGAAGCTCTTCGGGCTCTGGCTGCCGCTGAGCCCGGCGTGGCTCAGCACGTGATGGGTCAGGTGGCGGGTGGTGGTCTTGCCGTTGCTGCCGCAGACGGCCACGATTCGGCAGCCGGCACCGCCCAGCAGGTCGCGCCAGCGGTGCGCCAGCGCGTGCAGCGCCGCAACGGTGGATTCCACCCGCAACAGCGCGAGAGCGCCCGATCCTGTGCTGCCCGGCGGCGGTATGTCCCGCTCCACGAAGGCCAGCGCCGCGTCGGCGGCTTGCACCGCGGCCAGAAAGTCATGGCCGTCGAAGTGCGCGCCGCTGATGGCGACGAAGGCCTCACCCGGCCGCAAGGTTCGGCTGTCGATGCCGAGCGCGGTGATGGGCGCCGCGGCGTCGGCCGGTGGCACGAGCCAGCGGCCCCCGGTGATCTCGGCGAAGGCGGCGGGGGTCCAGAAGCTGGTTGCGTCGCTCATGGGCTCGCATTCGGATCGCTGCGGTTGGCCACCGGTAATCTCTGGCCGGCGAGGCGCCCCTGGAGCAGCATGCGCTGGCGGGCGCCTTGCAGTGTTTCGTTCATGGCGTTGACCTCGCGGTGGTGGAATGGAGTTGCGTTCCTGGTTGATGCCCGCGCTGCCGGTGGGCCGGCCGGCCGCCCCCCCGGGCTTGCGCCGGGCCAGCCTGCCGGCTACGCCGCCGCGGCGAGTGGTTCCTGGCCCGCCCGCCGCCAGCCTGTGCCCGGAACGCGCCGGTGCACGTCGCCCGCATCGTCGATACGGAACAGATGCAGCCAGCCGTTGTCGAGCATCTGCCGCACCAGGTCGTGGCGGGCGATGATGTCGTCGATGGGTGCCTGCGGGGCCTGCAGGAACACCGACAGCCTCATGGGTTCGTGCATCCACTGCTTGCCGTCGTGCAGGGACTGCATCGGCAGGCCGACCCGCAGGTCCCCGGCATTGCCCTCGAGCACGCCGATGGCGCCGCCGACCACGTTGTGCAGCACCTTGTTGCCGCTGCCGAAGCGGCGGTTGTCGGTTGTGGAGCCGTAGTACTGCAGGTTGATCCAGCCGGCCACCACCATCGGCGCCGTCATGATCAGCTCCAGCACGCCGAAGCCCGCGTCCTGCGGCCAGTGGTAGTCATGCAGGAAGGTACGCCCGCCGAGGTCCAGGCCGCGGGTGCGCTCGCGCGGCGCCGCGATGAACGCGGCGCAGCCCGCCAGCGCCCACTCGGGCCGCACCTGGGCCCAGTCGCGGCTGCGGTGCTGGACGTTGGCGGTGACCGATCGCAGGGACTGGCTCGTGAGCCCCAGTCGGGCGGCTCGCTGCAGCCGGGTCAGCTCGCCCGCCTGCTTGAGCCAGCTCCTAAGCTCAGCCAGCTCCTCGGCATAGCCCGACGGCAGCCGGTCCGTGTCGTACAGGGTGACCTCGTCCACGCAGGTGTCGTGCAGGGCGCCGATGAACCAGGTGTCCGCCGGGATCTCGATGCCGCGCTCGACGAGTCCGCGGCGCACATCCGGGTCGTTCAGCAGCGCCGCACCGATGCGCGCGCTGGCCTCGCCGGTCATGCCGCCGCAGGCTCCGCAGTCCAGGCCCGTCGCGTGCGGGTTGTTGACGACGGTGCTGCCGTGGCCGACCAGGAGCACCAGGCGCGCGAAGTTGCCGGTCATGGACATGGCCTTCAGGATGCCCTCTGCCAGGGGCAAGCGGTCGGCTTCCGGGATGCCGGCGGTGGCGTGGTCGTGCCCACGGTGATGGGCACAGGCGCCATGATGCGGGGCATCCAGGGTCGGGCCGACGCGGCGCTCGGTGGAGCCGTCCAGGTGCAGGTCGTCCGGGGCGGCCACCGGGCGGCTCCAGCCGAAGCTGTCGGTGATGATCTTCGGTGCATAGAGCAGCAACCCGGCCGCCTCCACAAAGGAGAAGCAGGACGATGCGCCCATTTTGAACGCCTTCCAGGACTTGGCGATGCCGGCGCGCCGGCGCTGGGTGGCCAGCGCGGCCTCGGCGTCGTGCTCGTCTGCGCCGTGGATCTCGGAGCAGACCTTGTACGTCGGCGTGAGCAGCACTGGCATGTGGGAGCGCGGCTCGACGGCACCGAGCGGCACGTGCGCGATGGGCACGCCGAAGAAGCCGGCGAAGCCGAGCGTCTGCGCCTTCGGGCAGACGGTCTCGAAGGCGCGGCGGATGATCTCCGAGCGCACGTCGATGCAGAAGGCCGCCTGCACCGCGGGGCGTGCTGTGGGTGCTTTTGCGTCGCCGTCGCGACGCAGGTCCTCGATGAGTCGGCGCTGGTAACCCTGCTCCAGCGCCGTCAGCAGGATGTGCTCCACCTCGGCGTCGTCACCGCCGTTGACGCTGCGGTCGCCGCCGACGCCCGCACCGGTCTCGCCGCGCCCGAGGCGCGCGCAGATCTCCCGCCAGCGCGGTCGCAGCGTCGGCGTCGACTTGTGCTCGTAGAGCAGCAGGTCCCAGGCGAGCCGGATCGCCAGCAGCTCGACGATGGTGTCGTCGCTGCCGCCGGCGAGCCCCTGCTCCCAGCGCAGCAGCCGCGCCCATGCCGCCCAGCCGCCGATGTCCATCAGCGCCGCGTGCATGTAGTCGAGCGCCGCGGCTTCGGGGATGCCAAGCCGGCGCAGCGCCGAGGCGATGCAGGCCCGCGGCGACTCCGGCAGGGCCTTGACCCGCGAGCGCATGGCGTCCTGCCCCATCATGGTCAGGCTGTAGTCCAGCGCCGCGAAGCGCCGCCAGGACGCATACAGCGACGTGCCCTCCCAGGGCCGTTTCCAGGTGGCTTGACCCATGTCGAAGTAGGCCGCGCAGTGGTGGCTGATGCGCTCCACCACGAAGCCGGACCAGTCGTCCGCGTCCAGCTCGTCCACCAGCGCCGTCAGCAGCGGTATGCCGCCGGTCGGCGTCTGGCGCTCGGCCGCCGCCGCATCGCGCAGCTGCTTCGGCGTCAGCGTGCTGCCGCACAGGCCGGCGGCCTCGCGCAGGTCGTCGTCGGTGATGCGCCCGGCTTCCAGTTGATCGTGATACCAGCCGCGCGGCATGTACATGCGCGCATCGGCGATGCGCCGCAGCGTCGCCGCGGCCTCCTCGAAGCGCTGCTCCACCAGGCCGTGGAAGGGGTTGACGGCGACGAAGCGATCGAGCGGCCACACTGGGGCGATGCGGTTGCAGGCGGCGTCGATCTGCTGCGCCAGCTCCGGCGTCACCGGGTCGGCGTCCGCCGGCGTCAGTCGCGCGTAGGCCACGGCCGTTGCATCCTGCGGGCGCTGCTCCTGGGTCTCTTCGTCGAAGCGCAGGTCTTTCAGGTTCATGGTTGCACTCCTCGTTTAGTCGGTTCGGTATCGGGTCGGGCTGGGGTCAGGCGGCAGCCCGTGGGGCGGGCCGGCGAACGGGCCAGAGCCGCACGATGAGCCGGGTCACCAGGACGTCCACGTAGAGCCCGTTGTAGAGGTGCACCTGGATGGCCTGGCGCAGTGGGCCGCGAATGCGGGTGAACAGGTGCTGAAGCATGATCAGGCCAATGAACACCGCCATGATGGCGAGGCCGAGCCCGAGGTCGAGGGCCCCGGCGGTTTCCACCGGCCGCACGCTCCCGATCAGCGCATGCTCGAAGAGCGCGTGCAGGCCGAAGTAGGCAAAGCAGACGAAGGCGCCGATGGCCGTCGCGCGGATCAGGAGCTTCGCGTTGTCTTCCAGCACCAGCGCCTGCAGCAGCAGCTGCGCGGTGGCGATCGCGACGATGGCGCCGGTGATGATGAGCGCCGGCTGATGGGTCGGGTCCACGCCGAACGCTAGGCCCGCCAGCAGCGCCAGCAGGATCGCGCCCTGGAAGGCCACGAGCCAGTGCCAGGGCTGCGGTGCGCCGCCCTTGAACCTGAGCGCCGGGGCGCGGAAGCCGTCGACACTGCTGCCCGAGGCGAGGAACGCGTGGGCCTTGTACAGCGAGTGGGCCACCAGGTGAAGCAGCGCCAGGCTATAGAGTCCGAGGCCCGCCTCCAGCAGCATGAAGCCCATCTGCGCCGACGTTGACCAGGCCAGCGACACCTTAATGCTGGTTTGCGTGAGCATCACGAGCGAGGCGATCGCCAGCGTCACCAGACCCACCACGGCGAGCGCATCCAGCGCCGGGCCCGAGGCCGACATGACCGGGCTCATGCGGATCACCAGGAAGGCGC
>Ga0316577_10000157_pt1 | contig 21222 bp, 14 predicted proteins | sample S5NA_FD_203073 | JGI IMG/M metagenome (GOLD analysis project Ga0316577, IMG submission 203073) | Rhizosphere microbial communities from salt marsh grasses in Alabama, United States - S5-7_050615r2r1 | ecosystem: Host-associated > Plants > Roots > Rhizosphere | place: USA: Alabama | collected... | reverse complement strand
GTCTCCTCCCAACTCCAGCTTTCTCAAGACCACGGGGGCATCCGACGCCAGGACCGTGCGACCGTCGGCGTCCAGTCTCATGCCCTCGGGCCCCATCGCCACGGTCCAGGTGCGGCCGAGGGCCAGGGTCCGCCGCAGGGTCGTTTCGCCGGGAGGGGCCAGAGAGCCCACGGTGAGACCGGCCCAGGGTGTCACGTCCAGGAACTCCTCCACGCCGATGAGGGCGAAGAGGGGGCCCCAGCTCTGGTACCGCTGGCCCCCGCCCTCGCCGGTGCGGCTATCATAGTTCTCCCGGCAGAGCTGGTAGTCACGCCAGCTCCTGAGGAAGAGGGCCACGCTCCGTTGCGCGAGCTCCCCTGCGGTCTGGTCGAATCCGTACCGCCTGACTCCCTGGTAGACCAGGTAGTTCATGGGAGGCCAGATGGTCCCCCGCCAATACTGCTGCTCGGGGAAACGGGGATCATTCCTGGAAATGGTGGGCAGGACGAACTCGCCCCAGAACCACTCCGGGTCCGTGAGAGTCTCCATCATACGGCGGGCCTGCTCCGGGGTGGGGACTCCCGCCACCAAGGGGAGGAAGTTGGAGGCCGCGACCCGAGGAGACCAGCTTCCGTCCCACTTCCGGTCCAGGTACAGGCCTCGCTCCGGGTTCCAGAGGTGCTGGTTCATTCGGTCCCGGAGAAGCTCCCAGGCCCGCTGGTATTCCCGGGCCTTGCTCTCCTCACCCGTCTCCCTTGCCAGATAGGCCAGGGACTCCAGGTCCATGGCGAGGTATGCGTTCAGGTCCACGCAGGAGAGGTCGAAGGTCTCGGACTCCCCGACCCATTCGGCCTCGTCCCAGTTCGGAAGGTCGTCCTGGCCGGATTCCCAGGCGGCCCGCTGCCACCCGCTGGCATCCACCTCCCAGGGTGGGGGCGTGGAGGAGATGTTCTCCGCGTCGGAGCCCCACTCGAAGAGACCGTCCCCGTTCCCGTCCCGGCGCGGGTGCCCACCCTTCTCCTTCTGCCAGAAGGCGTTCCACCGCTCCAGAGCCGGAAGACTCTCGGCGACGAGCTTTGAGTCCCGGTACCTGGCGAAGATCTTCGCCAGGGCGAAGGCTCCTACCGGGGGCTGGGAACGATCCGGAGTACCGCCGAACCGTCCTCGCCAGTTGGGTATGCACCCTGTCGGGTACTGAGTGGCCAGACCTGCCCGCACGGCCGCCGCCGCCAGGTCGGGGCTCTCCAGTGCCAGCTCCAGGGCGTTGAAGTAGGAGTCCCACCCGAAGACCGTCCAGTGATCCGGGGTGCCATCAGGGGCGGGGAAGATCCACCGCCGGCCGGCGGGAACGTACAGCTCTCCGCTCTCGGGCTTCAGGAGCACCATCCAGTGGAGATTGTTGGTGATGGAAGCCGCCAGACCGTCCCATGCCCCGTCTACGTGGACTCGTGTGGACTCGTACCGTTCCAGCGCCAGAGCCAGGTTCGTCGTGGTGCCGCCAAGGATGGCCCTTCGGGCATTCTCCTGGGCCTCGCGGGGGTCCGGCGCAATGGCGGCGGCGAACTCGATTTTCTGCCCGGGCGCTGTCACGAACCGTTGGGGTTCTGCCGGATCCCCCGGCCCGGGACCCGGAAGGGTGAGGAGAGCCATGTGATGGGAGCCCGATCCCGTGGAGCCGAGGATGAGACCCGGCGCTCCCAGCGGTGGGGACAGGTCCGGCCGGTTCCAGCTCCCTTGCCAGTCCCAGGGGAAGAACGGAATGAGCTCCAGGACCCCGACGTAGTCGGCAAGGACCCGCCCGATCAGGGTATTGTCACTCCGTCGGCTCCACTCCAGGGTGATCCACGCCTCCCTCTCCGACTTCTTCACCAGGGGCGTCTCCAGACCCAGACCGAAGGGAAGGCCCAGATCGAAGGAGATGCGGGCATAGCTCCCGTCCGGGGCGTGCGGCCCCACCCGGTGAACAAGCCAGAAGAGATCCATCTCGTCGGCCCGGCTGCCGTCGGCCAGCTCCGCGGCGAATCTGAAGGCGAATCCCTCGCCGGGTCCGGGTGAAAGCACCAGGCCCGACCAGCTCTGGGCGTGAAGTGCACCGATGTGATACCGGATCTCCTGGAGGCTCATTGACGTCCTTTCATCTGAGTGGATTCGGGGACCTCGCCGGCCGGAGCCGGATCGTCCTCTGCACACGCCCGGAGCCGGGGAAATCCACCCGAACGATCATCTCTTCTTCGGATCCGGGCGAGAGCGACACTCCCGTGCCCACGGCCTCCACTCCCTCGCCCAGCACCGTCAAGGTCTGGCTCTCGCCCCCGTCACCCTCCAGGAGCAGCACCCAGTCCGTGGATTCCATGGTGAAGTCCAGGACACGTAGCCCGCGGCTCCCATCTCCCAGGGAAAGAGAGGCCGCCGGGGGTTCCACTTCCAGTCCTCCCTCCCAAGCGAACCGGAGATCCACGGACAAGCCCTCCTGGAGATGGAGGGTGACCTCGTGGGCCTGGTCGTGACGGCCCCTGATCTCCCTCCCTCTTCCCTCGTCGAGGCTGCCCTCCATTCGGACATTTCGGGCTCCGAGGGGGATGGGGTGGATGTAGGTCAGCTCCACAGGGGGGCCCTCCACCGAGAAGGACGCCACCGCATTTCCGGGCCGCCTCTCCAGGGAGAAATGGATGGCGCTCTCCCCCACCCTCAAGTCGTGAAAACTGAAGGATGTCCAGGAGGGGGGAGGTTGGGGCGCAAGGGTGGCTCGCCCTTCCGGAGCGTCTGGGTCCCACCCCAGGAGCCCCCGGACCAGTGGCGTCACGAGCATGGAGCTGGCGAAGAACTGGTGGGGCACGGTGGCGTCCATGGTCTGATAATAAGCCCCCGACAGGTTCTCGGGGTGACGGCCGAGGGCGAAGTCGAAGGTCAGGGCGTGGAGGGCCTGAAGGAGGGGGAATCCGGCCCACGGACGGCGGTATCTGTATTGAGCCCATCCCACGAACCCCGTCATGAAGGGCCAGACCGCTCCATTGTTGTAGTGGAGGGGGTCGTAGAGCTCGCTCTCGGTGGACAGAAGGCGGGCCCCCCAGGAGGAGGAGATGACATCGGAGGCCAACTGGCGGAGTGTCGCCTCGGCGCGATCCTCCTCCACCAGGCCGAAGGAGAGGGCGGTGCCCGGCCAGGCCGTGAGGTTGTCGTTCGTGCTGCCGTCCCGGAGGATCCCGAAGGCCATGTGCCCCTCCCCGGGGCGCCAGTAGCGCTGGTTGAGAGTTCTGGACGCCTGGAGGAGGAGGTCACGCGCCTGGGTGGCGATCCTTTCCTCCCCCATTCGCCGAGCCATCTCGGCTGTGCCTTCCAGGGCCTCCATCCACACCGCCGCCAGGTAGATGTCCTCGTGGATACCCTCGCCCAGGCCTCCTACCTCGATTGCGCCGAGGCCGCCGGTGGTGTTCTCGATGATGCCGTCTCCGTCCGTTTCCACGGAGAGGCACCATTGAAATGCCCGTAGGAACGCCGGCCAGAGCTCCCTCAGCAGCGGATCGTCGCCGCTGGCCCTCCAGTAGCTCCAGAGGGCCAGCATCCAGAAGGGAGTGGTGTCGGCGTGGTAGTATGCGTATGGGAAGGCATCGAACCAGGGAATCGTGCCGGCACTCTGACTGATTTCGTGTGGGATCTTCCCGTCCTCCCGTTGATACCGTGCCAGGAAGCGAAGCCCCTCCGCCACCAGTTCCCACTGCCCAATGACGTCCATGGCCAGGGAGTTGATGGCGGCGTCCCCACCGAAGAACCATCCAAAGCCCGGGCGCAGACTGGTGCCCGAGGGGCCCCAGCCGGCCACCAGGCCGCAGCCCAGGTCCGGGTTGCAGACCCTCTGCTCCTCCAGGTTCACCTTGGCCCACTCCAGGGATCGCGCGAAGGAGAAGGGTCGGTCCTCTCGCGTGCGGTCTTCCACCGATAGGACGGATCCACCCGACAGACCGAGCCGGCTCTCGTACAATTCCCTGGCCCACCCCCTGTTCGCCTCGTAGATCTCCCGGGCTCCTTCCAGGAGAGCCCGGTAGGTTCCCAGGACCGTTTCACGGGGAGCGGTTCCCCCGGTGATGACGATGGGAATGAACTCTCTCTTCGCTCGCTCCCGATCCACGGGGACGACGAAGGTGGAGGGGGCCTCCGCCAGGCGATGAGCTGGGTGGGCGGACGCCTGGGTCGCCCAGGGAGACCCGATGACGGCGTTCCTCTGCTGAAGACTCTCTGAGAGCACGAAGGCGCGATTCTCAGCGTCCCAGTAGAGGTACTGACCTCCCATTCCCCCGGGCCAGGCGTACTGCATGACCGGCTGGAACTCCACATGGATCTCCAGGTCGACCACGGCGTCCACCTCCAGGAGCAGGAGAATTCCCGGGAGATCCCGGGGGGCGAGGACGTGCTGCCTCACCTGGAAGGCTCCGTGACTGTAGGCGACGGTGTAGGCCTCTGGTCGGGCTTCCACCCACCGTGCGACGTTCGCGCCGGGAATGGGGTCGGAATACTCGGGGATCTTGAAAGCCAGACGGATCTCCCGGGCGACCTTGAGGGGGTGGATCCAGGCTTCTCCCTCTCCGGTCTCGAACCCCAGCCACGCCGCCCGGGCGCCCACGGCCCCGAGATATTCCCCTGGACGGGAGGGACCCGAAAGGACGGTGGGCTGGAATTCCCCGACTGCGAAACGCTCAACCGCGAGGTTCGCTATGGCGCCGCGGGAAGAACCCTCCTGGCACGTGGCCTCGTAGGGGAGGAGGAGCCCGGACGCCAGGGCCAGGGCTGCGGCCAGCGCCGAGGCGGATGGGGGAGGGCGGTCCATGGCGAGCTTCCTTCCCGAGAGGGTGATGGATGCGGAGTCCCTTGGAAGTGAGTGGTCCGGAGGCGGTCTGGTCAATAATTTGCCCATCCCCGCATGAGCTGGCCACCGTGAGGGGGACTTGCACCGGGAAGCGTTTCCTGGGATAGTCTGACGTCTGCCTGCAAGGTCGGCACTCCGACCCGAAGGGGATGTTAGCCGCGTTCGGTTCAGTCCCCGGCCACCTGCGGGCTGAAGAGATCTGCCGTCGCAGAAAGCCCCCGAGCCAGAAGAAGAGTCAATGACACCTTGGGTCCTTCGCCTTCTCATCGCCAACCTGGTGGTGTTTCTGGTGACCTCCTACGAGCCTTCCGTGGGGAACCTGCTGGCCCTTTGGCCACAGTACATTCTCTACCGGCCCTGGGGTGTCTTCACCTACATGTTCGTTCACGGCGGACTGGCCCACATCTTCTTCAACATGTTGGGTTTGTTCTTCTTCGGCCCGAGGCTGGAAGCTCAGCTCGGCGGGAAGTACTTCATCCGTCTCTACATCCTGAGTGGGCTGGGTGGTGCTGCGTTCTCCTTTCTCTTCGCTCCCCATGCGGGTGTGGTCGGCGCGTCAGCGGCGGTCTTCGGCGTGCTCCTCGGGTTCGCGTATTTCTGGCCCAGGGAGCGCATCTACATCTGGGGCGTGCTCCCCATCGAATCCCGGTGGCTGGTAGGAATGCTGGCCGCCGTGGCCCTCTTCAGTGGAATCAGCGGCTCGGGCGCCGGGGTGGCCCACTTCGCGCACCTGGGAGGGTTTGTGGCCGGCTATGCGTATCTCCGGTGGCGGAAGCGCCGTTATATGAAGCAGTGGCGGCCCATTCCGACGCCGAAATCAGAGTTGGCCAAGGCAACTCGGCGTGCGGACGACAGGGACGCCCTCAGGCGGTGGAGGGCGATCCGGTTGGATGAGCTGCACGAGTTGAACCGGGATGAGGTCGAACGGGTCCTCAGGAAGCTGGACAGTGAGGGGAGCGGGAGCCTGACCCAAGAAGAGCGCGCCATGCTGGACCGGTTCGCCACAAGGCATTGAAGGTAGCCCAGGGCGGCGTTCCCCCCAGCTTCATTCACGTGACAATCCACATCGGGCTGCAGGAGGTGGTCGTGAGCTCACATGGGAGATTTCCGGGGACAGCTCTACTTGCGCTGGCTGCCTTGTTGATGCCTCAGTTCGGATGCCAGGGCGATGGGGGGGGCGAGGTGGCGGACCTGGTTCTCACGAACGGGAAGGTCGTCACCGTGGATCCCACGGTCCCCGAGGCGGAGGCGATCGCCGTCAAGGGATACACGATCCTGGCGGTGGGAAGCGCTTCGGAGATCGCCGGGTACGTCGGTGCCGAAACCAGGACCATCGATCTGGAAGGCCGTTTGGCCATCCCGGGTTTCATCGACTCCCACGGTCACTATATGGGTCTCGGTGAATCCAAGATGATCCTGGACCTCACGCAGGCACGGACCTGGGACGAGATTGTGGAAATGGTGGCAGAGTCCGCCTCCGCCGCGGAGCCAGGGGCCTGGATTCGTGGCCGGGGGTGGCACCAGGAGAAGTGGGACGTGGTGCCGCAGCCGAACGTGGACGGGGTTCCCACCCACGGAAGTCTCAGTGCCGCCTCACCTGCGAATCCAGTCTATCTCACCCACGCCAGCGGTCATTCATCCATCGTGAACGCCCGGGCGTTGGAGTTGGCGGGAATCGACGCGTCCACGCCGGATCCTCCGGGAGGTACCATCGTCAAGGACCAGGCGGGGCAGCCCTCCGGACTTCTGCGGGAGACGGCACAGCGAATCGTCGAAGCGGTCATGGACCGCTCCGACGAGGACCGGAGCCCGGAAGAGGTGGAAGAGCGGATGCGGCAGGCCGTGCGTCTCGCGGGTGAGGATGCCCTCTCCAAAGGGGTCACGAGCTTCCACGATGCCGGCTCCAATTTCGCCACCATCGATTTCTTCAAGATGCTGGAGGCGGAGGGGAACCTCCCGGTGCGCCTGTACGTGATGGTCCGCAGGGAGTCCAACGAGGAGATGGACCGGCGGCTACCCGAGTACCGAATGCTTCCGGAAGGAGATGATTTTCTCACCGTCCGCGCCATCAAACGGCAGGTAGACGGAGCTCTTGGATCCCACGGCGCCTGGCTCCTGGAACCCTACGAGGACCTGGATAGCGAGGGGCTCAACCTGGAGCCACTCGACGATATCATGGGTACGGCCAGGGTGGCGATCAAGCACGGTTTCCAGGTGAACACCCATGCCATCGGAGATCGCGGGAACCGAGAGATTCTGGACCTGTATCAGCGGGCCTTCGAAGAGGCGGGAGTCGACGGGCACGACCTCCGGTGGCGGATTGAACATGCGCAGCACCTCCACCCCGACGACGTGGGGCGGTTCGCGGAGCTGGGGGTAATCCCGTCGATGCAGGCCGTTCACTGTACCAGTGACGGCCCCTGGGTCTACCAACGGCTCGGCGCGGCGCGCGCAGCCAGCGGAGCCTACCTCTGGAGGGATCTCATCGACTCCGGGGCAGTGGTGAACAACGGTACCGACACCCCCGTTGAAGATGTGGATCCCATCCCGGGCTTCTACGCGGCCGTGACTCGCATCATGGCGAACGGGGAGGCCTTCTTCCCCGAGCAGGCCATGACCCGGGAGGAGGCTCTATCCTCCTACACCATCAACGGCGCCTACTCGGCCTTCGAGGAAGACCTGAAGGGAAGCCTGACTCCGGGGAAGTATGCCGACATCACCGTCCTCTCCCGGGACATCATGACCGTTCCCGTGGAGGAGATCCTCGGGACGGAGGTGGTCCTCACCATTGTGGGAGGAGAGGTGAGGTACAGCCGGGACAACTGAGCGGGGCAGGGGCTCCCCCTCGGCGCCGGGATCTGGCCGGGGCCCGGACCGGAGGAGAGGTCCCGGGCCCTGGCTGCCTTCTAGAACGGCTTCATATTCGCCAGATACGCTCCCAGGAGGCCCAGGAAAGGCAGGGCCACCAGGAGGGACCTGGCCAGGGGACGACTGCGGTAGGGGAGGGCGACCAGCCCCCCCAAGAGGACCCAGAGAACGAGTTTCGCCCAGACCCACCCGGGGAATGCACCGCCCTGGGCCACCCCCGTTCGGGCCACGAGGCCGAACCCCCCCGTGAGGGCTATGAGTGCCCCGAGACCGTGCAAAACCAGGAGGGTCCGGTAGCTGGTGTTCTCCTTCTTCTCATGGCCGGAGGCAGCGTGGCCAGCCATTCCCGCCAGGGCCACGAACAACATGAACAGGCCGAAGAGGTGGACGAGCTTGTATGTGACGTAGGACATGGGATGAGTCTCTCCGGGAAGGAGGATCGGAAGACCCCGGGGTAGTCAGGGCCGAAGCCGGCTGACAGCGGGAAGCAGATATTGCCCCAGGAGCTGGGCCACCGCCAGGTGCTTCCCGTTGTATTCATTCCCTCCGGTGGTCACCATCACCAGGTCCAGCGTGGGAAAGACCGCGATGAACTGGCTTCCCCACCCATTGGCGAAGACGACGGGTACGCTGTCTCCCTCCGATACGGGAGCGTCCATGAGCCACCACAGATACCCGTACCCCTCGCTCCCCTCCCCTGCCTGGAGGTGGCGTCGAGTGGAGATCCGGATCCAGTCCTCCGACACGATCTGCTTGCCTCCCCAACGGCCTCCGTCCAGGACCATCTGGCCGATCTTGGCCATGTCCCTCGGGAGGAGCTGAAGGCTTCCGTCCATCAGGTTGAAACCTTCCGTCTTTCCGTAGTCCCAGTTCCAGCTTTCGATTCCCAGGGGGTGGAAGAGGGATTCCTCCGCGAAGGCCTCCGCGTGCATTCCGGTAGCACGGTGAAGGATGCCCGCGACGAGGTTCACGTTGGCGCTCACGTACGCCCAATCCCGGCCGGGGGTGCCCGAAACCGAGTGGGAGAGGGCTCGCCGGAAAAACTCCTGCCCGGTGGCGTGAAGATTCTCGGCCTCTTCGGGACTCCAGTCCAGAGCCATGGACATCGTCAGAAGGTGCTCCAGCGTCAGATCCTCCCAACCGCTCCCCAGGGCACTCCGATATTCCGGGAAGAACCCCGCCACGGGGGCGTCGGGCCCCGAGATGTCTCCTCCTTGGATCGCCAGGCCGATGAGGAGGGAGGAGACGCTCTTGGTGCAGGAGGCGATGCGATGGAGGGTCTCAGGGCCGAAGCCGTGGAAGTATTCCTCCATGACGAGTCGCCCGTGCCGGGCCACCAGGAGGGAATGGAGAACGCCTGCCTCACCCCGGGCCACTCCTTCCACCATCTCCACCAGAGCCTTGGGGTCGATCCCGACCTCCGCGGCAGGAGCCACTTTCCATCCGTCGCTCCGCTCCTCTGGGGCCGAGTAGGAGTAGGACGAGGAGGCCTCGGCATCCCCGAGGGGGAAGAAGCCGGGATGCGCTTCCCGACGGTGCCACGGAAGATCTACCTCCATGTCACTCCCGTCCGGGTAGAGGAGGCGCCCCGTGAGAAGACCCCGGGCCAGGTTCACCTCCCCCTCCAGACGGACTCCCGTGTCCATGGAGGCGGTGACACGGGGCCCGTCTGCCACGGCTTCCAGGCAGGGGGTCTCGTTCATCTTCCGGCTCCCAACCATATCATGGACGACGCAGCCCAGCGTCTCCCCGTCCCGGGAGAACTCCCACAGGAACTGGTCCGGCCCTGCCTCCATGACCCAGACCCCCTCGGCGAGGTCTCCCGGCCTCTCCCCAGGGGTGCCCCTCGAGCACCCGAAGACCCCCAGGAGCAGGAGGAGGAAGAGAGGCGGGAGCGCTGGCGGAAGCTTGACGGGGGCTCGAGCCAGAAGACGCAGGCACCCCCAGGCGGCGACGGAGAACCCGAGTATGCCGAGGCCGAACAGAGTCGGGACGAAGGAGATAACGAAGCCTTCGGCCACGACGTCCGCTGAGATCTCCCGGGCCCGCAGGATAATGCTCAGAGCTCTGTAGGATCCGTCACACTGACCGAGGAAACCCATGACGCCCGCGACGGCTCCCCAGAAGAGGACCGCGTTCAGCTGGTCACGGATCACGACGGCCCTCGGTCCGGTTCCCCGCAGGAGAGTCCGGATCGCTCGGATGGTGACGAAGAGGACGACGAGGGCGAGGAGCGAGAGGATATACCCATAGGGTCCGGACAGGCGGATCAAGCCAGGCATTCTTGAACCTCCTCCCTGGAAAGGGGCTCGGAGGTGGGGGGATCGGTCGGGTTCATCCCTGGGGCTCCAGGATGGCTGCGGCGGACCGCTCTTCCAGGTGGGCCGCCCGGTTTTCGAGGAAGAACCAGATCAGCGCCGTGAGCAGGGCCGCGGAGAGGGCCAAGACCATCGTCGCACAGGCCATGTGGAGCCACTCAACCAGGTATCGAAGGGCAAGCTCCGGGGCCCTCCGGATGGCGAGCGCGGACCGATAGAGCTCCACCCAGACTCCGGCGAAACCCAGCGAGAGAAGAAGGAGTGAGAGACCCGGGAGCGTCCGAAGCCCCTGACGGGGAACCGGCGCCCCGTCAGGGAGGGGCCTGAAGAGGGCGATGGCTTTCCAGAGGCCCAATCCCAGCCCCAGGGTCAAGATCGCCATCAGAAGGAAAGCCAGGGGGCTCGCGTCACCGTACAGAGTGGGTTGGAGGAAGAGCCCTCCCGCGGCCCCGGGGATCAGAAACAGGGCCATCAGTCCGAGAATCACCCGCTCCCAGGTGCTGCGGGCCTGGCCGGAGAGGCTCTCCAGGGAGCGACTGACGGGAGAGCTGTGGATGAGGGAGAGCTCCTGGAGTGCGTCGTCGGAGAGCTCGAATTGCTCTGCGACGGCGGTGGCCGCCGCCTCCTCCTCCATCCCTCCCGCCACCAGGTGTCGAAAAAGGTCCTCCATGTCCGTGGCGATTTCCAGGAGGACTCTGGAACGGGCGGGTTCCGGAATGGGGAGGCGGGAAGCTACGTGTCGAAGGTGCGAGGAGAATTGGCTCATGCTTCCTCCTCCCCCAGAAGCTGGGAGAGTTCGTCCATGAAGGCGACCCACCCCTCCCGGAGCCCTCTACCGTAGGAGCGCCCGAGTCGGGTGAGGCGGTAGCGTTTCCGTTTCCCCCGAGGGCCCTCGTCGGACCAGGTGCCCTCGATGAGACCCCGCTTCTCCAGATCGTGGAGGATCGGGTAGAGTGTCCCGTGCTTCAGGGCGAAACGCTCTCCTCCCCTCTCCTCGAGATCCAGGGCTAGTTGGTACCCGTGCTTGGCACCCCTGGCCAGTGAGGTGAGGATGAGCGCCTCGTTACATCGCCGGGTGAGCGTCTGAAGCTCGATTCGTGGGTCCGTCATCCAGGTGCCGAGTGATTCGGGGACAGAGCGTGGTCCGTGCAACCGGTCCCGGACCATTTATGTCGAGCATCATTATAAAGATGTTCGATATAATAATCCGAGGGTCAGGGGTGCGCAAGGGGTTGGAAGGTCAGCGAGGGATGAGGCCGCGGCGTCCGTCCCGCCTTGGCCGGTCCGGAACGTGGCTTTCCCCGGCACCCAACAGGGCCCACCGGAAGGCCGGTGGCCCCAGAAGCTGATTGACTGCGATCATGGCGATGATGATTGCAGCAACCTGGACTCCCCACACCGGGAAACGTTCCCGGACGATATTGGCGATCCCAAGGGTCACACCGGCCTGGGCGAGGAAGCCCATCCAGGCATGGTGCCGGAGGATTGGTGGGTCGCGAGCCAGGCTTGCCCCGAGATAGGTGCTCACCCAGAGAGCGACCGCCCGAGCGACGATCATGGCGGTGGTGATGAGCCACGCCGTCTTGAGTACCGTGATGTTCAGGTCCGCCCCGGCCACGGCGAAGAAGAGGGCGTAGACCGGAAGGGAGTTTGCTTCCAGGGCGTGCAGGAGGCGCCGTCCTTGAGTGGAGAAGTTCTGGACGTAGAACCCGGCGGCCATGGCGATGAGAATCGTTTCCAAGTGGAACCAATCACCCAGGTTCACCGCCAGGAACGCCACGCCGAGGATGAAGAGGATCCGATATTCCCGGACCCGCCCCAGGTAAAGGGTCACCAACCAGCCCAGCACGAGCCCCACCGCCAGGGAGAGGAAGATCTCCAGGAGGATCTCCCGGACGTCGTGGAAGCTGAACCCACCGGAGGGGTCCACGATGGTGGTGGCCATCGGAATGCAGATCGCGATGAGGATGAGGATGATGACGTCCCTCAACACGGTGATTCCCAGCACCGTATCGGTGAGGACACCCCGGGCCTTCTCCTCTGTGATGACTGCGACGGTGGTGGCAGGGGAGTTCGCCACGGCGACCAGGCCGAAGAGTAGGGCCACCGCCAGGGCGACCCGGGGAGGTCCGTCCCTCAAGAATTCGATGAATCCCCGGCCCATATAGACCGCCGCGGCAACCAGAAGGAACATGAAGACGATCTGGAAGGCCGTGATGGTTCCGATGCTCAGGATCTGTGATTTCACGGAACTCAGCCTGAGCTCCCCTCCCGCGGACAGTGCGATGAGGGCCAGTGCGACCCCATTCACGAACCGGAACTCCTCCAGGACCTCCCGAGGAACGATCCCCAGGACGTAAGGGCCCATCAGGATTCCGATGACGAGGTAGCCGGTGATCTGGGGGAGAGACGCAACACGGGCGGCCCTTCCCGCCAGGTAGGACGCCAGGAGCAAAGCCCCCAGGAACAGCGTCGCAGTGCCGTGGGGGGTCTCGGGTACTCTCAGGAGCCCGACGGCGTGGATCACTCCGACAAAGGCGACGAGCGTGAGGATTCGGGCCATCTGGACAGCTCCCCTTCATCCACGGCCAGGAGGGCCACAGTCAGGCGCGTACTGGGGAACATAGCCTCTTTGCCGGTTGAAATCATTCGGCAGAAATAGCTACCGGCATGTCTCTTGCCCGATTGAGCTCCGCCAGGTTTCATACCCGGCCCGACGTTCGGGCTCACGGGAACGTCGTCCCAGCCCACGCGGACCGGCCCCCAGGGTTGGGGAGGAAGGAGTGGTATGCTCGCCCGGCCAGGACCCAGGGATATCGATGCCGAAGCCCGCCTTCGGATTCGTCCTCAGATCGCGCCCGTCCAGCCGCCGGAGCTGCGGATCCGCAACTTCGACGAGGTCTACCTTCCGTGGACTCCGGAGATGGCCATGGCGGAGGCAGGTCGCTGTCTCCAATGCCGGGACGCGCCCTGCGTCGAGGCATGTCCGCTCCACAACGACATCCCCCTGGCCCTGTGGCTCACGGAGAATGGTGATCTCGACGGTGCCGCCGAGGTCCTCCGGCTGACGAGCAACTTCTCGGAGATCTGCAGCCGGGTCTGCACTCAGGGGGAGCATTGTCAGTGGGCCTGCCCTCATCTGGCGGCGGGAAAGCCGCCCGTGAGAATCGGACACATCGAGGCGTTTCTCACCGACCGATTCCGGAAGACCAGGGGTTGGCATACCCAGCGGCCACCACCCTCGGGGCATCGGGTGGCAGTGGTGGGATCCGGGCCGGCAGGGCTGACCGTAGCAGAGCTCCTGGCGCTGGAGGGACACTGCATTACGGTCTACGAGGAGTGGCCGGACGGCGGCGGGCTCCTCCGATACGGCATACCTCGGTTCAAGCTCGATCACACCCTGGTGGTCAGACGACTGGAGTACCTGCGGGAGCTGGGAGTGCAGTTCGTCTTCGACACCCGCATCGGGAATGGCAAAGGGCTGGACGACCTCTTCGACAGCGGGTTCGAGGCCGTATTCATCGGGACAGGTGCGAACCGACCGGTGCCGGTGGGAATCCCGGGGGATCAGCTCGCGGGTGTGTATGGAGCGCGCCCATTCCTGGTCCGTGCCAACGTGGAACAGAACCTCCGTCCTTCCGAGCTGGAGGACCCCCCGGAGGTGGGACACAGGGTGGCGGTGGTGGGAGGGGGGGACACGGCAATGGATTGCTGCCGGACGGCTCTCCGTCTGGGGTCGACTGCGGTTACGTGCTACTACCGGCGGACCGAGGACGAAATGCCCGGAAATCCGGAGGACCGGCGGCTGGCTCGAGAGGAGGGGGCCGCGTTCGAGTGGCTCGTTTCACCGGTTCGGCTCCTGGACGATGGAGAGGGTCACGTCAGCGGCGTGCGAATGGTGCGAACGAGGCTCGGAGAACCGGATCCTTCAGGTCGCCCCCACCCCATTCCCATACCAGGCTCACATTTCGACGTGTGCGCAGACACGGTGGTCCTCGCCCTGGGGTTCCTACCCGATCCGACCCTCCCGCGGGGCACTCCGGGACTGGAGGCGGGGGACAGGGGGCTCCTGGTGGTGGACCCGCTCACCGGCCGGACCACGCGCGACAAGGTGTGGGCCGGGGGGGACAACGTTCGAGGCCCCTCTCGGGTGGCGTACGCCGTAGCGCAGGCGCGAGTCGCCGCCAGGGACATTCACATGCGACTCAACCCCTAGACGGCAGGAGCGGGGTCCCTCCGCAATGGAGGGCCCCCGCCTGTTTTGTTTTCGGGTAGGATGTGCGGTCGGCCTGGTCCTGCGCCGACCTGGGGAAATGGGGACCAGGCCTGGATCGGCTGGATGACCTGATCCCCGGGGATCGTCCGGGAAGACCCACTCGCTCCCGATGCCGGGGGTCTCCCTCGCTCAGTCTCTATTTGCTCTCTTCTGACGCCACCTCCTCCCCGACCATGGGAAGGGATGAATGGTTGTTCAACGTCGGGTCCTTGTGCAGGTGAAAGTAGCAGTTCTTTCCGACGCTCTGCCGCAAGATGCACCGGTCCCGGAAGTGGATGCCACAGCGGAGGCAGATCCCATCTCTGACCCGCCCTGTCCTGACCACTTCGGTGGAAAGGTGATCCAGGAAATCGGCCGTCTCCTTCAGCAAACTCTGATCAAGTGATCCAAACAGGTCCTTGAGGACCTGCGTGGTTGCGGCCTCGTACTGGGCCAGCAGGGTTCTCCCCTCTGGTGTGAGGGAGAGCTCCACCGCCCGCCGGTCCGAGGCTGCCTCGGTCCTCCGGATGAGTCCGCGGCGCACGAGACGATCCACCGCCTTGCTGGCCGCAGCATTGCTCACCGCGAGGAAATCTGCTACGTCACCGATGCGCCGGGCATTGGTCCGGGCGACGAGTTTGAGAACCTTGAGCTGAGAAGTCGTAACCCTGTCGTCTGTGACCTCTCTCAGTTCCTGCTCCATCCATTCGTCGATGGTCGTGGACAGGATTCGAACACTTCCCAGGAAATCGTTTACGAGTCCCACCGTCTGGCCCCCTGCCGCGGATTTGGCTTTCCCGAGGACTCCCGGTATGAAGGTCTACCGGATCGCCCCAATCGCCATGAATATTACCACGGTTAAGTATGGTGGCAACTAGTACATCTTTTGAAAGGGAACGGCAAGGTCTGTGCCTATACCGATACGAGGAGTGGGCGGCGTTCGCTTCGGTGGAATTATCGGATTCAGGAGATTAATGGCCTGATCTCTCTGGATGGCTGATCGAGAGGGGAAGAGAACTTTCAACGTGAGACAATTGTGCCTCCGCTGTTGTCCCGGCGTGGGACATTGAACCACAGAGGCGGGCGAGGGGGGAGCGGGGAAGTGGCGGAAACCGAGAAACGGGAGGGACATGGGAAAGGAGAGAGGAGAGCGGATCCTGGTCATCAACCCGGGATCCACGTCCACGAAGGTGGCTGTGTTCCATGGGGATGAGATGGTATCCCACGCCAACCTCCCGCAACAGAAGAGGGAGACGGGGGGCGGAGTCTGGGAGGAGCTCCCGGATCGCCTGTTGACGATTCGAGAGTGGTTGGGGGGAGTGGGACTGTCTGTCCGGAACCTCGATGCCGTTGTGGCGAGGGGGGGGCTCCTCCGCCCGGTGGAGGGGGGGGCGTACGAGGTGACCGAGGCCATGCTGTCCGACGCCAGGGGGAACGTTCAGGGCTCTCATGCCTCGAATCTCGGGTGCGCCCTGGCCAGAGCCATCGCCGATGAAGATGACCCCGGAGGCACGGGCGGCGGGATCCCGGCCCTGGTGGTGGATCCTGTGTCCACCGACGAGTTTGACCCGCTGGCGCGCTATTCGGGGCTCCGGGAGATTCCCAGGAGGAGCCTGAGCCACGCATTGAGCATCCATGCCCTCGTGCGGGAGGTATGCCGGAGGGACGAGAGGGCTCTGGACGGGTCCGCCTTCGTGGTGGCTCATCTGGGAGGAGGGATCTCTGTTTGCCCGGTGAGGGACGGACGGATCCTGGACGCGAACAACGCCAACAGCGGGGGGCCGTTTTCCCCCTCTCGATCCGGAGGGCTCCCGACCCAGGAGCTGCTGGACCTGGCCTGCTCGGGGGACTACTCGAGGGCCCAGTTGAGAGCCATGACCCTGACGGAGGGGGGATTGGTGAGTTACCTGGGGACCGACGATGCCAGGGAGGTGGAGGCTCACATCGCCGCGGGGGACGCGGTGGCGAGGGAGGTCTACCAGGCGATGGCCTACCAGATCGCGAAAGAGATCGGGGCCATGGCCACGGTGCTGGAGGGTGGCCCGGACGCTATTCTCCTCACCGGTGGCCTGGCGGCGAGCGAGCTTCTCGTGGGGTGGATCCGGGACAGGGTGGCCTTCCTGGCGCCCGTTGAGGTCTTCCCGGGGATAGAGGAGATGAAGGCCCTGGCCCAGGGAGGCCTCCGGGTCTTGAGAGGGGAAGAGAAGGCAAGACCCTACTGAGTACTCGGGCGGTACCCGGTCCGTACACGGTGCGGCCCTGTCCCTCCACCTGGCCCCCGAGGGGATGTGGCGGGACCCCATATTCGAACCCGACAACCGTGGGAGTGTGCGTTATGCCGTTACCGGGATCCCTCCCCGTGGGCCCCGTGAGGTCCCTGGAAGACCTGCGGCGGAAAGCCCGGGCCCTTCCCACCAGGATCGTCGTGATCGCGGCCGCCCAGGACGAGGTGGCCCTGGAGGCCGCGGCGGTGGCCGAGGAAATGGGTCTTGCCCGCTGTATCCTCGTGGGCGACCAGCACAGAATCGAAGCCGCCCTGTGGGACCTGGACCGGGATCCGAAGGGGTTCCAGATCGTGAATCGTCAGGAGTTGGAGGAATCGGTCACGACGGCGGTGGAGTTGGTGAGAAATGGAGAGGGCCACATTCTCATGAAGGGGAAGGTCACTACCGGAGATCTCCTCCGGGAAGTCCTTCACCGGGAAAGAGGCCTCCGGACCGGGCGCCTGCTCTCCGACGTCTTCCTCTTCGATTGCCCCCTGCCAGGGGAGCCACGTCTGATGGGACTCACCGATGGTGGAATCAACCTCGCCCCGGATCTGGAATCCAAGGCGGAGATCCTGGTGAATGGCCTCGATGTGTTTCGGGTGCTGGAATACGACGTGCCCAAGGTTGCGGTCGTCTCTGCCATCGAGCAGGTGAACCCCGACTTGCCGTCCACCGTGGATGCCGCGGAGCTGACCCGAATGGCGAGGGAGGGGCGGTTCGGGAGGTGTGAGGTGGAAGGGCCCCTGGCAATGGACCTGGCACTATCCGAAGAGTCGGCACGCAGGAAGGGGGTGGAATCGCGTGTGGCCGGGAAGGCCGATCTCCTGCTCTTCCCCAACATCGAATCCGCGAACATCACTGCCAAGGCAATCCAATACACGGTGCCCGTCGAACCAGGCCACGTGGTGGTAGGTGCCGCCGCGCCGGTGCTCATCCCCTCCCGGGCCGAGAGCGCCACGGCAAAAGTCAACGCCGTAGCCCTGGGGCGACTCCTGGTTGCTGAGGGCTGAGGGCTGAGGGCTGAGGGCTGAGGGCTGAGGGCTGAGGGCCGGAGACGTCCCCTCACGCCTCGAGCGTGGAGGTGTCCCCCTCCGGAAGCCCCTGGGCCCTGGCTTTCAACAGTCGTCTCATGATCTTGCCGGACCGGGTCTTGGGCAGACTCTCCACGAACTCGATCCGGGCCGGCTTGGCGATGGGCCCCACCTCGTGCCCCACGTGATCCTTGAGCTCCTTGGCCAGCTCCGGGCTGCCCCTGAACCCCGCCCTGAGGATGACGTATGCGTGGATGACGTTTCCCTTCACCTCGTCAGGAATCGCGATTGCAGCGGCCTCCGCGACGGCATCATGACTCACCAGCCCGGACTCGATCTCGGCGGTTCCCAGGCGGTAGCCGGACACCTTGATCACGTCGTCCACCCGGCCGATGATCCAGAAATAGCCGTCCTCGTCGACCTTGGCGGAGTCTCCCGTCAGGTACTTCCCTTCGTAGGTGGACCAGTACTGTTGGACGTATCGCTCCGGGTCCTTGTAGATCCCCCGGAGCATGGACGGCCAGGGGGTCGTGATGACGAGCTTGCCCTCCTCCCCCGGGGAGACGGGCTTCCCGTCCTCGTCCAGGATCTCGGCTTTGATTCCCGGGAAGGGTCGGGTTCCGGAACCGGGCTTCAGCGGAAAGGAGGGGACGGGAGTGATCATGAAGGCACCGGTCTCCGTCTGCCACCAGGTGTCGATGATGGGGCACTCCCCTTTTCCCACCACCTCATGGTACCAGCGCCAGGCCTCCGGGTTGATGGGCTCACCGACGGTGCCCAGGAGGCGGAGCGTCGAGGTGTCGCGCTTCCTGACCCACGCGTCTCCGAAGCGCATCAATCCTCGGATGGCGGTCGGGGCCGTATAGAGGATGTTCACCCCATAACGCTCCACGATCCGCCACCACCGGTCCGGATATGGGTAGGTGGGAGCCCCCTCGTACATGATGGAGGTGGCCCCGAGGATGAGAGGACCGTAGACGATGTACGAATGGCCGGTGATCCACCCGGGATCCGCCGCGCACCACCACCGGTCCTCCGGTTTCAGGTCGAAGGCATACTTGAGGGTTGTCGCGATCCCCACCTGGTATCCTCCGTGGGTGTGGAGGATGGCTTTCGGCTTCCCGGTGGTACCGGATGTGTAGAGGAGGAAGAGAGGATCCTCGGCATCCATCACCTCCGTCTCGCATTTGTCCCCGCTGGTGGCCCGGGCGACGGGAAGGGACATAAGCTCGTCGTAGTAGTAGTCCCTGTCCTGCTCCATGTGGATCTTCCCTCCGATACGACGGATCACCACCACGTGCTCCACCGTTCCGCACCGCTGAAGCGCCTCGTCGGCGATATCCTTCAGGGGCACCACCTTCCCACGGAGGTATCCGCCGTCCGCAGTGATGAGGATCCGGGATTCGGAGTCCTCGATTCGCTCGGCCAACGCCTCGACGCTGAACCCTCCGTAGACCACGGAGTGCACGGCGCCGATCTTCGCCGTGGCCAGCATCGCCATCATGAGCTCAGGGATCCGGGGCATATATATGGTCACCCGGTCTCCCTTCTGGACACCCATACTCTTCAGGACATTGGCGAACTGGCAGACTTCTCGATTCAGGGCGAAGTAGGAGAAAGTCCTGAGGGCCCCGTCCTCTCCCTCCCACACGAGGGCGATCTTGTTCCGCATGGCGTTGGTCTGATGCCGATCCAGGGCGTTCAGGACGACGTTGGTCCTGGCTCCGGTGAACCACTTGAAGAAAGGGGCCTCCGAATCGTCCAGGACCTTTTCCCAGGGCTCGTACCAGTCCAGAAGCTCCCGGGCTCGCGCCTCCCAGAAGGCTGACGGGTCGGCGTCGGCCTCGGCCCTGAGGGCGTCATAATCCGGAACGTGGGCTGCGTCGATGATCGCTTGCGCAGGACGGTACAGGGTGGGGTCCTCGGCCATGGGGCCTCCTGTCGCGTTGGGTCTGGAACGGAAGTAGCCAATCCCCCCGGTGTATTCCGGAGCTCTCTTTCGGGTCACCAGGACTGCTTAGGGAGGAAGAATTTTCCAGTCCGAGTCTAGTCGGCAGGGGGGGGTTCGTCCAGAGGGTATCCCTTCCGAGGGGGCGGACACGGGAGGTACACCTTCCGAGCCGGCCCTCCACCGGACCGGGCTCGACCCCGGGGCCGGACCCGGCCTTTAAGTCAGGATCCCGAGACCACCGCGATCTGGACGGTATACTCTCCCACCTCGTCCGCCATGAAGCTGGTAACCAGGACTGAATACGTGCCGGCTTCCGGGGCCACCATTTCGATGTGGGAATGCATGGTGTCATCTCCCCAGTCGTCGTTTCGCTCCTGCTCGCCGGCGGGCGTTTCCACTATGAGATAGGTGTCGAATTCCGGAGAGCGGAGATCCACGATGATGGTTTGACCGCTGTCGGCCTGCACGGAGAACTCGTCGTAGTACTCCCCCTCCCGCAGCCGCTGGTCCCCGGCCTCCAGGGTCCCCTGGTGGGTTTCCTCCAGGACGATGTTACCCGTCACCGCCACGCCTCCGGGTCCGAAGCTGCCGCCCGTCACGAAGGTGGACACGATGAACCCGCAGGGCTCGATGGTGCAGGTCGTCATCTGGACGGCCATCCGGTGCTCCCCGCCGACGGTGGGGGTCACCGTCAGGAGGGGGATCGCATCGGAGAGGCGATCGGATGCGACCTCCTCGCCCCCGGGCCCGAAGAGAACGAGATCCAGGTTCTCGCAATCGTTGTCACAGACTCCGACCAGCTTGTACTGCAATCCCTCCAGGAGAGTGAGGGAAAAGCGGATCTCCTGGTCCTGGTCCAGACTGCCGGATTCCGGTTCGCCGATCTCGGTGAACCCCTCCCCTGTCAGCTCGGACCGGAAGAGGTTCAACCGGTCCTCCATGTTCTGTCCCATGGGGCCGAGTCCCTCGCCCATCTCCCCTTCCAGGATCCCTACGGCGAAGGCGCAAGGCTCGGAATCGCAGCCCACCATGTCCACCCGGATCTGGAACATCCCACGAACCTCGGGTCGGACCATGACGATGGGCTGGGCATCGGGGAGAATATCCGACTCCAGCTCGTCGCCGAGGGGGCCCAGCACCGCCAGATCCATGTCGGTGCAATCCGCGTCGCAGAACCCCACCACCATGTAGTCCGCTCCCACCGCCATCTCCACGGGGAAGAGTATCTGGCGGCCCGCCTGGAGGGCGCCCACCTCGGGGTCGGGGCGCAGCGTGTATCCGCTGGCGGTAGCGGCAAAATCCTGGATCTTCTGCAGAGGTGTTTGAGCCAGGAGGGCCGTCGGTGGTATGCAGAGGGTCAGCAGGAGGGCGGAGCAGAAAGAGGCGAGTGGACGTGGCCAGTGGCTGGCCGTGGGCCGACGAGACATGGGCTCCTCCCGATGGACGGCGGGAACGGTCCGATTGGCGTCACACCGACAACAATGGGCCGAAAAGCTCCAGTGGGCCAGGCTGTTGGGTCTCCCCTCAGGCTGGAGGGGGTCCCAGGTTCCGCTCCAGGAGGGCGGAGGGGTCCGGATCCCTCCCCATGAACTCCCGGAAGAGCTCTTCCGGATCGGCGCTGTCCCCTCTGGAAAGGATGCACTCCACATAGGCCTGTCCCGTGGCTCTGTTGAGCACCCCCTCGGACTTGAA
>Ga0316577_10000156_pt1 | contig 21231 bp, 21 predicted proteins | sample S5NA_FD_203073 | JGI IMG/M metagenome (GOLD analysis project Ga0316577, IMG submission 203073) | Rhizosphere microbial communities from salt marsh grasses in Alabama, United States - S5-7_050615r2r1 | ecosystem: Host-associated > Plants > Roots > Rhizosphere | place: USA: Alabama | collected... | reverse complement strand
CGGACGCGAGGCCGACCAGGCGCGCCGTTTCGAGGGGCTGAACCAGGAGTACATGGGCCTCAACATGGACCTCGCGAAGGTGTGGGGCGGCTTCTATCCGTCGCTGCAGCTGCTGGGCGGGCTCGGCGCCGTCGTCGTCCTGTGGCTGGGAGGACGCGAGATCATCGACGGCTCGATCACGGTGGGAGATTACATCGCCTTCGGGTTCTACCTCACGCTCCTGATGTGGCCGATGATCGCCGTGGGCTGGGTGACGAACCTGTTCCAGCGCGGGGCCGCCAGCATGCGCCGGATCGACGACCTGTTCGAGGAGCCGGCCGTGATCCGCGACCCGGTACGGCCCGTCGAGGTGGACGGCCTGAGGGGGGAGATCGCCTTCGAGGACGTGTGGTTCCGCTATCCGGGCACCGAGCGCTGGGTGCTCGAAGGCCTCTCGTTCCGGATCGCGGCCGGCCAGACCGTTGCCGTCGTCGGCGCGACGGCGAGCGGTAAGAGCACGCTCGCGAGGCTCATCCCCCGCCTCTACGACGTCACGCGCGGCGCCGTCCGGGTCGACGGGATCGACGTGCGGGACCTGCCGCTCGCCGACCTGCGGGCGGCCGTCGCCATGGTGCCTCAGGACCCGTTCCTGTTCAGCGAAAGCCTGCGGCGCAACATCGCGCCGCCGGACGAGGGAGCGAAGACGGGGGAGGCCGCCTCCGAGGCGGCCCGGCTGTCGGCGGCGGTGGAGATCGCGGCGCTCGCCGAGGCGCTGGACGACCTGCCGGACGGGATCGACACCGTCCTGGGTGAGCGAGGGATCAACCTCTCCGGGGGCCAGAAGCAGCGCGCGACGATCGCCCGGGCCCTCCACCGCGATGCGCCGGTTCTCATCCTCGACGACGCTCTGTCGGCCGTCGATACGGTCACGGAGGAGAAGATCCTCCGTGGCCTGCGGGGCTACATGCGCGGCCGGACCTCGATCGTGGTCTCTCACCGGGTCTCGGCGGTCGCGGGGGCCGATCTCATCCTGGTGCTCGAGGACGGCCGGCTCGCGGAGTCGGGGACACACGCGGCGCTGCTCGCGCGGGGCGGCGTGTACGCGCGCCTGCTCGAACGTCAGCTGCTGGCCGAGGAGCTGGAAGCGACCTGAGCCTGTGCGCCGGTCGCGGGGCCCCGAGGCGGAGGCCCGCGCGTCCGGGGGCGACGTCGAGGGTCAGATCCGCTCGAGGATGAAGTCGGGCGTGAAGCGGGTCATCCAGGCCGCGAGCGCCGTGAAGCGGCCACTCATCAGGAGCAGGCCGACCGCGATCAGGAGCACGCCGCTGATCCGCTCCACCCACGGAATCCACTTCCTGAACCGCTGGAAGGTGTCGAGGAACCAGGACAGCGCCACCGAGCTGACCAGGAACGGCACCGCCAGCCCCGCGGAGTAGAAGCCGAGCAGCACCAGCCCGTCCGTCATGGTCTGCCGGGTCGCGGCGAAGGTGAGGATCCCTCCGAGGATCGGACCGATGCAGGGGGACCAGCCCGCCCCGAACGTCAGCCCGACCAGCGTCGATCCGAGATACCCGAGAGGCTTGTCCCGCAGGTGGACCCGACGCTCCCGCTGGAGGAACATCCCCGGGCGAAGGCCCACGAGGTAGAGCCCGAACAGGACGATCACCGCCCCGCCGACGCGCGCGATCCAGACCTGGTACTCGCGGAGAAGGCGGCCCACGACCGTCGCCGACGCGCCGAGCGCGAGGAAGATGAGGCTGAACCCGAGGACGAAGAACAGGGAGTGGAGGAATGCGGTCCGCCGCACCCCCCCCTTCCCCTCCTGAAGCTCCTCGAGTCCGACGCCGCTGATGAAGGACAGGTAGGAGGGCACGAGCGGCAGCACGCAGGGCGAAAGGAACGACAGCACCCCCGCGGCGAAGGCCACGGCCACTCCGATCTCGAGCTCGTTCATGAATCTCCTCGCTCCAGGGAGCCCCGGAAGCGGATCAGGCCACGGCCCGCGCGTCGGGCCGGCAGGCGGCACAGCGACCGACCAGAACCAGCCGGCAGTCGAGTACCTCGAAGCCCTGCCGTGCGGCCGCGCCTTCCACCCGGTCCCGCACCGCCGGCCCGTCGACGTCGACGTCGACGACGCGGTCGCAGTCGACGCAGCGCAGGTGTTGGTGCTCGTCGACGCGGGCGTCGTACCGCGCCGGTCCGTCGCCGTGGGTCAGCCGCAGGCACAGACCGGCGTTCTCGAACGCCTCGAGCGCCTTGTAGACGGTGGCGAGGCTGATGTCCGGAATCCGCGTCCGGACGACGCGGTAGAGCTCCTCGGCCGTCGCGTGCGACCGGGTCGAGCGCAGGACGCCGTACACCGCCTCCCGCTGACGGGTGACCCTGTGCCCGGCCCGGAGCAGCGCCTCCCGGAGGGTATCAGGGACGGTGAGCGTGCCGCGCGGGGCGGGTTCGTTTCCAGCCGCTTCGTGCATCGTCGATCCGGTCGGGTCACGTCGGAGGCCGGCCGTCGGGGGACGGCCGGCCCTGAACGGGGCGGGAAGCTAACGGACCGGGGACTGCGGGGCCAACAGCCGGTCCCAGCTGTCGGGTCGCCCCTCGATGCGCAGGTGCAGCGGCTCTCGGTCGTCGCCGAGGCGGCGTCGGAATCCCTCCACGACACGGCTCACGCGCCCGCTCGGCACGCGCCCGTACTCGGTGATCCGGACGTTCGCGCCCCGGCCGTTTCCCGTGGCGTGTCCGTTCCCCCCGGCGTCGACTCCACCTGAGGCGGCCGGAAACTCGGCCGCGCACACGCGGCGCATCTCGTCGGGAAGCCGCCGTGTGAACAGGACGAACTCGCGGGAGTCCTCGAGGTCGGATAGCGGGGGGAACACCCAGAGATCGGAAATCTCGCCGGGGGGAACCCGCCCCTCCAGCGATCGCAGCCGCTCGGAGAGCGGATTCGCCAGCGCGGCCTCCGTTCGGGAGGTCAGCGGCGGGGTCTCTCCCGTCCCGTTCGTCCCGTTTCCGTTCTTCACCGACCCTCCATGCATGGCAGACACGGGAACGACTCCGCCGGAAACGGCGGAGGACAGGCGGGACGCGGTCCAATGTAGGAAGCCGCCCCCGTCCCGTACAGGGGACGCCGGGACGGGCTTCCCCACGTGGCCGCCGTCCCGCGACGGTGCGTTCCGTCCCACGGACTTCGCCTCACAGCGCGGACCGGATCGCCTCGAGAACCACGCCCTCGGCCGCGTCGACGCCGGAGCCGACGAGGGCCCCGGCCGCCTTCGTGTGCCCGCCGCCGCCGAGCGACCGGGCCACGGTCGCCACGTCCGCCTCCCCGCTCGCCCGGAGCGAGACCTTGGTCCGGCCGTCGGGCAGCTCGCGCAGCAGGGCGGCGACCTCGACACCGCGGATGCGCCGGGCGTACTCGACGATCCCCTCGAGATCCTCCTTCGACGCGCCCGTCTCCTCGACGTCCGCGCGGGTGAGCCGAATCCAGGCCACGGGAAGCTCCGGGTGCACATGGAGCGAGGCGAGCGCCCGCCGCAGGAGGGTCAGGCCCTCCGGCGTGTAGGTGGCATACAGGTGACGGTACATCTCCTCCGGGTCGACCCCCGCTCGCAGCAGCGCGGCGACGATCTCGTGCGTGCGCGGACTCGTGTTCGCGAACCGGAACGATCCGGTGTCCGTCGCGATCGCGACGTACAGGCCCTCCGCCTCCTTGCGCGTCGGCGTCTCGCCGGCGACCCCCATCAGGTCGTACACGAGCTCCCCGGTCGCGCACGCCTCCGGGTCCCGCACCGAGAGCTCGCCCAGCGGAGGCGTCACCGGCGGGTGATGATCGATCGTGAGCACCTCCCGTCCCGCGATTCTCTCCGCCACGGCCCCGAGGCGCCCCGGCTCCGCGGTGTCGAGCACGAGGACGAAGTCGGCCTCCACCAGGGCCCGCCTCCCCGGCTCCTCGGCGGGGACGTGCGCCGGGATGCCGTCCAGCAGGAACCGGAACGCCTCGGGATAGGGCGTGGGGTTGACGATCGCGGGCGCCAGCCCGCGTCGGCGCAACCATCCCGCGAGCGCGCACTCGCTCCCCGCTCCGTCCCCGTCGGCGTTCACGTGCGTCGTGAGCACGACGCGCAGGCCCGGCGTGAGTCGGGCGAGGATGCGCGCCAGACCCGCGCGCCGGGCTTCCGGCATCGGAGCGGTCACGAGGCCCTCCCGGACAGCCGTCTCCAGATCTTCGCCCACGTCGAGCCCACGTGCACCAGGGGGCTCGAAGCGCGGCCCTCGATCGACCCGGCGCGCAGGGAGGCCAGGAAGGTCTCCGGCCCGTCGAACGGCGGCACCACGCACCGGGCCGCCCCGACTTCGCGTCGCAGGTGCGCATCGCTCCCCGCGCCGAGCGGAAGCCCGCGGGCGAGCGCCCACGAGCGGGCGCGCGCGTTCCGCTCGGGATCGTGGACCCGGGCGTTGATCCCCTCGACCGCGTCGACGCAGTCTTCCACGCCGGCGAGAAACGCCTCGTCCGTGCCGCGCCGCGCGTCGAACGGGTGGGGCAGGTACACCACACCCCCCTGCGCCCGGATCGCCTCCGCCGTGCGTCGGAAGTCGGCGCCGGGCGCGATGTGGCGCTCGAGGAACAGGCCGATCAGGTCGAGGCCCTCGGCGGTCCGCACCTCCTCGCCGACGATGACGAGCTCGGGAGCGACCTCCCGGGCGGCGAAGGCGCCGTCGATCTCGTCGTGGTCGGTGACGGCGATCCGGTCGAGCCCGGCCTCGCGGGCCGCCCGGACGAGGTCGGCGGGGGAGGTGAGACAGTCGCGCGAGGCCGAGGTGTGCGCATGGAGGTCCACCCGCCACGTCACCGGGGGCGCCCCGGCCCTCCGCTCGTACGCGTCGCTCGCCCCCGTCACGGCGTCCCAAACCTCGTCCACGGTCCTCTCCAGGTCGTCGAGGCCGGCGGCGTTCCAGATCACGTGGTCCGCGGCGGCCCGCTTCCGTTCCGGTGGCCACTGGGCGCGGTCCATCGCCTCGAACTCGGCCGCGGTGATCCCGCGCGTTCCGCACACGCGCTCGCGGCGGATCGCCTCGGGCGCATCCACCACGACCACGGCGTCGAACTCGTCCTGCAGCCCCTTCTCCAGGAGGAGCGGGATCTCGATCACCGCTACGCCGGCGCCGGCGGTCTCCGCGGCGCGAAGCTCGTCGGCCCGCAGGCGGTCGACGACGGGGTGCACGATCGCCTCCAGGCGGTCGAGGGCCTCCCGGTCGGCGAACACGATCGAGCGCAGCGCCGCGCGGTCGAGGCTCCCGTCCGGCGCGATCACGACGTCCCCGAACCGCTCGCGGATCCGGGCCAGAGCCTCCGTGCCCGGCTCCACGGCCCGGCGGGCGAGGAGGTCGGCATCGATGCGGACGGCGCCCCGCCGCTCGAGCAGGCGTCCCACCGTGCTCTTTCCCGCCCCGAGGCTCCCCGTGAGTCCGAGCCGGATCACGCCGTGGCGCGTCCGCTCGGGAGACCGGGAATCAGCGGCTCGCGCGGCAGCTCGCTCACACCGAGCGACTCGCAGAATTCCTCGAACAGTCCGTCCACGAGATCGTCGGCCTCGTCGTCGGAGCGGGCGTTGAGCGGGAGCCGGGCCCCGGCCATCTCCCCGTGCCCCCCGGCGGAGCCGCGGTCGCCGACCACGCCGAGCACGAGGTCCCCGGCGTGGGCGCCGGGCTCGAACGTCCGGAGGCTGAGGTACAGGTCGTCTCCGTAGCGACCCGCCGCGATCACCCACTCGACCCCGTGCACCCGGAGGAAGAGGTCGGCGAGCTGGGCCACGATGTCCGGATAGTCGAGCCGCCCGGCCGGGACGCACACGACCCCTCCCCGGCTCCAGGCCCTCTCGAGACCCTCGTGGATCGTGCGGTAGAGTCCGCGGGGAACCCGTGCGTGGCGGATCCGCGAGATCGAGCCGGGGTCGGAGCGGGGATAGAGATAGAGGCTCGCGTCCACCTCGGCCTCGGACGTCTCCCTCCCGAGATCCATCGTCTCGGACTGGATTCCGTAGAACAGCGCCGTGGCGAGCCGCCGGTCCGGCTCGAGCTTCGCCGCCCGAAGCAACTCGACCACCATCGCAGCACAGGACCCGTACTCCGGGCGCACGTCCGCGAACGGCGCCGCCGCGCTCTCGGGGCGCCAGGGGTGGTGATCGAGGACGATCGTCGCGATGTGGCCCGCGGGCAGGGAGTTGTTTCCGGCCCGGGGCTGCGTGTCCACGAGCACGACGGCCGTGGAGGGGGCGAGATCCAGGTTCTCGACGCGCTCGAACGGCTGCCCGAGCTCCTCCATCAGCGCCCGGTTCTCGGCCCGCCCGATGATCCCGCCGAACGCGAGGCCGATCTTCCGACCGGTGACCTTCTCGAGCAGGAAGGCGAGCCCGGCCGCGGATGCGATCGCGTCCGGATCCGGATTGTCGTGCGTCAGGACCACGATGCGGTCCGCGCCGTCGAGCGCGCGCTTCATGGCCGCGATGCGCTCGACGGCGTCCGGCCGGGGGGGACGGGGGCTCTTCGGGCCCGAGGGCGTGTCCGTCCCCCCCGCGCCCGACCTCCCGGACTCCCTGCCGGCCGACGCGTCCGCCATCAGTCGGAACAGTCCCCGTGCGGGTACGGGTGCCGGCAGTTCGGACAGTGTCCGCCCTTGCACCCCTGGAGTCGGAGCGGGAGGGGCGTGCCGCAGTGAAGACAGGGTTCGGCCCCGGCGGACCCGGAGGCGCGCGGAGCCCATCCGGGACCCGCCGTCGGGCTTGCGGCGGGGCGCTCCCGGCGGACCGCGGAGCTCACGCGAGCCTCCCGTCGCCGGCGTTCGCGAGGAACGGGTTCGACGCCGCCTCGTGGCTCACCGTCGTGGGGGGACCGTGTCCCGTGTACAGCACCGTCTCCGGCGGCAGGGAGAGGATCCGCGTGCGGATCGACCGCAGGAGCGTCGCCGCGTCGCCACCGGGGAGGTCGGTGCGCCCGATCGAGCCCGCGAACACGCAGTCGCCGACGAACGCCGCCCCCGGACCGGCGAGCACGACGCCCCCCGGCGAATGCCCCGGCGCGTGCCGGACCTCGAGCCGGAGCGATGCCAGCTCGAGCACGCTCCCGTCGTGCAGCTCCCGATCGGGGCGCGGAGGCGGGTCCATCCGGAGCCCGAAGGCCGCCGCCTGCCGGGGTGCCGACTCGTAGAGCGGAAGGTCTTCGGGATGCAGCCAGACGGGGATCCCGTATCTGTCGACCAGGAAGCCCACGGCCCCGATGTGATCGAGGTGCGCGTGGGTGAGCAGGATCGCCTCGGGAACCCATCCCTCCGCCTCGAGACGGGCCGAGATCCGGTCCCCGTCGGCGCCGGGATCGATCACGAGCGCGGCGGTGGAGCCCGGAGCCCGGACCAGGTGGCAGTTGGACTGGAAGGCCCCCACCGCGAGGGAGGCGACCTCCGGGGGGGCGGACACCTCGGACCCGTTCAGACCGAGAACGACGTGCCGCAGCCGCAGGAGCCGGTGGCGTTCGGGTTCTCGAACGTGAACCCGGAGCCCTTGAAGCTGCTGTGGTAGCCGATCACGACGCCCGAGAGATATTGTGCCGAGAACGGGTCGATCCAGATCCGCACGCCCTGCGACTCGACCCGGATGTCGTCCGCCGCGGGCTCCTGCTCGTCGACCTCGAGGCCGTACTCGAAGCCCGAGCAGCCGCCCGGAAGCACGCTGACCCGCAGCGCCGCCGAGGCCGCGTCCAGCCCCTCCGCTTCGAAGAACTTCCGCACCTCGACCGCCGCCTGTTCGGTGAGGTTGATCGTGGCGCCGGGGCTGCCGGCCGTGCTCGTCCCGTTCATCGCGTCTCGATCGCTCCGTTGTCGTGTTCCGCCACGGCCCCCGCCCCGCCTTCGGGCCCGGTCCACGGGCCGTGACGTCTCCGGAGACCATCGTAGACGGCCGCCGGAGCCCGAGTCAACGCGCCCGCCCGCGGCGGTCGCCGTCCCGGAGGGGAAGCTATAACCGCGGCCCGGCCGCGGGTTCCGCCGGACCGCGTCCCCCGTCGTCGGCCGCGGCGGCGCCGTGCGCCAGCCAGCGCTCCGCTTCGAGCGCCGCCATGCACCCCGTTCCGGCCGCGGAGACGGCCTGCCGGTAGTAGTCGTCCATCACGTCGCCGGCGGCGAACACCCCCGGCACCGAGGTCTCCGTCCGCCAGGGCTTCGGCATTCGGACGTAGCCGTTGGACTTGAGATCGACCTGGCCGTCGAGGAACCCCGTGTTCGGCTGGTGTCCGATCGCGACGAACAGGCCGTCGACCACGAGCTCCCCGGTCGACCCGTCCGTGACGTCCTCGAGCCGGAGCCGCTCGATCGCCTCGCCCCCGATCACTTCGGTGACGACGGTGTTCCACAGGAATCGGATCTTCGGACTCTCGAAAGCGCGCTCCTGCATGATGCGGGAGGCCCGCAACTCGTCGCGCCGGTGGATCACCACCACCTCCCGCGCGAACTTCGTCATGTAGAGAGCGTCCTCCATCGCGCTGTCGCCGCCGCCCACGATCGCGACCACGCCGTCGCGGAAGTGCGGCAGAGCTCCGTCGCAGACCGCGCAGGCGGAGACGCCGCCGCCGGACTGGGCGAGCCGCTCTTCGCCGGGGACGTCCATCCACTTCGCGTTGGCGCCCGTCGCCAGGATCACGGCGTCGGCGGCGATCTCGCGATCCCCGCTCGTCCACAGCCGCAGAGGCCGGACCGAGAAGTCGACGCGGACGACGTCCTCCATCTCGGAACGGGTGCCGAACCGAAGCGCCTGCTTCTTGAAGTCCTCCATCATCGCCTGGCCCGTGACACCCTCCGGAAAGCCGGGGTAGTTCTCCACTTCCGTGGTGAACATCAACTGCCCGCCCGGGACCATCGTCCGGTGGAACGACCCTTCGAGCACGAGAGGCTCCAGCTGCGCCCGCGCGGCGTAGATCGCCGCCGTCCAGGCGGCGGGTCCGGAACCGATGATGACCAGGGTCTCGTGGGCTGTGTCCGTCATCGCGCTTCCTCGCTCGTACGTTCCTGGATCGCCCGCATCCACGTCGCGGGAACCCGCTGGGAGCCGGGCTCCGAGCTCCCGGAGCCGGGACCGTGCCAGTCGGACCCCCCGGAGCGGAGCAGGCCCGCCTCCCGGGCGATCCGCCCGAGGCGGGCCCGGTCGGAGGGCCCGTTCGCCGGGTGGAGAATCTCGATCCCGCCGAGTCCCTCTCCGATCCAGCGCCGGATGTCGGGCTCGGAGAAGTCCCGGCCGGGGTGCGCGAGCACCGTCGCGCCGCCCGCCCGCCGCACGATCTCGTACACCTCGGCCGGAGGAGACGGCCGCTTCTCGACGAACGCCGGACGGTCCCGGGCCAGCCACCGCCGGAACGCCGAGTTCACGTCACCGACGAGGCCTTCCGCGACGAGGGCGCGCCCGAGGTGGGCGCGGGTCGGAAGACCGCCCACGGCCTCGCGCATCACGGCCTCCATCGTCAGCGGGACGCCGAGGTCGCGCAGCCGCCCGACCATGGCCTCGGCCCGGCGGAGGCGGTCCGTGCGAAAGGCCTCGAAGAACTCCCGGAGACGCGCGTCGGATGGATCGAAGCCGTAGGCGAGCACGTGCACGGACCGGCCGGGCTCGTTCGCCGAGAGCTCGGCGCCCGGAAGGAAGTCCAGGCCCAGTCTCCGCGCCTCGTCCGCCGCCTCCTCGAGGCCCGCGACCGTGTCGTGGTCCGTCAGCGACAGCCCGCTCAGGCCTCGCGCCGCCACGGCCCGGACGACCTCCGCGGGACCGAGCGTTCCGTCGGACGCCGTGGAGTGGAGGTGGAGGTCGACCCGACTCAAGACGCCCGGGCGCCCATCGACACCGAGCGGTCGAACAGATCCCGCAGGCGATCGCCGTTCAGGTCGGAGAGCGCCGGGGGATCCGAGAGCTCCGTCTCGGGGACCTCGACCACCCGGTACGGCCTCTGGTCGTTGCTGGAGCAGAAGAAGACGAGAATCCGCTGCCCCTCGCGAGGGGCCTTCCCGCCGAGCTCGGCGCGCCAGGTGTCGCCGTCCGCCTTCAGGGTCGTCGTCATGTCCGGTACTCCACCTGAGTCCGTGGGCCGCCCGCGTGCGGGCGGCGGGTCAGCAGGGCTCGACGAGGACGGCCGCCGCCGCCGCTCGCGGCACCCTGCACCGCTCTCCCCGCACCTCGACGGCGACAGGCCCGTCGGGTGCCGTCGTCTTCACCGTGATGATCGTGCCGAGCAAGAGACCGTTCTCGCCGAGGAACCGCAAGCAGTCGGCATCGTCGTCGGCGACCTCGCGGATGACGACCCGCGCCCCCTCCTCGGTTTCGGCCAGCGTCGCCAGCGTCCGGCGCACGATCGTTCCGTCGCGCGCGGGGATCGGAGCCCCGTGCGGATCGTGAACGGGCTCGCCGAGCGCCCGGGCCATCCGGTCCACGAGCTCGTCGGAGGCGGCGTGCTCGAGGCGCTCGGCCTCGCCGTGGACCCGGTCCCAGGTGTAGCCGAGCCGGGCGATCAGGTAGGCCTCGATGACGCGATGCCGGCGGATGATCCGGAGCGCCGCTCGTCGTCCCGCGGGCGTGAGCGTCACCCCCCGGTAGGGCTCGTGCGCGAGCAGCCCGCGCCCGGCGAGACCCTTCACCATGTTCGTCACGGAGGCCGCGGAGAGCCCGAGCTCGGAGGCGAGCGCGGTGGTGGGCACCGGCCGCTTCGCTTCCTCCAGCTTGTAGATCGCCTTCAGGTAGTCCTCGACCGCCCGGCTCGGCCGCGCCCGACCCGTCTCCACGTCGCCGCCCTCCCGACTCGTGCGTCGTCCGCCGGTCCGGCCCGCTCGACCGTCAGCCGGGAAGGAAGGCGACGTCGGCCTCGAGGCGGACGAGGAACTCGGCGATGAGCGCCACCGACGCCTCGACGTCGTCGAGGCTGACGATCTGGTTGGGGCTGTGCATGTAGCGGTTCGGAACGCTGACGAGACCCGTCGCGACCCCCGCCCGCGACATGCGGACCGCGTCGGCGTCGGTCCCCGTCATGGCCGCCAGAGCCTGGACCTGCACCTCGATCGATAGACTCGCGGCGGCGGCGCGGAGCCGGCGGTAGACGACGGGGTTGATCGCCGCGCCCCGTCCGAGCACCGGACCCGCGCCGATCCGGATGTCGCCGTGCTCCTTGCGATCGAGGCTGGGATGGTCGGTGGCGTGGGTCACGTCCACCACGAGACCGACGTCGGGACGCACCTCGAAAGCGCCGGTCCGCGCCCCGCCTCCGCCGGCATAGCCGATCTCCTCCTGGACCGTCGCCGCCGCGACCACGTGGGCCCCGCACCCCATCTCCCGGGCCCGTCGAAGCGCTTCCAGCACCACGACGGCCCCGACCCGGTCGTCGATCGATCGGGCCGCGAGCCGACCGTTTCCGAGGTCGATCGTGTCCGAACGGATCACGGCGACGTCCCCGACCTCGACCCGGCCCCGCGCCGAATCCCCGCCGCTCGCTCCGATGTCGATCCACAGCTCCTTCAGCTTGACGGCCTTGTCGCCATCATCTTTCCGGATCAGGTGGATCGCCTTCCGCCCGACCACGCCGAGCACCGGGCCGTCCTGCGTGAGCACCTCGACGCGCTGGCCCACGAGCACCTGGGGGTCCCAGCCACCCACCCCCTGCACCCAGAGGAAGCCTTCGTCGTCGATGTGATGCACGATGAGGCCGATCTCGTCGACGTGCCCCGCGAGCATGACGGTGGGACCGCCGCCGGCACCGATCTCGGCGAAGCTGTTCCCGTGCACGTCGCCCCACGTCCGGTCGGCGAAGCCCTCGGCCTCCGCCCGCCAGACGGCGGCGACCGCGGTCTCGGAGCCCGATGGACCGGGCGCGTCCAGGAGTCGCGTCAGGAGCTCTCGCATGTCGGCGTGCATCCCTCTCTCGATCAGGTCGCGCGTGCCGCGGCGGGTCGAACGGATGCAGGCTAGCCCGCGCGCGGGCCGCCGGCAACGTCGGGCCCGCGCCGGATCAGGCGTCGTCGAGCAACGCCCGCACCCGCCGAACCAGATCCGGGCTCGCGGTCCCCTCCCCGGCCGTCTCGTGGAGGCCGTCGAGAAAGTGGCGCTCGAAATCGAAGTAGGGCCAGCAGCGTCGACATCTCTCCAGGTGACGCCGGACCCGCTCGCCACACTCCGGGTCGAGCTCCCCGTCGAGGAACTCGTAGACGACCGCGAGGGCCTCCTCGCAGGTCGCCTCGTCGGGCTTGCGGGGGGGACCGTCGTCTCGCCGCGTCCCGCGCTGTTCGCTCATTCCAGGTATCCCATCTCGACGGCGTGCCGGTAGAGCCGCTCCTGCAGCCGTCGCCGGCCGCGGAAGATCCGCGACTTCACGGTTCCCACGGGAACTCCGAGCTCCTCGGCGATCTCCTGGTACCCGAGCCCCTCGACATCGCCCAGCACCAGGGGAACACGGAAGACGCCGGGCAGTTCCTCGATCGCCCGGGCGATCTCGGCGCCGAGAATCCGGTCGAGCACCCGACCCTCCGGGTCGGCCTCGTACAGGGCGGGGAGAGACGGTCGCTCCGCGACCTCGTCGAACGCGACCTCGTCGCCGTGCGCGCGGTCCCGGCGTGCCTCGTTCAGGAAGGTGTTGCGGAGGATCGTCAGCAGCCATGCCCGGCAGTTCGTCCCGATCTCGAAGCGGTCCCACGACCGCCAGGCCTTGAGGAACGACTCCTGCACGAGGTCCTCGGATCGCGCATCGTCGCCCCCCGTCAGCCGCAGGGCGAGACCGTACACCGCGTCGAGGTGGGGAATCGCCTCGCGCTCGAATTCCTCACGCCGGTTCTCGGGAGCGTCGCCCATTCTCGCACCGTGCGGGACGCGGACCCGACGGCCGCCCCGCGCGGCCCGCCGGACCGGGCGGCCACGGTAGGGGCGCACCGGCGTCGCGGGCAAGGGAGCAGGGCACCGTAGGAGGAACGCCTGCGCCAGGCCGCCGTATCATCCGTGCGCCGGTCGGACGGCCGGCGGCGTCCCCCTCTCGGAAGGAGTCGTCGCTTGACGACGAACGACAGCCCCGACGCGCCCGCAGCCGGACACACGGGACGACGTCTCCTCCTCGCGGCGGGCGTCGTGGCGACCGTTCTCCTCGCGGGGCTCCTGCTGTTCGCCGTGCTCGCCCGGTCGCTCCTCGACCCGGCGGCCGTGGCGGACCGGCTGGAGCCGCGGCTCTCCTCGACGCTCAATCGGCCGGTGGAGATCGACGGGGCCCGTCTCCTGCTGTGGCCGCGCCCCGCCCTGCGGCTCTCCGGCATCCGCGTGGCGAACCGGGGCGTGTTCGAGGGAACCGCGTTGGCGACGGTCGACGCCGTCGAGCTGCGGCCCCGCCTTCTCCCCCTGCTCCGGCGCCGGGTCGTGGTCGATCGGCTGACGGTCCGCTCGCCCCGCGTCCTGCTCCGGGTGACCGAGGACGGCACGACGAACTTCGGGGACTTCGTGCCGGAGCCGGAGCCGGGCGAGGAGGCGCCGACGGGGGACGCGCCGCTGGGGCTCGAGCTCCAGCGCATCGAGCTCGTCGATGGGCGGGCGGGACTGGACGATCGGCGGCGAGGCCGGGTGGTTCGCCTGAACGGACTCGAAGCCACGGCGAGCCTCGCCCGCTCCCCGTCCGGCGCGATCGAGACCGAGGGCCGGGCCGCGGTCGACACCGTCTCGGCGCGGCTCCCGGGGCTGCTGGCCGCGCCCCTCGACCTGGAGAAGATCCGCTTCGCGTGGCGGGGGAGCGCCGGACCGGAGCTCGACTCCCTCGAGATCGCGGACGGGACCCTCAGCCTCGGACCGTTGGAAATTCGGGTCGCCGGCACGCTGGCGCGGCTCGATCGTCCCGTCCGCAGCGTCGACCTCGCGCTCGCCGCGGAGGGTCTGCCGCTCGCCGAGCTCGCGGCGACCGCCGGCCCCGTGGCGTCCGGCTGGCGACCCGCCGGCCGGCTCGGACTCGACCTCCGTCTCCGCGGTGAGATCGGCCCGGACCGGCGTCCGGAGGCCTCGGGGCAGGTGACGCTGCGCGGGGCCTCGCTCGGCCGGGCCGGCGCGCGGCCTCTCGTGGACGCCGTCGACGTGGACGTCCGTCTCGAGGCGGACCGCGCGACGATCGAGGCCCGGGGCCGACTCGGCGACGGCACGCTCGCGGCGGAGGGCGCGGTCGCTCTCGACTCGCTGCTCCCGGTCGATCTCCGGGTTCGGGCGGGTACGGGCCTCGCCGCCATCCGGGAGGCGGCCGCGGGTCGGGCGGGCCCGGCGCGCGGCCTCTCCGTCGAGGGCTCCGCGTCGGTCGATGCGCGAGTTCGGGGGCCCGCGGGCGACCCGTCGGCGCTGCGGATGGACGGGGACGTCCAGGTCCGCGACGTGGAGGTGGCCACCGCCGCGCTCGCCGTGCCCCTGCGGATCGCGGAGGCGACCGTGCGACTCGACGGTCGGGACCTCCGCTGGGCGGGACTCGAGGCCCGCCTCGGCACGAGCCGGCTGCGAAGCAGCGGGCTCGCCCGCGACCCCCTCGGGGCCCGGGGGAGAGGCGGTCCGATCGGGATCGACGTGGAGCTGCGCTCGCCGAAGCTCGACCTCGGGGAGGCGCTGCCTACCGACAGCGGAGCCGACGTGGGCTGGGGGCGGATCGTTTCGGCCCGGCTCGGAGAGCGGCGGGTCGAGGGTCGGAGCGCGGAGGAAGCGGCGGCCGCCAGCGGGCTCCGGCGACCCGCGGCGCCGCCGCTCGCCGGCGAGATCCGGGTCCGGCTCGACACGCTGTCGTGGCGGGGCGAGACCTTCTCGGACGTGAGTGGCACGGTCCGGCTCGCCGGGGAGCGGATCGACGTTCCCGAGCTCCGGTTCGCCGCGTGGGGGGGGCGCGCGGTGATGGGCGGTTCGGTGCGGCTCGGCGGAGAGGCGCTCGAACCGTTCGGTCTCCGGATCGAGCTCGACGACGTTCGGGCGGAGCGCTGGCTCGCCCGTCACACGCCTCTCGGCGACGTGGTCCGGGGCAGCCTGAGCCTCGGCCTCGAGCTGGCGGGCGGCCTCGACACGCTGCTCCTCCCGTCGACCGTCACGCTCGCCGGCGCGGGCGCCGCCCGGTTGCGGGACGGATCCGTGGCGGCGAATCCGTTCACCGGGTCACTCGCGAGCTTCGTGGGTCTGGCCGACCTCTCGGAGACCCGGATCCGAAGCTGGGTGGCGCCGTTCGAGATCGAGGACGGACGACTCGTGCTGTCCGACGCCGAGGCGCAGCTCGGGTCCGCCGAGGCGGATCTGTCCGGGGCCGTCGGCTTCGACGGCGCTCTCGACCTCTCCATGGCCCTGCGACCCGACTCGGCCACGACCCTCTCGCTCGCGACCTCCGCCGCGGCGGCGTTGCCGGAGGGCGTCCGGAGCGCCCTCGGGCGGGGCGTTCCCGTGGAGCTCGGACTCCGGGTCGGGGGCCGGCTGACGCGCCCGGAGTTCTCCCTCGACGCGGCGGCGACGCGCGCGGGCCTCCAGGACGTGGTCGGGAACGTGATCGGGCGGGGCGCCGAGCGGGCACTCGAGGAGGCGCGCGGGAAACTCGAGGAAAGCGACGCGGGCGACGACGACCTTCGTCGGCAGGGGCTCGACCTGCTCCGACGGCTCACCGGTGGGGCCGGGGGCGGAGCGGTCGACACGGCCCCGGCACCCGACCCGATCCCGCCGGACTCCGGACAAGCGGCGTCCCCCTCGGAGCGAGGCTCCGGGTCGTGATCCGGGGCCTGGCCGCCGGCGCCGTCGTCGCGGCCGTGCTCGCCGTCGCGGGATGCATGTCGGGACGGGTCCTGCGCGGATATCCCGGATATCCGTTCGTGCGGTTCTCGACTTCCGCCCCGGCGGACTCGACGTTCTTCCTTCTTCAGCCGGCCGTCGAGGCCGAGGGCTTTCCGCTGGACTACACGCTCAGGGACGAGGGATACATCGCCACGCGGGCCTCGGAGGTGGCCGGACGTCCGGTCCTCCTGAACCTCGTCGTGGAGCGTGGGAGCGCCGGCACGGACGGGACGCCGGACGCCGGCCGGACGGTGGTCTGGATCGCGGCCTTCGAGGAGACGCTCGCGGGGGCGGAGCGCGTGAACCCGCTGGAGGCGGAGGTCTGGCGCGAGGTGCTCGAGATCGCCGCGCGACTCAGCGCGGCGGTCGACGGCGACGCGCCGGAAGGGCCGTCCCCGTCCGACGTCAGCGGCGGCTGAGGGGCGATCCCCGCGGCGGGCAGTGCCCGCCGCCGACGCCGATCCCGGTGCCGGTTCCTCGGCCGGCCCCGATCCGGGCGAGCACGTCCACCGGCCGGTCGTCGATCGGCCGGAAGGGGCCCGGCTCGGCCGAACCGGCCACGAGGAAGTCGGAGACGCGCGCGTACCGGCCCGAGGGGTTTTCTCTCTCGGCCGGTCGTGCGAGCGAGTCGAGGAACACGATCGGCTCCGCGGACGCGCGCGGAACGGTGACCCCGACCGGCCCGGACGCGAGATGGGGCGTGGTCGGAACGGGCTCCGGTCTCGGGCCTGCCGCGGCGGGGGAGCCGCCGGCCGGGGTCGCGAGCGCGAGAACCCGCAGCGGTTCCTCCCGCTCCGGCTCGACGTCCGAGGCCTCGGGCAGAGGGACCACGACGAGCGCGCGGCCGGGCGCCGCCGGGGCGCCGTCGATGCCGAACCGGACCCAGGCGAGAAGAGCCGCGTGCGCCAGGAGCGAGACCACGAAACCGATCCCGACCGCGCGGCCCCAGCTCCGCTCGAACTGTCTCCCGTCCGCCATTCCGCTCCTCCCGTTCATCCCCCCGCGTCCCCGCGCCGTCCTCCCCCCAGTGTAGATCATCACCCGTCGCCGCGGCAGGGGTTCCACGGAGACCCCGCCGGGACCGCGTGGACCGATCACGCCCGCAGCAGGACCTTCCCCACGTTCTCGCGGGCCTGCAGGCGTTCGTGCGCCTCCGCCGCCGCCTCGAGGGAGAACACGCGATCCACGACCGGCGTGACACGCCCCTCGGCGGCGAGTCGGAGAACGGACGCGAACTGCGGCCGGAGCATCGCCGTCTCGTCCCAGAGCCGACCCAGGTTCACGCCCGCCACGCTTCGGTTGTCGTTCATCAGCCCCACCGGTCCGAATCGCGGCATCCGGACGAGGGTCCACAGCGCGGCCCGCAGGCTTCGGCGCCTCCCGGGAGCCATCGCCGAGACGCCGAAGCAGCAGAGCCGACCCCCGGGAGCGAGCAGACTGTAGCTGTGTCGGAAGGAGACGCCGCCCACCGGGTCGAGCGCCACGTCGACGCCGCGGCCGCCGGTGAGCTCCCGGACGACCGATGGCCAGTCGCGCGCGCGGGAGTCGACCGGGGACACGCCGTGGGCCCGCAGCGTCTCGTGCTTCGCCGGGGAGGCCGTCCCGATGACGCGGGCCCCGATCACGTGGCACAGCTGGGCCGCGGCCGTCCCCACTCCTCCCGCGGCGCCGTGGACGAGGACCGTCTCTCCTTCGCGGACCGCGCAGACGCGGTGCAGCATCTGGTGCGCCGTCAGGAAGTTGACCGGAAGGGCCGCCGCCAGATCGTTCGGGACCGCATCGGGAGTCGGCAGCACGAGCGCCGGCGGCAGACAGACCGTGTCGGCGTACCCTCCGAACCGGGTCACGGCGGTGACCCGGCGCCCGACCCAGTCCTCGTCCACGCCCGGCCCCGTCGCGTCCACGGTCCCCGCGACCTCGTATCCCGGCACGAACGGCATCGGAGGGGCGTCCGGGTACAGCCCGAGTCGGGCCATCACTTCCGCGAAGTTCACCCCGGCGTACGTCACCCGGACCCGGAGCTCTCCTCCGGCGGGCCGGGGGTCGGGCTCCTCCCGGAGCTCGAGCACATCGGGGCCGCCCCGTCGTGGAATCCAGACCCTGCGCATCTCCGCCCTCCTCGACCCCCGGCGGCCGGGAATCCCATCGGCCGCCCGGGCGTATATGTTGGACGATGTCCGAGGCGCCCCGCGCGCCGGCCGGATTCCCCAGACGAATGTAGGCGCCATGTGCGGACGATTCACACTCGCGACACCCGCCGCGGAGTGGGCCGCCCTGTTCGGGCTCGACCGCGTGCCCGACCTCGAGCCCCGCTACAACATCGCGCCGACCCAGGACGTGGCGGTCGTCCGGTCCACGACGCCGGCGCAGGGCGGCGATGTCGCGGCCGCCGCCGCGGACCCGGCCGCGCCCCGGCGGGAGCTCGTGGAGCTGCGCTGGGGCCTGGTTCCGCACTGGGCACGGGACTTCGACCCGGTGGGACGAGCCCTGATCAACGCCAGGTCGGAGACCGCGGCCGAGAAGCCCTCGTTCCGTGACTCCTTCCGGTTTCGCCGCTGCCTCGTCGTCGCCGACGGCTTCTACGAGTGGAAGCCGGAGGGGCGCCGGAAGCAGCCGTACTGGATCCACCGCGAGGACGGGCGCGCCTTCGCGTTCGCCGGCCTCTGGGACCGCTGGACCGGCGGCGAGGGCCCTCCCGTCGAAAGCTGCACGATCCTGACGACGGAGGCGAACGAGGCGCTGCGTCCGCTTCACGACCGGATGCCCGTCATCCTCGAGGTTGGCGCGCACGCGACGTGGCTGGATGCCGACGCGCCCGCGTGGGAGCTGGAGCCGCTGCTCGCGGCGTCGCCGCTCGAGACTCTCGTCTTCCATCCCGTGTCGACGCTCGTCAACCACGTCGGCAACGACGAGCCGGCGTGCATCGAGCCACTCCGGAGCCAGACGGAGATGTTCCGGTGACCCGGGCGGAGGCGCGTGCGCCCGGCGAGGTCATTCCGGGCGAGGTCATTCCGCTCGAGCGGCGCAACCCCGGCGTCCCGCTCGACCTGGACTGGATCGCCGACGCGCGGGTGAACCGGAGCGCCGTGGAGCGGCGCGCCGCGCAGATCCCGGGACGGCGGTCCGTCAAGAAGCGCTGGCAGGCCGCGTGGTACCTGCGAGCCATCACCTGCATCGATCTGACGACGCTGGCCGGCGACGACACGCCGGGTCGGGTTCGGCGCCTCTGCGCGAAGGCACGTCGACCGGTTCGCGACGACGTCCTCGCGGCGCTCGGCGCGGGTGGCCTTCCGATCCGCACCGCCAGCGTCTGCGTCTACCACCGGTTCGTGGAGACGGCGACGGAGGCCCTGGCGGGCTCCGGCGTGCCGGTCTGCGCCGTCTCGGCCGGCTTTCCGCACGGGCTGAGTCCGTTCGCGCAGCGCGTGGCGGAGATCGAGGCCTCGGTCGCGGCCGGGGCATCGGAGATCGACATCGTGATCACCCGCGCCCACGCGCTGACAGGCGACTGGCGGGCGCTCTACGACGAGGTGAGGGCCTTTCGGGAGGCCTGCGGCGCGGCGCACCTCAAGACGATCCTCGCGACGGGCGAGCTGGGCACGCTCCGGAACGTCGCGAAGGCGAGCCTGGCGTGCATGATGGCGGGTGCCGACTTCATCAAGACCTCGACGGGAAAGGAATCCGTCAACGCGACCCTTCCGGTCGGACTGGTGATGGCGAGGGCGATCCGCGACTACCGTGAGCGCACGGGCCACGCCGTGGGGCTGAAGCCGGCGGGCGGGATCCGCGCCGCGAAGGAGACACTCGTGTGGCTCTCCCTGATGAAGGACGAGCTGGGCCTTCCCTGGACCCGACCCGGGAAGTTCCGATTCGGGGCCAGCTCGCTGCTCGCGGACCTCGAGCGGCAGCTGGAGCACCTCGCCACGGGCCGATACTCCGCCGGGCACCGGCACCCGCTCGCGTGACGGGTCTCTCCCGGGTCCTGAGGGCAGGGCTGGCGGCGCTCCTCGGGGCGCCCGGGGCAGCGGCCGCGCCGCGACCGTCGGTGCCGATCCTCCCGGACACGCTGCCCGGTTACGTCGTGGACGCGCTCTCCCTCTACCGGACGCCGCCCGCCGCGGGAGACGTCGGCCAGATCCTCGGCCGCTGGCGGACCGAGGGCGGCCCTCGCTCGCCGCGCGACTCTCTCGCCGCCGCGCGGCTGTGGGGTCGCGCCTTCGCGCCCGGCGAGGCGCTCGCATGGCTGCCCGATCCCGATGGCGCGACGGGGGACTCGGCGCGGGCGGTCCTCGCGCCGCTGCTGCGCCTCGAGAGGGCCCGCCTGCTCCTGACGCACGAGGCCGGGCGGCTGCTGGGCGCGTCCGGTCCGCCTCCCGACACCCTGCCGGGCGCCGCCGATTTCGCGGCGGCCTGCGAGGCGGCCGCTGGCGAGGTCGCGCGCGAGATCTGGATCGACCTGCGGGCGTTGTTCACGCCCGAAGAGCGGGAGCGGTGGCGCGCCGCGCCCGACGCGGCCGGCCGCTGCGCCGTGGTCCGCGACGGGATCCGGGAGCGGGCCCTTCGCTCCGCGCTGACGGCCGACGAGCGGCTCGCCCTTCACTACCGCCGCCTGGCCGGGGCCCGGGCCCGCTACTCGGTACCGCGCCTCCGGTTCATGAGAACGGCGTCGGGCTGGCGCGGCCGGCCGGACAGCCTCGAGGTGGACGACCGCGGCCTGATCTGGATCCGGATGGGCGAGCCGGACCACGTCGAGTACGCGTCACCCGGCGTCGGACAGGACCAGCTCGGCATCGAGTCCGACATCGCCATCGGCATCCAGGAGTCCTGGGTCTACGAGCTTCCCGGGGGCACCTGGCTGTTCCACTTCGTGCCCTGCGACATGAACCTCCGAGAGCCCTGCATGCCGCGAAGCGGTCACACGCTGGTGGAGTCGTTCGGCCCCCGGGCGGTGCCAGGCACGGGCTTCTTCCAGAGGTACGTCACCCGCCTCGCGCTCGATCCCCTGCCTCTCAAGCGGAAAGCCTTCGCTCTCCACTCCGCCGACGCCCTCGACGCCGCCCTCGACGCGGCGGAAAGGGGCATGCGCGGCCGGCAGGAGCAGCTGATGGCGCGCGAGTTGCAGACCCGCGCGATCACGGAGATCCCCGACGCGCCGGCGGTCGCCCCGGGCGTGGACGTGGCCTTCGAGGCCCTGCGCTTCTGGACGCCGTCGCTCGGCGAGGCGACCGTGTGGTTCGTGGCGACGGCCCGCGCGAGCCAGCTCGCTCCGGTCCCGGACGGACCGGACATCGAGCGCCGGGTCCTGGATCTGCGGCTCGCGCTCGGAGGGCCGGAGGGGACGGACGTCCGCTCCGTCGAGCGCCGCGTGGCGACCCCGGACGCGGTCGGTGATGACGACGGGATCGACATCTGGCTCCGGGCGAACCTCGCA
>Ga0316577_10000155_pt1 | contig 21276 bp, 21 predicted proteins | sample S5NA_FD_203073 | JGI IMG/M metagenome (GOLD analysis project Ga0316577, IMG submission 203073) | Rhizosphere microbial communities from salt marsh grasses in Alabama, United States - S5-7_050615r2r1 | ecosystem: Host-associated > Plants > Roots > Rhizosphere | place: USA: Alabama | collected... | reverse complement strand
GATCTCGGGATGGGTAAATTTGCCTGGTCCATGGTTTGTAAACTATGCAGCTTGTCGCGCGAACAGGCAATGGCATCGGCCGTCGCCGTAGTAATAACGCCAAGCGCTTCAAACTGGCGGACGACTGCAAGCCCGTAAAACGTGACCGAAGCACCGATTCGTGGAATGATAGCATCCACCTCGGGAACACCGACCGTTCTTGTAAATCCAAGTGGAGAAGTGCCGATCATCCGCATCCCAGCAGGTTCATGACGGCTAATGCCTACTTCCACGGCAATGGATAATGTATCCAAAATCCTCGTCTTATGCCCGCGTGATTGGGCAACTTTTACGAGCCGGTGGGTACTATAAAGCGCGCTATTTCGGGAAAGAATTGCGATTCGCATCTGCAAGTTGTAGCTGGACCCGGTAAAATCAGTAAAATCATACCATTTTACCATCAAGATTGCAGCGGTGAGAAGTTGAGGAACCGTTTTGACCCCGACCATCTATAGCGTTAAAATCGGCCGTTTGTTGGCGTGAGAGCTATTATGAACAACCCAGATACTGTTGTCATTGTCCCAACTTATAATGAAGCCGATAACCTGGACGAACTTATCACTAGGCTGCTCGCCCTACCGGTTTCCATAGGAGTAATCATCGTAGATGATAATTCACCGGATGGAACAGGTGAAAAAGCGGATCTTTGGTCCCAGCGTGAGCCGGAGAGGGTTCACGTCGTCCACCGGCCGGGCAAATTAGGGTTGGGAACAGCCTATATCTCCGGCTTCCGGTTCGCATTAGACAAGATAAACGCGCAGCGAGTCATGACTATGGATGCGGATTTTTCCCATAATCCACGCTACATACCGGCCATGATCGAATTGAGCGAACAAAAAGATGTTGTAATTGGGTCTCGCTATGTCAAAGGCGGAGGGTCGTTGCACTGCACCTGGAAACGCATTTGGCTCAGTAAGATCGCCAATTTTTTCGCCAGAGGATTGTTGGGCCTCAAAGCTCGCGATACAACAGCCGGGTTTCGCCTATATCATCGATATGTCCTTGAATCCATCCCGCTCGAGCAAATCTTTTCCAGTGGCTATTCTTTCTTAGTTGAGATGTTATTCATGTGCCAACGGCGGAATTGGCAAATTGGAGAAGTTCCCATCATATTTGAAGACCGCCGGAAAGGAAAGACCAAAATTTCACGAAATGAAGTAATAAAAGCGCAATACACTGTATTTCGCCTGCTGGTAAGAAGACTGCTCACAAGTCCCCGCTCACTTTCCCTCGAGGATGTTCCATCTACCGGAAGGGAAAGAGTATGATCGAGGTAAACTGCAACCTTTGCAGCCGAAATGATTGGAAAATCCGCTTTCCGGCAACAACTAAAGACGCCGAAATACCTGATGTCAGCACCTATCGCTGCACAAGCCCCGACTATGGGAGCCATGCTCAAATTGTACAATGTAATCATTGTGATCTTGTCTATGCAAATCCACAATGGCCTCCTGAAGAATTAGTGGCAGCCTATACGGCCGTTGAAGATGAAACTTATGTCAAGGAGCGTGAAGGGCGGGAGCTTACTTTTGAAAAACATTTAAACGCCTTAGAGAAATTTACCGGACCGGCCAACGGCCGTTCGCTCCTTGATGTGGGGGCCTACATCGGTGTTTTTGTCGAAATTGCTCGAGGACATGGTTGGCTGGCGGAAGGGATCGAGCCTTCCTCCTGGGCCGTATCAAAAGCGCTTGAACGCGATCTCCCCATCCACCAGGGAACACAGCAGGATATGGTACTTGCCAATCGGAAATTCGATGTGGTGACCATGTGGGACGTCATAGAACACGTAACTGATCCAATCTCCGAATTAAGACAAGCTTACCAATTATTAAATCCTGGCGGCTGGCTTGCAGTCCATACAATGGATATAGACAGTCCGGTTGCACGTATGCTCGGTAGTCGTTGGCCCTGGTTAATGGACATGCATCTTTATTATTTCAGCCAAAAGACTTTGACTGAAATGATCAGGAAATGTGGTTTTGAGGTCGTATGGTCGGGAGCTCAAGGTCGATATCTCAGGCTTGGGTATATTTCCAGCCGTCTTGCAGGTTTTAATCAAATCTTAGGCAATATCTCATCAGCTTTTTTCAACCTTCTAAGCTTAGATCACATAGCCATCCCCATTAACTTTGGCGATCTTTTTACCGTCTACGCTCGAAAACCACTTGAATAAGCAGCTATAATTAAGCAAGCTGATATCTAGAAGGTAAGGCGTTGGAAGCGATTCATTATTTTGGTATACTGCTGATATCGGTAGAAGTTTACCTACCTCGAAATCTAATGCACAGCCCTTCCATGTACCCTTTTTCCGTTTAATCGACAAGCTGGAGCTAGAACAGTAAAGATTTAACCAATTCTAGGATAATTCTAAACATCAGATGGCATCTATTAAGTTACTCATTGTCGATGATCACCCGGTGTTTCGCCAGGGTCTTCGAGACGTCTTTGCAACCGATGATAAGATCGAAGTAATAGGCGAAGCCGGGGATAGTCAGGAGACATTGGAAAAAGCTTACAAATTTCATCCGGATGTCATTTTGATGGATATTAATCTTCCAGGAAGCAGCGGTCTCCAAGCCACGACCACTCTTCTGGAGCAACTTCCGGAAACCCGAGTCGTAATGATAACCGGATATGATGATCCGGAGCAGATTTTTCATTCGCTGCGTGCCGGAGCAGTTGCCTTTTGCTCCAAAGACATGCCCCCGGAATCACTTATCAATACGGTTCACACCGCACATGATGGTAAGATAATTATTCAGCAGCAAGTTTTTACCAGGCAGGAAGTTGAAGCTTGGATTCAGAAACGCGCCGCCCGTTTTGGAAATCGGCTAACAAACGAAGACGGTGGCAGCGAATCATCCCTAACACCTCGGGAAATGGAAATTCTTGAGCTGATCTGTTTAGGGGTTTCAAACAAGGATATATCTCGTCGATTAGGGATTAGTTACCAGACTGTAAAAAATCACGTGACAGCCATCTTTCGTAAACTAGGCGTCAATGATAGAACGCAGGCTGCCCTATATGCTTTAAAACGAGAATGGTTTGAAATTGAACCTGGATCCTGAAAAATATTGACTGTGGAGGAACAAGATAATGTCCTTTTTCAAGGAAGATGGGCAGGGATTATTGGAATATGCGCTCGTTTTGATTTTGGTTGCGGTAGTAATCATCGCCATCATAATCTTATTGGGTCCGGAGATCAGTGCGCGCCTTTGCCCTTATATGAGCATCTTCTGTACCGCTTAGCTATTGTAATTCTGACTTAGTAAAAATCTCTTGAAAAGTGAACGATTCAACTGACCCGGAAATTCAGAGCGAGTTCGAGCGTGCAAATGTGATTAAGCTTGATGAGATGCGTCTCAAACGCGCCTCTCCTAAACCCGACGGCCGAAACGCTTATGACCAATTGAAGGTCTTCGTTATTGAACGATTATCAGCATTTATTGATTCAGAGCAGGAGAATCTGGACGACTTAGATTTGCGCCCTATCCTACTTAACGAGTTCAACGAACTGCTCAAAGAAGAACGAATTGTTTTAAATCGATCAGAACGTCGAAAACTTATTGAGGACGTTTTTAGCGAGGTATTAGGTCCTGACGCCTAATTTAATATTGACCAATCCAGCCAGCCCTAATATTACTTCTTTTTGGAAAGACAAATTTATTGAGTTTATATTCCCGACTGCCTGTGCTTCTTGTGGTAAATTGGGACCAATGATTTGTTCTCGATGTATGAGCAGGTTTTGTAAAATTGAAAACCCAATCTGCTTACGATGTGGGCATCCATCAACTAATACTGTTGTAACCTGTTCTTCTTGCCGAGTTGAAGAATTTAATCTTAACCAATCGCGTGCCTGTTATAAATATAGTGAGCCACTTGAAAGTGTAATCAAGCAATATAAATATAGCGGGCTGCATGCACTGGCAGAACCTCTTGGAAACCTAATGGCTCAGAATTGGCCAGGATGGGCATCAATCCCAGATATGATAGTTCCTATTCCTCTGCATATCCGGCGTTTGCGTAGTCGTGGATTTAACCAGGCACAATTGTTAGCACATCAACTAGGCGCTGCCGTTGGTATTGAGGTCAACGATCAGGTTCTTAGACGCGAGCGTCGGACACGACCACAGGTGGATTTAAGTCCAAGCGAAAGGAGAAAAAATGTCCATCAGGCATTTTCGGCCGAACTTGGCGTTGTTACGGGGAAGAGAATCCTTTTGATTGATGATGTTTATACGACCGGAGCAACACTGAATTCGGCCGCGGGCACTCTGCTAAAAGCCGGAGCTGATACGGTTTCTGCTTACTGTCTGGCACGTGCTGTACACTAGTGAGATAATATTTATAAGTTCGCGTTTAGCGTAATAAGGAGATAAAAGAATGGAAGTAGCAATCCACGGGCATAACTTGGAAGTAACAACTAGATTACAAAATTACATCGAGAAAAAGGTCGGTCGTCTTGATCGCTATATGCCAAATTTAAGCTCCGTCCGCGTCGATCTCACTTCTGAACACACCCGAAGTGCTATAGAGCGCCAAGTTGCACAAATTACCATTCGTGATGATCGTGGAACTATCTTGCGTGCTGAAGAACGAAATAGTGACATTTTTGCCGCAATAGATAGTGTTATCGATAAATTGTATCGCCAAATAGAACGTTACCGGGGCAAGCGACAAAAGAAATATCGTGGAACCCAGGAAGATCTAAATCTAGGTGAACCACTTCCTCTCGATGACGAGGAATTGGAAGAAGATTTATCCATTGTTCGTGTCAAGCACTTTGTACTCCATCCAATGTCAGCTGATGAGGCGATTGACCAGATGGAACTACTTGGCCATGATTTCTTCGTCTTTTTTAATGCAGAAGATGAATCCATCAACGTCTTATATCGCCGGCATGATGGCAATTACGGGCTTCTTCAACCCGAATTTGGATAATTGCCGAACGCACTTGAGAAATGGCCCATATCCTTGTCATTTGTACCGCAAATATTTGTCGTTCACCTGTTGCTGAAGCGCTTCTAAAAGATCGGCTTAACAAGAAGGGTTACGACGATTGGACAGTCAGTTCCGCGGGAACGTGGGCATTGGTTAGCCGTCCTGCAGCTCGTAATAGTCAGATTGTTGCTGCTCAACAAGGGTTTGACATTAGCGACCATATTTCACGTATGGTTGAAGAAGCAGACCTGAATAGAGCGGATCTCGTACTTTGCATGGAAGAGGGGCATGTAGAGGCACTCAAGGTTGAGTTTGGCGATCAGGCGCACAAGATATATCCGATAACGGCCATGAGCGGTCCAGTGTATAGTATAAACGACCCCTTTGGCGGTCAACTTCACGATTATCAAGTGATGATAGCGGAACTAACTACAATTATTGATAACAGTTTTGATCGAATAATTGAGTTAGCAGAGGAGAATCACAGCGCCAGGAGGTAGAGCTACCAACCTTCAATAAACTGCAGCCACTCTTGATTTTGTGGTAAATGCCGCCCAAATATATTAACGGCGGTTGCTTTTGGCTCGAAAGGTTGGCGCCGCAACTGCATATTTGCTTCAGAAGGACTTTTGCCCCCTTTTCGCCGGTTACATGCTGAACATGCAGCTACTAAATTTTTCCAGGTATGAGGACCGCCTTTGTGACGGGGTATGACATGATCGATGGTCAAATGCCTCATCTTTCGTCCACAATATTGGCACGTAAATTCATCTCGGCGCAGGATCTCACGCTTAGACAAAGACAAACGTGGCCGCGGTCTCTTGATCATGTAGCTGAGGCGAATGACTGAGGGGATTTCAAATTCTGCGGATGCGCTGTGAATTACTCCTCTACCATTGAGGATAATCTCAGCCTTTCCAGAAAAAACAAGGGCTAAAGCACGTTTGGTGTTACAAACATGCAAGGGCTCAAAATTCACGTTTAGAATGAGCACAGGATGTTGTAAAAGTACCATTTTGCTCATAACGATTGGGAGTATACCTGAGGCGGCATCTGCACGTCAATCACCTTAGGTTAAGGATTAGTTAAGAACTATATGAACACCAAAGAGATCATTGCTTACCTGGATGATTACTTGCAAATTCGAACCATATCTGACTACGGGCCGCAAGGTTTACAAGTCGAATCAGATAATCCAGCGGTCCAACGAATTGCTTTAGCCGTTGATACAGCACCGAGGGTAATCCTCGCCGCAGCGGATTGGCAGGCAGATATGCTTCTGGTTCATCATGGAATTCTATGGCGCCAGGTAGAGCGGATATCTGGTCCTTTAGGGCACCGTGTTCGACTGTTAATGAACAATCATATCCATCTCTATGCCGCCCATCTTGCTCTCGATGCACATCCGGTTGTAGGCAACAACGCTGTTTTGGCGGGAATTTTAGGGTTACGAAACATTGGCTGGTGGTGCGATGTCATGGGTACCGAAATCGGTGTGATCGGAGAAGTCAACAAGCCCCTGGCTGAGATCCAATTGCTGCTTGACGATTCGCTCCAGACTAATGCGCGAGTCCTTCCGTATGGATCTGAGAATGTTCAAAATGTGGCTATCGTTTCCGGATTCGGCGCCGATCACATTGCAGAAGCGAAAGAGCTAGGCGCTGATACGCTGATCACCGGTGAAACTTCACATGCTAATTTTTATGCAGCCGAGGATTATGGCATGAATGTTATTTTTGCCGGACATTATGCAACTGAAACGGCAGGCGTTCGTGCCTTAGGTACCCACTTAAGCGATAAATTTCAACTTGAAACAAGATTTTTTGATTTTCCCACGGCAATGTAATTATTCAGGAATGGATGATGATTTTGAAATGAACCAAGCATGGAGGTTGTTATGAACAGTACAAAATTAGATTGGATTAATGATGAGATTGATGCCCTCAAAGGTGCCGGATTGTACAACACGATTCGTACTATTGATTCACCCATGGATGCCTGGGTAACTATAAACGGCCGTCGCCTGCTTAACTTCTGTGCTAATAACTACCTCGGACTTGCCAATCATCCTCGCATACGGCGAGCAGCGCAGGAAGCTATCGATCTATACGGTGTTGGGCCGGGAGCAGTACGTACAATTGCCGGCACGATGTCTCCGCATATCGTCCTGGAAGAAAGGCTGGCAGAGTTTAAACAGGCTGAAGCTTGTATCACTTTTCAGAGTGGTTTCACGGCTAATTTGGCAACCATTCCGGCACTAGTTGGACGTGAGGATATCATTTTTTCCGATGAACTTAACCACGCCAGCATTATTGATGGCTCCCGATTGAGTAAGGCTAAAATTGTCCGTTATGCTCACAATGATGCACAGGATTTGGAAAACCAGATCAAGAACGTCACAGAATATCGACGTAGATTGATCATCAGCGACGGCGTTTTCAGCATGGATGGAGATATCGCCCCCCTAGACAAACTGGCAGATATCGCCGAACGCCATGATATTATGCTCATGGTCGATGATGCGCATGGAGAAGGCGTGCTTGGCCGCGGTGGTCGTGGAATCGTGGATCACTTCGGATTACACGGCCGTGTTGATGTCGAGGTTGGAACTATGAGCAAGGCCTTTGGTGTTGTAGGCGGCATGGTTGCCGGCCGTGCCGAAATTGTTGAATGGCTGCGCCAACGCGGCCGTCCGTTCCTATTCTCTAGCGCTATGACTGTTCCCGACACAGCTGCTTGCATCGAAGCGGTCAACATAATGGAAGAGTCAACCGAACTAATTGATCGTCTTTGGTCCAATGCCCAGGTTTTCCGTCAGGGAATGGAAAATATGGACTTCGATACCGGCCATAGTAAAACGCCAATCGTTCCTGTCATGCTTGGTGAAGCGCCTCTGGCGCAGCGTTTTAGCCAAAGACTCTTTGAAGAAGGGGTTTTTGCCATGGCGATTGGATTTCCAACGGTTCCACGAGGAAAAGCTCGCATTCGCGTCATGAACTCAGCGGCTCACAGTCCCCAAGATATCGAACTGGCGCTGGAAACCTTCCAGAAAGTTGGTACGGAACTAAAGATAATCTAAGAGTCAACAAGAATTTCACTTGTTCTCCGATGCTTCAAGCTATCAGGTCGGACCTAGATTGTAAAACCTTGTCCGAGTTCGGGAACAATGACATTCTTAAATCCCAGTGACTGCCTCAAGCCATCGGCCAAGGCAAAAGAAGATTCTTCTTCCCCATGCACAAGGAACGTATGAGTTGGTGCAGGATTAATATGATCTGCCCAGGCGATTAACTCCGGGCGATCGGCATGCGCACTAAAGCCATTAATCACTTTTACTTCAGCGCGTAATTTATATGTTTCACCAAAGATTTTAACCTTAGGTTGTCTTTCTACCAGGCGCCGTCCCAAAGTATTGGGGGCTTGCCAGCCAACAATCAAGATGGTATTTCGCGGGTCCTCGATATTGTTTTTTAAGTGATGCAGGATTCTTCCTGCTTCAGCCATTCCGCTGGCACTGATAATTACAGCCGGACCTCCTAAGTAGTTCAGATTTTTCGATTCATTCACTGTTCGAGTATAGCGCATCATATCAAAACCAAAGGGGTCTGGGTGTTTATCGTTTTCAATAAACTCTACGATCTCTTTGTCGTATGCCTCTGGATGAAGGCGGTAAATCCCCGTTGCATCAATTGCCAAGGGGCTATCTACAAAGACCGGTAAATCATCAGGCAGACGGTGTTTGTCCACTGATTGATGTAAGTAGTAGACCAATTCTTGGGTCCGCCCTACTGCGAAAGCAGGAACAATCACTTTCCCGCCGCGCTCACTCGTTTCACGGACGATATTTTCAAGGTCTTTATAAGATTCATTCTGTGGGGAATGTGTGCGGTTTCCATAGGTGCTTTCAATAAGCAGTACATCCGCCTTCTGAACAAATGATGGATCATTTAAAATCGGCCGATTAGGACGGCCGAGATCCCCACTAAAAACCAACCGTAAAGAGCGTTTCTGCTCCTCATCCTCAATATCCAAGACTACAATCGCCGAACCCAGGATATGGCCGGCATCTAGAAATGTTAGATAAACACCGGGTACTACCTGATAGGGGCGATCATATCCGATGCCAATAAACTGTTTCAGGCTGTCGACAACGTCACTCAACTCGTAAATAGGTTCCAATGGGGGTTCATTATTGCGTTCACGCTTTTTATTGAGATATTCAACATCATATTGTTGAATTTTAGCGCTGTCGCGGAGCATGATCGTACTCAGGTCACGTGTAGCATAAGTGCACACGATATCTCCCTTAAACCCACTCTTCACCAAATTGGGGATGTTCCCACTATGATCAATATGAGCATGGGAGAGAATCAATACGTCAACCTTACTTGCATCAAATGGTAAATTCTGATTCCGTTCGTAGGTTGCTTTTCTCGATCCCTGAAAAAGACCACAATCTAACAAAATCTGATAACCATTAATTGAAAGCAGGTGTTGTGATCCCGTAACCGTACGAACTGCACCATGAAAAGTTATTTCCATTTAATTTTCCTCCCAGGGAGAATTCTTCTATGACTCATTTACCAGTTGCGATGATTACTTTCAGAGGGCAAGCAATCAAGTTAACCGGTATCAGATTCTTGAAGTAATTGGAGAATTTCCTGACCATAGGTTTTGGATCGCCACGAACCAATGGATTCCAACTGGTCAAGTTCTTCGATATCTTTTGGATTCGAATGAGCAAGTTCCCATAGGGCGTTGCGACTGATGATAACGTCCGACTCCACTCCTCGAGCGCGAGCCCGGTTCTTGCGCCAGGTGTGAAGTGTTTCATAGCGAGTCATCACACTGTCTGACGCGCGTTTCGGCCTCTTGGGCGGAACGGGAGGTTTCTGATTTTCGGCAGCCGTTACGATGTCAAGAAGTTCGCGCCCATACCGGCGAATTTGTCCCTTACTCATCCCATGGATTACAGATAATTCTGCGAAATTATTTGGTGATACTTGAGCAATTTCGAGAAGCGTGCGATCTGAAAATATCTTGAACAAAGGTTGATCGCGACGTTTAGCCTCTTGATCACGATAGATATTAAGCGCTTTTAAAACAGCCTGTTCTTGACGCGTAAGATCATGTGCTCCGTTGATGGACCAGAAGCTATCAGGATCAAAACCATTGTCGCTTAAAGTAACTCTGGTATGTTCGGCAAAAGTCTCTTCTGCCTCCTCAAGACAACCTTTCTCTAGAATCTCTGCGGTCAATCTGTCTCGCAGGCTAAATAAAAAGTGGGTATCGAAACAGGCATAGGATAATTGTGCCGGGGACAACGGCCGTTTGCACCAGTTAGATTTTTGATAACGCTTATTTAAGTGAACGTTAAAAAATTGTTCGATCAGGCTGGCCAATCCGTAACGCTTGTATCCCAGGATGCGCGCCGCCCACATCGTATCAAAGAGGTTGTTGAGTTCCCAATCATACTGTCGTTTCATGAGAATAAGATCGTATTCAGCCGCGTGGAAAATTTTCTCAACCGTAGGATCCTCAAGAATCTGGCCAAAGGCATCCAGGTTGAAAGGAGCAAGCGGATCGAGGATGAAATCTTGCTGAGGAGTGGAAACCTGAATGAGGCAAACGCTTTCGCGGTAGGCATACATGCTGTTAGCCTCAAGATCGACAGCCACCCGCGGCTCGGCTTGGAGCTGAACCAGGCAAGCTTCCCATTGTTCAGGTGTTTTTATAAGTCGAAATTGTGGTTTCTCCATGGCTATTCAAGCTGACGGACGTATATCTTTTATGACAAGCTGCAAATTACGTTGGCCATTCCACTCATTCACGCTAATTGAATAAACAATGTCAATAAAATCTGGTAAATTGTCTACCCAGTCACCTTGTCGAAAAGCTATCGCCGGCAGAGATTTTTCCTTATATCCACTGCTCGCGTCTGCTAATCGAAGCTGTAAATGGGAACCATCTTGACCTACTGCACGCTTATAGATTATCTCAACATTGCGACTTAAAAATACAGGGGCAGGATTGCCCTGTCCAGTTGGTTCTAGCATGGCTAGATTTTCGTATAAAGCCCAATCTACATCTGCTATATCAATTTCCGCATCAATTTCAATCACGGGATCCAGGTCTTGATCGCTCAACGCCTGAGCAGCTAGTTCGCGCATTCGTGATGTGAATAGATCCAGGTTTTCATTTCGCACCGTAAAACCCGCTGCCTGAGCATGACCACCATAGCGCACCAGCAAGTCGGCCGTTTGGTCAAGCGCTTCCGTTATATGAAATTCAGGGATAGAGCGACAGGACCCTCGACTCACATCCGGTCCCTTTTCAATGATTATAGCCGGACGATAATTCTTTTCTGCTAACCGGCTGGCAACCAATCCGACAAGGCCGGATTGGAATCTTTCGTCATAAGCGATGATTATCTGATCTTGCGAATCAACCATCCCCTCAGCCAATTCACCTAATTCCGCGGTCAGCTGCTGGCGTTTTCGATTTAAATCATTTAACTCATCCGCTAATTGGCGTGCTGTATACTCATTGTTTACAGCCAGAAGACGAGCAGCGCTGTAGGCGTGGTCAAGCCGCCCGGCGGCATTGATCCGCGGACCTATAATAAAGCCAATGGACTCGGCAGTTATGGCGCCTGACTTTAATCCAGATACAGCAGCCAGAGCGTTCAACCCTGGTCTCTTAAGCTGATTGAGGATTTGAAGACCAGAGGTAACAAGCACCCGATTTTCATCTTTAAGAGGGGCAAGATCAGCTACCGTTCCGACCGCAACCAGGTCCAAAAAGGAATCAAGATCAATATTAGCCAGTTCAGGCTGCGAACTGTACAACGCCTGCACCAGTTTATAGGCGATTCCTACCCCCGCCAGCATCCGATCGGGATAAGCGGAGTCATCACGTTTAGGATTGATTATCGCCAGAGCCGGCGGCAATTTAGCGCCCAGATTGTGATGATCCGTAATGATCACATCAAGACCCAATTCGTTTGCATAAGCAACTTCAGCAATGGAACGGATACCGCAATCGACGGTGATAATCAAGCTGGCACCGAACTCCTTGATGCGCTCCATCGCCCCCATGTTCAAACCATAGCCTTCATCAACGCGATCCGGAATATACGGACGTACGTGACTACGTTCCAACCCCAAACCGCGAAGGGCTTCCGTCAGCAACACAGTAGCCGTAACCCCATCCGCATCAAAATCGCCATAGACGACGATCATTTCATCATCTTGGACAGCCTTGTTGATCCGCTGGACGGCTAGATCCATATCCGTTAAAAGAAAAGGATCACTGTTTTCCAGGTAATGTCCTTCTAAGAATGCTTGAATCTGAGCCGGGTTCGTCAGACCACGATTGAATAATATCTGACTAAGGATTGGATGAAACCGCTCGAGGCGGTTCTGGGATACCGGGTCTAAAGCCGGGGCAATCTCCCATCTATTTTTACGTATACTCACTGGGCGGATCATTGAGGATTTATGGTAACACGAATTCAGTCAAACGTAAAACCAAGACCAATCGGATTCAAACCGCTGTCCGGTTCATTTTTAGATAATAACCCAAGCCTTCATGCTCAATACGTTCAAGGAAGATTGGTGCCAACGTTGTTTTTAGGTCGACCAAGCATGGGAATTAAGGCCAGAATAAAGGGTAAGATAAAAACAAAGAGCACGCCAATGAGATGAGCAAATAGGATATCGCCCCCCAGAAGGAAAATCCGAATATGACCGTAAATTATGACTGATATCTGTGAAGTCACTAAAAACCAAATTCCCGCCTGGAGGAGACGAATGTCAGATCTATCTCCATCAAATGCTTCCAGTAATAACCATGGAAACGGCCAACTGGCATACCAAATACGATAATTTAGGGCCTGGAAAATATAACCCCAAAAGGCTATCGCCACACTCCGTTCGGCCGTTCTTCCTCGCCATGTTCGCCATAAAATCCAGCAATAAAGAAGCAGAAAAAGAGCGGTCGCTAATTGAGCTATTTCCGTAAATGAAATAGGTAGGTCAAACTCCCTGGTTAATAGAATGATCAGCGTCAGCGGAGAAAATGAAGCGCCTGCACCTGCCTCCTCCAATAAACGCCTAACCAAAGGCAGGGGATCACCAAAAGGTAAAAATGCCAGAAAAAGAAGCGCTGTCCCACCAACAAAAACCCAGAGCGCGTAGACAATTCGTTCACGAGATTGAGTCAATTCTCTAAAAGATGATAAAAAAACAATCGGGGCTGCTAAAAGGGCGATTGGCTTGAAAAGGGACGCGGCAAGGAATACTAAAAAACCAGGACCCCGATATCCCTGATTGATTACCAACCAACCCAATAGCAGGAACATGATCATTAAAGCATCGTTATGGGCATTACCAACAAACATCAAGAGGAGAGCGGGATTGAGTATCCACAGAATCGTACACGCTAATCTACGTTTATCATCGGAACAACCCTCAGGCGCACGTAATGGAAAAAGTCCCCATAAAACCACTCCGGCAGCAACAAGAGACGCCAAGCCCACCAACTTGAATAGAAGTATGTTAACCAGGAAATTTTCTTTACCAATTGAGGTCACCAAAAAGGCCAATGATTCCCATAGTGGGCCATAGGGAGAAGTCACGCCATACCACTCACCAGCCAGTAACGGGTAAAGAGCGTCACCGAAATCCGCCGGAGCATATTCGAAGGGGCTTACCCCATATTGGCTGCTGATAAGCCCGCGAATTACATACCTGTAAACATCGTTGGCATTGATAGGATACATAAAGAGAAGAGGGACCGACAACAGAATGGATATGCCTAGGACAGACTTTAAAGACAGGATTGATTTATCCAAAGTTTGCTTGTAGAGAAGCCAATATAAGGCAAACAGAACAAGGAGTAGAATTACATACAGAAGACCTTCAACGATTCCAGGCGCAAAAGTACGAATGTCGCCTACGGGTTGAAGATCAAAATTGGGTAAGAGGGGAAAAGAAAACGCCAGTAAAACATACCCGAGGAAACTTAAGATCACCAGGAGGTGAGGCTTAATATTGTAAATCGCACTAAACCGAGACATCGATCAGGGTTTCTTATTCCGTGGTCACTTCCTGTGCGGCGATAGCTCTCAACCCAAGCGGTTCCTGGACTCCATTTTTAAGCAGCGGCAATACAAGGGTGATCGTAGTTCCAAGTCCCGGCACTGAATCGATTCTCAGCGAACCGTCGATACGCTCGGCACGTTCTTGCATATTAAGCAAGCCTAAGCTGCCCCGCGTGTCGTAATCGAGTTGGACATCCATTAAATCAAATCCCACCCCATCATCTGCTATACGGGCGATAAAGAGATCACTCTCTTGCCACATTTTCACTTCAAATTTGCTGGGTCGAGCATGTTTACGTGCGTTGGAAAGCGCTTCTTCAATGATTGTAAAGACAACTTCTTGCGTCTGTTGATTCAGCGCTTCTCCAGCTTCGCCGCCCACCAAATAGGTCTCAATGCCATCTCTCTCACTAACTTGATTTAACATTGAGTCAATTGCCGGCCCAAGACCTTTTGATTCCAACAACAAGGGGCGCAATGTAAACAACATCTGCCGAAGTTCCTGAGCGGCGTTCTTGGCTGTAATTTCTAATTTACTTAGCTCGTCAGGGAGCTTTTCTGGTCTGTTAACTGCCATTGGCTTCAGCACATTTAAGTGCATGGCAATAACTGATATTTTCTGTACCGGTCCATCATGCAAATCCCGGGCGAGTTCTCTCCGTGCTTTCGAATCCGCTTCAATGAGACGCTGTTTTTCTTCTTCCAGGCGTTGATAGAGCTGCGCATTTTGCAGGGCAATTACAGTCTGATCGGCAACCGCGGTAAAAAGATCAAAGTGTTTTTCTTCGAACCGAATCGCCTTATCAATTCCCAGTAGCATGACCCCAAAAAGTTGGTAACCTGCTCTTAAAGGTACAGAAACAACCGTCAAACTATCTGAAAATGATTCGAAATTTTTCAGTTCCGGGTCTTGATATGGACTGTCTGTAACAGCAGGTTCCCCCTCCCTCAAGGATTCCCCAACAACCCCTTCATTACCGGCCAAAATTTTGGCTCGATCTATTTCTTCAATTTGAAGCGGTATAAGATTATTCCCATCAAAAAGAAATACCACCCCTTTGAGGGACTGATGTGGTATATCCAAATCTTCAAGGGCGAGGCTGCAAACCTGAATCGCTTGTTCGACGACTCTCTCGAAACTAAGAGTCGCGCTCAACGTTGAGGCCATCACTTGTAACGCCTCATAGCGTTCAATTGCCGCCTGTAAGACATAGATTTCATCATTAATAATGGTATTAACCTGGTTGAGGAGTCTTTTGCGCGTCCGGTATAGAAGATAAAGAGCAACCGTACCTACGGACAGAATTAGTATAGTGGCTACAAACACAACCTGAATCCAAATTACCGGAGGGTATCCCCATAATAAAGTGAACAGGATATATGAGCCAATGACCTGAATGACCAGAATCAGAATTAAAATAGCTAGAGTCAGGCGACTAAGCTTGCTAAACTCCTCGTCAATGGTGGCTCGAACTAATCGAATCATGACTTACTTGTTTAAAGCCGCTGAAAGTAAAACCAGGCAGAAGGCCATGGTGGATTATCCCGTACTGTTGTAACACCATGAACTACTTCTGTCAGGTTAAAGCCATCAGAAAAAATCGTTATCAAAGCCTCCTCTTCAATCCAACGCGAACCATCTTTGCTCTTATTCTCCGGGTCTCTTAAATGGGCAAAGAGCAAGTAGGTCGCTCCTTGATGAAGCAGCCGTTTGAGTTCATCGCGATATTTTTTCAATTCAGGTATGGATAAAGTATGCATGCAACCAATATCAACTGCGAGATCATAGGGACCTTGGAGCATATCCAGATTTGTTACATCACCCACGAGAAAACGAGTCCACCGATCTACGCCCGACTCTTTGGCGCGCCGGCGCGATTCCTCTGCAGCTTGGGCAACAAATTCAATCCCATCAACTTCCCAGCCTCTTTTAGCCAGGAAAATACTCGTTCGGCCGTAACCGCTCCCTAAATCAATCGCCCGTGCGGGTTCAAGCCTTTCGGCCAGGGCTATCAGTTCGGGAGGCGGCTCCGGATCATCCCAGGGTACTCGCCCAGATGCATACTGCTCTGAAAATGATTGTTGTCTGTTCGGTTCCATCTTATCCTGTTACTCAGTTTACCACACTAAATCTGACCATTACACTTACGGGTCTATGATATACTAAGGAAACTAGAAATTTGCTTTTCTTTGCTTGGACTCGGAGAGTCAATTTTAGGTGAATCGGTTTACTTATGTCTGGTGGCTGGGCGGGTTAGCTCTCTCGCTGCTCATATTTACATTGGGGATCACGCGAAACCAAACTTTGGTTACTGTGCTTGGTCTTGCCGGGATTTTGCTATTTGGTTTTCTAATAGCCTTACTAGTTACCATCAATTCCCGCGCGACAATAACAACCAATATCAAATCCGTCGAACATCTTTACAATTTAAGCCAGACTCGTTCCACAGACAAGCTGGCTGCTATCGATATTGGTCATCGTTGGCCGGCCATAACACTCAGCCGCCACCTCACAAGCGGCCGGATGATTGTCATCGATATATATAACCCTCAGCTTATGCCCGCTAAATCTTTAATGCGTACCCAGCAGCAAAATTATTCGACATCCCCATCAGACCCTCGGCTTTCCTGGTATGACTCCAACCTGGATTTGTTACCTTTACCAGATAGAAGCGTTAGTGCTGTCTTCATTTATCATGTGCTTTCTGAAATTGCGGAGAAAGGAGATCAAAAAACGCTTCTTAAAGAAATTGCCCGTATCCTGCAGCCTGGCGGCCGTCTGCTAATCACAGAATTTTCAAATATAGGCATTAACCGGCTCCGCGCAAGCTTGGGAATAATCCATATGCAGCCATATGAATATTGGCGCAATCTGCTCGAAGAAGCAGGGTATAAAATTCAACAAGCGCAATCAATGCCAGGGGGGACTATCAATATTCGGGCTGATAATCCACTGCCGTATGCAGGATCACAAATGTCACTAGATCTTGACTTTGAGGCTTATTAGCTTGCTGCTTCAAACTTTCTAAATAAATTAGCTGAGGGATCGCCATGAAAGCCATGCGTCTTGAAAAACCTGGAAATATTGAACAAAACCCTTTGCAGTGGCAAGAATTGCCTGCTCCTGATCCTAAGCCAAAAGAAGTACGGATCACTGTCAATGTTTGTGGTGTTTGCCATACCGACCTACACACGGTTGAGGGGGACCTCGATCTCCCCCGTCTGCCGATAACCCCAGGTCATCAAATAGTCGGCAGAATAAATATGGTTGGAAAGGGTGTAAAACGTTTCCAGCCGGGGCAACGTGTGGGTGTGGCCTGGCTTAACTCGACCTGTGGGGTTTGTGATTTCTGTCGTAATGGGCAGGAGAATCTTTGTCCCGAAGCAAAGTTTACGGGTTTGCACAGGGATGGAGGATATGGAGAGCAGGTACTTGTTGACGAACAGTTCGCCTTTGAACTTCCACCAAACTTAACTGATGAAGAAGCCAGCCCCTTACTCTGTGCCGGTATCATAGGTTATCGCTCCTTACGCCTCAGCGGTATACTCCCAGGAGGAAGGCTCGGGCTTTATGGCTTTGGTGCCAGCGCCCATTTAGCAATTCAGGTCGCTCGCTATTGGGATTGCACGGTGTATGTGTTTACCAGAGGCACTGAACATCAACAGCATGCTCTGGAACTGGGGGCAGAATGGGTGGGGCAAGCACAAGAAACACCCCCCAAGCCCCTTGATGCCGGTATTACTTTCGCCCCTGCAGGTTGGATCGTTCCCCTTGCCCTGGAACATCTCTGTCCAGGGGGAACTCTGGCAATCAACGCCATTCACATGAGTCCAATACCTCAATTTGATTATGAAAAGATCTACGGCGAGCGATCCATTCGCAGTGTCGCTAATTTCACCCGCCAGGATGCTCTAGAGTTCCTTGAGTTAGCCGCCCAGATCCCGATTCACACGAATATAGAAATATTTCCACTAAGTGAAGCCAACCTGGTTCTGCAATCTCTAAAAGCCAGCCAAATTCGAGGAGCGGCCGTGTTAAAGCACAATATGGACATCTGAATTTCGGCGGCTGGTTAGTAAACATAAGATCAGATAAAATAAACTATGGATGGAGATATCTATCTCCACTATCTACATAAATTATTTACCCGCGAAGAAGTAGAGATATATGCTGGCTCGTTTTGAGTGGCGAATCCCTCGTCCAAATAATTTAAATCCGTTAGATCGGCCTTACCATTCTAAAAGAATCATTCTGATCATAATTTCCGGTTTGTTCTTAGGTTGGCTTATTTATCATCATATCGGACGACCGACTTGGATAAATGAACTTCCGCCGCTGCTTTTAGAACTGCTCAATTTATTCGAATCAGCTTCGAGCCTGACTATATTTCTGGTCTTCGCGATACTTTATTGGCGTTCCAGCCGCCAAAAAAAGCTCTCCGCGAAAATCATAACAACCGAAGACCTTTATGCATTGAGCCCGGCGGCATTTGAAAAATTTGTGGCAGACCTTTTTCGCAAAAAAGGCTATCAAGTAACCTTACGGGGACGAAGCGGGGATCATGGTGTAGACCTGGAGATCGAACGATCCGAGAACCGCCGTGCCATCGTACAATGCAAACGCTATCGTAACCCCATTGGCCCGGACATTATACGGGAGCTCTTTGGGACCATGATTCATGAAGGTGTTCACCACGCTTTCCTCGTTACCACGGCCGATATCTCACCCGCAGCTAGATATTGGGCCAGGAATAAACCAATGACTTTGATCGATGGCCCGACATTGGTCAAAATCGCTGACTCCCTCCATGCAGGCAGGTCAGATTAAATAAAAATCCCCCCCAGGCAGTTTTCTAACACCTTTCTTATATCATTAGTAAGCTTGCTAACTTATTTCCAATCCATTTGGGCTATACTAAAATTTAAAATCATATCATTTAACCGTTGAGAGTTAACGGTCATTATTAAAAAATAGTTCAATCTATCACAGAGCCTATCAAACCATTCATGAATAAATCTTTACGTCTTTTTGCTGTTAAGGGAATCGATATCCGTGTTCACGTAACATTCCCATTAATTCTCCTATGGGCTGCATACCAATTTGGGATGGTGTTCGGCAGTTTGAGCGGAGCGCTTTTCGGTATTGTTGCTATCAGTTTACTTTTCATCCTGGTAACCTTACATGAACTGGGCCACAGTTTCGCCGCACGTATGTATGATGTACCGGTAAAAGAGATCATTCTTTCACCAATCGGCGGCGTTGCTCAACTGGCGCGAATGCCCGAAAACCCAAAACAGGAAATGGTTATCGCCATTGCCGGGCCCGCTGTTAATTTCCTCATGGCCTTCTTGATCGCGGCAGTTGGTTTTGTTTATGGTTTAGATTTGTTTTCTCTAACCATTACATTTAGCCTTGCAGAAAGCGCAACAATAGCTGCACTTATCTCTTATGTATTCATCTCGAATATTTTCCTGGCCGCTTTCAACTTAATTCCAGCTTTTCCAATGGACGGTGGCCGGATCTTACGCGCGTTATTAGCTCTACGTCTTAATTACAGTAAAGCAACAGATATCGCTGCTACCATCGGCCGAATCGTGGCCATTCTGTTCGGTATTTATGGCTTGATAAATGGCGGTCTGTTCATGATATTCATCGCTTTCTTTATCTTCATGGCCGCCGGACAAGAAGCCAAATATTCACGATTCAAGCATTCCTTGGATGGATATACCGTACAGCAGGCCTACTCTGCCTCTGCTTATCGTCTGCATCCGACCTACAGTTTGGAACAGGCTAAAAATCTTACTGCCTACACCGGCCAGCAAGAATTTCCTGTCGTTGATGGCGAATGGCTGACAGGCTACTTAACCCGTTCAGCCCTTTACCAAGCGCTGCAGTCGAATCCATCCTATCTTCCGGTATCTTCGGTTATGGATCGCCAGATCCTTCCGGTGACACCTGACATGGACCTTTTTAAAGTTCAACAGAGGTTGGTCGCGGAATCTAGGCAAAGCTTACCAGTTGTGAGTAAATCGGGTCATTACCTTGGTGTTATTACTCACCAACTCATCGCCCAGCTTTTCCAACAGGTGCAGACACCGCCGATCGTGCCTGGAACCACATCAAGCTAACAAAAAGCTCCGAGAGTAAGACTTTCGGAGCTTTTTTCTTGGCATCATAAGTCCAAGGTCTCTACAATTCATGACATGGCAGAACAGACCCTCACCATTGGAAACCTTGTCCTGTACAAGCAAACGGCCGCTTTAATACTCGAAACCAATCCTAAACGGATCACTATCAAAGTCTTAGATGGGGAAAAACTGCGGGTCCGCCCTAAAGACGTCACACTGCTGCACCCTGGCTCAATCGACAGCCTGACCCAAATAGAAGAACAAAATGACGACAGTGGCGATCTTCTGGCAGCTTGGGAATTATTGGCCGGAAGTGAAACAAATCTTCGCGAACTGGTTGAGTTAGCGTATGGTTCTTTTTCGCCGGCCAAGGCTTGGGCAGTCTGGAAGGTGGTCGCCGATGGTTTATACTTCAACGGTGATCCCGACCATATCTTAGTTCTCACCAACGAACAGGTTCAACAAGAAAAAGCGAAGCGTTCCGCCCGTGAAGAAGAACAACGGCAATGGGATGAATTTGTAAGCCGGATCGACGCGGGAGAAATAATTGAAGAAGACTCCAGTTACTTGCAAGATGTAGAAGCATTAGCGCTAGGCCAGCAGGATCAGAGCCGCACCTTACAAGCCTTAAATAGAGAACAAACCCCCGAAAATGCACATGACCTGCTCTTGAAGGTGGGTTATTGGACACCTTCGATAAATCCCTATCCTTCCCGTGCACGAGTCAAGACCGTTTCCGCACAAGGGTATATCCCACCTCTGGTTCCGGAATCACGTCGCGATTTAACCCATTTACTTGCCTTAGCGATCGACGATGAAGGGAATACCGACCCGGATGATGCGATCAGTTGGGATGACGGCCGAATTTGGGTACACATTGCCGACGTGGCAGCACTGGTCACGCCTGGTGATCAACTGGACCTCGAGGCTCGCGACCGAGGAGCTAATTTATACCTGCCTGAACAGACTGTTACCATGCTGCCCGTAGAAATCACACAGGAACTGGGGCTGGGACTTAAGGAAATATCCCCAGCATTATCATTTGGCATCGAGTTGGGTGC
>Ga0316577_10000154_pt1 | contig 21296 bp, 16 predicted proteins | sample S5NA_FD_203073 | JGI IMG/M metagenome (GOLD analysis project Ga0316577, IMG submission 203073) | Rhizosphere microbial communities from salt marsh grasses in Alabama, United States - S5-7_050615r2r1 | ecosystem: Host-associated > Plants > Roots > Rhizosphere | place: USA: Alabama | collected... | reverse complement strand
AGTGGGGAATGCTAATCTCGAATAAATGATCCTACAGTATAATTCCCGACATGGAATCCATTGTTGCGTTAGATATCGAAACAACAGGCCTCAACCCTGAGAGTGATGCAATTACAGAGATAGGTGCAGTACGTTTTTCGGGACACCGCGTGGAAGCTGAGTGGCATACCTTGATCAATCCAGGCCGCCGTATCCCGCCTGAGATTACCCGTTTAACAGGAATAACAGATGCCATGGTGCGCGGCGCACCTATGATTCATGATGTGTTAGAGGATTTGGATTACTTCGTTGGAGACGCACCGATCTTAGGGCATAATGTCCGTTTTGACTTAAGTTTTCTTAGAAAACTTGGTCTTTTTCGCCATAATGAACCCTTAGACACTTATGAAATGGCAGCTATTTTACTGCCAACTGCGGGTAGGTATAATTTGGGGGCTTTAGGCCAATTTTTAGGTGTATTATTGCCCGCCACACATCGCGCGCTTGATGATGCAAAGGTCACTCATGCTGTGTTTACCAAATTGTATGATTATGCGATGGATCTACCGATTGATGTGCTGGCAGAGATCGTCCGGCTGGGGGATAAAGTTGCTCATTGGAATGGATATGGCTTATTCTTTGAGGTGTTACGGGCACGCTCCAAAGAGAAAGTATCCCGCAGACAGTCGAGTCCAGGATTTTATGGCCGCTTATTTGACGTGCCAGTAGAACCGAACGCTCCACCTCTAATCCCTACGGATCAGCTCCAGGCTCTCGATATTGAAGAAGTTTCTGCTACACTAGAACACGGAGGAGCATTCTCCAGGCATTTCAAGCATTTCGAACAACGTCCCGAACAGGTAGAACTTTTACGGTCAATCACACGTGCAATTTCTCGAGGAGAGCATTTACTCGCAGAAGCGGGTACCGGGGTGGGTAAATCATTTGCCTATTTGATTCCAGCAGCAATATGGGCGCTTACAAATGGAACCCGAGTGGTCATCTCCACGAACACGATCAACCTTCAAGATCAATTGATCAATAAGGATATCCCGGATTTACAAGAAGCCTTAGACATAGATTTGAGAGCGGTTGTTGTAAAAGGGCGCGGCAACTATCTATGTCCGCGTCGACTTGAAGGAATGCGCAGGCGAGGTCCTGAAACCCCAGATGAAATGCGCATCTTAGCGAAAGTATTTGTCTGGCTGCAAGGTAGTATAACCGGAGATCGCGGCGAAATAAATTTAAATGGACCGATTGAACGTGAGGTATGGTCACGCCTATCAGCTGCTGATGAAGGTTGTTCAGCGGAGAACTGCATGAGGCGTACTGGTGGCGCATGTCCATTTTATCGCACCCGAATTGCAGCTCAAAGCGCTCACTTGATCATCGTGAACCACGCATTATTGTTAGCGGATGTGGCGACAGGGAATCGGGTGCTACCTGAATATGATTATCTGATCGTGGATGAAGCACACCATATTGAATCTGCCACAACCAATGCACTTAGTTTTCGGGTGACACAAACCGATATCAAATACATGTTTCGTGAGTTAGGCAGTAGTAAATCGGGGGTTTTAGGCCGAATATTAGGATTACTGCATGATACCGTCCCACCGAGTGAATATGCAAGTTTGGAACGTCGAGTGGAGCGTTGCACGGATCATGCTTTCCAAATGGAGAACCTGATAGGCACTTTCTTTAATACACTTGATGATTTTCTCCTTGAACAGAGAGAAGGAAAAAATGTGGGGAATTACGGGCAGCAAGAGCGAATCTTGCCGTCAACACGCACCCAACCAGCTTGGTTAAATGTAGAAATTGCCTGGGAAGATGCACAGGTAGTTATGCGTTCTTTGCTGAAATCTACGGAGCAGGTGGCCTTGAGCCTGGTTGAATTTTCAAAGTCTGGGTTTGGTGATGTCGATGATCTCGAAGATGTCTATAATAACTTGACCAATGTGTACCGCAGGGTGGAAGAGGTTTTCGATAATATTGAGTCGTTGGTGTTCGACCCGCAACCTGATCGAATTTATTGGGCTGAAGTACGTTCAAATAGCCGTGGATTGACACTTCAGGCAGCACCGCTGCATATTGGCCCCCTGATGCAAGAATATATTTGGCATCAGAAACATTCGGTGATCCTGACATCAGCAACACTTACTACTGCAGGAGAGTTTGACTATATCCGCAACCGTCTGAACGCAGAAGATGCGTATGAAATTGCGCTTGGATCACCCTTTGATTATGAGAATTCAACTCTGCTTTATATTCCCGATAATATACCAGAACCAGGTGACCGATTTGGCCATCAACGGGCAATCGAACAAGCGCTTGTTCAGGTTTGTCGTGCTACAGGTGGTCGGACGCTGGTTCTTTTCACTTCTTATGCCCAGCTCAGGCAAACATCACAAGCAATCGGTTCTGTTTTGGGCGATGCTGGTATATTGATTTTTGAACAAGGCGAGGGCGCTTCTCCTCATGCTCTGCTTGAAAGTTTTAAAGCCGCAGAACAAGCAGTTCTACTGGGGACACGATCATTTTGGGAGGGAGTAGATATTCCTGGAGAAGCACTTTCCGTATTGTTCATCGTCAAACTGCCATTTGATGTGCCTTCTGACCCGATCATTGCTGCTCGTTCTGAGACTTTCGAAGATCCTTTCAACGAGTATGCATTACCTGAAGCGATATTACGTTTCCGACAAGGATTTGGTCGCCTGATACGCTCAGAAACGGATCGAGGTGTGGTCGTGATCCTTGATAAGCGTGTGTTGACCAAACGCTATGGCCCACTTTTCGTTACTTCGCTGCCTCAATGTACGATGCGGGTTGGGCCGATTCGGAATTTAGCGATGGAAGTGGTTTCCTGGTTGAACCTGTGATTTGGAAAAAGAATCTAGATCTATGAGAAGATCTCGCTACTGGTGGGTAGATCGAAGTCATTTCTTCACCAGTTTGTATATTTGTCCTGTGACACTGCTCAGATATAACTCACCTGTTTGATCCTGACCAAATGATGTTATATACCCAGGTAATTTGAACAAAGATTCACTATGCCAACTATGATCGGGATATTGTAACAACCCCCAAATATTGCCAGAACAATAATCGCCGTAGAAATAAATTCCAAACCAATCGGGTAGCTGCTGACCACGATAAACGTATCCGCCTGTAACAGAACATCCCAGCGTGTGATCATATGTCCAAATTGGAAAGATCACATCCAGTTTTTCTGGAGGATTTGTCTTGAAGGGTTGCATACCCTCATAATAATTCCAACCAAAATTGCCGCCTGAAGGGCTCCCTGCTGGTAGGTAGTTGATCTCTTCCCATTGATTTTCACCTACATCGGCGATATATAGATCCCCGTTTAACGAATCAAAACTAAAACGCCATGGATTTCGCAGCCCAAGTGCCCACACTTCTGGTTCTCCGTTGTGTTCCAGATCTAGTCGCAAAATTGACCCAGGTAGAGTATCAGGATTTTGCGCGTTGCCAGCCTGGTCGCCATTGCCTCCTGCGCCTCCATCTCCGATGCTGATATAAAGATAATCATCAGGGCCAAACGCCATTCCACCTCCAATATGTTCACCAATCGGATAGTTGATTTCTAAAAGCCGTGTTTCCGAATTAGGATCCGTTAAATCTGGATTCTCCGAGACTTGAAAGCGAGAGATGATCGAATTTCCCCCATCTTTCGTATAGTGAACAAAGAAGTAGCCATTTTGATCATATTTAGGATGAAACACTATTCCCAATAAACCTCGAACTGTAGACCCTTGTGTGCTGACCTGGCTCCGCAAATCAAGGAAAGGTGTTTCAAGGATTTTTCCATCCTGAAGGATAAGAATCACCCCCTCTTGTTCTAACACAAATAAGCGGTTACTGCCGTCCATGGCGCTGGCTATTCCGGTTGGGCGTGAGAATCCGGATGCAATTACTTTCCATGTATACAAATCCGGATCAGGGAACCTGGAAACATCGGCGGGTAATGAGGTTGCTGAGGCTGGTAACGTTAGGCTAAGGATCGCCTCATTTGTTTTGGTAAATACTGGCGTGTTGGTTGATTGGGCTGCAGAAGGAAATGGCGTTATAGGTATGGTAACTGAGGGTGTGACTGTATCAGCAAATGTAGGAGTGGGTTGTGCCTCAGGAGGAGAATCTTCTACACACCCAGTGATAAAGATTACCAAAAAGGTCAATATGACAATTTTAGACAAAATTAACCGCATAAAGATGCCTTTCGTAATACATGGAGTACGTGTTTTGATGTTAGAATATCGCCCGAAGATTATAGTTTATTGAACATGCTTTGGGAATAATCTTGAATGATGGAATCTCAAGCAATTTCCCAGCGCTAATTTGAAAGGAACTGCCATGAAAAAACCTTTATCCCGAAGAGATTTTCTGCGTTTAGCAGCAACGGGTGCTGGTGCGTTGGCGTTGAATGAAATATTAACAGCCTGCGGTGTGGAAATAACCCCGTCGGATACGAAAATGTCTCCAACCGATCAAGAAACGGCAACCACAGAACCCACTGTAACCACTGAACCGTTGCCAACCACCCAAACGCCTCAAGACACTGCTACGATTGAGTTTGATCCAACCGCTACACCCAAACCCACCATTACAGCAACAGAAATACCCAGCCCGGATTTGGTTGTGGTGCGCAATGGTGAACCAGAACAGATGGTGCGTCAGGCGCTGAAGGCAATGGGTGGCATGGAAAAATACGTGTCAAGCGGAAATGATGTGATCATTAAGCCCAATATCTGTGTCGATTTCCGCAGTTATGAATGGGCTGCAACGACCAATCCATGGGTTGTGGGTGCCCTAGTGAAAATGTGTTTTGAAGCAGGTGCCGCCCGGGTGCGTGTTATGGACCAAACTTGGAAAAGGAATATGACCAAGGCTTACCAGGAAAGCGGTATCCAGGAACAGGTAGAAGCCGCAGGTGGCGAGATGGAGTGGATGCCGGTGGAGAAGTTTGTTGCAACCGCTGCTCCCCAAGGAATCGAATTACAAACATTTGACATCTATGATGAGTTTTTAAACACGGATGTTTTTATCAATGTTCCTGTTGCCAAGCATCATATGGATGCTAAACTAACTCTGGCAATGAAAAATTTGATGGGAATCATCAGTGACCGCCCAATAATTCATCGTAATTTTGGGCAACGAATTGCAGACCTTGCCAGCGCAATCCGACCAACCTTGAATGTGATGGATGCTGTACGGGTGATGAAGAAAAATGGTCCGACTGGTTATTTCATAAGAGATACCGTACCGATGGATACGGTTATTGTCTCAGAGGATATCGTCGCGATTGACAGCTATACCACGGGACTCTTTGATATGAAGCCGGAGAATCTTGATTATGTGGTCTGTGCTGCCGAGATGGGGATTGGTCGCAGCGATATTGAGAACTTAATTGTTGAAGAATTTAATATTAGTTAGCGGGATTTTCTCTGAAAGAAAGAGTGATAATGAGATCAAGATGGTTCTTTATCACTCTCTATTTAATTAACAACCCAATCACCGCCGACCATGACTGCAGCGGGAGTAATTTCGTGTAATTCTGTTGCGTGACATGTGAATGGGTCTGATTCTAGTACCAGCAGGTCAGCCAGGTATCCTGGAGCAAGTTTACCCAGTCGGTTTTCCAACCCTGCCGCGAAAGCTGGGCCTGTTGTGTATGCATGCAGGGCTTCTTGTATTGTTAACCGTTGTTCTGGATACCAGCCCTGCGGTCCAGGAGAGCCATCATTACGTTGGCGGGTTATGGCGGCATGAAGCCCCCAGAAGGGATTGGGCGATTCAACGGGTGCATCTGAACCGAAAGATAACTTTGCTCCATGCTGTAATTGAGTTTGCCAGGCATAGGCATTTGAGGCGCGTGCCCCCCAATATGCATCTGCCATCTTCATGTCAGAGGTTGCATGAATTGGCTGCATCGAGGCAATAATTCCTAGATTCGCCAGCTTGGGGGCGTCTTCGGGGTGTATCAATTGAACATGTTCGATCCGGTGACGCAAGTTAAAAGGATGCTCTTGCTGGGTTTCATATCCCCGAAGCTGTTCAAACGCTCGAAGCACCTCGTGGTTAGCCCAGTCGCCAATCGCATGAACGGCTAAGCTTAAACCATTTGAAACTGCTTTCTGCCCGAGTTCAAATAATTCTTCATTGTCTACCAGCAGCATCCCAAGGTTGTTGGGATCATCTTCAAAAGGAGCCAGCATTGCGGCAGTATGGGGACCTAAGGCACCATCAGCAAAGACTTTTAGGCTGCCAATTCGGAGCCAATCATCTCCAAAACCTGTGTGGATTCCTAAAGCGACAGCATGATCTAAATCTTCAATTGGTAAGCTTTTTAGCACACGCAAGCGAAGGTCTCCGGTTGTATGGAGCATTTGTAAGGCGGCAAAGCAGTCGCGCCGGTCAAAATCGTGCAAACTGGTGATGCCCATCTGCCACAATTTTTTTTGAGCATGTTTGATGGCATCTGCAATCTCTGCGGTTGAATCCTGAGGAATGACCTCTCTTATCAAACGCATTGCTCCTTCTAATAAAATACCTGTTGGACGGCCCTGCTCATTCCGTTGGATGTGACCATCAGGTGGATCCATTGTGTTTATATTGATATTGGCTGCTTGTAAGGCAATAGTATTCGCCCAACCAGCATGTAGCGATTTCGCCGTCAAATAGACCGGATTGTGCGGTGAAAAAGCATCCAAATCGTCCGCACTACCAAACCCTTCAACCCAGTCGTTCTGGTTCCAACCATGACCAAGGATCCACCTTCCATGCGGCAGATTTCGAGCGTGGTCTGCTACGCGTTGTAAACATTCCTGACGAGTTGGTACATCGCAGTCTATATTTTTCAACGCAATTGCATAATGCTGCAAATGTATATGCGCGTCAGTCAATCCCGGGATCACGGTATAGCTCTGTAAATCTTCAATTATTCCGTTATCAAAAAACGAATGACAATCAGTTTCGTCTCCAATTGCGAGTATCCGATCATTTTCAATAACGATGGTTGTTGCAACAGGCTTGTTTTCATCCATCGTATGTATGTTGGCATTAGCGAGAACCCGCATTATGATCTCCTTTTTGATGCGAATTTAAATCAAAAAAAGGCGGCAGTAATGCCACCTTTTATGATTAGGTTAGTTTTCATCGAGAAAACGATGTAAAAGCCCATCCAATTCTTCGTTTGAATAGTAATGGATGGTGATCGTACCACCTTTGCGACCATGTTTGAGGCTAACTTTGGTACCAAGGCTCGATCGCAAACGCTCTTCCAAGGCTTTAATTTCCGGAATGGATTCAGGTTTGGGCTTTTGACTGGGTTTTTCTCCTTTAAATTTGTGGACTAACTCTTCTGTTTGGCGAACATTAAAACCTTTATCAAGAATGGTTTGTAAGGCTGCAGATTGTGCTTGAGCATTCGGTAATGCCAGTAGTGCACGGGCATGCCCTTCACTGATCTTATTTGTCTGTAAAGCTTCCTGGACGGCAGGTGGTAAGTTGAGCAGACGCAAAGTATTGGTTACCGCTGCCCTGCTTTTACCGACGCGTTTGGCAATTTCACCATGAGAAAGGTTGAACTCTTCGGAAAGCTGATGAAATGCTGCTGCGGTTTCCAATGGGTTGAGGTCGGAGCGCTGGACATTTTCGATTAATGCAAGTTCCAACCGCTCTTGTTCACTGCTAGTCCTCAAGATAGCAGGCACGGTTTCTAAGCCGATTTGTTTTGCTGCCATCAGGCGACGCTCACCAGCAATCAAGGTGTAGGTGTCCGCTGTACCAGCCTGAGTCAAAATTAACGGCTGAATAATACCGTGTTCTTGAATGGAAGCAGCCAGTTCTTCCAGGTCATCCGCATCAAAGCTTGTACGCGGTTGACGTGGGTTTGGGCGAATGGCATTGACGGAGATATCCCAAACTTGTTTGCCTACATTATCAGTGACTTCAGCTGAATGCAAGGTATGGGATATTTCTGATTGGGGGATCAAGGCATCTAAGCCTTTTCCAAGACCTGTTCGTTTTCGTGGTGGCATAAGGATATTCTAAAAAGATAGTGGGTTAGTTTTTGAATCATGAATCAAATATTCGTTAGGTTTTTGAATTTCTATCCTGGTCAAGGATTTCTTTTGCAAGTGACTGGTACGCTACAGCGCCTGCAGATCCAGGGTCATATTCGGAAATTGGGATACCATAGGAGGGCGCTTCAGCTAACCTGACACTCCGCGGTATGATTGTTTGGAAAACCTGGTTGGGGAAAAAACGCCGCACCTCTTGAACGACATCGTTTGCCAGATTAGTCCGAGAATCGTACATTGTCAGGATTACACCCCGTATCTTTAAATCAGGTGAGATGACATTACGCACACGTTCTACGGTTTGCGTTAGTTGTCCAAGACCTTCCAAGGCAAGATATTCGCATTGCACCGGTATCAATAATCCATTGGCTGCGGCTACCAGTCCATTTAAGGTCAGTAAACCCAGCGAGGGGGGACAGTCGATGATGATATAGTCGTAACGCTTCTTGATAAACGCTAAAGCACGCTTCAATCGGGCTTCACGAGCCAATTCGTCAACCAGTTCTACCTCTGCACCTGCCAGCGCAGGGGATGATGGCAAAATTGAAATTTTCAGCTTAGGGTTCGTAAGAATGGTAGGAAAACCATTATCAACATCCAGCAGCGCTTCGTAACTACCACTACGAACGGCACGCTTATCGATACCAACAGATGATGTCGCGTTCGCCTGGGGATCGATATCAACTAAAAGTACGCGTTGCTCGAGTTTTGCCAGATAGGCACCCAAGTTAATCGCTGTGGTTGTTTTCCCAACACCACCTTTTTGATTGGCAAGGGCATAAATAATGGCCATTCGCTATAACACCTCAACCATGATAGATTGAATCTCTTCTACTGTGGGGATGCTGTCAAGACCCACTCGGGTTACCGAAAGGCTAGCTAATTGAGTGGCAAAACGTGCAGCTTCCCATGGGTTTTTCGTTTGGCGGAAGCGGATAAAAAATGCGGTAGCAAAAATATCTCCTGCACCGACCGTATCAGCTTCGTTTACTTTTGGTGCTCGGATTCTTCGCACATCGCCATTCCAATATGCTCGTGCACCAAGTTCTCCTTCGGTTACCGCCAGTACCTGGCTGGAAATGACCAACTCAGCAACGCGATCTTCGTCTCGATCCATATCTTCAAAACTAAAAACAGTTGCAGCAGCTCTTTCCAGTACAAAAGATGCCTCTGGCCATTCTGCTCGTGAAACCAATCCATTTTGGTCCCATTCTCTGAGCCAGCCTTGTGGTGTTACGCAAATCATCGAATTCGGAAAAAATCGTACCAGGTTCGGATCAACCTCTTGAGCAACTGGTGCCAGGTGGACGATCGGCGCATTAAACCAGCTTTCTGGAATCAGGTGCATGTCAAGCGGAGCAGCTACTTTGTGAATGGTTTGGACACGACCATTGGATGTGTCATGGTTTTCGAAAGTAGTACTAAACTCTGTGGGGGTATTGATTATTGAGATTGGACCTAATTGGGGTTCGAGTTGGAACTCATTACCCCAAGAAGTGACGATACCCACTCGCATTCCCAATGCTGCTGCCATTAAAGCAGAATATGCAACAGTACCTCCTAGGCGTTTTCCATCAGGTGTTAGATCGCAAGTAAGGTGACCGATGAGTAGATAGTCAATTGGTTCGAGCCTAAATAACGAATCCATGACAGAATTATACTTTAAAAGGACTGAGAAAAACAAACGGGACGGCGGCTGCCGTCCCAGATTCGATATCTGCCTTCTGTCTGATGAAAATTATGTTGTAACGAAAAGTATGCGCTACCTTTAATGCTTTGGATAAATAACAACCTTCCGTCGTTCACCTTCGCCGATACTTTCGGTGTACACTTCGGGATGGTCTCTTAATTCGATGTGAATGATGCGGCGTTCGCTTGCCGGCATTGGTTCAAGTGATTGACTGCGACCGGTTTGGGCTACCTGATTCGCAACACGGTTTGCCAAGTGTTTGATTTGTTTTTGACGGCGGGTACGGTAGCCTTCAACATCGACAGATAAGGGTACAGAACGTCCTAGCTCTTTACCAACAATCAGGCTAGTGATATATTGCAGTGCATTCAGCGTTTCAGCTTTCCGGCCAATCAGGATGCTTAGGTCATTTCCATGTATGTCAACAAGGATAGGTTTACGGCCATTGTAATCGTCCTCATCGATATAACTTGCAGTAACATCTGCTTTGACTTTCATTTTCTCAAGTAGTTCTGTTACCGTTTCGCGAGCCAAAATCAATACTCGATCATCTTCTGGAGTCGCAGAAGTTTCAGCTTTAAGGTCTGGTTCAGAAATCGTCGATTCGCTTGGTTGGATGAATTCCTCAGTTGGTTCTGTTTCTTGTTCAGAAGTTGATTCCGAAGCATCTTTAATGGTTAATAAAACACGGGCTTGACGCGATCCAAGTCCAAAGAGACCTTTATTTCCCTCATCTAGAATTTCAACTTCAACGGCTTCTCGGGTTAATCCCAGCTCATCAAGACCATTTTCAATAGCTTCTTCTATGGTAGGAGCAATCTTTTCAAGAGTAGGGCGTTGTTCTGTCATGGCAATTTCCTATTCAGATACTTTACTGCGCTTCGGTAATAAGTTTTTCCAATCGAGGCGACCCATCAGCCCATATTGAACGATACTAGCTACGTTGCTGGTGATGAAATATATTGCCAAACCAGATGGGAAACTGTATGCTAACCATCCCATGAAAAGTGGCATATATAATCCCATCATTTTCGTCATTTGTGCGCTCTGATCACTGCCACCAGATGGATTGGTTGGGGTCATTAATTTCGTTTGGAGATAACTAGTAGCAGCAACGACGATCGCTAATAATGGTAGACCAAAACCAAATATGTATAAACGTTCCGGTTGACTGAGATCCATCCACAAAAAGTCACGATTAAGAGGGATCAAGCTGGCCCCATTGGTAATATGTTTGGAGAGATCGAGTAATTGGAGTGGTGTAACAGCTAAAGAGCGGGTGATTGATTGATATAAAGCAATGATGATCGGAAACTGGATCAAAGTAGGCAGACAGGAACCAAATGGACTTACTCCTTTTTCCTTATAGATCCGCATTTGTTCTTGTGCCAGTTTCTCTTTATCATTTTTGTATTTCTGTTGTATTTTTTGCCATTCTTCTGAGGTCTGAAGTTCCTGCATGGCCTGCGTGCTTTTCATCTGCCGAGTATTTAATGGATAAGTGATCAGACGAATTAGCAGCGTAAAGAAAATAATGGCTAAACCAAAGTTATTCCACAACAAATCATATATATACAGCAAAACGTTAATGAAAACTGTGATTATGGCATCCCACATAGTTTACTTCCATTTACCTTGAAAAAATAATTTCAGGTTGAACCTGTTGATTGTCACCTATTCTTCTGAAGGTGAGAACATCCACTTTTGAGCGCCTTCGGAATCCATGGCATACAGTACCAATCCACTTTCATCGGTTGCAACTAGAATTAAATCACCAGTGGCGATCGGTCCAGTGTGTAAGGTGGCTTCAAAATTTTTCGTCCAGCGAGTAGCCCCGTCCTTTGTGAGCGCATAAAGCGTCCCAGCCTCGTTGGTAAAATAAACACCGTCGTCAGTAATCAGCGGGGTCCCGACGATATCATCGCCTGTTTGGATATTCCACAAAATAGCCTGTGTATTTCGATCGATGGCGTAGAAATTGCCAGAGATATCACCGAAATATAAGACATCACCATCTACTACGGGGCTAGCCCATACCCAACCTTCAGTTGGGAAACGCCACAGGATATTTCCGTTGCTGGTATCAATTGCCACGAGTTCATTTATGAAAGTGCCGATATAGAGGGTTTTGCCATCCTCGCTGACAGCTGGCGTACCTACCGTTGCACCTCCAAGTGTTTCACTTTGCCAAATTCCATTCCCGTTAATTGGGTCAATGGCGTGAACACTGTGGTCCATTGAGGCGAGATAAACACATTCGCAATTTGGATCCGATGTTGGTTGACTCCAATTTGAATTTTTAGACACAAATGGTTGCGTCCATACGGGCTGTCCATCCAAATTTAGGGCAAATAAATCATTATCAGATGATGGAGAGAATATCATATCTCCAGAAACCAGAGAACTTCCTATATATCGGTCAGTAGCCTCTTCGAATTTCCAGTTTACATTTCCGTTTTGTACATTTAGACTATATAGGATATTATCGTATCCACCGACAATAACCTGGTCATTTTCGGTGAGTGATGGAGCGGCGTAAAATGTGATTTTGGCATCTGGTTCTGCAGGATAACGCCATATTTCTAACCCATTGGTCAGGTTCACCGCATATACATGTTGATTAAAAGAGATGTACGCGGTTTCTCCATTTGCGGTGATTCCAGGCCATCCTGATGCAGCCAGTCGTCCTCCACCAGCACAAGCGCTCAATGAAATCATCAGGACGATCAGCGTGAGAGTGACTAAGATGAATTTGTTCTTCATATACTTTCCAAGAGATTGATAGTGCATAATTTTATTGGGTTATCTGCGAGAAATATTCCATGACGATCAAGGGACAGGGTCATATCCACCGGGGTTGAATGGGTTACATCGCAAAACGCGCCAAATCGCCATCAAGCTCCCTTTGATTGCACCGTATTTATATATTGCTCGATATCCATAATGTGAGCAGGTCGGGTAAAAACGGCAAGTGTTCGGTGGAAGCGTACGGGAAAATGTCAATTGATACAAGCGTATTAGAGCCAGAAATGGTATGCGCGGTAGATTTCCTAAAGTGATTGGGAGGTCGCTCAACTTTGGGTCAGGATCGTGTCTGTGTTCTTCTTCTGGATTTGTTGAATCCAGGTTTTCGCCTTCAAGCTCAGTTGACATATGGCTTTTTATTAAGTTCTGCTCGTAGGATTAACTCATCAAGTGCGGTCATGAGTTCTGTATGAGAGGCACGGTTTACTGCGTTTCTTGCTAAAAACACGATGTCCCAGCCATCCAAAATCCTTGTGATACGAGGGCGAATAATTTCTCTTATCCGTCGTTTTGCCCGGTTACGTTCTACTGCATTCCCGATGGATCGACCTGCGGCAACACCAAAACGCGAATAACCTTCTTGATTGGGGTGTTTAATCAACACAACAAACGGGTGGGCATAAGACTTCCCTAAACGCCGCACCCGCTTGAAATCGGTTGATTTCCGCAGACGAAACTTTCCATTCATCCCATTGGTATTGGGTCACGTCTTTCGGTATATGTTCGGGCTAGCTTTTCCAGTTGATTTTCTTGACGTGCTCGTTCATCTTTTGGGTCAAAGCGTGTCGGCCCCTCAATCGGCGGCGCTTAAGTACATTGCGCCCCCCTTTGGTGGACATGCGTTTTCGGAAACCGTGGACGCGCGCCCGACGCCGAATTTTGGGTTGATACGTTCGTTTTGGCATAATTTACTTACCTCAGTGTATTTTCTGAAAGTTTTCTTAAAAAAGTTTACGGCTCACCAAAGGAGCCGAGCGATTATACCGTAGTGGGGGAATTTGTAAAGGTATAACCGTAAAAGATGATGGGTAGATGAGTAAATTCCGGGTGCGATTTTACCATAAATTTGATGGAATGTTCCGAGCCAGGTCATGTGCTTGATTAGTGGAATACATTCCCTCAGAACACCCCATTTTATTTTACTCAACCCATAGATGGCATTGGTGGTCCAAAAATGGTGAAATCATTTTTTCTCGATCACCATTATCCAAGGATCCGTGGATAGTTACCTCATTTTTAACTGTTGGATGGTGGAAATGCAAGCGCATGTTATCTCCCTGAAAAACTCCGGCCTATTTGCAGAAGCAGGATGATTTTGTGGTATCCTACCTCCTATGGCTGAAATAAATCCATCTGATTTTGCTGACATATATGCCAAGTTTGATGCGCCCATCGCTGTGTTTGACTGTGGCGTAAAATGTGCACCCTATAACGAATATGGCGTCCCTTTCTGTTGTGATACAAGTCATGCCATTCCGACAGCCTATATGCCGGAATGGCGATATCTGCAAAAGAATACTGATTTATGGCATACACGGCAGGGTGATGATCTGGAGGAGGCAGAACGGCTAAGAAACGACTTGCCCAAAGGTCAAATTTTAATCGAATGTCTCGGTCATAATCTTTGTCAGCGGAGTTTTCGGTCGGTGACATGTCGGGCATTCCCGTTTTTTCCATATATTACGAAAGATAATGAGTTTATTGGGTTATCCTATTATTGGGACTACGAAGACCGCTGTTGGATCATCAGCCATTTGGAGACGGTAACTCATGGCTACGTTCAGGCATTTGTGAATACATACGAGACCCTGTTTGATGTTATTCCAGAAGATTTTGGTAATTTTCGTTACCATTCGATCATCATGAGGCGTATTTTCGGTCGCCAGAAACGGGAGATCCCATTGCTTCATCGGGACGGGAATCACTACCTGGTTACACCTGGAAACGGACAACTCGACCGCATTGATAAGGCTGATCTTCCCAAATTCGGTCCTTATGCGATTGCTGACATGTTGCCTTTCCCTGATGAAAAGTAAAAACAACTGCAGATTATGCCTTTGTGAGTTACAATTTGAAAATTACCTATGACTGAAGCAACCCTGTCCTCTGAATTTTCGCTCTCTACAAGAATAAAAACGGATCGACAAAACCCACTTCGTTGGCTGTTTTCACATACTTCCCATTACTGGTATTTGTGGATCTTCTTGACGGTGGGCGCATTTGGTAATGCCGCTCTGGCTGCAGTTATACCTATCTATACTGGAAGAGCTATCGATGCGGTAAGTGGGGATCCTCCGCTGATCGATGCATTGATACCAATTGTCTTATGGATTGCTGCTACGCAATTGATACGAGGTGTATTGCAATTGGGCCGTAACTTCAGCGCCGAACTTATCGGGCAAAGAATGGAACGAGATATTCGTGAAGAACTTTACGTCAGCTTATTAGGAAAAAGTATGACATTTCACAGCCTGCAGCCAGTTGGCGATACAATGGCTCGAGCTACAAATGATGTTCGTGAAATTAACTTCATGCTAAATCCGGGGATCAATCTGGTTATTGGTTCTGCGAACTTCTTAATCATGCCGATCCTAGTAGCTCCAAGCTACCATCCATCGCTGATCGCTGCTCCATTATTCTTCCTGGTTACATATACCATTGCTTTATGGCAATATCTACATGAACTCAGCCCAATAACAGACAATGTGCGGCGCGCTTTCGGAGCGTTAAATACTCGCTTGGCTGAAGCAATTGACGGGATCGAAACGGTCAAAGGCATGGCCCAGGAGCGGCAGGAGATCAATTTATTCGGAAAGAATGCCGAGCGCTTCCGCAATCTTTTTGTCAAACAAGGGGATGTTGAAGCTCGTTTTGTACCCTTACTTCTGATGGCAGTCTCGCAGGCAATCGGTTTACTGCATGCAATGCTTCTTTATCAAAAAGGATTTCTGCAAATTGGAGATGTGGCCGGATATTTTGGCTTGTTATTACTTTTAGGTTTTCCCACATTCGTGTCGTTGTTTGCATACTCGCAAGTTTCGCTAGGAATGGCAGGCGCTCGCAGAATTTTGGAGCTTATTAATCGAGAGACTGATCTCGACCAAAATGTAGCGGGCCAAATCAGACAACTCCAAGGTTCCATCGAATTTAAGGATGTTATATTCCGATATGATGGGATAAGCGAACCTGCCCTGGAAAATATCAACTTAACCGTTCATCCTGGTCAAACCGTAGCAATTGTTGGTCAAACTGGAACTGGAAAAACCTCTCTGGTGAAGTTAGTCAACCGAACTTATGATGTTACTCAAGGTCAGGTATTACTGGATGGGGTTGATGTTCGTGAATGGAACCTCGAATCACTCCGCCAGCAAATATCGATCATCGAGCAAGACATTTTCTTGTTCTCCCGAAGTATTACTGAAAACATTGCTTTTGGCAAACCGGAAGCAACCTTCACCGAAGTGGAAGCTGCAGCAAAAGCAGCTCAGGCGCATGAGTTTATTTTGGGATTCAAAGATGGATACAATACGGTTATTGGCGAACGTGGCGTGACTCTTTCTGGAGGACAGCGTCAACGTTTGGCACTGGCGCGAGCCTTTTTGACCGATCCTAAAGTGTTGATATTAGATGATTCTACCAGTGCAATCGATAGTGCAACGGAAGATAAAATCCAGCGTGCAATTTACGCGGCTGCTCAGGGACGTACCACGCTGATCATTACACACCGCTTATCTCAAATAAGGTGGGCAGATCTAATTGTGGTATTGCGTGGTGGACGAATTACTGCGATCGGAAGCCATGATGAACTCATGGAACAGTCAAAAATTTATCGTCAGATTTTTAGTGAATGAAGGTAACTATAATAATATTGTACCTGCAAGATGGTTCCTTGTTGATAGTTCATATCTAATCACATTTTTGTAATGTTAACATGTAATTCTTGAGACAACTGATTTAAAACCTATGGGTATATTTTCTGGATTGGCAGCGGAATCCTACGACCGCCATTATTCCGACCGCGAACTGGTTGGGCGTATCAATACTTACTTTAAGCCTCATCAAAAGAAATTGATCTTGGTGGCTATATTATTAATTGTCATCGCAGTTACTGCCGCGGCTGCACCGGTATTGGTATCATCAGGGTTGGATCTTTTAGTTGGAAAGAAGTCTACAACGGTGGTATATTTATTAGCCGCAGCTATTTTTTTGATGGGGTTGATCTCGTGGGGCGCAAATTGGATTCGACGTCGCTTGTTAGCAAGAATCGTTGGTGATGTGGTTTACACCTTGCAGTCAGATGGATTTAGGGCAGCGGCTGAGCATGACTTATCCTTCCATGACGATTATTCCTCCGGGCGAATCGTTTCCCGAATTACTTCAGATACACGTGATTTTGGACAATTGGTCATTTTTATTACGGATTTGGTTTCCCAATTTGCCCAAGCTCTCATACTGGGAATCGCATTAGTACGCATAAATTGGCAGCTTTCTTTATGGGTGTTTGGTTTCATGCCAGTCCTGTTTTTTGCTGCTATGGGATTTCGAAGAATCGCCCGTACAGTAACCAGGGCAGGGATGCGGGCTATGGCGAATGTGAACGCTACGATCAAAGAAACTGTTAGTGGTATTTCGATTGCAAAAAACTTCCGACAGGAACAGACCATATTCGATGAATTTGATGAAGCCAACATTCAATCGTACCGAGTTAATGTACGGCGTGGATTTGTGCTGGCATTGATTTTTCCTTCTTTGAACGCATTAGGAGGAATTGCGACAGCAGTTCTCGTTTATGTGGGCGCTTTGTCTGCAATACAAGGAATCATTAGCGTAGGAGCGTGGTATTTATTCTTGCTCAGTCAAGATCGTTTCTTTTTCCCGGTTATCAACCTTTCCGCGTTTTGGACGCAAGTACAGTCTGGCCTATCAGCTGCAGAACGTATTTTTGGTTTGATCGATGCCGAATCGGCATTGGTACAGGTAGCTGAGAACCCCATACCATTATTGAAGGGCGATATCCGCTTCATCAATATGCACTTTCGTTATTCAGACCAAGAACAGATTTTTAATAATTTCAACCTGCATATCCATTCTGGTGAAAGTGTTGCCTTAGTGGGTCATACGGGTGCTGGCAAATCATCGATTGCAAAATTGATTGCTAGGTTCTATGAATTCCAAGAAGGCCAGATCTTGATTGATGGTCAGGATATTCGGAGTTTTGACCTACATCAATATCGCAGCCAACTTGGTATTGTGTCCCAGGTTCCCTTTTTATTTAGTGGTACCGTAGCAGAAAACATCTGCTATGCTTGTGCTGGTGCCGATGAAGAAGGGGTAGCAGATGTTGCTAGAGAGATTGGAGGGGGGGAGTGGATTGAAACCCTTCCACAAGGTATACAAACCCAAGTTGGAGAGCGTGGTAGTCGTCTTTCGATGGGGCAAAGACAACTGGTGTCTTTGCTCAGGGTGTTAGTTCAACAACCCGCAATATTCATCTTGGATGAAGCTACTGCTAGTATTGATCCATTTACTGAATGGCAAATACAGCAAGCATTAGATTTGATCTTGAAGAATAGTACCAGTATTCTAATCGCTCACCGTCTTTCAACAATCAAGGCAGCAGATCGTATCATTGTGTTAGAAGACGGCAGAATTATTGAAGAAGGAAATCACGAAACATTGTTGGCGAAAAACGGAAACTATTCGAATCTCTACAATACTTATTTCCGCCATCAAAGTTTAGCATATGTAAATGAATCTCGACAAATGTTTACCGTTGATTGACGATTATTGACTAGAACAACAGGAATGTGATCGGCATTTCTAATATTTCATTTACTTGCCTTACGAATTTTGATTTATAAGATTTAATCATGTCCGAAACCGCTCCAACATTAAAATTTTTACTTCAAAAATTCCGGACAATTATTTCCAACTGGTTTGCACCAATTTTAGTGGTTGCTTATCAGGTTTTGGCATTGGGTGCATTAATTACCGTAATTATCAATGCAATCAATTATTTCTGGATGCTTATTCTATTCTTGGTTGGATTAGTATATTTTGGATGTGGATTGTGGGTTTTCAGTTTGCGGCGCTTTGATACGACGGGGCAAATTTTTGCTGTTTTCACAGCATCTATTGCGATTGTCATTGCAGGTATATTTGAGATTTTTACGACTTCACAATCGACAGGTTTATGGACATTTAGCTTGGCCATGGCTGGTGGAACCTTATTACACTTATTGTTGATTTTTCCGGAGAAAGTTATTTTTGTGCGGAAATTCCCAATACTGGAATGGATTAGTTATATTCCGACGCTTATCTTGGTAATATGGGCGTTTCCAGTATTATTTGATTTCAGCGATCCCTTATCTTATCTGCTTCCTTGGCGATTTGGATTTGTTTTTCTTGGCACAGGTATGTTCTTTTTCATTGGAACTCTGGTTTATCGGCGATACACTAGTCCTTCACCAATTGTTCGTCAGCAAAGCCAGATTACTTTGTTCGGTGCAATTGTTTCCATTATTTTAATTGTATTGTGGCTGTTATTGAAAGTTTTACATGTAAATATCTCGTTTACCCCCTATTTGATAATTCCCTTGGTGTTTTTTCCTATCACAATTACATATGCGATTCTGAGATACCGAGTATTGAAAACGAATTATATTTTCAGTCGAGCGGTTTTGTACGCATTATTAACCATTTTGGTTATTGTCGGTTATGCTTTGCTAGTAAGCGGTTTGAGTTTGGTATTGGGATCCTTCATTCCTGCAAATCACCCTTTGATTATAGGTTTGATGGTTTTTGTGATGGCCCTGCTGTTTAACCCCTTGCGGACGCGACTGCAAAAGCATATAGACAGGTTTTTTTATCGAGGGCAGCTGGTATATCGTGAGCGAGTAGAGACATTTAGCCGTGAATTAAGTAGGGCAATGAGTTTAGCCTCAATAATGGCTTTATTGCGAACCTATATCGAGCAGACATTACTACCAGAAAAGCAACACATTTTTATATTGGATCCAGACAGAGATGCATATTTGGCTGTACCAGATGGGACCGGACAGTCAACAACGGATGTTAATTTTGCGGTAAAAAGTGCCCTTACCCAGGTTTTAGCGTTGGAAAAAGCGAATCTATTTATTCGAGTTGAGGACGAATTACCCAATGTTTTAGAATCAGACCGTTCCCGTCTGTCACTGCTGGGGGCACAGTTATTCATACCATTTCCTGGAAGAGATCAGAGCTTGCTTGGATTCATAGCACTGACACAACGTAGGTCAGGTGAACCATTTACGTCTCACGATATTAAGTTTTTAGAAACCCTTTGTGATCAGGCTGCGATGGCTGTTGAACGTGCCCAAGTAATTGAAGATTTGGAGCGACGTATTACCGAAACGAATACGCTGATCCGGGTAGCCCAGGGAGTGAATATCACTGTTAGATTCGATGACATCTTGGAATTGATCTATACACAGGTAAATCGTCTCGTTCCTACAAAAGATTTTTGGATCATGCTGTATGACAAGGAAAATGACCTCTATCGATATGCGTTTTACCTTGAAAATGACCACCGCATGCCTGAAATCGAAAACAATCATATTTTTGAAATTCAGGATATCACGCAAGAAGTAATACTGATTGGTCAGCCAATTGTAACAAATGATTATTCTCGTGAATGCGGTTTTCGTGGATTGCGGAAAATGGTTGAAGGGTTATATGCATGGATTGGTGTCCCACTGAATGCAGGGGCAGTCACGATCGGTGCAATGAGTTTGGCGAGTCGAGACCCTTCAGTGGTTTATAGTGATCATCAGATATCATTATTGCAAGCGGTCGCCGATCAGGCGGCTGGTGCTATCGTTAAGTCTCGATTGCTTGAAAATATGGAGCGAAATGCTCGACAGCTTTCATTGTTGAATGAGGTTGGTAAGAACCTAACCTCAATGTTGGATCTTCCAAGTTTGTTAAATAAAATTCTTGATAGCGCAATCGAAATATTGAATTGTGAGGCAGGCACGCTTTTTGTCGTCGATGAAGAAACCGATGAGCTGGTTTTTGAGGTGGTTGTTGGTCCGGTTGCTGAACAGCTGACTGGACGCCGGTTATCCCCCGGTACCGGTCACGCAGGGAGAGCAGTCCAGTCTGGGAAACCAATAATTGTCAATGAGGTTCGCACAACCGAAGAATGGAATCGGGATTCAGACCAAGAAACTGGCTTTCATACACAAGATTTGTTGATTGTTCCGATTGTGGTTAGCGACCGTGTTGTGGGGGTTGTGGAAGTTATCAATCGCAAGGATAAAATTCCTTTCACAACGGATGACCTGGAATTGTTGACTGCTTTTACAAGCCAGGCTGCTGTTGCGCTCGAAAATGCACGGTTATATACCCTGACGGATCAGCAGTTAGCAGCACGTGTGGATGAGCTTTCTGTAATGCAACGCATTGATAGGGAATTGAACACCAGTCTTGATATAACTCGTTCTATGGAAATCACTCTCGACTGGGCGCTACGTCAATCAGGGGCAGATTCGGGTTTGGTTGGAATTGTTGAGAGTGAAGGGGTGCGAATAATGGCGGATCGCGGCTACCATGAAGAGCTGACGCCTTATCGAGATACTTGGCTGCCCCTCGATCTTCCAGGTTTAAGAGATGCTGTAGAAAAAGAGAAAACTCAACGATTATCTAAGGAAGGCCTTGATAAATCCCAAAATAACCTT